>ERZ1674039.302-NODE-302-length-9717-cov-6.530325_pt1 | contig 9717 bp, 7 predicted proteins | sample MGYA00581135_ERZ1674039 | MGnify/ENA primary metagenome ERZ1674039 (study PRJEB41354, sample SAMEA4873313) | human saliva metagenome | biome: human-associated habitat [ENVO:00009003]; feature: mouth environment [ENVO:08000002]; material: saliva material... | reverse complement strand
CGACGTGCGTCGCCGGACCTGTTGCTGAAGATGGCCCAGGCCATCCATCATCGCGGACCGGACGACGCAGGGGCATGGACAGATGATGGCGTGGGCATGGGGTTGGGGCATCGACGCCTCTCCATCATGGATCTGTCGCCGGCAGGCCATCAGCCCATGGTCTCGGCCTCGGGCCGGCGGGTGCTGGTCTTCAACGGCGAGATCTACAACTTCACCGAGCTGCATGCCGAGCTGGAGCAGCAGGGCAGGGCGCCCGCCTGGCGGGGGCATTCCGATACCGAGACGCTGCTGGCGGCCTTCGAGGCCTGGGGCGTCGAGCAGACGCTCAAGCGTGCGCGGGGCATGTTTGCCTTGGCGCTGTGGGACCGTCAGAACCGGACGCTCACGCTGGCGCGTGACCGGTTGGGCGAGAAGCCGCTCTACTACGGCTGGCAGATGCAGGGACAGCAGCCGGCCTTCCTGTTCGGTTCCGAGCTGAAGGCGCTGCGCGAGCACCCGTCCTTCGCCGGCGAGGTGGATCGTTCGGCGGTGTGCCTGCTGCTGCGCCACAACTGCGTGCCGGCACCGTATTCCATCTACCGGGGCATTTCCAAGCTCATGCCCGGGCACTACCTCACGCTGACCGAGGCGGACCTGCAGGCACAGCGTCTGCCGGCGTCCACGCCTTACTGGTCGCTGGCCGAGGTGGCGGTGGCCGGCGTGGCCGCGCCCTGGCAGGGTTCCGATGATCAGGCCATCCGTGAGCTGGACGCACTGCTGCGCGATGCCATCGGCCAGCAGATGGTGGCCGACGTGCCGCTGGGCGCCTTCCTGTCGGGCGGCATCGATTCGTCCACCATCGTGGCGCTGATGCAGGCGCAGTCGTCCAAGCCGGTGAAGACCTTTTCCATCGGCTTTGACGAGGCGGGCTACAACGAGGCCGTGTACGCCAAGGCGGTGGCCGATCATCTGAAGACCGAACATACCGAGCTGTATGTGAAGCCGGCGCAGGCGCAGGCGGTCATTCCGCGTCTGCCCACGCTCTACGATGAGCCCTTTGCCGATTCGTCGCAGATTCCCACCTTCCTGGTGTCGGAGCTGGCGCGCAAGAGCGTGACGGTGTCGCTGTCGGGCGATGGCGGCGATGAGCTTTTCTGCGGCTACAACCGCTATCAGATGACGGCCCAGCTCTGGAACCGTCTGGGGTCGTTGCCGCTGCCGCTGCGCCGGATGCTGGCCGGGGGCATTAACCTGCTGTCTCCCACGCAGTGGAACCAGCTGGCGCGCAAGCTCCCGGGGGCGGGCTCGCGCTACGTGAACCTGGGCGAGAAGCTGCACAAGGGGGCGGGCGTCATGGGCGCGCGCTCCATTGAGGACCTGTACCTGGGCTTCGTCAGTCACTGGCCCGACCCGGCGTCGGTGGTGATCGACGGGCGGGAGCCGCCCACGCTGGTGACGGGCAACCGGCCCGACCTGCGTGGTCTGGATGGCGTGCAGCAGATGATGGCGCTGGATGCGCTGACCTACATGGCCGACGACATCCTGGTGAAGGTGGACCGGGCCTCGATGGGCGTGTCGCTGGAAAGCCGCGTGCCCTTCCTGGATCACCGGGTGGTGGAGTTTGCCTGGCGGCTGCCGCAGTCGCTGAAGCTGCGCAATGGTCAGGGCAAGTGGCTGTTGCGGCAGGTGCTTTACCAGTACGTGCCTCGTCAGCTTATCGAGCGGCCCAAGCAGGGCTTCGCGGTGCCCATCGACGCCTGGCTGCGCGGCCCGCTGCGTGACTGGGCCGAAAGCCTGCTGGACGAATCGCGCCTGCGCCAGGAAGGCATCTTCCAGCCGGCGGCGGTGCGCCAGAAATGGAATGAGCACCTGTCCGGCAAGCGCAACTGGCAGCACTGGTTGTGGGATGTGCTGATGTACCAGGCCTGGGCTGAGGAACAGAAGAAGTGATATAGGGGCAGGCCTGCCGGGATGCCTGCCTCTGTCTTCGGAGGAGACTGCCGAACGACGGCGCAGCCCGTGAAGGGCGCGGGGGCGCGGACATGCTGCCCCCGTTGCTTTACCCGCCTGTGCGCCCGTTTCTGCGCCCGTGGCCGGGTCGCCGGATGTCACTGCATCCGTTTCAGCGCCGTCGGGGCATCCACCGGGGGCTTCCAGCCCAGCTGCTGGCAGAAGCGCTGATTGTCCACGGCCAGTGATCCGGCCAGACGCTGCCAGATGCCCGATTTGCCGGCCAGCCTGGCCAGGCCCGCCAGCAGTGCCGGTGGTATGGGCAGCAGGCGGGCCGGCTTGCCGGCGGCATGGGCCATGGCCCGGATGAGGGCCGGCGTGGAAAGTGCCGGACCATCGCTGAGGTGAAAGAGCCCGGCCGCGCGCCCGGGGTTCTCCAGAATGGCCATGATGGCGCTGCACAGGTTGTCGATGGCCAGGAAGCTGCGCTGGTTGTCGACAGATCCCAGCGGCAGCGGCAGGCCACTGGTGGCCAGTTTCTGCAGGGCCGCAAAGTTGGCCTTCACGCCCGGACCATAGACCAGCGGTGGTCGCAGGATGGTCATGATCGGGCCGTGCTTCAGACGCTGCAGGTGGCGCTCGGCCGCCAGCTTGGCAAAGCCGTAGCAATCCTCGGGACGGGGCGGGTCGTCCTCGCGCAGGGGGTGTCCGGGGGCCGACCATTCACCGGCGGCCTTGATGGAACTGAGAAAGATGAACTGCGCCACGCCGGCACGGGCGGCATCGCGCGCCAGCCGGTGCGGTGCCCGCACGTTCACGCGCCAGAGCTGGCGCTGGCTGTCGCGGTTGGCATCCAGCGGCACATGGGCAATGCCGGCTCCGTGAATGACGGCGCGGGCGCCCGCCAGCACCGGCTGCCAGTCGGCATCGGGGCCGACACCCGGATGGGCCAGGACCTGCAGACGCTGGCTGCGGATCCAGTCTTCCGTGCTCCCGTCATGGCCGGTGCCTGTGGGCGTGGTGCCGGCCTTGCTGCTGCGCGCCTCGCTTCCCTTGGGGGATGAGGGCGACAGCCGGAAGGTTGCGGGGTTGCGCGTGACGGCGCGCACGCTGTAGCCGGCTTCCAGAAGCTGGCGCACCAAGTGTTGACCGATGAAGCCGCCGGCACCGGTGACAACAATCGGTGCGGAAGTGGACGGCGCAGTGTCGGATGGGCAGACGTTACAGTTTTCCATGGCGGAAGATTGTATAGTTGCGCCCGGACGGCCCAGGTGGGCGCCGCATGGGTTCTGGGTGTTTTCCGGCAGGGCCCGGGCGTTCGTGCCAGCAGGGTTGTCCATGGCTTGCGCGCGTTCGCGCGGATGGGCCGCCCCGGTGTGCAGACCGGGGCAGGCATCAGGTTCGGTGGTGTGTTTCGGCACTGCGCGGGTGCGCGTGGCGGCGTGCGTGGATGGGCAATCTGGGGTATCGTTAGACACATCCCGGAATGTGTCCTGGCGGGCCTGCGCGCCGGCAAATCTCAGGTTCTCGGGCGTGCTCCGTCACGTCGGGAACCCTGCGGGACAGGGCATGTCCCGGGCAGGAAACAGCAGAACAACACGTCTCAGGAAGTCGCGAATTTCCCATGATCGATCAAGTCCTTCCACCTGCCCAGGCGCCTGTGGTCTCCGCAGCCATCTTCAAGGCCTATGACATCCGCGGCATCGTCGAGACCGCACTGACGGAAGAGGCCGTCTCGGCCATCGGCTTGGCGCTGGGCGCCAAGGCACGAGCCCGGGGCATTGGCCAGGTGGTGGTGGGCCGCGACGGCCGGCTGTCGGGCCCTGCGCTGGCGCGAGCGCTGTCGGCCGGGCTGTGTGCCGCCGGGGTGGACGTGATCGACATCGGCATGGTGCCCACGCCGCTGGTGTACTTCGCCACGGTGCTGACCGGCTGTGGCACGGGCGTGGCCGTTACCGGCAGCCACAACCCGCCCGAGTACAACGGCCTGAAGATGATGCTGGGTGGCGCCACGCTGCACGGCGAGGACATCCGCGACATCGCAGCCACGCTGGCTGATCCGGCACGCTATGCGGCGCTGTTTGCCGCCACGCCGGGCACGGTGCGCACGCGGGACGTGGTGCCCGACTACATCGCCCGCATTGCCGGCGAGGTGAAGCTGGCACGGCCGCTAAAGGTGGTGGTGGATGCAGGCAACGGCGTGGCGGGTGCGGTGGCACCGGCGCTGCTGCGGGCGCTGGGCATCACGGATCTCACCGAGCTGTATTGCGAGGTGGACGGACATTTCCCGAACCATCACCCCGATCCGGCCCATCCCGAGAACCTGCGCGACCTGATCCGTGAGGTGCAGGCCCGTCATGCGGACATCGGCCTGGCCTTCGATGGGGACGGCGACCGGCTGGGCGTGGTCACGCGCAATGGCCAGATGATCTTCCCCGACCGGCAGCTGATGCTCTATGCGGCCGACGTGCTGGAGAAGAACCCCGGCGCCACCATCATCTACGACGTGAAGTGCACCCGCAACCTGGCACCGTGGATCCGCGAGCGGGGCGGGGAGCCGCTGATGTGGTGCACCGGCCATTCGCTGGTCAAGGCCAAGATGAAGGAAACCGGCGCGAAGCTGGCCGGCGAGATGAGTGGCCACATCTTCTTCAACGATCGCTGGTACGGCTTTGACGACGGGCTCTACACGGCAGCGCGGCTGCTGGAGATCCTGGCGCGCGTGCCTGATCCGGGTGCGTTGCTGGAAGGCCTGCCCGATGCCAGCAGCACGCCCGAGCTGCAGGTGCCGCTGGCCGAAGGCGAGAATGCGGCGCTGGTCCAGGCGCTGCGTGAGCGCGGACACTTCGAGGGGGCCGAGATCATCACCGTCGACGGGCTGCGCGTGGAATACCCCGACGGCTTTGGCCTGGTGCGCGCCTCCAACACCACGCCGGTGCTGGTGCTGCGCTTCGAGGCTGACGACGCAGCCGCACTGGCGCGCATCCAGCAGGCCGTGAAGGCCGCGCTGCTGGCCATCCGCCCTGATCTCTCCATTCCGTTCTGAGGGCTCGTTTCCCATCATGACCCAGTCCTCCGGCGCCCCGAACATTGCCCGTCGCCTCTACGGCTGGGGCTGGCGCCTGGCCACCCCGCTTCTGGGCAGCTATCTGCTCTACCGCAGTCTCTGGCAGCCCGAGTACCGCCAGCACTGGGACGAGCGCTTCGGCTACTGGCGCACGCCCAGCAACACGCCGGACACGCACAGCTATCACACCGGCCAGGTACGGCCGCTGTGGGTGCATGCCGTGTCGGTGGGCGAAACGGCCGCCGTGCTGCCGCTGCTGCGCCAATGTGCGGCCGCCTGGCCCGAGGTGCCCATCCTGCTGACGCACGGCACGCCCACCGGGCGGGCCACCGGTGCGCTGCGCCTGAAGGATCTGCCCGGCCGCATTGCGCAGAGCTATCTGCCCTATGACCTGCCGGGGGCGGTGGAGCGGTTCTTCCAGCACTGGAATCCCGCCATCGGCCTCATCGTCGAGACCGAGGTCTGGCCCAATCTGGTGGCGGCCGCCAATCGTCACCAGGTGCCGCTCATTGCCGTCAACGCCCGTCTTTCGCCCCGTTCGCTGGCGCGCGGGCAGCGCTTCCGCTCGCTGATCGAGCCGGCAGTGCGCGGCTATTCGATGATCATCGCCCAGACCCAGGACGACGCCGAGCGTATCGCCCATCTGGGGCAGCGCCCCGAGTTCGTCACCGGCAACCTGAAGTTCGACCAGCCGGCCGACTTCGTGCTGCAGGCGCGCGGCCGAGGCTGGCGCAGCCGTTTTGGTGACCGCCTGGTGATTCTGGCGGCCAGCACCCGCGAGGGGGAAGAAGCGCTGGTGCTGGAGAGCTGGCAGCGCGTGGTGCAGCACCGTGATCCACGACTGGGCGGCATCGGTGACAGCCTGCCGCCGATGCTGATCATCGTGCCGCGCCACCCCAATCGCTTCGAGGCAGTGGCCCGGCTCATCACCCGCTACATGGGCGAGCCGCCGATGCAGCGCAAGGCACTGGACGATCCGAACACCGATTTCTCGCGCTGCAACGTGCTGCTGGGCGATTCCATGGGCGAGATGCAGGCCTGGTATGCGGCGGCCGACGTGACGGTGATGGGCGGCTCGCTGCTGCCCTTCGGATCGCAGAATCTGATCGAGGCTAACGCGGCCGGCTGTCCGGTGGTGCTGGGGCCGTCTGTCTACAACTTCCAGCAGGCTGCTGAGGCGTCCATCCTCTTCAGCGCCTCCATCCAGGTCAGTGACCCGCGCGAGGCCATTCCGGTGGCGCTGGAGCTGGCGGCCGATACGGCACGCCGGGGCGCCATGTCCGCAGCCGGGGCCGCCTTTGCCCAGGCGCACCGGGGCTCGCTGGAGCGCACGCTGGAGGCCATCGGGCCGCTGATGGAATCGGCACTGGGGCCCCCGGTGGCCCCGCTGGTCACCGCGCCGCCGCAGGTCGTGCTTTGACGGGCTGACCGTTGCCGGGGGACACCGGCGTGGTGGCCGTGCTCGCCCCGGCAGGGGCCTTCAGATAACCGTCGACAGCCGCGATGTCGGCGTCGTCGAGCGCGCCGATGGCTGCCTTGAGCCGTAGCTGGTTCAGCAGCACGGCATAGCGGGTGGAAGCCAGATTCTGACGGGCCTGAAAGAGCTGCTGCTGGGCGTTCAGCACGTCGATGTTGACGCGCACACCAGCTCGATACCCCTCATGGTTGGCCTCCAGGGCCAGCTGGCTGGAGCGCACGGCAGCCTGCAGCGCATCGGCCTGTTCCATGCTGCTTTGCAGCGCCAGGTACAGGTCGCGCACCTGCTGGGCGGCGCCACGCCGGGCTGCTTCCAGCTGACTTTCCCGCTGTTCCAGCGTGGCCACGCTGGCGCGTTCCTGGGCCACCAATCCGCCGCCGGCATAGAGCGGGATCCGGACCTTCACGCCAGCGGAAATGTCGCGGGAGCGGTGCACCTGGGTGCCTACGGTGACGTTGGTCTGGCCATTGAGGGCGCCCGCCTGAGCGCCGATGGTGACGGTGGGATAGTGGCCCGCGCGGGCTGCATCCACGCCGTGGCGGGCACCTTGCACCCCCATTTCTGCCTGGCGCACCAGGAAGCTGCGGGTGCGCGCCTGGTCTTCCCAGTAGGCCTGTGACTGCGCCGGTGCCAGTGGCAGGCGGGTATCGGGGGCCAGGCGCTGAAGGTGGTCGGCGGGCAGACCGGTCAGCTGGGTGAAGGAGGCCTGGCGGCCCTGCAGCGCATGACGGGCCGCCGCCAGCTGGGCACGGTTCAGGTCCAGCCGGGCCTGCGCTTCCTGCTGGTCGGTGATGGTGGCATTGCCCGCTGCAAAGCCTTCTCGGGCCGCTTCAAACTGTTCCTGGATGGCGTGGCGCTGCGCCTCGACCACGTCCAGGGCATCCTGCGCCGACAGCACGGTAAAGTAGCTGGTGGCCACCTGCTCGGCCAGGCTCTGCAGGGCCTGCGCCAGACGGCTCTGCGCCAGCAGTTCGGCCACCTGGGCCTGCTGCAGACGCGCCGCGTCCTGCGGGCTGTACACCGGAATGCTCAGGTTGATGCCGGCCAGCCGGTTGTCGTAGTAGTGCCGCGAGAACAGGTTGGTGTGCAGCTGGCCGTTGGTGGTGCCCAGCTCGGCACCTAGGCTGGGCCGCAGCCGGGAACGGGCTGCCTTGCGCTGCTGGTTGTCGATGTCCACCTGCAGCCGGGCGGCCTGCACGGTGGGGTCCTGCCGCTGCGCGGCATCGAAGGCTTCCTGAAGGTTGGTGGCCCAGGCGGGCAGGGCGGGCAGCAGCAGCGCTGCCAGCAGCAGGCGGGTGAGCCGATGTGTCTTGATCATTGCCCTTCCGTGTGTGTGGCCCGCCGGGTCTCAGTACCGGGCCATGGTCGGATCCTGCTGCACGGCCCAGGCGTCAATGCCGCCGGCCAGATCATGGACCTCGGCAAAGCCATGGTGCGCCAGAAAGTGGACCGCCCGCAGGCTGCGCATGCCGTGGTGGCAGATGCAGACGATGGGCTGCTCGGGATCCAGCTCGTGGACCATGGCGGGCAGCTCGGCCAGCGGCACGTGCTGCGACTCGGGCAGGCTGACGTGCTCGAACTCCCATTCCTCGCGCACGTCCAGCAGCAGGGGAGATTCGCGTCGAGGGTCTCCCAGCCACTGGGCAAGCTGCGCGGGCGAGAGGCGGCTCATGTCGGCGCGGGGGTCAGAAATGGAAATGGCTGACCGAGGGGAAGCCCTGCAGGGCCGGAGCCATCGTCTCGAACAGGTTGAGCGACTGCAGGCCCTGGTCGGTGCGGGTGTAGACGCGGGCTTCCATGACGGGGGCCTCGCCGATGAAGCAGAAGAGCCGTCCGCCGGCATTCAGCCGGGCCAGGAAGTCGGCCGGTTCGGTGACCACGGCTCCCGACAGGATGATCACGTCCCAGCGGGCATCGGAGGGCTTCAGGGCCTCGTGGCCGTCGCCGGTGTGCAGCTGCAGGCCGGTCAGGCCCGCGCGGGCCAGGTTGGCCGCGGCGAAAGTGGCCAGCACCGGGTCGATCTCCCAGGAGCTGATGTGGCGGCTGCAGTGTGCCGCCAGCGCGGTACCGTAGCCCGATCCGGTACCCACTTCCAGCACCTTTTCGTGGGGCTGGATGGCCAGACCCTGCAGCAGGCGGGCTTCCACCTTCGGCGCCAGCATCACCTGGCCCGAGGCATGACCGTCGATATTGAGCGGCACCTCGGTGTCGGCAAAGGCCATGCCCCGCGAGGCGGCCGGCACGAAGTCCTCACGGCGGACTTCTGCCAGGATGCCGAGCACCTGTCCATCATTGACCCGCCAGGGGCGGATCTGCTGTTCGATCATGTTGAAGCGGGCTTGCTCGATGTTCATGGTGTTCAGCGCCGGATGATGTCTCTGGATGAAGTATGCCAGCATGCCGGGAACGACGAAACATCGGGAAGGAGAGAAGCCGTCGGGAATCCCGCGCAGCAGGCCTCAGGCAGGCAGGGGGGCGGGAGCGCGTCCTGGGCCGGGGCGTCGGGCGTGTGCGTGCTGGCGCAAGGCGCCGCAGCCGCCGTGTCGGGACGCAGCAGCGTCAGCACCAGGTCGGCGTGATGGCGAATGAAGTCGGCCGGATCGATGATGGGCTTGCAGCACTGGCCCACCGAATGGTTCCAGATCAGCTTCAGCATGAGCGGGGAAATGACCAGGTGGGTGGCCGTGTCCAGGTCGCAGGGCTGGCGGAACTCCCCTCGTTCGATGCCGCGCTGCACCAGCCGGCGGATCACCTCATGGGTGGGCATGGCCACTTCGTCGTTGAAGAAGCGGACAATTTCCGGGAAGTTGCTGGCTTCTCCGAGGATGAGCTTCATGATGCCGCCCATCTGCGGCTTGCTGAAACAGCTCCACCAGCCTTCCAGCACGTCGGCCAGCAGCTGTTCGCTGCTGCCGGTGGCCTGTTCGATACGGCGACGGAACTGCTCGATGACCGGCAGGATGGTGGCGCGCACCACGGCCTTGAAGAGGTCTTCCTTGCCGGCGTAATACAGGTAGAGCGTGCCCTTGGAGACGCCTGCACGCGCGGCCACGTCATCCAGGCGGGCGGCGGCATAGCCCCGGGCCACAAAGACTTCCAGCGCGGCGTTCAGCAGCTCGCCGGGGCGCTGTTCCTTGCGGCGCTCCCAGGCACGGGGGCGCTTGCAGCGGGCAGGGGATGGTGCGGTCGTGTTCACCTGACGTATTAATGACTGTCAAGTCATCAATATAGCGTCATTGCGACA
>ERZ1674039.295-NODE-295-length-9817-cov-6.590555_pt1 | contig 9817 bp, 6 predicted proteins | sample MGYA00581135_ERZ1674039 | MGnify/ENA primary metagenome ERZ1674039 (study PRJEB41354, sample SAMEA4873313) | human saliva metagenome | biome: human-associated habitat [ENVO:00009003]; feature: mouth environment [ENVO:08000002]; material: saliva material... | reverse complement strand
CTTGCCATTGAAATCGACTGATGGCCCCCCATATGTCCTGAAACCCCTCCGGCTCCCTCCTGGCGCCGGAACTCTTTCAGGACCATCATGACAACCATCGTATCTGTCAGAAGAGGCGACAGCGTCGCCCTGGGGGGGGACGGTCAGGTCACCCTCGGCAACATCGTGGTCAAGGGCACCGCGCGCAAGGTGCGCCGCCTGGGGGGCAACAAGGTGCTGGCCGGCTTTGCCGGCGGAACGGCAGACGCCTTCACGCTCTTCGACCGTTTCGAGGCACAACTGGAGCGCTATCCGGCCAACCTGATGAAGGCCGCCGTGGAACTGGCCAAGGAATGGCGTACCGACCGCGTGCTGCGCCGCCTGGAGGCCATGCTGGCCGTGGCCGACAAGCAGCACTCCCTCATCATCACCGGCAACGGTGATGTGCTGGAGCCCGAGCATGGGCTGGTGGCCATCGGTTCGGGCGGCGCGTATGCGCAGTCGGCCGCACTGGCACTTCTGGAGAACACCGAGCTTTCTCCGACCGAGATCGTGCAGAAATCACTGAAGATTGCGGGTGATCTGTGCATCTACACCAACCAGAACCACACGATCGAGACACTATGACGCAGATGACGCCGCAGGAGATCGTCTCCGAACTGGACAAGCACATCATCGGCCAGGACAAGGCCAAGCGCGCGGTGGCCATTGCGCTGCGCAACCGCTGGCGTCGCCAGCAGGTGGCCGAGCCGCTGCGCCACGAGATCGTGCCCAAGAACATCCTGATGATCGGTCCCACGGGCGTGGGCAAGACCGAGATTGCCCGTCGCCTGGCCCGGCTGGCCAACGCGCCGTTCATCAAGATCGAGGCCACCAAGTTCACCGAGGTGGGTTACGTGGGCAAGGACGTGGATTCGATCATCCGCGACCTGATGGAAGCCGCCATCAAGGAAGAGCGCGACCGCGCCAAGCAGCGCGTGGATGCACGCGCCCGCGATCTGGCCGAGGAGCGTGTGCTGGATGCGCTGCTGCCGTCGTCGGCCCATCAGCGCACGCCCACGGACTACCGTGACCTGGAAAAACCCATCTCCACCGCCGACGATTCGGTGGCCCGCCAGAAGTTCCGCAAGCGCCTGCGCGAAGGCGAACTCGATGACAAGGAAATCGAGATCGACGTGGCGCAGCCGATGCCGAACATCGGCATCATGGGGCCAGCCGGCATGGAGGAACTGACCAACCAGCTGCAGGGCATGATGCAGGGGATGCCCGGCAAGACGCGCCAGCGCAAGATGCGCATTGCCGAAGCCATGAAGCTGCTGGTGGACGAAGAGGCCGGCAAGCTGGTCAACGACGAGGAGATCAAGCTCACCGCGCTGGCCAACGTCGAGCAGAACGGCATCGTCTTCCTGGACGAGATCGACAAGATTGCCGTGCGCGGTGGCGTGCAGGGCGGCGACGTTTCCCGTCAGGGCGTGCAGCGCGACCTGCTGCCGCTGGTGGAGGGCACGGCCGTCAACACGCGCTACGGCGTGGTCAAGACCGACCACATCCTGTTCATCGCGTCGGGTGCGTTCCATCTGTCCAAGCCGTCCGACCTGGTGCCGGAACTGCAGGGGCGCTTCCCCATCCGCGTGGAACTCAGCTCGCTGTCGGTGGAGGATTTCCGTCGCATTCTGACCGAGACCGATGCCAGCCTCACCAAGCAGTATCAGGCGCTGCTGGCCACCGAGGGTGTCACGCTGGACTTCCGCGAGGACGGCATCAACAAGCTGGCCGAGACCGCCTTCCGCGTGAACGAGGGTACCGAGAACATTGGTGCACGCCGGCTGCAGACGGTCATGGAGCGGCTGCTGGAAGAAGTGTCGTTCCAGGGCGATCGCCGCTCGGGCGAGACGGTGGTGATCGACGCCGCCTTCGTCGAGGAGCGTCTGGGCGACATTGCTCGCAACGAGGACCTGTCGCGCTACGTGCTGTGATGCAGCACCGGCCACCCGCCGTTGATGGTGGCGTGGCTGTCCGTCCGGCTGGTGGCGGTTCGCCGTGACATTTCCCCTTGTTTAGATTGCCGACCGGGAGCCGTGTTCATGACACGTCCCGGTCGGGGTCGGGCGTGCATGGCTGTCCAGGGGATGGCCCGTGCTGCCGGCCGATCGTCGCGGACAGCGTTCCGCGGCCCATCAAGCGAGGTCGGACGGGCAGATGAATTCTGCAGCGCAGCGTTTCGGGTCGGGCAGGGCTGGCGGCAACGTCATGCGTGCGCTCGCCGTGCTGGGCATCGTGGCCTTGCTGGCGGCGCCCACGGCCTACTTCCATTACGCCTGGACATCGGCTGAACAAGAGATGCTGGAGACGGCCCGCGCGGATGCCGAGTTCCTGCGCGAGCGCCTGTTGAAGCAGGATGTCAGGGCGCGAAGCAGTTCGGCGGATGCCACTGATGCGGATGAAGGCGGATCGTCAACCGCCCGGAGCATCCATGCCTTGCTGCAGCAATTGCCACCCATGGAATTCGAGGGACGGCAGTTGGTGCGCGATGCCAACGGCGTCATTCTGGCGCAGCGGGGTGGCGTGCCCCACGGGCCGGTATTTTCCGTGACGACGCCGCTGCGTGGCGTTCCGGCGCTGCGGGCCGATGTCGAGATCATCCGCAGCAGCAAGCCGCTGCTGTGGCACATGCTGGGTGTGGGTTCGCTGGTGCTGGTTCTGGGCGCCAGCATCGCGCTGGTGGCCGTGCAGGGGTATCGGCGCACGCGCGGGCAGGGGCGTGAGGTGGCTCGCGTCTCGGGACTGGCAGAGCAGGGCGTGCTGGATCGCAATGCCTTCATCGAGGGGGTGCGGGATGCGCTGGTGCGTTCGGAACGCGATGGCACCGAATGCACACTGTTTCATCTGGACCTTGATCATTTCAAGATGGTCAACGGTGCCGTGGGTCAGAGCTGTGCCGACCTGCTGCTGGAGCAGGTGGCCAAGGTGATTCGTGTCCGAATCGATGCGCTGGCGCACGAGGCCGATCTGCCGCCCGTGTTGATGGGCACGCCGGGTGGCGATGTCTTTCTGCTGCTGGTGCAGGCCATGCCCCGTTCGGCCCCGGTGACGGAGGCCTTTGCCCGCGGCGTGCTGGATGCGCTGGGCAATGCCTTTGAGGTGGGGCCCTATCAGCTGTATCTGTCAGCCAGCGTGGGGGCCAGCCACCGGGCGGGGCGGGCCATCACGGCCGAGAAGCTGATCCGCGAGGCGGAGCTGGCCAAGATCTTTGCCAAGAATCAGGGTTCGGGCAGCTATGCCATTCATGACCAGAACATGGATGTGCAGGCCGAGGCGCGTGACGAGATGGGTCAGGCGCTTCGACGGGCGCTGGCCAACGAGGAATTCCTGCTGTACTACCAGCCCAAGGTGCATACCGTGACGGGCGTGGTGACAGGCGTGGAGGCGCTGCTGCGCTGGCAGCCCGAAGGCAAGCCGATGGTGATGCCGGATCAGTTCATTCCGGCGCTGGAAGAGACCGGGCTGATCGTGCCGGCCGGCGCCTGGGTGCTGCGTGAAGCCTGCAACCAGGTGATGACCTGGCGGGCACGAGGGCTGCCGCCGGTGAGCGTGGCCGTGAACGTTTCGGCGCGACAGCTGCAGCAGCGCGGCTTCGTGGACACGGTAGCCAGTATTCTGAAGGAAACGGGCCTGGAGGCGCGCTACCTGGAGCTGGAGCTGACCGAGACCATCTTTGTGGACAACGCCGGCGACAACTTGCGCATGCTGCGCCGCCTGGCGGACATGGGGGTGAGCCTGGCCATCGACGATTTCGGTACCGGCCATTCGTCGCTGAGCTATCTGAGCAACTTCAGCCCACGCACACTGAAGATCGACCGCTCGTTCCTGTCGGAGGCTGGCGACGGGTCCGACAACATCGCCATTGCCCGCGCCATCATCGCGCTGGGTCACGGGATGGGAATGTATGTGGTGGCCGAGGGGGTCGAGACCGAGGCGCAGGTCGATTTCCTGCGTGGCTATGGCTGTGATCAGATGCAGGGCTACCTGTTGAGCAAGCCGCTGCCGGCGGACCAGCTGGAGCAGTGGCTGCGGGCCCGCATCCAGAGCCAGCTGAGCCTGAACGCAGCGCGGCGTGCGGCGCTGGTCTGAGGGGCGCTGCTCAGTTCCTTCGATACCCTTCTACAACGGTCTGGCCGTCTGGCGCTCGCATGGCTGGCAGGGGACGGCCGTGTGGTGGCCCGGGCATGTCCGGGGTGCTGGCGGCGGTGATGGCCGCTATCATCCCGGGTGGACGCGCCGCGGCGGCATCCGGCCGCAGGGTGGCGCGTCCCTTCACAGGAGACCCCCGGTCATGACCGACGACAGCCTTTCTCCCGGCGTCAAGGCGCAGATTCTGTCCGAAGCGCTGCCCTACCTTCGTCGCTTCCACGGCAAGACCGTGGTGATCAAGTACGGCGGCAACGCCATGACCGACGAGCGTCTCAAGCGCAGCTTCGCGCATGACGTGGTGATGCTGAAGCTGGTGGGCATCAATCCGGTGGTGGTGCATGGCGGCGGTCCGCAGATCGAGCAGGCGCTGAGCCGCATGGGCAAGGAAGGCCGCTTCATCCAGGGCATGCGCGTGACCGACGAGGAAACCATGTCCATCGTGGAGATGGTGCTGGCCGGTCAGGTGAACAAGGAGATCGTCGAGCTGATCAACACGGCCGGCGGCCAGGCCGTGGGGCTGACCGGGCAGGACGGCAACCTGATCCGGGCGAAGAAGCTGCTGCTGCCCAGTCAGGAAGCGCCTGGCCAGATGGTCGACATCGGCCTGGTGGGCGATATCGAGCAGTGCGATCCCGCCATCATCCGCACGCTCACCGGTCACAGCTTCATTCCCGTGGTGGCGCCCATCGGTTCGGGTGAGACGGGCGAGACCTACAACATCAACGCCGACGTGGTGGCCGGAAAGATCGCCGAAGTGCTGCAGGCCGAGAAGCTGGTGCTGCTGACCAACACCGCCGGTGTGCTGGACAAGTCCGGCAGGCTGCTGACCGGGCTGACGGCTGCCCAGGTGGACGCGCTGTTTGCGGACGGCACGATTTCGGGCGGGATGCTGCCCAAGATCTCGTCGGCGCTGGATGCCGCCCGATCGGGTGTGAAGGCTGTCCACATCATCGATGGTCGGGTGGATCACTGCCTGCTGCTGGAGCTGCTCACCGATCAGGGCGTGGGCACGATGATCAGCTGCAACTGAGTCGGCCGCACCCGGTTGGCTCGGCAGGCTGCCGGTGTTGCTTTCAGGCCGCACCCGTGCGGATGTCGGGCGGCCTGCCGGACGTGAAAGCCGGCGTTGCAGCCTTTCACGGTCGATCCGGGTGCCGGCTGCGGGCAGGCCCGGCTACAATGGAAGACGCCCGCGGGCACCCTCAGCCCGCCGACCCCCATACCCGCGTCCGCTGTCGTTCTGACTGGCGGACCTTTCGAATGCCCCAGGGCCGTGGCCCTCTGCACCGTCCGTTCGCGCATGACCGATCCCGTCGACTCCCAGTTCCCTGAATCCTCCGGTTCCGCCGTGGGCGGGGCTGCCGCGCTTGCCTCGACACCGGACATGGCTGCTGCCGCGCCGGAAGGGCAGGGGGCGGGCGTGACGGCGAGTGCGGACGCGGGCGCTGCCGCGTCGCAGGGCGCTGCGCCCGCGCAGGCGTCGGCGGATTCGTCGGGTGAGGAGATCGATGTGCGCCGCCGCGTGCGCAAGCGTCCCAAGCCCGGCGAGCGCCGCCTGCAGATCCTGCAGGCGCTGGCCGAGATGCTGGAGCAGCCCAAGGGCGAGCGCGTCACCACGGCGGCGCTGGCCGCCAAGCTTTCGGTCTCGGAAGCGGCGCTTTATCGGCACTTTGCCAGCAAGGCGCAGATGTTCGAGGGGCTGATCGAGTTCATCGAATCGACGCTGTTCGGGCTGATCAATCAGATCACCCGCGAGGAAGAGCACGGTCTGGCCCAGGTGCAGCAGATCACCAACCTGTTGCTGACCTTCTCCGAGCGCAACCCCGGCATGACTCGCGTGCTGGTGGGCGATGCCCTGATCAATGAGGACGATCGCCTGCAGGTGCGCATCAATCAGCTGACCGACCGGCTGGAGCTGTCGCTGAAGCAGTGCTTCCGTACCGCCATGGTGCAGGAGCAGCTGCCGGCCGACACCGATGCCGGTGCCCGGGCAGATCTGGTGCTGTCCTATGTGCTGGGCCGCTGGGCGCGTTATGCCAAGGGCGGCTTCAAGCGCATGCCCACTGAAAATGTCAGTATACAGATCGGGTATTTTGTGAGCTGACGGAAGATAATCCGTCTTTCCATTTGCGCCGGCATTTGATTCCCTCATGGACAGCGTGGTTCATCACGGGCTGCATGCATGACCTGCCAGACGGGCCGATGGCCGAAGAATGGCTTGCTGTCAGGGCCTTCGGGAAGGATGGCAATATTTTCGGTACGTCATGACACATCCTTCCGTATTGTCGTGTGCTGTCGTAATGAGCGCATGAATTCGATGCGCCATGTATGCAGGCTGTAAATCGACGTCAGTCACTGTTAATGTAGTGGCAGGATATTTGTAGTGTCTGCCGACATGCCGGGCTAGACTGGCCGTCCCTTTCTTTGTGAATTATCAATGGGACGTTTTCATGTTTCTGAACCGAGATGACTGCCACCTGCGCGCGGTATCCGTATCTTCCAGTCAGGGCCGGCGACCGCTGGCCGCCGTCATTGCAGCCCTGATGCTGCCGTGCGTCGTGGGCAGCGCCCATGCCACCAATATCCCTGCATCGCAGGAGACTACCTCTGTACAGGCCAAGGCAGGCGAAACCGGGACTGCCCAGGCCTCAGGCAGCAGCCAGGGCTCCACCACCCAGGCTCAGGCCGATTCCAGCACGTCGAGCGCCGCCCAAGCGCAAGCTGGCGAACAGGACAGCGGCACCCAGGATACCCCCTCGACCCGGCCGGCCACGTCGGCAGACGGCCAGACCGCCGATTCCAGCGCAGCGGCCGCAGGTTCGTCGGCTGCGGGTCAGGCGGCCACGACCGGGCAGGCCGGCAGCGCCACCTCGGATACCGCCAGCAACGGAAGCTCGACGGCCGCCAGTGGCGGAACCTCGGCAACCACCGGCGCTGGTGCCTCGACCACGGCCGACAGCGGCACTTCCACGGCGGCCGGCAGCGGCGCCTCGACTGGTAGCAGCAGCACGGGCGCCTCCGCGACGCAGGCTTCCTCCGGTAGCGACACGTCCACGCAGGCCGCCTCGAGTTCGGAACAGGCCTCTTCGGCGACCCAGGCGGCCGGCAGCAGCCAGGCCACGGGCTCCAGCGATGGCAGTGCCGCCACCACGGGCAGTGCGTCGACATCGACGGGGGCTGCAGGCTCGACCAGCAGCAATACCGCATCCACCAGCGGCACGGCCTCGGGCAGCGACGCCGCGACCACCGGTGGTGCTACCTCCGGCAGCGACACATCGTCCACGGGTGACAGCACGTCCGGCAGCAGCACCGCCTCGACCGGTGACACGGCGTCCGGCAGTGGCAGCACGTCCGCGGCTGGCACCACGGCCGCCAACGACTCGTCGTCCGGCACTGGCACCGCGTCGTCCGGCGATTCCTCCGCCACCGGCAGCAGCACTTCCGGCAGTGGTACCACGTCCACGGGTGACAGCGCGTCCAGCAGCACCACGGGCCAGTCGGCCGCAGATGGCAGCAGCCAGGCGTCGACCACCGACAGCACCACGCAGTCCGGCGGGCAGTCCAATGTCCAGGGCCAGACCTCGGGCGCCACCAGCGACCAGACCCAGGACCAGGACGCCACCTCGCCCAGCAACAGCAAGACCGAAGGCCAGGGCCAGCAGGAAGCACAGAACCAGTCCCAGACGCAGGGCCAGACCGCCGGCACCACCCAGGATGCCGCCGAAGCCCAGGCCGGCCAGAGCCAGGCCCAGGCTGCCGGGTTCGTTGACCACGGCATTCCCACCCCGGTGGCACAGACCCGGGGCGTGGTGTCCACCGTGGACCAGAGCGGCCAGGACGTGATCCTGACCTGGCTGCAGGACTGGCGCGGCGGTTATGCCATTCTGATGGTGAATGCCGAGACGGGCGCCTCGCAGCAGTTCGACGTGCCGTTCAAGCCGGACGGTGACGAGCCCTCGGCCATCTACCTGTCGTCGAAGAACCGCCTGTACACGCTGTTCAACAGCCAGTTCGTCGAGTTCGACGTGGCCAGCAAGCGCTTCACCTTCCACGGCAAGGTCAACGGCAAGACCGCCATGAGCCTGACCGAGGACAAGGATGGCCGGATCTGGGCTGCCACCTACCCGAACAACCAGCTGGTGAGCTTCAATCCGCAGAATTCATCATTGCAGAATCACGGCCAGCTGGCCAAGGAGTCGTGGACGCAGTATCCGCGCTCCATCGCGGTGGATGCCCATGGCTGGGTCTACGTGGGATCGGGTCTGGCGGCTTCGCAGATCTACGCCTACAACATCCAGAGCCACGCCACCCAGGCGCTGCTGTCATCCTCGCAGCGTGTTTCGGGCACTGCCGTGGTGACGCAGTCCCAGAGCAATGTCGTCTATGCCCGCAACGGCCGGCAGCAGTTCATGCTGACCAACGGCAAGGCCAGCGGTCTGAGCGCCGGCGCTCAGGTGGCCGAATCCAACCTGAAGGGCGGGGCGCAGAATCTGGTGGACCGCGAGTTTCCGTCGGGTCGTCGCCTGGTGTCGGTGGACATGCATGACCGTACCCTGGTCACGCGTGATGCGTCGGGCCAGCAGAAGACGGTGAAGTTCAACTACACCACCCAGGGCGCTGCGCTGACCTTCGTCTGCGCCACCGGCGACAACAAGGTGTGCGGCGGCACGCGCTTCCCGATGCACACGTTCTACTACAACGCAGGTGACAACAAGTTCGACAGCAAGCAGCTGCCGCGTCAGCCGAACGTGATGGCCGCACTGGGCTCGCGCCTGTACGTGGCGGCCTATCCGGACGGCAAGCTGTTCCAGGAAAGCGAGAACGGCAAGAACGAGTTCTCCGAGGTGCTCAACGCCTACCCGTCCATCAACCGGCCCCATGCCATGCTGATCATGGGCGGCGGTTCTCAGATCGCGCTGGCCGGCACGCCGGAATACGGCACGACCGGTGGCGGCATGATGTTCTGGAACCGTTCCAGCGGCCAGAAGAGCCGGATCGACCATTGGCACCTGGTGCCCAACCACTCGGTGCAGGCGATGGTCGAGCTGTCCAACGGCATGCTGCTGGGCGGCACGACCGTGGCGCCGGGCACGGGCGGTGTCACCAAGGCCACCGATTCGAGCGAGCTCTTCCTGATGGATGCCAACACCCACGAAGTGCGCTGGCGTGGTGCGCCGGTGCCGGGTGCCAAGACCATCACCGACCTGATGGTGGGTACCGATGGTCTGGTCTATGGCCTGGCCGACAGTGTGGACCTGTTCGTCTTCAACCCGAACAACCGCCAGGTGGTCTCGGTCAACCGCTTCTCGAAGGACCTGGGACCCTCCGTGTACGCCCAGGGCACCCGTGCCTTCGTGAAGGGCGCCGATGGCAGCATCTACGTCCTGCTCTACAACGGCATCGGCAAGGTCGACGCCAAGGCCCATACCGTCAGCCGCGTGGTCTCCTCGCCGGTGCGCATTACCGTGGGGGGCGCCGCAGCCAACGGCCGGATCTACTTCGGCTCCAACAACCACCTGTACAGCTGGAAGGCCCAGTGAGGGTGAGGGGCCGACCCAGGCATGACCGGCAACCGCTGGCGCTGACCTGAGCCGGTTCCGAGACCGATGTACCCCGGGGCCGGATCGTCTCTTCTCCGCGAGGAGGC
>ERZ1674039.294-NODE-294-length-9821-cov-5.957096_pt1 | contig 9821 bp, 6 predicted proteins | sample MGYA00581135_ERZ1674039 | MGnify/ENA primary metagenome ERZ1674039 (study PRJEB41354, sample SAMEA4873313) | human saliva metagenome | biome: human-associated habitat [ENVO:00009003]; feature: mouth environment [ENVO:08000002]; material: saliva material... | reverse complement strand
ACAAACTAAGCACCAAAGAAATTTTGGCCTTGAAAGCCCAAGCACATCACCTCCATCCCGTTGTTATGGTTGGCCAACAAGGTTTGACTGACTCCGTCATTAAAGAAACCGACGCCGCATTGACAGCACACGAATTGATTAAAGTCCGTGTTTTTGGTGATGACCGTGCAGAACGTATTGAAATTTGCAATGCCCTGTGTGAAACACTGGGTGCCCAACTGGTTCAACACATTGGTAAATTACTTGTTTTATGGCGTAAAAAACCGGACGAAGAGTAATTCGAACTGAACAAACAGCAGAAGTATTTTCTCAACCCACTTTATTCCATCTTCTGTTGTATTTATGCAGCATAAAACAATTTATTCCATCATTCTAAGTATAAAAATACAAATACGGTTGCCTGTTTTTGTAAATAACCCCAAAATTACAAAATCATAACGGCCGCACCCTGTCGGCCGATTATTTTATCCTTGAACCCTTCATAAACATAAAAAACGATGAATGCTCAACAATATGAAGAATCTTTTCTTCTGGCAAAAAAATTAATTACTCAAGACCCGCCTGACTTCGCGCAAGCTATTCCATTGCTCTGCGAGGCCGCAGAGGCAGGACATATCGAGGCTGCATTTCAGCTGGCAGGATGCCTGTTTGAAAACCACGAAAACGAACAAGATTTGGCAATTGCAGTTGAATATTTAAAACAAGCGGCAAGAGCCGGTCATCCCTATGCCCGCTACAATCTTCTCCAATTACAAGAAAATAACGGTGCAGAAGTAGAAACGCTTATTTCAGCCTATCAAGAACTTGCCGAAGAAGGCTTGGTCCCGGCCCAGCTACGCCTGATGCGTTTATATGCGGATAGTGGCAATGAACAGCAAGCAATCAAATGGGCATTGAAAGCTGCCGAGCAACAAAACCCTCAGGCTCAATATTTCTTAGCCCAACACTACCAATACTCAAGCACCCCCGATTTAGAATATTCCCATAAACTCTACCAGCAATCTGCCGCACAGGGATTTATTGCAGCACACTGGCAACTTGGTCTTCAATATAAATTGGGGCAAGGTGTCGCACAAAATCCTGAAAAAGCAATCGAACATTTACGCATTGCCGCCAATTACGGCATCGTTCCAGCTCAAACTTCTCTTGCAGAACTCTTGGCGACATCAAACCCTACCGAGGCATTAGAATGGTTTGAAAAAGCGGCAGAACAAGGAGACAGCAATGCGCATGTAGCGCTTGCCGAAATCTATCTTTTGGGAAAAAACACCGAGCGAGACCCTCAAAAGGCCTATCAACACGCTAAGTCTGCTGCGGATCAAAATGATCCGGAAGGCTTGCGCCTTTTGGGAGATATCCATCGCTACGGATTGGGACGATCAGTTGATGCAGACACCGCCCGTCAGTATTATCAACGCGCAGCCGACTTAGGCAATCTTGTCGCTTACCAAAAACTTCTATCTGACAGCGCGTTGAATAACCAGCAAAACTACGAGCTGACCAAAGAAATCGCCCTCCAACGCCAAGAGGCCGAGCACCTATACAAACTGGCATTCGCGGCCCACTATGGTTTAAAACGCCAACAAAATTATGCTGAAGCACTGGAGCTATACCTTCAGTCTGCAGAACGAGGACACAGCAAATCACAAACCAATCTTGGCATGATGTATTACAGCGGACAAGGCGTACCTGTCGATTATGCCCAAGCGGCGAAATGGTTTGAAGCGGCAGCCAAACAAAGGGATACAATGGCTCAATATAATCTTGCCTGTCTGTATTACCACGGCCTGGGTGTAGAGAAAGACATCAATAACGCATGTTTTTGGCTGCAAGAAGCCATCCAACATGGACATGAGCAGCAAGATGTTCTCAAAGAGCTTTTAGCTCAATGGAAACAATTTGCTCAAAAATCCTCTGCAGTTTAAAGGCCGTCTGAAATTCTCAGACTACTAGATAAATGACATGCCCAGCTATTCAACTAGCCTGTGCATGTCATTTTTTTAATTTTCCCATCCTCAATCATCGTCTTCTTAGAATTTCACTCTTTCTTAACCTCTTCCAAAATCTTCAGACGGCCCATTCGCTTGTAAAAAATGACACGGTCTAATTTTCTTTTCCAAACTCAAAGTTTAAATTTAATTTTCGATTTTAGACAAATTTTGAAAATTAATTTTCATATTCGAATTTATTCATTAAAACAACAGAGATTTTTTACCGTGTCTGTTTAATATTTCAATTTAAAAACCATCATGAGGGCACTCTCAAAAAATCATCAATTCAACCTCTACCCTCCTATTAATATCAACAGCGCGATTTGCCAGTTTGCCCAATTACTGATAGCATTTGCAGGTTAGCCAGTTTGCAAAAAATTTTAATTTTTCAGAATTTTCATAGCTTAATATAACGTATTGAAAATATTTAAATAATTAAAATTTTTTCGAATTTGACTCTTGGAATTTTCGTTTATAAGCCGTATTTGTTCACAAACGAAAATATCGGGGTACTACTCCGTCATTGAAAAACACTCAACACAAGGATAGATATTATGTCCACCCAATTACACGATGTTGACCCAATTGAAACCAAAGAATGGTTAGACGCGTTAAGCTCTGTTTTAGAATATGAAGGCAGCGAACGCGCCCAATACCTGCTGGAAAGTTTGGTCAAATACAGCCGTGACAAAGGCATCCGCATGCCTCACGGCACCACTACTCCATATTTGAATACTGTTTCCGTTGAAAACGAAAAAGGCATTCCTGGTGACCAAAATATCGAGCATCGCATTCGTGCTTTCGTACGTTGGAATGCCGCGGCCATCGTATTGCGCGCAGGTAAAAAAGATTTGGAATTGGGTGGACACATTGCATCTTTCCAATCTGCTGCGACCATGTACGAAGTCGGCTTTAACCACTTCTGGAAAGCCAAAGGCGAAGGCGAAGAAGGCGACTTGGTATTCTTCCAAGGTCATGCCGCCCCCGGCATTTATGCACGTGCTTTCGTTGAAGGCCGTCTGACTGAAGACCAATTGAACAACTTCCGTCAAGAAGTTGCCGGTCATGGCCTGCCTTCCTATCCTCACCCTCACCTGTTGCCTGACTTCTGGCAATTCCCAACCGTATCTATGGGTCTTGGCCCGTTGATGGCGATTTACCAAGCACGTTTCCTGAAATACTTGGAATCTCGCGGCCTGGCTAAAACCAAAGGCCGTAAAGTATGGGTATTCTGTGGCGATGGCGAGATGGACGAACCTGAAAGCCAAGGTGCTATTGCTCTGGCTTCACGCGAAGGCTTGGACAACCTGGTATTCGTCATCAACTGTAACCTGCAACGTTTGGACGGCCCAGTACGCGGTAACGGCAAAATCATTCAAGAGCTGGAAGGCAACTTTGCCGGCGCCGGCTGGAATGTTGTGAAAGTCATCTGGGGTCGTCGTTGGGACCGCCTCTTGGCAAAAGACAAAGATGGCATTCTGCGCAAACGCATGGAAGAATGCTTGGACGGTGACTACCAAACTTACAAATCCAAAGACGGCGCATACGTCCGTGAACACTTCTTCAATACCCCTGAACTGAAAGCATTGGTTGCCGATATGACCGATGATGAAATTTGGGCATTGAACCGCGGCGGCCACGACCCTCAAAAAGTGTACAACGCTTACGACCGCGCAGTGAACCACGCTGACGGCAAACCTACTGTCATTTTGGCTAAAACCATTAAAGGTTACGGCATGGGCGCATCCGGCGAAGGCCAAAACGTTGCCCACCAAGCCAAAAAAATGGACAAAGCTTCTCTGAAACAATTCCGTGACCGCTTTGACATTCCTGTTACCGACGAGCAAATCGACAGCGGCGACCTGCCTTACCTGACTTTTGCTCCTGACAGCGAAGAATACAAATACCTGCATGCACGCCGTGAAGCTTTGGGTGGCTACCTGCCTCAACGCAAACCTACCCAAGAAGTTCTGGAAGTGCCTGAACTGTCAGCATTTGAGACTCAACTGAAATCCAGCGGCGACCGTGAATTTTCAACCACCATGGCTTTCGTCCGCATCCTGTCTACTTTGCTGAAAGACAAAAAAATCGGCAAACGCGTGGTACCTATCGTTCCTGATGAAAGCCGTACGTTCGGTATGGAAGGTATGTTCCGCCAATACGGTATTTGGAACCCTAAAGGCCAACAATACACTCCTCAAGATAAAGACCAACTGATGTTCTATAAAGAGTCTGTTGACGGTCAAATCTTGCAAGAAGGTATTAACGAACCGGGTGCCATGGCTGACTGGATTGCTGCTGCGACCAGCTACGCAAACAACGACTTTGCCATGATTCCTTTCTACATCTACTACTCTATGTTCGGTTTCCAACGCGTTGGCGACTTGGCATGGGCAGCAGGCGATATGCATGCACGCGGCTTCCTGTTGGGTGGTACTGCCGGCCGTACAACACTGAATGGCGAAGGTTTGCAACACGAAGACGGCCACAGCCATATTCAAGCAGACTTGATTCCAAACTGTGTAACTTACGATCCGACATTCCAATATGAAGTAGCCGTTATCGTACACGATGGCTTGCGCCGCATGTATGTTAACCACGAAGACGTGTTCTACTACATCACCCTGATGAATGAAAACTATACCCATCCGGACATGCCTGAAGGCGTAGAACAAGACATCCTGAAAGGTATGTACTTGCTGAAAGCCGGCGGTAAAGGCGATAAAAAAGTCCAATTGATGGGTTCCGGTACCATCCTGCAAGAAGTGATTGCCGGTGCCGAATTGCTGAAAGCCGACTTTGGTGTAGAAGCAGACATCTGGTCTTGCCCATCATTCAACCAGCTGCACCGCGATGCCATCGAAGTGGAACGCTTCAATCGTCTGAACCCATTGGAAACTGCAAAAGTACCGTTTGTTACTTCTCAACTGCAAGGTCATGATGGTCCGGTTATTGCCGCTACCGACTACATCCGCAGCTATGCCGACCGTATCCGCGCCTACATCCCTAACGACTACCACGTCTTGGGTACCGATGGCTTCGGTCGTTCTGACAGCCGTGCCAACCTGCGCAGCTTCTTCGAAGTTGACCGCTACAACGTTGCCGTTGCTGCATTGAGTGCTCTGGCCGAACAAGGCAAAGTCAGCAAAGAAACCGTTCAACAAGCCATTGAAAAATATGGTATCAAAGCCGATGCAGCTCCTAGCTGGAAACGCTAATTGATGTTTCAGACGGCCTGTTTGCTTCATGCCGACATTAGGCCGTCTGAAAACTAAATGCTTGAATGGTTTGAACAGACAAACTGTACCGATGCCGTGTGAAACGGTTTTCAGAAGGCATCAAACTGAAAATATTAAAGGAACTCAAATGAGTATCGTAGAAATCAAAGTCCCTGATATCGGCGGTCATGAAAACGTCGACATCATCGCTGTAGAAGTTAAAGCAGGCGACACCATTGCCGTTGACGACACCCTGATTACTTTAGAAACCGACAAAGCCACTATGGACGTACCTGCCGATGCAGCAGGTGTAGTAAAAGAAGTGAAAGTTAAAGTCGGTGATAAAATTTCCGAAGGCGGTGTAATTCTGACCGTTGAAACCGATGCCGCTGCTGCCGATGCAGCTCCGGCTCCTGCAGCTGAAGCTCCTGTGGCTCCGGCTGCCGCTCCTGCCGCAGCCCCTGCAGGCGGTGCAACTGTAAAAGTCGTTGTACCGGATATTGGCGGTCATACAGATGTAGACATTATTGCCGTTGAAATCAAAGTTGGCGACACTGTTGCCGTTGACGACACTCTGATTACTCTGGAAACCGACAAAGCCACTATGGACGTACCATGTACAGAAGCCGGTGTGGTTAAAGCTGTATTTGTAAAAGTTGGCGACAAAGTATCTGAAGGTTCTGCCATTATCGAAGTAGAAACCGCCGGTTCCGCCGCAGCAGCTCCTGCTCCTGCCGCTCAAGCTGCTGCACCTGCACCAGCCGCTGCTCCGGCTCCTGCTGCCGCTCCAGCACCAGCCGCTGCGCCTGCTCCGGCTGCACCTGCAGCTGCCAAAATTGACGAAGCTGCATTTGCCAAAGCACATGCCGGTCCTTCCGCACGCAAACTGGCACGCGAATTGGGCGTAGATCTGGGTCAAGTCAAAGGTACCGGTCTGAAAGGCCGTATCATGGGCGAAGACGTTAAAGCCTTCGTTAAATCTGTTATGCAAAGCGGTGCTGGCAAACCTGCCGCTGCTTCTTTGGGCGGCGGTCTGGACTTGTTGCCATGGCCTAAAGTCGACTTCTCTAAATTCGGCAGCGTCGAAGTTAAAGAGTTGTCTCGCATTAAGAAAATTTCCGGTCAAAACCTGTCCCGCAACTGGGTTGTGATTCCTCACGTTACCGTACACGAAGAAGCGGATATGACCGAATTGGAAGAATTCCGCAAACAGCTGAACAAAGAATGGGAACGCGAAGGCGTGAAACTGTCTCCGTTGGCGTTCATCATCAAAGCCTCCGTTTCCGCGCTGAAAGCCTTCCCTGAATTCAACGCTTCTTTGGACGGCGACAATCTGGTTCTGAAAAACTACTTCAACATCGGTTTTGCAGCTGATACGCCGAACGGCTTGGTTGTTCCCGTCATCAAAGACGTGGATCAAAAAGGTCTGAAAGAAATCAGCCAAGAGCTGACCGAATTGTCTAAAAAAGCCCGCGAAGGCAAGCTCAAACCGCAAGAAATGCAAGGCGCATGCTTTACCATTTCCAGTTTGGGCGGTATCGGCGGCACAGGCTTCACGCCGATCGTGAATGCTCCTGAAGTTGCCATCTTGGGCGTGTGCAAATCCCAAATCAAACCGGTTTGGAACGGCAAAGAATTCGCTCCTCGCCTGATGTGCCCATTGAGCCTGTCCTTCGACCACCGCGTCATCGACGGTGCCGCCGGTATGCGCTTTACCGTATTCCTGGCTAACCTGTTGAAAGACTTCCGCCGCATTACTCTGTAATCCGAGCATTTTCAGACGGCCTTTTTACTCAGGCCGTCTGAAAAAAAGAAGTCCGAACATCATTCAGAAAGATTAGACATGAGCTTAGTTGAATTAAAAGTGCCCGACATTGGCGGTCACGAAAATGTAGATATTATTGCGGTTGAAGTAAATGTAGGCGATACCATTGCCGTGGACGATACCCTGATTACTTTGGAAACCGATAAAGCGACTATGGACGTACCTGCCGAAGTTGCAGGTGTCGTTAAAGAAGTTAAGGTTAAAGTCGGCGATAAAATCTCCGAAGGCGGCTTGATTGCAGTCGTTGAAGCCGAAGGTGCGGCTGCCGCTCCGAAAGCCGAAGCACCAGCTGCCCCTGCACAAGAAGCCCCTAAAGCTGCTGCTCCAGCTCCTCAAGCTGCACAATTTGGCGGTTCTGCCGATGCCGAGTACGACGTAGTCGTATTGGGTGGCGGCCCCGGCGGTTATTCCGCTGCATTTGCCGCTGCCGATGAAGGCTTGAAAGTTGCCATCGTCGAGCGTTACAAAACTTTGGGCGGCGTTTGCTTGAACGTCGGCTGTATCCCTTCCAAAGCCTTGTTGCACAACGCTGCCGTAATCGATGAAGTACGTCACTTGGCTGCGAACGGTATCAAATACCCAGAACCAGAACTCGACATCGACATGCTTCGTGCTTACAAAGACGGCGTAGTTTCCCGCCTGACCACCGGCTTGGCAGGTATGGCTAAAGGCCGTAAAGTAGATGTTATCCAAGGTGACGGTCAATTCTTGGATCCTCACCACTTGGAAGTGTCGCTGACCACCGGCGATGTGTACGAGCAAGCGACCCCTACCGGCGAGAAAAAAATCGTTGCCTTCAAAAACTGTATCATTGCAGCAGGCAGCCGCGTAACCAAACTGCCTTTCATTCCTGAAGATCCACGCATCATCGATTCTAGCGGTGCACTGGCTCTGAAAGAAGTACCGGGCAAACTGCTGATCATCGGCGGCGGTATCATCGGCCTCGAAATGGGTACAGTTTACAGCACGCTAGGTGCTCGCCTCGACGTCGTTGAGATGATGGACGGCCTGATGCAAGGCGCTGACCGCGACTTGGTGAAAGTATGGCAAAAACAAAACGAATACCGTTTTGACAACATCATGATCAACACCAAAACTGTCGCTGTCGAACCTAAAGAAGACGGCGTTTACGTTACCTTCGAAGGTGCAAATGCACCTAAAGAACCACAACGTTACGATGCCGTACTGGTGGCTGCCGGTCGTGCGCCTAACGGTAAACTCATCAGCGCTGAAAAAGCCGGTGTTGCCGTAACTGACCGCGGCTTCATCGAAGTGGACAAACAAATGCGCACCAACGTGCCGCACATCTACGCCATCGGCGACATCGTCGGTCAACCGATGTTGGCGCATAAAGCCGTTCACGAAGGCCACGTTGCCGCTGAAAACTGTGCCGGCCACAAAGCCTACTTCGACGCGCGCGTTATTCCGGGCGTAGCCTACACTTCTCCTGAAGTGGCATGGGTGGGCGAAACCGAATTGTCTGCCAAAGCCTCCGGCCGCAAAATCACCAAAGCTAACTTCCCATGGGCTGCTTCCGGCCGTGCGATTGCCAACGGTTGCGACAATGGTTTCACTAAGCTGATTTTTGATGCTGAAACCGGCCGCATCATCGGCGGCGGTATCGTTGGTCCTAACGGCGGCGATATGATCGGCGAAGTTTGCTTGGCCATCGAAATGGGCTGCGATGCAACTGACATCGGCAAAACCATCCACCCACACCCAACCTTGGGCGAATCCATAGGTATGGCTGCGGAAGTAGCATTGGGTGTATGTACCGACCTGCCGGCTCAGAAAAAGAAATAAGTTCGCTCAAATAAAGTTTGAACGAACTTAATGGAACAAAGGCCGTCTGAATGTTTCAGACGGCCTTTTCTCAAATAAGGAGATTTAATATGAAAAAAATCGAAGCCATTATCAAACCTTTCAAACTCGACGATGTGCGCGAAGTCTTGACCGAAATCGGCATTACCGGCATGACCGTCAGCGAAGTCAAAGGCTTCGGCCGCCAAAAAGGCCATACGGAAATTTATCGCGGCGCAGAATACGCGGTTGATTTCCTGCCCAAAGTAAAAATCGAATTGGTATTGGCTGACGACAAAGTCGATCAGGCTGTTGATGCCATTTTAGAAACCGCACATTCCGGCAAAATCGGTGACGGAAAAATCTTCATTTATCCGGTTGAAGAAGCCATCCGTATCCGTACCGGCGAGCGTTCGGATGCTGCGCTTTAATAGAAATCACAAGATACAGAATACAAATGCCGTCTGAAAAAAGCCATGTCTTGTTTTAATCAGGGCTTATTTTTCAGACGGCATTATTAAATAACACCCCCCATTTTCTAAAATCTATCCAAGTAAATCTATTACCCAAAACCTCACGCTATCAAGCATGGATGAATTCAAGGCAATGCTTCACCTGACCTTCGTGAACGACTTTACCGTATCAAATAACTCTTTCCAAAGTATTGCTTACCCAATCCCATACTTGCAAAACCTCAACGCCCTCCTTTTAAAATCAAATCCCTCGTATTTTTTTCCTATTCTTATTGTTGTCTAACTTTTCAGACGACCCCTTTATCCAAACTCCGTTATAATGACGGCTTTACAATTAATTTATCCAAAGACAGTCTTATCATGAAACACATCCACATTATCGGTATCGGCGGCACATTTATGGGCGGCGTAGCAGCTATTGCCAAAGAAGCAGGTTTTAAAGTCAGCGGTTGCGACGCAAAGATGTATCCGCCGATGAGCACCCAGCTCGAAGCCTTGGGCATAGACGTACACG
>ERZ1674039.293-NODE-293-length-9827-cov-5.985673_pt1 | contig 9827 bp, 3 predicted proteins | sample MGYA00581135_ERZ1674039 | MGnify/ENA primary metagenome ERZ1674039 (study PRJEB41354, sample SAMEA4873313) | human saliva metagenome | biome: human-associated habitat [ENVO:00009003]; feature: mouth environment [ENVO:08000002]; material: saliva material... | reverse complement strand
CCATTACATTGGAAATGTCATTCCCTGGTCTACAGAAGACTGCAGCGTGGCGCTGCAGGGCAGGAGGGGGCCGGGTCTGAGGGGGGCTCCCCATGACAACATGAGGCCGGGCTGTCGAAGGGGGTGTTCCATTCCGACGTGGGCTGGATCACGGGACGCACCGTCGTCCTTCGTCGGTTTCTGGTAGGATGTCGGACTTCAGACATCGATTTCTGGCCCCCCGGCGTATCCGGGACACGTCAACTTGCGTGTCCAGTGCGCCCATGAAAGGCACACCCCGTGCCTTCTCCGGTTGGCGTCGATGCAGGTACGCAATCCGTCAACCCCGTCGGGGCAAGAGGCCCCGCCCACGTCATCGCCAGATTCCCGGATCCCTCCGGAAGATTTTCATCCTGGTCCTGCCGCGACCCGGCGCCTGTCATGGCGTTCGCCCGGCATGTCCCGCGTCCGTCTGTTGCGTACACGGACCGCGCCTGCGATGATGTTGCCATTCACTTTCATGACCATGACTCAGCACGAGAAGAACGACGAGCAGGACAAATCCGTCGAGAATGTTGCGGCTCAGACCGCCGAAGACGTGGCGCCGGCCCAGGATGCCGCGCCCGCAAGGAAGACCACGAAGCGCACGAAGGCCGCTTCCACCCCCAGCCTCGAGGACGAGACCGACGATCGGGACGACGAGGCACGCCTTGCCGACGAAGACGAAGCGGACGAGGATGCCGACTTCGACGATGAAGACGACCTGGATGATGACGAATCCGACGAGGATGACGAGGACTTCGACCAGGCGGATGATGATTCTGACGACGACGACGACGACGACGACGACGACGACGACGAAGACGACGACGACGACGAAGACGAAGACGAAGACGAAGACGAAGCGGACGCCGCCGATTCGGACGATGATGGGGAAGACGAGGACGACGAGCCTGCACCGCTGCATGCTGATCCCTTCGTCGAAGCCACTGATTCGAGCTTTGCCGAGCTGGGGCTGATCGAGCCGCTGGTGCAGGCCCTGCAGCGCCTGGACATCATCCATCCGTCGCCCGTGCAGGCGCAGGCCATTCCGGTGCTGCTGGCCGGTAACGACCTGGTCGCCTCGGCGCCCACCGGTACCGGCAAGACGGCAGCCTTCCTGCTGCCGGCCCTGCAGGGCGTGGCGCTGAATGCGCAGGAGCGTGTCGCCGAGCGCCATGATGCGGGCGACGATGACGAGGACCACCGTGGCAAGCGGGGCAAGGGTCGCCGTCCGGCACGCCCGACCTTCGGTCCCTCCGTGCTGGTGCTCACGCCCACCCGCGAACTGGCCCAGCAGGTCACGCGCACCAGCCACGCGCTGTCGCGGCTGCTGCCGCGCACCAGCACCGTCTGCATCACCGGGGGTTCCTCGTACTTCCATCAGGCACGGGCACTGGCCATGCCGTATGAAGTGCTGGTGGCCACGCCCGGCCGTCTGATCGACCAGCTGGAAAACGGCAAGATCGATCTGTCGCGCCTGAAGATGCTGGTGCTGGACGAGGCCGACCGGATGCTGGACATGGGCTTCTCCGAAGATGTGTTCCGCATTGCCGAAATGCTGCCGACCGAGCGCCAGACCGTGTGCTTCACCGCCACGGTCTCGCACGACGTGCGCAACCTGGCCGACAAGCTGCTGAAGGATCCTCAGTGGCTGACCGTCGAGCGCAGCGAAGAGGCACTCACGCCGATCGATGACCACGTGGTCTATGTCGACAACCCGGGACACCGTGGCCAGCTGCTGCGCGCCTGCCTGAACGACACCGGCCTTGGCCAGGCCATCGTCTTCACCGCCACCAAGCGGCAGGCCGAGGAGCTGTCCGAGGAACTGCAGGGCGAAGGCTTTGCCGTGGATGCGCTGCATGGCGACATGAACCAGCGCGAGCGTACCCGGGCACTGAATCGCCTGCGTCAGGGGGAATGCCAGGTGCTGATCGCCACCGACGTGGCGGCCCGTGGCATTGATGTGTCCAGCCTCACCCACGTCATCAACTATGAGCTGCCGCGTGTGGCCGAGGACTATGTGCACCGGATTGGCCGGACCGGTCGTGCCGGCGCCAGTGGTCAGGCCATCTCCTTCGTGGGCCGCGAGGACGTGATTCCGCTGCGCAAGATCGAGCATTTCCTGGGTCGCCACATCCAGGTCAGCGAGTTCCCGGGACTGGAAGCCCAGTTCAAGCCGCAGCCCTTCAAGAAGAAGCACAAGAAGAAGGAAGCCCGTCGCGAAGGCTACGGCAAGCCGCGTTTTGGCGGCCGTGGCCGGGATGATCGGCGCGGCGGCGACCGCGAATACCGGGGCCGTGGCTTCCAGGGGTGGCATGACCGTGATGGCGGGCAGGGGCCGCGTGATCGGGACGAGCGCCGTGGTGAACGCAGCTTCGGGCGTCGTGACGACTTCCGGGGCGGTCAGGACGGCTATCGGGATCGCAAGCCCTGGCCGCGTCGCGACGGTGAAGGCTTCGGGCCGCGTCGCCACGACGGTGAACGCTGGAGCGAGGATCGTCCGGGGCGCCGTTTTGGCGGTGACGAGGACCGTCGCGGCGGCTGGAGAGGTCGCGAGGACCGTCCGCAGGACGGCGCGCGCGGCTTCCGCCCGGACGGCCGTGACGGCGAAGCCCGGCGCGAGCGTCCGTGGAACAACGATCGGCGTGAAGGCCGTGGCTGGGATGCATCTCGCGGTGAACGCGGCGAGGGCGGACAGCGTGAGCGTCGTCCCTTCGACCGTGACCGTCGCGAAGGCGGTGGCCGTGCCTGGGAAGACCGGGGTGATCGTGGCGGTTGGAACCGGGATCGGAACAACGAGTCCCGCGGATTCCGCGGCGATCGCGGTGACTGGAAACCGCGTCGCGACGGTGAAGGCCAGGAACGCCGCAGCTTTGGCGATCGTCCGGGCTGGAAGGAGCGCAAGCCCTGGGAGGGCGGTGATCGCCGGGATGGCGAGGGACGCGGCAACCGGGGCTTCGGCCGGCGTGACGATGCCGGCTGGCGCGGCCGTGACGACCGTCGGGGCGGCCCGGATCGCGGTGGCCGCTTCGGTGATCGTGATGCCCGCGGCGGTGCCCGCAAGCGTGGCCCGGCCACGCTGGATCCGGACCGTGCCTTCCGGCAGGCCCGCGACGAAGGCAAGGATGACTGATCCCGCCTGAAGTTCGCAGGCCGTGAGGCCGTCCAGGCGCATGCGTCTGTACGGTCCGAACGGCTCCCGATCGCTGAAATGCCCCTGTTCCGGAGTGCCCGGCAGGGGCGTTTTTCTTTTACGACTTCAGCAGGACGGCTACGAATTATTTTTGAATTGCTACATATGGAGCGAAATGGATACCGTGATTTCTCGCTCCTGCGGGAGAAACGGCCAATGACGGAACCCTGGGCTGAAACACGGAGGACCGCAAGGGGCGGTGCTGTTTCGCGTCGGGGAATGGTCAGGGGTCCACGGTCGATATAATCGTCAATATCGAGACCTGTCCCACGGAGCGCCCATGCCAGCCCCCGTCGCCAGTACGCCTGTCGTGTTCGGCAGGTTGCCCACCGTGCTCGTACCGGGGCTTTTGTGCACGCCCCAGCTCTTCATGGCGCAGCTGCCGCTGTTCTGGACGCAGGGCTCGGTGACCGTGGCCGACACCACGCGGCACGGCGAGATCGGGGCCATGGCGCGGGCCATTCTGGCCGATGCGCCGCCGGTCTTCCGGCTGGTGGGTCTGTCCATGGGTGGCTATCTGGCCTTCGAGATCCTGCGGCAGGCCCCGGAGCGGGTCGGTGAGCTGGTGCTGTTCGACACCTCGGCCCGAGCCGATACCGACGAGGTTCGCGAGAATCGCCTTCAGATGATCCGGATGGCCCAGAACGGTGGCTTCGGTCGGATTCCGTCGATGTTCCCGAGGCTGGTGGCGCCCGGACGCGTGGATGACCTGCAGCTGGCGGCCCTGGTGGAGGGCATGCGCCAGGCGGTGGGTGCCGAGGGGTTCGTGCGCCAGCAGATGGCCATCCTGGGTCGCCCGGATTCCCGGCCGCTGCTGGCCAAGATCGACTGCCGCACGCTGGTCGTGGTGGGTGAGGGCGATCAGCTCACCCCACCGGCCCTGGCGCAGGAAATCTCTTCCAGTGTGCCCGGCGCGAAGCTGGCCATCATTCCGGGGGCTGGCCACCTGGCGCCGATGGAGCGGCCCGAGGCCGTCAACGCCGTGCTGCAGCGCTGGCTGTCCCAGGCCTGAGCCCAGCCTGAGTTTCCGGCCCTGAACGGCAGCTTTCGCTGGATGTCTCATCCGGGCCACGGCTGCTGCGGTTGCTTGCCAGGGTGGGGGCATCCAAGGTAAACGGGAAGACCCTTGCCCCGTTCCTGTCAGCATGCCCCAGCCCGACATTGCTCCCGGTTTCATCGTCATTCACGGCAACCAGTCCGAGACGCTGCGCGACCTCATCTGCGACTGGATGCGGGCCCATCCGCTGGCCCCGCTGGAAAATGAAGTCATCCTGGTGCAGAGCAACGGCATCGCGCAGTGGCTCACGCTGTCGCTGGCGGCGGATCCGGTGCCCGTCGATGCGGGGCGTCCCGCGTTCGACGGGCGCGGGCTGGGCATTGCGGCCGCCATCGACCTGCAGCTGCCGTCCCGTTTCATCTGGCAGGCCTACCGGGCCGTGCTGGGTGAGGATCAGGTGCCGGAACGGTCACCCTTTGGCAAGGATCTGCTGACCTGGCGACTGATGCGGCTGCTGCCCGCGCTGGTGACAAGGCCGCAGACACAGGCAGTCTTCGAGCCGCTGCGGCGTTTCCTGGAAGAGGATCCGCAGCTGCGCCGTCTGCATCAGCTGGCAGCCCAGCTGGCTGACCTGTTCGACCAGTATCAGGTCTACCGGGCCGATTGGCTGGAGGATTGGGCCCATGGGCACGATCGGCTGCGGGACTCGCACGGGCTCGGTCGAGGCAACATCAAGACACCGAACGCCATGGAAACGCAGGCCCGGTCTTTGCCGGATCAGGCCGGCAAGCCCCTGCCGGAAGACGCACGCTGGCAGCCGCTGCTCTGGCGGGAGCTGCTGGCCGATGTGGGCCCGGGGGCGGCCGGGGACAATCGCGCCACGATCCACCAGCGCTTCATCGATGCCTGCACGTCTGCCGATGCCGAACGGCCTGCCGGGCTGCCGCGCCGCGTGGTGGTCTTCGGGATCTCGGCCATGCCCCGCCAGGCGCTGGAGGTGCTGTCGGCCCTGGGGCGCTGGTGTCAGGTGCTGATGTGCGTGCAGAACCCGTGCCGCCATTACTGGGGTGACATCGTGCCTGAGCGGGAGTGGCTGGCGGGCCTGCGCCGCCGGCACGCCCACCGCCCGGGCGTCGATCCGGCACTGTCCCACCTGGCTGCGCATGGCCAGCCGCTGCTGGCCGCCTGGGGGCGGCAGGGGCGGGATTTCATTGGTCTGCTGACCCAGTACGATGAGGAGCAGGGGGCGGCCGAGACGCGTCTGCTGGCCATTGACCGGCGGGCGGACATCTTCATCGATCATGAGCCGGCCGATACATTGCTTCTGCAGCTGCAGCAGGACATCCTCGATCTGGCGCCGCTGGCCGAGACGCGCAGCCGCTGGCCGGCGGTCGATCCCCGGCGCGACCGCTCCATCCGTTTCCAGATCTGTCACAGTGCGCAGCGCGAGGTGGAGGTGCTGCATGACCAGCTGCTGGCCGCCTTTGCTGCGGATCCCACGCTGCAGCCGCGGGACGTGATCGTGATGGTGCCCGACATCGCCACCTATGCGCCGCACATCCAGGCGGTGTTCGGGCTGTATCCGCCGCAGGATCCGCGCTTCATTCCGTTCTCGATGGCCGACCAGCAGAGCCGCAGCCACGAGCCGCTGCTGGCCGCCGTGGAGTTCCTGCTGGATCTGCCGCAGGCGCGCCTGTCGGTGTCCGAGGTGCTGGATCTGCTGGAGGTGTCGTCGTTGCAGCAGCGTTTCGGCATCGAGGCCGAACAGTTGCCGCAGCTGCGCGGCTGGATCGAGAAGAGCGGCATCCGCTGGGGGCTGGACCCCGTGCAGCGGCAGTCGCTGGAGCTGGATGATGCCGTGGCGCAGAACAGCTGGTGGTTCGGACTGCAGCGCATGCTGCTGGGCTATGTGGCGGGCCATACCGGCACGTGGTCGGACATCGAGCCGCTGGACGAGATCAGCGGCCTGGACGGCGAGCTGCTGGGCCGGCTGCTGGCCTTGGTGCGGGCGCTGCAGGACACCTGGCAGGATGTACGCAATCCCGCCACGCCCCAGGAGTGGGGCGTGCGGCTGCAGGCCATGCTGGACCGCTTCTTCGTGGCCGATGAGGGGCGCGAGGGCCTCCTGCTGATGCGCCTTTCCGAGGCCTTGCAGCAATGGCTGGACGATTGTGCCGAGGCACAGATGGACCTGCCGCTGCCCCTGTCGGTGGTGCGGGAGCACTGGCTGGCCAGCTTCGATGATGAGGGACTGGGGCGACGCTTCTTTGCCGGTGCCGTCACCTTCGCCACGCTGATGCCGATGCGGGCGATTCCGTTCCGCCACGTGTGCCTGCTGGGCATGAACGACGGCGACTTTCCGCGTTCGCGCCAGCCAGCGGACTTTGACCTGATGGGCAACGAGTATCGACCGGGCGACCGTTCACGCCGCGAGGATGATCGCTATCTGTTCCTGGAAGCTCTGCTGTCGGCCCGTGAGCAGCTTTCCATCAGCTGGGTGGGACGCAGTGTCCATGACGATTCACCCCGTCCGCCCTCCGTACTGGTGGCGCAGTTGCGTGACCATATCGTTGCCGGGTGGCGGCTGGACGGTCGTGACGAGGAGACGGGTGCTGCACTGCTGGAGGCGCTGACGACCCAGCATCGCCTGCAGCCCTTCAGTCGGGCGTATTTCGTGCGCGATGGTGCCGCGAATTCCACGCGGGCGGGAGATGACGATCTCTTCAGCTATTCGAACGAATGGCGAAAGGCGCTGCAGCAGGCCGAGATGGGGCATGCTGACCACGCTTCGGAAGGGGCCGAGGTTGAAAGCGATGTCGCGGAAAATGTAGTGAACGTGTCTGCATCCGGTTCTTCCCGGTGGCCGACGCTGCCCCCTGCCGAGTGGCCCGAGGAACTCACGCTGGAGGAGCTGACGCGCTTTCTGAAAAGGCCGGTCGCGTACTTCTTTCGCAAGCGCCTGGACATCCACTGGCAGGACGAGGATGCGGTGGTGCCCGATCATGAGCCGTTCAGCCTGGATGGTTTGCAGCAATGGCAGCTACAGGCCGATCTCATCGCGTCGCAGCAGCATCGGGTTGCGGTGACGCTTTCGTCCCCAGGCGCGGCAACTGAAGAATCCGGTTCCGCCTCCGGGTTGAAGGAGGATCTTGCCGACGTGCTGGCCGAGGAGCGTGCACAAGCACTGACGCGTTTTGCCCGTGCCGGCCAGCTGCCCGTGGGCGCCTTCGGCGAACTGATGCGCGAGAAGCTGGATGCACCGATGGCGGAGATGTTCGAGACCTATCTGAAAGAGATCGGTCGCTGTCCGACCGTGTTGCCGGATGAGGCTTTTCTGTGGCCTGAACAACCGTCAGTGTCACCCCCGGTCGTCGGGACGCTGAATCATCTGCGTGCCGGCTCGGAGGGTGAGCGTGTGCGGCTGCTGATCAGCGCCAGCAATCTGGTCAACAAGGGAAGCGGTAAGAAAGCGTCTTCCGGCAAGGGGCAGAAGGCCTCATCCGGAGGGGGCAAGGACAGCAGCTATCGCCACGACAAGCTGCTGGATTACTGGGTCCACCACGTTGCGGGTAATCTGTCAGGAAAGTCGCTTCGGACACGAATCATCGGCAAGGAAGGCAGCACGGTCGAACTGATGCCGCTGGCTCGGGAGGTGGCGCTGGCGTACTGGCAGGATCTGCTGCAGGCCTGGAACCTGGCCTGCCGTCGGCCGCTGCCGCTGGCAGCCAGGACGGGATTTGCGTGGGTGCTGGGTGGATCGTCCGAGGATCCCGCCAAGCGTCAGCAGGCGGCGCAGGCCGCTTATGAGGGCAGCGAGAGCGGATTTGGAGGCGCGGGTGAGTGCCAGCGGGATGAGTATCTGATGCGTGCCTATCCGGACTTCCAGGCCCTGGAAGAGGACGGCGAGTTTGCCCAGTGGGCCGAGCGGCTGTTGCAGCCACTGGCAGACGCCGTCGCCAGGAAGGGGGCGGCATCGGGCCATGAGGGATCCGCTGAAGGAGATACCCATGGTGAATGACGAGGGGCAGGGGATGACGGATGTCGGAGCAGCCGAAATGTCCGGTAGCGGACAGGGTGAGGGGCCTGCGGGCATGCAGACGGAGCAGCCCCGGCGAGTCGAGCCGCTGCATTTTCCGCTGTGGGGCAGCCGGCTGATCGAGGCCAGTGCCGGCACCGGCAAGACCTACACGATCGCAGCGCTGTACCTGCGGCTGGTGCTGGGACACGGCGAGCGCGGCACCGCGAGTCTTGATGCGGCGTATCCGCCCGAAGCGGGCATGGAGTTTCTTGAGGGGGCCAGACTGCCCGAGGAGGCCACGGCGTTCCGTGAAGCGCTGACCCCGCCGAAGATCCTGGTGGTGACCTTCACTGAAGCGGCCACGCTGGAACTGCGTGACCGCATCCGGGCGCGGCTGGCCGAGGCCGCGGCATTCTTCCGGGCCAGTGCCGAAGCCGTCGAGGCGGGAGCAGATCTGGATGTCCTGGTTCCGGGGAGCGTTCCTGATCAGGATCTCGTTGGTGGGCAGCCCGCGCCGGATGTCGCCTCGGCCGGGGAAGTCCTTGCCGTGCTGCCAAAGGCCGATCCTTTCCTGCAGGGTCTGCGTGATGCCTATCCGGCCTCCCAGTGGTCTGAGCGGGCACATACCTTGCAGCTGGCCGCAGAGTGGATGGATGAATCGGCCATTTCCACCATCCATGGCTGGTGCAACCGCATGCTGCGCGAGCATGCCTTCGACAGCCGCGGGCTGTTCAACCAGACACTGAGCACCGACACCTCGGAGCTGCTGGCCGAGGCCTGTCGTGATTACTGGCGCAATTTCTGTCAGGGTCTGCCGCTGGAGGCTGCCCGAGTGCTGCAGGGCTGGTGGGCTGATCCGGATGCGCTGCAGAAGGAAGTGCAGAGCCTGCTGTCCGATCTGGACGCGTTGTCCGGTGAGGGACGCTCGCCGGCCGAGGCCATCGGTGAGGCACAGCAGCAGCGCAGACAGCAGCTGCAGGCGCTGAAGGCCCCGTGGCGGGAGGGCTGGATCGAGGAGCTGGGGGGCATGCTGGATGCCGGGCGGGAAAAGCCTGCCGCTTCACGCAAGGGCAAGGGCGGGGTCGAGCCGGTGTCGGAAGCACGACCTGAACAGGCATTTCCGATCGGCTGGCTCAATGGCAGCAAAGTGAAAACCAGCAACCAGGCCCAGTGGTTGCAGCTGCTGCGTGACTGGGTGGACGATGCCGACATGGCAAAGCCCGGACTGTCCGAGACGGCCATGAATCGCCTGACGCCGGATGGCCTGCGCGACGCCTTTGGCAAGGGTGTCGATGCCCAGGATCCTGCGCTTGTGGCCATGCTGGAGCATCCGGCGCTGGCGGCGATGGCAGCCCTGCCAGGGAAGCTGGCGGCGCTGCCGGATGGGCGTCAGGCGACGCTGCTGCATGCCGCGCGCTGGATCGAGGCGCGCTATCGCAGGGCGCGAGACCAGAGAAGCGAGATGAGCTTCGATGACCTGCTGCGACAGCTGGCGCAGGCACTGGCATCAGGGGGTGGAGAGCGGCTGGCCGAACGGATCCGGACGCAGTTCCCGGTGGCGATGATCGATGAATTCCAGATCGGAAGAGCGTCGTGTA
>ERZ1674039.291-NODE-291-length-9837-cov-14.033531_pt1 | contig 9837 bp, 9 predicted proteins | sample MGYA00581135_ERZ1674039 | MGnify/ENA primary metagenome ERZ1674039 (study PRJEB41354, sample SAMEA4873313) | human saliva metagenome | biome: human-associated habitat [ENVO:00009003]; feature: mouth environment [ENVO:08000002]; material: saliva material... | reverse complement strand
AAACCGCATTGCTCGAATCGCTGGAAGGCAAAAAAGGCCAGCCGCGCTTCAAACCACCGTTCCCCGCCTCGTTCGGCCTGTACGGCAAACCGACCACCATCAACAATACCGAAACGTTCTCCTCCGTCCCCTTCATTATCCGTGACGGCGGACAGGCGTTTGCCGACAAAGGTATTCCGAATGCAGGCGGTACCAAATTGTTCTGTATTTCCGGCCACGTCGAGCGTCCGGGCAACTATGAAGTGCCATTGGGTACGCCGTTTGCCGAAATCCTGAAAATGGCGGGCGGTATGCGCGGCGGTAAAAAACTTAAAGCCGTTATTCCCGGCGGTTCGTCCGCGCCGGTTTTGCCTGCCGACATCATGATGCAGACCAATATGGACTATGACTCGATTTCCAAAGCAGGCTCGATGCTGGGTTCCGGCGCGATTATCGTGATGGACGAAGACGTGTGCATGGTCAAAGCCCTCGAGCGCCTGAGCTACTTCTACTACGACGAGTCTTGCGGCCAATGTACGCCTTGCCGAGAAGGTACAGGCTGGCTCTACCGCATCGTCCACCGCATCGTAGAAGGCAAAGGCCGCATGGAAGACTTGGATCTGTTAGATTCTGTCGGCAACCAAATGGCAGGCCGCACCATCTGCGCCCTCGCCGATGCCGCCGTCTTCCCTGTCCGCAGCTTTACCAAGCATTTCCGTGATGAGTTTGTGCATTACATCGAACACGGCGGACCGATGAATGAGCATAAGTGGGGAGGATGGTAATGGTGGAAGCTAAAATTTTTATTCTATACGGTGCAGCCAACAAAGGTAAGAGTACGACACTCAATACGCTTTTTAATCAGATTTGTCGGAAATTTTCTAAATTTCTAGTCTTTTTTGAAAGACATGGAAACGGCTTAGATTTTGTTGCAGTATTTGATCATGAAGGTCAGAGGATTGGTTTTTATTCATCTGGTGATAATGAATACGAGGTTAGGAGAAATTTATACAAACTTTATTCGCATAATTGTGATTTTATTTTTGGCACGTCAAGGACAAGGGGTGGTAGTTGCGATGCAGTAGGATGTTATGCAGAGTTATTGCATGGCGATGTAAATATAATTAATTGGTGTGAAAAGTTTGAGCCTACAGATGAAGACAATGAGCGTGCTGTTAAAGAGTTATTTAAGTCATTTAAAAATATAATAAATGAGTTATAGTTTTAGTTGGTTTTATATTGGTTAAAAGCAAAATGCTAAAAATTTAACTTTGCCGTCATTCCCACGTAGGCAGGAATCCATAGTGGAATTTACAGAACTCTATATTTGAAAAGCAGTTGCCGAAATCCAAAAAATGGATTCCCGCCTGCGCGGGAATGACGGCAAAGTGGGGTAACGTAGCTGCCAACTAAACTCAAAAGGTCGTCTGAAAACAGTGGCCATAGAGCAAACGCAAATTCAAAAGGCCGTCTGAAACCCATTTTTCAGACGACCTCTAGAAAAGATTATTTATTAAATACCCGTAACTAGGAACGAACCATGTTACAAATCGAAATCGACGGCAAACAGGTATCTGTGGAGCAGGGCGCGACGGTGATTGAGGCCGCGCACAAGCTTGGTACTTATATTCCGCATTTCTGTTACCACAAAAAGCTCTCCATCGCTGCCAACTGCCGTATGTGTCTGGTGGACGTGGAAAAAGCCCCCAAACCGCTGCCCGCCTGCGCCACGCCGGTAACGGACGGCATGATTGTGCGTACGCATTCGGCGAAGGCGAGGGAGGCGCAGGAAGGCGTGATGGAGTTCCTGCTCATCAACCATCCGCTCGACTGTCCGACCTGCGACCAAGGCGGCGAATGCCAGTTGCAGGATTTGGCGATGGGCTACGGCAAAACCACCAGCCGTTATACCGAAGAAAAACGTTCCGTCGTCGGCAAAGACATGGGTCCTTTGATTTCTGCCGAGGAAATGAGCCGTTGTATCCACTGTACCCGTTGCGTGCGTTTCACTGAAGAAATCGCCGGCGTGCAAGAAATCGCTATGGCCAATCGCGGCGAACATTCCGAAATCATGCCTTTTATCGGCAAAGCAGTGGAAACCGAATTGTCAGGCAACGTCATCGATTTGTGTCCTGTCGGCGCATTGACCAGCAAACCGTTCCGCTTTAACGCGCGTACTTGGGAATTGAACCGCCGCAAATCCGTTTCCGCCCATGATGCTTTGGGCAGCAACCTGATTGTACAAACCAAAGATCATACTGTCCGCCGCGTGTTGCCATTGGAAAACGAAGCGATTAACGAATGCTGGCTGTCCGACCGCGACCGTTTCGCCTACGAAGGCCTGTATCACGAAAGCCGTCTGAAAAACCCGAAAATCAAACAGGGCGGCGAGTGGATGGACGTGGATTGGAAAACCGCGTTGGAATATGTCCGCAGCGCGATTGAATGTATCGCCAAAGACGGCAATCAAAACCAAGTCGGTATTTGGGCGAACCCGATGAATACGGTCGAAGAGCTGTATCTGGCCAAAAAACTCGCCGACGGTTTGGGCGTTAAAAATTTCGCCACCCGTCTGCGCCAGCAGGACAAACGTCTTTCAGACGACCTCAATGGCGCGCAATGGTTGGGACAAAGTATCGAATCGCTGGCGGACAACGAAGCCGTACTGGTGGTCGGTGCCAACCTGCGCAAAGAACAGCCGCTTCTGACTGCCCGCCTGCGCCGTGCTGCCAAAGAGCGCATGGCTTTGAGCGTATTGGCCAGCAGCAAGGAAGAATTGTTGATGCCGCTTCTGGCTCAGGAAGCGGTGCATCCCGACGAGTGGGCAGGTCGTCTGAAAAACCTGTCTGCCGATGCGGAAAACGCGATTACCGCGAGCCTGAAAAACGCTGAAAAAGCAGCGGTGATTTTGGGCGCGGAAGTGCAAAACCATCCTGATTACGCCGCTATTTATGCCGCCGCGCAAGAGCTGGCAGATGCGACTGGCGCAGTGCTGGGTATTTTGCCGCAAGCCGCTAACAGCGTTGGTGCGGATGTTTTGGGCGTGAACTCGGGCGAGAGCGTTGCCGAAATGGCAAACGCGCCGAAACAGGCAGTCTTGCTGCTCAACGTCGAGCCTGAAATCGATACGGTTGACGGCGCAAAAGCCGTGGCCGCGTTGAAACAGGCGAAAAGCGTGATGGCGTTTACGCCGTTTGTCAGCGAAACGCTGCTGGACGTGTGCGACGTGTTGTTGCCGATTGCGCCGTTTACCGAAACATCAGGCAGCTTCATCAATATGGAAGGCCGTCTGCAATCCTTCCACGGCGTGGTACAAGGCTTCGGCGATTCGCGTCCGATGTGGAAAGTGTTGCGCGTATTGGGCAACCTGTTTGACTTGAAAGGTTTTGAATACCACGATACCGCTTCGATTCTGAAAGATGCGCTGGATGCAGAAAGCCTGCCGTCCAAACTGGATAACCGCAGCACATGGGCAGGGGAGGGCGTTCAGACGGCCTCAGACCGCCTCGTCCGTGTCGGCGGCGTCGGTATTTATCACACTGATCCTATCGTGCGCCGTTCCGCGCCGTTGCAAGAAACCAGCCATGCCGCCGTGCCTGCCGCGCGTGTGAATCCGAACACATTGGCACGCTTGGGCCTGCAAGACGGACAAACCGCTGTCGCCAAACAAAACGGCGCAGGCGTGTCCGTGATGGTCAAAGCCGATGCCGGACTGCCTGAAAACGTGGTGCATCTGCCGCTGCATACCGAAAATGCCGCGCTGGGTGCGTTGATGGACACTATTGAACTGGCGGGAGCTTGATCATGCAAGAATGGTTCCAAAACCTCTTTGCCGCAACGCTCGGTCTGGGCGATTTGGGTATCACCGTAGGCTTGGTGGTATCCGTCATCGTCAAAATCGTGATTATCTTGATTCCGCTGATTCTGACCGTTGCCTATCTGACGTATTTCGAACGTAAAGTCATCGGCTTTATGCAGCTTCGCGTCGGCCCGAACGTAACCGGCCCGTGGGGTCTGATTCAGCCGTTTGCCGACGTGTTCAAACTCTTGTTTAAAGAGGTAACCCGTCCGAAGCTGTCAAACAAGGCTCTGTTCTACATCGGCCCGATTATGTCGCTTGCTCCGTCTTTCGCGGCGTGGGCAGTGATTCCGTTCAACGAAGAATGGGTGCTGACCAATATCAATATCGGCCTTTTGTACATCCTGATGATTACCTCGCTGTCGGTTTACGGCGTGATCATCGCGGGCTGGGCTTCCAACTCCAAATATTCGTTCTTGGGTGCAATGCGTGCTTCCGCGCAAAGCATTTCCTACGAGATTGCCATGAGTGCCGCGCTGGTGTGCGTTGTGATGGTATCGGGTAGCATGAACTTCTCCGACATCGTTGCCGCGCAAGCCAAAGGTATTGCCGGCGGTTCGGTATTCTCTTGGAACTGGCTGCCGCTCTTCCCCATCTTCATCGTCTATCTGATTTCCGCCGTTGCTGAAACCAACCGCGCGCCGTTTGACGTGGCAGAGGGTGAATCTGAAATCGTTGCCGGTCACCACGTTGAATACTCTGGCTTCGCATTCGCGCTGTTCTTCCTTGCCGAATACATTTTCATGATTCTGATTGCCGCGCTGACATCGCTGATGTTCCTCGGCGGTTGGTTGTCCCCCTTCCCGCAAAGCTGGGGCTTTATCGGTACGCCTTCCGCATTCTGGATGTTCGTGAAAATGGCGGCTGTGCTGTACTGGTATCTGTGGATCCGTGCCACCTTCCCGCGCTACCGTTACGACCAAATCATGCGTTTGGGCTGGAAAGTGCTGATTCCGATCGGCTTCGCCTACATCGTGATTTTGGGCGTGTGGATGATTTCACCGCTGAATTTGTGGAAATAGGGCAGGGAGGCCGTCTGAAAGTTTTCAGGTAGCCTGAACCCCAAATTTTTAACCGTTTCAAACCGAGAGAAACCGATGAAAGCTCAATGCCTGTGCGGCGCAGTATCACTGGAAACCGCCGAAAACCGCGAACTCCACGCCTGCCATTGCGGGAAATGCCGCACATGGGGCAGCGGCGCGTCTTTTACTTTGGCCGCCCGGTCGCCCGAAATCACAGGCAGCGAGCACATCGCGCATTATCAGTCGTCCGAATGGGCGCAACGCTGTTTTTGCAAACACTGTGGCACACACCTGTTTGTGCAGGTTGGCAACGATTATTACATCAACGCCGGGCTGTTTGCCGACAACGCGGGCTTTGAAACTACCTCACAAATCTTTATTGATTGCAAAGCTCCGTATTATGACTTGGCCAACGATACCCCGAAGCTGACCGAAGCCGAGTTTTTAGAAATGGTGGGCGCGGCAGGTTAAAAAAACCGCTTTCAGACGGCCTGTAAACAGAACAATCCGAAAAGAGCATCCGAAAATGGCTAATTTAGTAAAAACCTTCCTGCTGGGCGAATTGGTGAAAGGCATGGGCGTAACGCTCAAAAACTTTTTTGCCCGCAAAGACACAATTTATTTCCCCGAAGAGAAAACGCCGCAATCCGTGCGTTTCCGCGGCCTGCACGCGCAACGCCGTTATCCGAACGGCGAAGAGCGCTGTATTGCGTGTAAATTGTGTGAGGCAGTTTGTCCGGCAATGGCAATTAACATCGAATCGGAAGAACGCGAAGACGGCACCCGCCGCACCAAGCGTTACGACATCGACCTGACCAAGTGCATCTTCTGCGGTTTCTGCGAAGAGGCCTGCCCGACCGATGCGATTGTGGAAACGCATATTTTTGAATACCACGGCGAGAAAAAAGGCGACTTGCACATGACCAAGCCGATTCTTTTGGCCATTGGCGACAAATACGAACCCGAAATCGCCAAACGCAAAGCCGCTGACGCGCCGTATCGTTAAGGAGCAGACGAATGACTTTTTCCGCGATTCTGTTCTATATCCTTGCCGCCATCGTTTTGTACGGTGCGGTTCGTACCGTTACCGCTAAAAACCCTGTGCACGCCGCTTTGCATCTGGTGCTGACCTTCTGCGTGAGCGCGATGATTTGGATGCTGATGCAGGCCGAATTCTTGGGTGTGACGCTGGTGGTGGTTTACGTCGGCGCCGTGATGGTGTTGTTCCTGTTCGTCGTGATGATGCTGAATATCGACATCGAAGCCATGCGCGCCGGTTTCTGGCGTCATGCGCCTGTTGCCGGTGTGGTCGGCACATTGTTGGCGGTTGCCTTGATCCTGATTTTGGTCAACCCGAAAACCGACCTTGCCGCATTTGGTCTGATGAAAGACATTCCGGCCGATTACAACAATATCCGTGATTTGGGCAGCCGTATTTATACTGACTACCTGTTGCCGTTTGAGTTGGCGGCGGTATTGCTGCTGTTGGGTATGGTAGCCGCGATTGCACTGGTTCACCGCAAAACTTTCAATCCGAAACGTATGGATCCTGCAGACCAAGTTAAAGTACGTGCCGACCAAGGCCGTATGCGCTTGGTAAAAATGGAAGCTGTGAAACCGCAAAAAGAATTTGTTGAAGAGAGCGAAGTTTCAGACGGCCTGAAGCCGGAAGGGGAGGGCAAAGCATGATTACCTTGACGCATTATCTGGTATTGGGTGCGCTCCTGTTCGGTATCAGCGCAATGGGTATCTTTATGAACCGCAAAAACGTGCTGGTATTGCTGATGTCCATCGAGCTGATGCTCTTGGCGGTGAACTTCAACTTTATCGCTTTCTCCCAATATTTGGGCGATACTGCCGGACAGATTTTCGTATTTTTCGTACTGACCGTTGCCGCTGCCGAATCCGCCATCGGTTTGGCGATTATGGTATTGGTGTACCGTAACAGAAAAACAATCAACGTTGCCGATTTGGATGAGTTGAAAGGGTAATCATGAACGACATGACTTTATATTTGGTAATTGCCCTTGTGCCTTTGGCAGGCTCGCTGATTGCGGGTTTGTTCGGCAACAAAATCGGACGTGCCGGTGCGCATACGGTTACGATACTCGGTGTGGCGGTGTCCGCCTTGCTGTCGGCTTATGTGCTGTGGGGATTCCTCAATGGCAGCCGTACCAAGTTTGACGAGAACGTCTATACCTGGCTGACAATGGGCGGCTTGGATTTCTCCGTCGGCTTCTTGGTCGATACGATGACGGCGATGATGATGGTCGTGGTTACCGGCGTGTCGTTGATGGTGCATATCTACACCATCGGCTATATGCACGATGAAAAAGTCGGCTACCAACGCTTCTTCAGCTATATTTCTTTGTTTACATTCAGCATGTTGATGCTGATTATGAGCAACAACTTCGTCCAGCTCTTCTTCGGTTGGGAAGCGGTGGGCTTGGTGTCGTATCTCTTGATCGGTTTCTATTTCAAACGTCCGAGCGCGATTTTCGCCAATCTGAAAGCCTTTTTGATCAACCGCGTCGGCGACTTCGGCTTTTTGCTCGGTATCGGCTTGGTGCTTGCCTATTTCGGCGGCAGCCTGCGCTATCAGGATGTATTCGCTTATCTGCCTAATGTTCAGACGGCCACTATCCAACTGTTCCCCGGTGTGGAATGGTCTTTGATTACCGTAACCTGTTTACTCCTGTTTGTCGGTGCGATGGGTAAATCGGCGCAATTCCCGTTGCACGTCTGGCTGCCTGATTCGATGGAAGGCCCGACACCGATTTCCGCATTGATTCACGCCGCAACCATGGTTACCGCCGGTCTGTTCATGGTATCGCGCATGTCGCCGATTTATGAGATGAGCAGCACTGCGCTGTCAGTCATCATGGTAATCGGTGCGATTACTGCCCTGTTTATGGGTTTCTTGGGCGTGATTCAAAACGACATCAAACGTGTGGTTGCGTATTCCACCTTGTCGCAACTGGGCTACATGACCGTGGCTCTGGGTGCGTCTGCCTATTCCGTGGCGATGTTCCATGTGATGACCCACGCTTTCTTTAAAGCCTTGTTGTTCTTAGCCGCAGGTAGCGCGATTATCGGTATGCACCACGACCAAGACATGCGCCACATGGGCAACCTGAAAAAATACATGCCGATTACTTGGCTGACCATGCTGATCGGTAACTTGTCGCTGATCGGTACGCCGTTCTTCTCCGGCTTCTACTCCAAAGATTCGATTATCGAAGCGGCGAAATACAGTACCCTGCCGGGCAGCGGCTTTGCCTATTTCGCCGTCCTCGCCAGCGTGTTCGTTACCGCGTTTTACGCGTTCCGCCAATACTTTATGGTGTTCCACGGCGAAGAAAAATGGCGCAGCCTGCCTGAACACCATTCAGACGACCATGGCGAAGAACATCACGGCTTGGGCAAAAACGACAATCCGCACGAAAGCCCGCTGGTCGTTACCCTGCCGCTGATTCTGCTTGCGATTCCGTCCGTCATCATCGGCTACATCGCCATCGAACCCATGCTCTACGGCGATTTCTTCAAAGACGTGATTTTCGTCAACGCCGACGCGCATCCGACCATGCACATCATGAAAGAAGAGTTCCACGGCGCATTGGCAATGGTGTCGCACAGCCTGCATTCGCCCGTCCTCTATCTCGCTATCGCAGGCGTATTGAGCGCATGGCTTTTGTACGTCAAACTGCCGCACCTGCCCGCCAAAATCGTGCAGGCGTTCCGTCCGGTTTACGTTTTGTTTGAAAACAAATACTACCTCGACGCCCTGTATTTCAATGTTTTCGCCAAAGGCACGCGCGCATTGGGTACTTTCTTCTGGAAAGTCGGCGATACCGCTATTATCGACAACGGCATCGTCAACGGCTCTGCCAAACTGGTCGGCGCGATTGCCGCGCAGGTACGCAAAGTCCAAACCGGCTTCATCTATACCTATGCCGCCGCTATGGTATTCGGCGTATTGGTACTGCTCGGCATGACATTCTGGGGATTGTTCCGATAAAAGCGGGATTTCAGACGGCCTGTCTATAGTTTGTGTATAGGGCCGTCTGAAAAAGAAAATTTGAGCAACAATGATTGAAGACAAATTACCGCAAACCCTGGACGAAGTCCGCGAAGTCATCGATGGTTTGGATAAGGGATTAATCGAATTACTCGCCCGCCGGCAGAAATTGGTACGGCAGGCTGGTCGTCTGAAACCTAAAAATGATGTCCAGGCGGTTTCCGCGCCCGAACGGGTGGCTCAAGTGATTGCCTCTCGCCGCGCTTATGCCGAAAAGGCCGGTTTGTCGCCCGAAGTAGCAGAAGCAGTTTGGCGCAGCATGATTGATGCGTTCATTAAACTTGAGATGGACACCAACCGTACCGACGGAGCGTAGTCAAAATCTTCGGATAACGGTTTTGACAAGAAAAATAGGGAAGAGGCCGTCTGAAATATAAAGGCGAGAAAAAACCATGTCGGACACACAAATCATCTGCTCCGCCGAATTTACCGCTTCCCGCGCATGGGGCGCACTCGATATCGCCAATATGAACGGCATCACCGTGCGCCTGCACTGGACGAACCAGCCCTACACATGGCACATCAACGACGGCGAGGAAGTGTTTGCTGTGATGGATGGCGAAGTTGAGATGCACTACCGAGAAAACGGCGAAGAACACATCGTTCGTTTGAAAAGCGGAGATATCTTCTACGCAGGAATCGGCACGGAACACGTCGCCCATCCGTGCGGCGAAGCGCGGATTCTGGTGATTGAGAAAGAGGACAGTGTTTGAGGCCGTCTGAAAAGAAGGTTTGAGACAGCAACAACAGAATAAGAGAATGACGGCAGATATACATTTTTCTTGATTTTGCCGTACACAAAATACACAATCTTTTTCAGACGGCCTCCTGAAATGTCGTCTGAAAACCAACCCATACAACTATATTTTTTATTTTAACCACAGGTTAACCACTATGTT
>ERZ1674039.288-NODE-288-length-9953-cov-5.402708_pt1 | contig 9953 bp, 13 predicted proteins | sample MGYA00581135_ERZ1674039 | MGnify/ENA primary metagenome ERZ1674039 (study PRJEB41354, sample SAMEA4873313) | human saliva metagenome | biome: human-associated habitat [ENVO:00009003]; feature: mouth environment [ENVO:08000002]; material: saliva material... | reverse complement strand
CGCTCTTCCGATCTCAATGGCTGCGCTTCTCCGACGGCCTCAACATTTTGACCAGTAAGCTTTGCTAACTCATGCTCAAGCCCTTTTTTAACACCGACAATATGCCCATTCTTAACAGTAACAAGGCTTTTATCAATTGAGGCGGTATCAGGCATTCCATCAACACGATAGCCACCAAAGATAGATTTTTCAGCTTTTATCGGCTGTTTAATTTGAATATGTGTTTCTTTCAAATTAATCTTGGCAGATGGTTTTTTCTTTGTTTTCTGATTTGATTTGTTTAACTGCTCTTGGCTCGGCGTTTTCGCGCCCACAAAGCTCTTGCGAACCTCGCTGATTTTCGTGCCGTTGAACTTACCGCCCATGCCTTTTGTTACACGGCCTGATTCGTCAAGCTCAACATGTGCGCCTTTACCCTCTGAACCGTTCGGCTTGACCGTTATCCACTTGTTATCTTGTGCAAGTAGCCGCCGCGCCTTGTTCAGTATGGCTTTCTGTTTCTGTTTCATACTATCCCCATTTGATTACTGCACGGCTTGAACAACGGCAGTTAATCTCTTCGCCCGGCTGAACCCATTTGCCGTCTAAGTACATCCCTTTACTAACATCAAACCGCTTACCGTTTGCCGCTACATGGCTAGGGCGCGGCTCTTTGCCTGCGTGAGAATGAAGCCAAATAGCCTCAGTTATCCCAAGCTCTTGCCGTCTCACTTTCTCAATGACGGCCTTTGCCTTGTTGGTTTGGTCTCTTGCAATAAACGCCGCTCGCCGCTCGCTTACGCCAAAGTCTTTGCGAAGCTCTTTAGATAACTGCGACATGGTGTAGCCAGCGTTTACCGACCGCCAAACGCTATCTTCAACACGGCTTAAATACTGCTGGCCGATGGAACGTATCAAGCCGACATTGCCGCTCAACGCTACGTCAAAGGCGCGGCGCGTTGCTTCTGTCTGCGTGAATCGAACCGTAAGCCCGGCAGAACGCAAAGCCGAAAGAAACGCCTTGTCCGTATGGCTCATTGACCGATGTAAAAAAGCCCCTGCAATTTCAGGGGCTAGTGTTTCCAATCGGTTGAACCAGTAACGGAACAATCGGCGTATAGCGGCTTGTAGGCCGTCTGAAAAGCCGTCTTGCGCCAGTCCTTTAGGGTAATGGCTGTCAATCAGGCTTTGCACGTCCTTGCGTATTTCCGCCAGCAGTTTCTTCAGGCTCTTTCGATACGCCGCCTCCACTCCGAGATTCGGCATTATCGGGGACAGTATCACTTCGTTGCTCTGTTTCATCACTCATTCCCAATCCGCTAAAATCATCTTGCATTGGCACTTCGTCCACATCTATGCCGTTATATCCGCTTTCGGTATCAGAAGCCAAGCGGCCGCGAACTTCTTCTGCGGAAATAACACCAGCCTGAATATATGCAACATCGCGATCAGAATCAGATTTGCGGATAGTGGCAAGTTGCGATTCGTCCATTTGCGCCAACGGTACAAACTCAAATGTGATATTGTCGTCTGTCTCGCCGAATAAATGAAGTTGAACCAGCTTTAACACTTTATCCAGTGGGTCGCGCAATATGTTTTCTTGCAATGCCTTGATGTAGTCGTAATAAACAGCTATCTCGCCCTCACTGCTTGCGTTTAGTCCGCTAGGCGTTACGCCCAACAGCTTAACAAGCGGCGTATGACTTGGCATGGCCAGTTGTTCCTGCGCCTGCGCCAATAACGCGTCCAATCCGCTCAATGGCGTGTTGAATTGGAAGAACTCTTCGTTATCCTTATCCAACATCATCAAGCCGCGATTGTCTCTGAAGCGGTTGTACACCTCAGCACGTAAGGTCATATTCACTTCTTCATCACAACCACCAGACAAGATGGTTGACATATCAGTCTTAATGCCTGATAACGAGAAGCTATGAAGCAGGTCGCTTACTGAATCAACCGTTCGTAACCAGCGGTCAACATACGGCATCATCAACTGCGACATACTCACGCCGCCGAAGTTATAGGCTGACTTAAGCAAATCAGGAACAGGGCGGCTAATCAGCGTAAATAGGCGGCTATGATGAATCTCGCGCCCCATTACAAACCACGATTTAGGCTTGTAGAAGTCTTTAGCCGTCGGGTCTGTCGTATTGCATTGCGCCGGTGCTGTCCACATCGGCTCAATCGGAACTAATGCTTCCAAGCAACCTTTACCGATGGTCTTGCTTGTCAACAACAGCGGATTGCTCAGCTTGTCGTTATCCTGACCCTTAATTTGGATCATGATTTGACCGCGCCCAAAGAAGCCGTCCGATTCAATCGCCTTACGGAAAACATCACGAATGTTTAGTTTCTCGTAACACTCTTCAATCTGCTTAATCTTTTCGCTGTTGTCGTCCTCGCCGACAGATTTAATCTCAATCCATTGGCGTGTCATTTCGCTGGCTGTCGTTTCGGTAACGCTTCGGTACTCTGAAATCTGCGCCAACTCAGCCAAGCGCGGATAACCGATAAAGCCGGTATTAAAAAAGCAACCTGCGCCAAATGTGCCTAGGTTGCTGTTACAGTCCATCGCTATTGAATTATTCGCCTTTACACCGTCTGGAAGCTCCGGCATATCTAACCCATACTGCTGAACAGTTTTATCGGGCAATTCCTGAAGCAGTCGGCGCAAGGCTTTTGCATTTACAGCCTTTTGCTGTTTCTTCTTTTTACTCATATTCTGCTCAAAATGTTTGGATTGATATTCAAGCCACCTTGTACAGGCGCAAAGGCCATAATCAAGGCGTCGGCACGGTTAGGGCTTGGAATGCCTCGTTTCGCCATATCCTTTTTGCTCTCAACCTTAACGCGTCCGTTATTGTCATAATCGACACGCGGCCGGCTTAATTCGGCTTTGAGATACTCAAGGTCTTTAAGACTGCCTGATATGGATATAAGCTCGTCAACAGGATAGGTATCCCCAAACTCGATAGCGCGCCATGTTTTATAAAACCGTTCGCGCACCATCCACCAAGCCTGCGCTTTGATGTTTGAGAACATATCCTTGTTTTTCTTGTCGTCAGTGTATCGGGCTTCAGGCTTCAACACAGAACCACCGGCATTAAAACCAATCGTCTGCACTTTGCCAGTCTTGCGCCTAAACTGCGCTTTCACCCCAGCACCAACGCCGATACTGTCATAGACAATCTTATCGGCCTTTTCTTCCTGACCGTACAGATAAACCTTGTCGGCGGAATAGATAACGTCTTGGCCGCGCCATTCGTCCATATCAATAACGACAGAACCATGCCGCAATATTGTTGCGCTGGCGTCATCGCCCTCGTCTGCAACGTCAAAGCCCAGTATTCTCTGCCCAGTCGCTTCAAATCCCAGCTTGATATGTGAATCAATCGCCGCGTCAATCCATTTCGGCTTAATTACAGACAACTCACTATCTGCTACCGGCTCGCCTAACCATATATGGCGGTAAAGGTCATAATCACGTGCTTTGCATGATTCAGCCTCTAAGCGTAGCACTTCGGGCAAATAGATGTTGTCAGTGTAGTTCACTACAATATCGACCATATCATCAGGCGGATTGACTACAAACCGCTGATAGGTAGGGTCTAGGATATTATTCGGATTCCATGTAAGCCAAATCTCCGAACCTGCTTTACGGATAGTCGGGATTAGGATATTCCAGCTTCCATCAGAAACGTTTTCCGCTTCCTCAATCCAGCATATATCAATCGCTTCAATGGATTTGATTTTTGTCGGGTTGTTCTTGATACCGTAAAAGAGAAATTCCGAACCTGTCGATAGATGGATAATGCGGTTACGCTGTACTTCGTATTCCTGCGTATAACCTGCCCTGTCTATCGTATCTGATAACAAAGAGATTACGGAATCACTGATACTGTTTTGAAGCTCACGGGCGCACATGATACGAAAGCGACCTTTACGCGCAAGCTCCACCAATACCGTTGCCACTGCCCAAGACTTCATACCACCACGGCCACCGCGCAAACTCTTGTATCGGTGTTTATGTATCAGCGGTCTGAATTTAGGGTGTAGCTTATTCTTCATCACTCAAAAACAAATCAGAAAGTTTTACATCAGCCTGTATTGCAAGGTTGCCTGTAATTTGTTGTTCCACTTTGTCGCCGTATTTCTTCGGCGCAATCTTAGAAGCCGCCCATTTCCGCGCATCTATCTGCAATTTAGCCTTTGCAACTGCCGCGCTCTCTGCTTCCGCACTGTCGGCAATCTCAATAATTTCCTCTGCAAAATAGTCGGCTTGCTTGTCTCTCGCGCGCGCGTATTGCTCCGAAAATTCTTTATTCTCACTAAGCCACTTACACACGGTTGACATTGTAGGCATACCATCTTCGGCGCATATTGAACGTAGGCTTCTGCCATTTGCAATTTTCTCGCATATTTTTTCCGCCATCTCGTCGCTGTATTTACTTGGACGGCCTGCTTTGCGTTTTGTGTCGCTCATAAACCCTCCTCTAAAAAAGAAACCGTCTAACTCCAACCCATCTCAGAATTAGACGGCTGAAACACACACTTGACTCGTAGGAAAAATGGAACGCCCTACACCAGCAAGGTATAGGGCGAAATGCAAGAACCGCTTTATAGTCTGTCTTGGCATGACAGCCATCAGGCCGGGCAAACGCGTTTCACTTGCGCCGCGTTTTGTTAACTTTCTGCCTGAATCACAGGCTATCTTGAAATGCAAAAACCGCCCTATAAAGGCGGTTTATATAGCTATTTCCAAACTATAGCATAATTGTATCAAAAGTGTTTCATGCCGTCAAGAGATAATCACTTATTCCGTGTCCAAAATTAGGCAAGCCAAATTTGATGCCGTCTGATGCAACGGGTTTAATTCGCTGACCCTGTTAGGCTGCCCATTGCCATCATAAACAACTTTTATGCCACAATCGACGGCGTACGTTTGTGCGAATTGTCCATTTCTATTCATCTCATCAAAATTTCGAGCGGGAATAATCGCATACCCGGCTTGCTGTTGTTGTTTGATTGCTGAAATGGACATTGAGGCAAATCTGCCCGTAGCCCTAGCATCAATGAACATGAAATCGCCGCTTCCATAGACTTTATAGTTGGTTCCTGGCGGTGTCTCTATATATTGCAATCCAAATTGTTCTGCTTCTGACTTTGCCATCACCATGCTAGATATTACTGCCAATATCATTGCCAACAATGTTTTTTTCATCTTCATCTCCTAGAATAAACCATCTATCTGTTTAGGTTTACCATCACTCGAAATATATTACCGAACAATTATACATATTTTTACACAACCTATCAGCATAAACAAAAACTACCCAATAATCCCCGCTTGCCTAAACTCCGGTTCCAGTTTGCAAATGGCGCTATCAAGCAGTCCGGCCACAATTCCGGCAACCTGTTTCTTTTTCCGCCACAACGTTACGCGGGCAATATCAAATCTGTCTTGTATCTCCATCAGCTTCGGGACTTCCTTTAAGATATTCGACACCAGCGCATCACATATCAACAGATTAACACCCTCGTTCTGCTGTTCAATATAGGCGGTAATATCAACAATCCCACTTAAATCTGCACTGTACTTACACTCCACTACTGCAAGCTCGTAGCGATTCAATACGCGCTTGATTCGACTGATAATCATCTCAGCATGGGCATGTTTTTCCGCCTGCGTCAAACCACCCCAACTACCGCCCATCACACCTTTAGATTCGCACCACTCGCAAACTAACGCGGTTGAATTTATCGGCTCTATTCGCGTCCCTTTAATCCCATAAATATCTTGTAAGACTTGTTCCACGTTTCTGTACATCTCTACATGCTCCAACTGATTTTAAATTCGTTCGCCGCCCATGACTGGATATTGTTTTGATACTCTGTCATTTCTGCCACATTCAGCCTTGTAGTGTTGATTGGCGTTTTAAGCTCGCTTCCGTCCGGCATGGCCTTTAGCTCAAATCCCAGAAAGTAGCCTTTGCAATACTCGTGCCACGTTTCCGCGCTGTATCGCCTGCCGTTAACCCACGCTTTATCTGCTAGTTCTCCGTAGATTGCCCAAAGCCGTTTATTCTGCTCATGGCTGCGCTTGGCTTTGTACGGTCTAATCGTGATTTCCAAATCCCCAGCTTTCAGCCAGCTTTTTAGCTCATTGGTAAACAGGGTTACGATGTTGTCCGCGTTATCGGCGGTTGCCCTGAATGTCTGACTATTCATCCCCTAATAATCCTTGAACCTGCTGCAATAACTCTCGCTCCGTGCCGTACAGGCTCTCAAACGTTCGCGGCGCGGCGTGAAAGGCTATCCCTACTCCACCAGTCCGATGATGTGCAGGGCATAGCGGTATCGTCTCAAAATGGCTGTTACGCCGTCCTATCCCTGCTCCGTTTCGGATATGGTGCACCTCTGCCGGTATGTCGTATCGCCCACTGTTACGGCAGACGATACAACCAAGCAAGGCCACGCGCTCAAGGTGTCGTTTCTCCTCTTTGGTTTTGCTCATTGCTTTCGTAAAACTCCACTAATACCGAACCGCCTTTTACCGGCGGCGCACGGTCAATAATAATTGGGCAAAACTCGCTATCATCACAACCAATCGCAAGCGCAATTCCATCTAAAGCTGCTTTCATGCTTGCGTGCATATTGTCTAAGTCTCGCCGTCTCCTATCAGGAGGGGAAAACAGCAATCTAAGCTTCCTTTGCTGAATCCCCTTTAATCCTGCCTTTATTGCAAGCGTGTAAGCCTCATTCTTTGCTTCCTTAAAAACTTTTGCCTTAACGTGATAATTTTTCCGTTTGTTTGGGTTTAAATCCTTGTTGGGATAAGGAAGCAATACAGACTTACACGGCTTTTCTATCAATACGGCCAATGCCCACCCCAATCATCGTCTTGGTTGCGTACTTTCTTTGCGACATACTCGACAAAACCGATCGCCAACACCGCGACCGATACGCAAATCAAAAATACCGAGAATTTCATACGTAATCCCACTTTCTTCCGAATTGTTTGTAAATGCTTTCCGCTACGCCGATAGGCCAGTATTGCGGGTCTAATTGCGGGCAAGCCTCGTTTGCAATCTCTGCCGATTCACTCATGCTTGGCGCACCAAGTTTGCTCGAGAAGATTCGTTCTTCGTCCGCGTCTGTAAACTCTTTCGCCCTCCGGCGCGTACCGGGCAATTTTGGCTTTTTAACCGCATAGTATTTCGCGTGATATTCAGCCTGACACTTCCGGCAGACGCCGGTGTATTGCTGAATCCCCTGTTTGTTAAAGCCTTTTTTGTAAAACTCGCTGATAGGCTTTCTTTCTTCACATTTTGAGCATTTGCGCGTTTCCATTTCCCTTAATCCTTTTCACGTTGTCCAAATTCATCAATCGGCGGCATATCTACCCAAAGAGTGATTCCGATAAGTGCAGCGATTGCCCCAAGCCCAATAAGAAACATCGTCATCATTTGCGGCCTCGCTTGAATTTATTGCGTTTCAGCAATTCCAATTCCCCTTTCAGCCGTGCAATCTCGCTTCGTAGCGCGGAATCGGGTTTGTTTCGTAAAACGTCCAGTAATTGGACTTTCGTTTGGCACAGTTCCTTGTCCTTACACTCCAATTCGTCTTGTAGCTCTTGAACCTTGATTCCCAGTGCCGTGCCTTTGGCCATCAGGCCGTTTGATACCTTGCGCTCTTCGTTCAGCTTGTCGATAAGCTCTGAGATTCGCTCGCTCATTTCCTTGCCTGCTTCTTCCATTTCGGCTTTTTCTTTCAGGCCGTCTGAAATTCTCTGACTGTAATCATCAGCCATGTTCTTTAAGCTATTAGCGGCCCGAATAACTTCTTCGTGGTCTTTCTTACTCACGCCGCCCAATTTCTCAATCAACCATTTTTTCATTTCACGTTTTCCTTTATCTTTTGCGCCATTTCTCAAATTTCTCGCGCCTTACTTTCATCGTGTCGGCTGTTGCCGGTTTAAATTCGCCTTTGTCGCATTTGTAGCCGCCGAAGTAGAAGCTCGATTTATCCTCAGCCGTCTTTGCTTTCTTACATCTCGCATAACCGCGCATTGCGCCGCCCTCTTCGGCTTTAAAATCTGCGTGTTTGCAGTAAAAGCAGGTTTGCTTAGTTGTAATACTCATACTCTCCGAACCTTTGGTATTGCCCCTCCCACGTCAAATCAAGCACGCCACGCTCGCCGTCTCGATTCTTCGCAATAATCAATTCCGCCGTTCCTTGCGGTGCTTCTGAATCGTAGTAGCCCTCACGGTATGGCATCAGCACTAAGTTTGCGTTTTGCTCAATGCCGCCACTGCCTCGTAGGTCTGCAAGGCTTGGCCTCTTGTCTGCCTGTTTCTCTGTCGCTCGGTTAAGCTGTGCAACAAGCAAGACGTGAATTTGCAGTTCCATCGCTAAACGTTTCAGCCGTGCCGTAATATCATCAAGCTCAGCAACCTCGTTCACGCCTTTACGCGGCATCAGGTGCAGATGGTCTACAACAAGCAGGTCAAGTCCTGATTTGCGCTTCTCTAGTCGGCATCGCGCGGCAATTGCATCAATTCCGACCATCTCTGTATCGATCACAAACTTCCAATTTCTCGCCTTGTTGATATACAGGGCAAAATTGTCTGTTTCCGTTTGTGTCATGCGGTATTTCTTCAGCCTGCCGTAATCAATCGAATATTCAGCAGATGCACCGCGTTGGGTTAGTTCCACGCCTGACATCTCGTAGCTCTGGAATCGCACCGACAGGCCGTTTTTTGCACAGTTCCGGGCAATGTTTTCAGCCAACACTGATTTGCCCATACCTGGTCTTGCACCGATTACCGTTAAATTTCCGCGTTGCAGGCCGCCTGTAACTTCATCAAGGCACTTCAAGCCGGTAGAAAAGCCAAGCATTCCGTCAGTTTCTGAAATTCGCTCCCAGTGATGCAGTGTTGCCCTTATCGCATCTTCGTAGCTCATCTCCTCGCTTCGTCCTGCCGCCGTGCCGCTGATTTTGTCTAACAGGGCAACCGCTTCAGCCTGTCTGTCAGCGATTGAGCGGCCATCTCGTTCTGTCGCCAGTCTTTCGATTTGTTCAGCAGCGAATCGCAATTCACGTTCCGCCGCACTTTCCGACACCAGCCGCGCATAGCGTCCAACATTCGCCGCTGATGGCGTGTTTTGTTGCAGGTCAATCAGGTAGGCAAGGCCGCCTGTTTCTTCGCTCAATCCACGCTTGCCAAGTTCGGCATCAAGCGTAATCACATCTACCGGCAGGCCGTCTGAAATCATCGACATGGCCGTCTTGAAAATCAGGCCGTTTTTGTCGCTGAAAAAATCCTTTGGCGTTAAGCCTGTCAGCAAGTTTGCAGAATCGTTGTCAATCAGGATTGCGCCCAAAACTGACTGTTCTGCTTCCAAACTTGCCAAGATTTCAAATTGCTCAGTCATTTTCAAAATTTCCCCAATGGTCGAAGCCCTGATGATTTTTTAACTACCGGCATAACGTCTGCCGTTCTTGTCTCAAAGCGTTTATGCGATGGGTCTTGTTTTGCTGCTCCCAATTCGCCTTTGGCTTTCAAGCGCATCAGTGATTGAAAAAACTTGTGTTCCCACATCCCCTGCGTTTGCGTATCGCCTCTTGCTCCCCAGTAGCCGGTAAACTCAATCAGCGCGTCTTTGATTCGTTTGTCTCCAAGACTTGGTATTTGCGACCGTCTGAGTTTTGCATCAAACGCTACTTTGTCTTTAGGCTCCCAATCGTCAGTAATCGGGAAATCGCCGAAGATGTTGCTGTTGGTTGGTTCATCAGTCTCAGACGGCTCAGAAACCTCAACTCCTACATCTCCGTCTTTAGTAATATTCAGTACTTGTTGAATATCAGTATTTACTAGTGTCGGCTCAGCCTGATTAGGCTTACCCTGATTAGGCTTACCCTGATTAGGCTTACCCTGATTAGGCTTACCCTGATTAGGCTTACCCTGATTAGG
>ERZ1674039.284-NODE-284-length-10052-cov-16.813944_pt1 | contig 10052 bp, 9 predicted proteins | sample MGYA00581135_ERZ1674039 | MGnify/ENA primary metagenome ERZ1674039 (study PRJEB41354, sample SAMEA4873313) | human saliva metagenome | biome: human-associated habitat [ENVO:00009003]; feature: mouth environment [ENVO:08000002]; material: saliva material... | reverse complement strand
TTTGAGCTAAGGCGAGGCAACGCCGTACTGGTTTAAAGTTAATCCACTATATATTTATAAAGGTCGTCTGAAACCGTATTTGATTTTCAGACGACCTTTTGTTTATTTAGGATCGCAGCGGAAATGGTATGCGCAGATTTCGAAGCCGTTTTTGAAATACAGGCGGTGCGCATCGACGCGGTCGTGGTTGACGTGGACGTTGAGGTGGATTTTGGTCACGCCTGTTTCCGCGCCGATTTTACGGACTTCTGCCAACAGGCGGGAGGCATAGCCTTTGCGGCGGCTTTGCGGCAGGGTAACGATGTCGTCGATGTGGATATGGCGGCCGCTGGCAAGATTGCAGGATTCGCGGAAGCCGCAGACGGCGACGGCGTTGTGTTTGCCTTCTTCGAAAATACCCAAGAGGCGGTAGCCGGCGGGGCGTTGGACGGTGTTGATTTGTTCGGTGAATTTGCTGATGTCGGTCAATGAAGAACGCAGGACGCTGAGGGCGGCGAAGGCGGTGGATGTGTCTTCGGGCGGGATTTCGCGCAAAATGTAGTCGGCAGCGGCGGCTTGGACCGGTGCTTTTTCGGCGGCGTGTTTTTCTTCGATGGCTTGTGCCAGCGGGACGCGTTCGGCAGGTTCGCCTTGTGCTTTGGCTTCCTGTTCTTTCAAAAGCTCTTTGCAGTCGATGATGCGCAGGTCGTTGTCGGCGGCAAAGTCCATCAGGAAACGGAACATCTGCGGATTGTCTTCTTCGAGTTTCTTATCGACGGCGACGCAGCGGACGTTGTCCACCAGCATGGGGCGCACCCAGTTGGAGTAGGACAGCCGGTTGTCTTTGGTGAATGAGGACAATATGCCGCACAGGCGTTCTGCCCAGTCGCTGGGACGGAAAATCTTGCCTTTGTTGGTTGTGCCGTGAATCACGACTTCGTAAGGGTTGCAGACTAACATGGCGGTTTCCTGTGTAGAGTTTGAAATTAGGGTGAAACCTTTCAAAAACTGCTTTTCGTCTTTGTTTTTTATTGATTTCACAAAAGAATATATTTCGCAATTATACCCTACTGTCCGTGCTTCGTGGCGCTTGGGGCCGGAGTCAGATTTTTTGTTTTTTGAAAAACGACAAGGGTCGTCTGAAAATGGAACGTTAAATTTCAGACGACCTTTGAGCCGTAGCAGCAATATGATGTGTGATGGGTTTGGGATGAAACGGCGGATTACCTGTATTACAAGCATCGGCGCCAAGGCGGATGATTGCCGTCCGGCAAAGGCGGCATCGTTTTATTTCAGCCCGGCTGCATCCCCATTCCCCGCCTGCGGACACACGCCGCCGCACAAACAAAAAACACCAACTGCGCCAGATTAAACGTCGCCCCGCCAAGCGCGGCAGCAACGGGTGATTGCGGAAACAGGCTGCACGAAACCGCAATAACCGTTCCTACCGGCAACGGATTGCACCATGCGGCGGCGCGCGGAAGCAGCGTCCTGCGGCGCAGCGTCTGTACCAGCAACAGCAGCCATCCCGCCGCAATCGAACCGACCGAAGCCATCCAGTGCACCTCCAGCATCCGGTAAAAATGGCGGAACAGCGCCAGTAGCGGCGGATAATCGTCCGGCACGGCATTCAGCAGCACCTTGGCAACCATGCCCGTAAAATAAAAACCGGCATGCCCCAAAGGCGACAGCGCATATCCGAAAAACAACACTGCAAAACCGACCTTGGCCGTGCGTCCGGGCCGCATCAGCCGGTAAACGCCGAATGCCGCCGCCAGATACAGCACCGCAGAAAACGTCGCCGGCAACACGCCCCACAGCAGCCGCTCGGGCGAGCCGGCCTGCATCAGCACGGCAAAATCCGCTGCCTCGCCCAACTGCGGCGCCAGCGTCTGCGAAAGCAAAGGATAACGTTCCGGCGTCTGCACGAATCCGACCAGCAGCATATCGGCAACAGTCCAGCACACCGCCGCTGCAATTCCCGCCCAAAGCAGCAGAGAAAGTCGGGAAACAGCGATTTCAGACGACCCACACCTAACGGATGCTTCATTTTGATTTTGCATATCATAGAATCCTGTCGGGGTATTCTCGACAATAAAATAGACTATTAAACAGGAAGATAAGTTCTCAAATTATCGGTACGTCCTATGATGTTTTCACAAAATTTCCGGCAACTGCTTAAATTCATAGGGAATAACATAAGACCGTCTGAAACTATTTCAAATAGCCTTAAATCATTCCGGCAAGTAAAATTCAGACGACCTGCGTCTGATGTTCGTCGCCGTTTCGCCCGCGGATAATGCCCAAACGGTAAACGGTTTCGCCTTCTCTCTTTTTCACGCCTGAAATCCTGCCGGCTTCGCGTTGTTGCCACCACAGAATACTTCATGTAAATTCCCGCCTGCTCCAACAACCTCTATTCCAAAGAAACCTCCATGAACAGACAAAAATATACCCCAGCCCTCCTGCTCGCCGCCGCATTCTCCGTTGCAAACGCCGAACCGCAAGAAGCATCCTTCCAAGACCAATGCGCCCTGGTCGGACTGATGGCTCAAACCGCCATGGGCGAACGTTTGTCCGGCACGGGCATCGGACAAACCGTTGAGAAGATGAACGAACGCTTTATGGTTGTTGCCAAAAACGATTACAGCCGCTCCTTCATTCAAGGGCTAACCGAGCGCGTGGCGCAAGAAATCTACCACTTCCCGCAATCGGCTTTGAACGCCGTCCCCAAATCCGACTACGCCATCTTCGCCCGAGATACGGGCAAGGCGGAATATCAGCTTTGTATGAAAGCCCTGACAGGCAAAACCGAATAAAGCAGGTCGTCTGAAAAGGATGAAACCCCATTTTTCAGACGACCCCTTTTCACGAAAATCCGAAACCTGCCCCGTCAAATATGCGATAATACCGCCACCTCAAACCGATTTCAGACGACCCATGCGCCTCAACGCCCGCCCCGCCCGTTTTGCCCGTACCGCACGCCGCGGCGCGTCCGTCGTTGTTTCGTAAAACCCCGCCTTAGCGGGGTTTTTGCCGAATTGAAGAAAGGAAGCCGAATGCCCAACCCGCTTTACCGACAACACGTCATCTCCATTTCCGACCTGACGACCGAACAGCTCGAGCTGCTCCTGCAAACCGCCCTCAAGCTCAAAGCCGACCCGCGCGACGACCTGCTCGAAGGCAAACTCATCGGCTCATGCTTTTTCGAACCCTCCACCCGCACGCGCCTGTCGTTTGAAACCGCCGTACAACGCTTGGGCGGCAAAGTCATCGGCTTTTCCGACGGCGCGAACACCAGCGCGAAAAAAGGCGAAACCCTCGCCGACACCGCCCGCATCATCTCCAGCTACACCGACGCCATCATCCAACGCCACCCCAAAGACGGCGCCGCGCGCGTGTCTGCCGAGTTTTCCAAAGTCCCCGTCATCAACGCCGGCGACGGCACCAACCAACACCCCAGCCAAACCCTGCTCGACCTCGTGACCATCTACGAAACCCAAGGTCATCTGAACAAGCTCAAAATCGCCATGGCGGGCGACCTCAAATACGGCCGCACCGTCCATTCCCTCTGCCAAGCCCTCAAACGCTGGGACTGCGAATTCGCCTTCGTCTCCCCGCCCAGCCTCGCCATGCCCGAATACATCACCGAAGAACTCGAAGCCGCAGGCTGCCGCTACCAAATCCTGCCCGACCTCGAAACCGCCGTCGAATGGGCGGACATCCTGTACATGACCCGCGTCCAACGCGAACGCTTCGACGAACAAGAGTTCGCCAAAATCCAAGGCAAATTCAACCTCAACGCCGCCATGCTCGCCAACGCCCGCCCCAACCTGCGCGTGCTGCACCCCCTGCCGCGCGTTGACGAAATCCACCCCGACGTCGATGCCACGCCGCACGCCTACTATTTCGAGCAGGCGACCAACGGCGTTTACGCCCGCATGGCGATTTTATCGCTGGTGTTGAACGAAGAAGTATAAGGAGCAAATATGGAAACCCCTAAACTCAGCGTCGAAGCCATCGAAAAAGGCACCGTCATCGACCACATTCCCGCAGGCAAAGGCCTGATTATCCTGCGCCAATTCAAACTGCTGCACTACGGCAGCGCCGTAACCGTCGGCTTCAACCTGCCCAGCAAAACCCAAGGCAGCAAAGACATCATCAAAATCACCGGCGTATGGCTGGACGACAACGCTGCCAACCGCCTCGCCCTCTTCGCCCCCGAAGCCGTCGTCAACACCATCGACCACTTCAAAGTCATCAACAAACGCCGGCTCACCCTGCCCGACGAAATCGCCGAAGTGTTCCGCTGCCCGAACACCAACTGCGCCAGCCACGGCGAGCCGGTGAAAAGCTGCTTCTACGTCCGCAAACAAAGCGGGCAGACCAAGCTCAAATGCCACTACTGCGAAAAAACCTTCAGCCGCGATTCTGTGGCGGAGGCTTAGTTTTCGCTAAGGCTGGACCGGCATGAATGCGAAAGGTCGTCTGAAACTTGAAATCAGGTTTTCAGACGACCTTTTTATCTGATATCACTAACTCAAAATGCCCGAACAATTAAGAGAATAAAAAATATGGTGAAACTGATTAGCTTGCTAGGGCAGCGTAAAACGGTTGCAACCATACATTGATGTAATCATCCGGATTACCACTCCATTCCGCATCGAAGCCTTGCTGCTGCAATAAAGAAACTATGTTATCCGCCAATTCAGCAATACCGCTTTCATCCTCCGCAATCATGCCGTAATTCAGGTATAGACAACCAAATTCCCTTGCCCGATTTTTATTAGGCTCAGTATAGAAGCAGTAACCCATGAAACGGCTGCAGTCGGGCTGTTGTTCCAATTTATCGAAGCATTCGGCAATACATTCTCCAACGGTATAGCTTGCGTTGGGTATAGCGATGATGCCTGCGCGTTCCAGTTGGGCAAAGGCTTTTTTGATTGCAGCTGTGGTTTTACGCCATGTGGCGGTATCGGTGCGGTGTTCGGGATATTTGGGCGGCGGGGGTGGTTCGGGCAGCGGGTGTCCCGTCAGTGTGCTGAGTAGTTGTTGAACAGCTTTTTGTTCTTGGAGATTGTCAATGCAGTCCACCACATGCCTACCGTCGGATTCCAGCGTGGCTAAATCTGCGCCGTTGTCGGTCAGGAATTGTACGATTTCAGTGTCGGGGCAGAATTCAGCGGCTATCCAAAGCGGCGAACGCGGGTGGCTGCCTTTGCTGATTTGATTGATCGGGCAGCCTGCATGAACCAAAAACCGCACCAATTCAAAATTGACATTGCCACAATTATCAGCAACAAGTGCTTCGTGCAGCGCGTTGAAGCCGTATTTGTCCGTCGTGAAAACGGTTTGGGGATCAGCTTGAACCATATCCTGCACGGCAGCCAAATCGCCGGCACGGGCGGCAGCGCAGATATCGGAGTATTTGGGCATGGGCCTTTCCTTTAAAACGGAACAGATCGGATGACAAGATGTTTGAACGGAATGGTTTTACAGCCTGCACCGTTGGGTGGTACAGGCTGTTTCCGTTACAAAAGGCTAAAACGTAAACCCGGTTTCCAATTCATCATCGCCGACCAGTTCGACCAACAGCGCGTAAAGTGGAGCAAGCTCGGTGTAGCGGCGGGAGGTGCGGCGCAGGTAGTTGAGGAAGCGCGGGATTTCGGGGCGGTATTTGTCTTTGCCGTCGCGGTAGTACAGGCGGGCGAAGATGCCGGCGACTTTCAGATGGCGTTGTACGCCCATCCATTCGAACCAACGGTAAAACTCGTCAAACGCGGCGGGTACGGGCAATCCGGCAGTGCGGGCTTTTTCCCAGTAACGGATGACCAAGTCCAAGACGAATTCTTCTTCCCATTCGATGAAGGCGTCGCGCAGGAGGGAAACCAAGTCGTAGGAAATCGGGCCGTAGAGTGCGTCTTGGAAGTCGAGTACGCCGGGTCGGCCGGTGGTGAGCATGAGGTTGCGGACGATGAAGTCGCGGTGGACGTACACCTGCGGCTGGGCAAGCAGCGGCGGCAGCAGGGTGTCTATGGTTTGCTGCCAAAGCTGGCGTTGTTTGAAGTTGAGTTCGCGTCCGAGCTCTTTGGCGACGAACCATTCGGGGAAAAGGTTGATTTCGCGCAGCATGATGTCGCGGTCGTACTCGGGCAATTCGCCCGCGCGACTGGCTTTTTGCAGCTCAACCAGTTCGTCTATGGCTTCAAGCAGCAGGACTTTGTGTGCATCCGCGCCTTGCTCTTGCTGCATGGCGGTCAGGAAAGTGGTGCTGCCCAAGTCGTTGAGTACCATAAATCCCTGCGCTTCGTCCACATGCAATACTTGGGGAACGTTAAGCATATTGAAAAGTTTTTGCACTTTTAGGTAAGGAGCGACGCTCATTTTATCGGGCGGCGCGTCCATGCAGATGACGGTCTTGCCGTCGGCAAAAGCAGCGCGGAAGTAGCGTCGGAAGTCGGCATCGGCGGCGGCGAAGCTCAATTCGAAGTTTTGTTCGGGATAGACGGCGCGAAGCCAATTTTGTAATTCGGTTTGTCGTTGCATAGCGGTGTCGCGGATTTTCAGGTTAAAATAACCGCTATTCTAACTGGCAAACCGATTTAAGGGGCGATTTTGGCTCGTTTATTTTCACTCAAACCATTGGTTTTGGCGTTAAGCGTCGGCTTCGGCGCGGGAGGGGCATATGCGCAAAATGCATCTTTGCCGCAACCTGCCGATTACGAGCCGGTAAGGGCCACCCCGCCTGCGGTTCAGAGCGGGGAAAACCGTCGTCCTGCCGATCAGGATAAATTGTCCTTGGGCGATACCTGCCTGTTTTGCCAGCATCAGGCTTCGGAAGCAAACAAGCAGCCTGAAATCAAACGCAGCGGCGAAGACCCCCTGCTGCAGGATTACACCCGCGTGATTGCGGACAAGGTTGCCGGACAGTCTAAAGTCGCCGTCCGCGCCGAAGGCGATGTCATCATCGAGCGCAATCAGGAAGTGTTGAACGCCGATTGGGCGGATTACGACCAAACCAGCGATACCGTCAGGGCGGGCGACCGCTTTACGCTATATCAAGACGGTTCGACCGTCAGCGGCGATACTTTGGTGTACAACCTGAAAGACAATACCGGCTCGAGCGAATACGTCCGCGTCGATGCCGAAAAAGACGGCCGCCGCCTCCAAAGCGTCAGTGAAAAGGCGGAAATGAAAGGCAAAGGGCTGTACAAGCTCATCAATACCAAATTCAATACCTGCTCGCCCGGCGATGCGAGTTGGTTCATCAAAGCGAAAAGCATCGAAACCGATCAGGAAACGGGCATAGGCGTGGCAAAAGACGCATCACTGGTGTTCGGCGGTGTTCCCGTACTTTATACGCCTTGGGCGGATTTCCCGATCAACGGCCATCGCAAGAGCGGTCTGTTGGTGCCGACCTTGTCAACCGGTTCGGACGGTTTGGAACTCGCCCTTCCTTATTATTTCAACCTCGCCCCCAACTTGGACGCCACCTTCCGCCCCGGCATTATCAGCTCGCGCGGCGTGCAGCTTGGCGGACAGGTCCGCTATCTCGAGCCGAAATTTAACGGCGTCATTGACGGCGATTGGATGCCACACGATAAAAAACGCCATGAAAACAACCGCTATCAAATCAAGTTTGACCACAACCACCAACTGACCGACAAACTCAGCGGCGGCATCAACTTCAATCAGGTTTCAGACGACAATTACTACCGCGACTTCTACGGTCGCGAGGATATTGCCAGCAACGTCAATCTCAACCGCCAACTGTGGCTGAACTACGGCGACCATATCTGGGGCGGCTCTTTTGACGGCGCGTTGAACGTACAGAAATACCAGACCCTTGCCAACCAAAACGGTTACAAAGACGAACCCTACGCCATCATGCCGCGCCTGACCGGACGTTGGCAGAAAACCATAGGCAAGGCGAATATCAACGTATTCAGCCAGTTCACCCGTTTCGTCCACGACAGCAAACAAGACGGCAGCCGTACCGTGCTGTATCCCAGCGTCCGTTGGGATTTCAACAACCAATGGGGCTATATCCGTCCGAAAATCGGCGTACACGCGACTTATTACGACTTAGGCTCGTTCGGCAACCAATCCAGCCGCCGCGTCAGCCGCGTATTGCCGATATTCAACGTCGATACCGGCATGACCTTCGAGCGCAACGCCAATTTGTTCGGCAACGCCTATCTGCAAACCCTCGAACCGCGCCTGTTCTACAACTACATCCCAACCAAGTCCCAAAACGACTTACCCAATTTCGACACCTCGGAAAACAGCTTTTCTTACAACCAGCTTTTCCGTGAAAACTTATACGTCGGCAACGACCGCATCAACTCCGCCAACAGCCTGACCGCTGCCGCGCAAACCCGATTCCTCAATCCGAACAACGGTGCCGAACTGTTCCACGCCGGTATCGGACAGAAGTTTTATTTCAAAAACGACAAGGTGTTGCTGGACGGCAGCGTCGGCCGTTATGAACGCAGCCAATCCGACTGGGTTGGCTTTGCGCACGGCAAACTGAGCAACAGCATCCATGCCGGCTTCGATGTCCACTACAACCAAAACGAAAGCCGTGCCGAAAGCTACGCTGCGACCATCCGCTACAATCCCGAGCCGGGCAAAGTATTGAGCGTGCGTTACAAATACGGTCGCAACGAACGCATTTATCTGCAATCCGACGGCAACTATTTCTACGATAAAATCCGCCAAGTCGATTTGGCGGCACAATGGCCTATCCGTAAAAACCTTTACGCCGTTGCACGTTACAACTACGAAATCCAAGCCAAGAAACCGCTTGAAATGCTGGTAGGAGCTGAATATAAAAGCAACTGCGGCTGCTGGAGCGCAAGCCTCGTCGGACAACGCTACGTGACCGGCGAAAACAGCCGCAAAAACGCCGTATTCTTCAATCTCCAACTCAAAGACCTGAGCAATCTCGACAACAATCCATTTGAAAAACTGCGCTTGGCCATTCCCGGCTACAGCAAAACCAACGAGGTAGTTACCCCATGAACGTCAAACCCCTGATTCTTGCCGCCGCACTCGGTCTGGCATTGAACGCACACGCAGCCCCTAATGCTAAAACAGTAAAAAAATCCGTCAAACCCGTCGCTGTTCAGACGACTGATACCGAAACCCGTTCTGACGGGGTACGTCTGAGCGACGGCATTGCCGCCATCGCCGACAACGAAGTCATTACCCGCCGCCAACTGGCGCAGGCAGTCGAACGGGCGCGCCGAACCATCCCTAAAGGCACACAAATCGGCGATAACGAATTGCGCGAACAAGTTCTGGCGCAACTCATCAACCAATCCTTGATTGTCCAAGCGGGCAAACGAAAGAATATTCAAGCAGATAACGCAGAAATCGAGGCGGTCATTGCCGCTAATCCTTCACTGAAAAACCCGTCGGCCTCTATCCGCCGTGAAATTGCGGACAGCATCATCGCGGAAAAAGTGCGCCAACAGGCAGTCATGCAGCACAGCCGCATCAGCGATGCCGAAGTTGCACGCGCTATCGAACAGGCGAAACAGCAAGGCATCGCCCTGCCCGAAGGCGAGCCGCTGCGCCAATACAATGCGCAACACATTCTGATTAAGGCCGACAACGAAAACGCTGCGGCCGGCGCGGAAAGCACCATCCGCAAAATCTACGCACAAGCCCGCAGCGGCGCAGACTTCGCCGGTTTGGCGCGCCAATATTCGCAAGACGGCAGCGCGAACAGCGGCGGTGATTTGGGTTGGTTCGCCGACGGCATGATGGTTGCGCCCTTTGAAGAAGCCGTCCACAAGCTCAAACCCGGTCAAATCAGCCCGCCCGTACGCACACAATTCGGCTGGCACATCATCAAGCTGAACGACGTCCGTGACGCCGGTACGCCCGAAGAGCGCCAACGCAACGCCGTACGCCAATACATGTCCGGACAAAAAGCCCAACAAGCCACAGCAAACCTGCTGCGCGACCTGCACTCAGGCGCGTACGTCAACATCCGCTAAAATGTTGTTGAAAAAAGGTCGTCTGAAAAGTGAACTGGCCCCCAAATCTTGGACACTCATAAAAGC
>ERZ1674039.278-NODE-278-length-10209-cov-14.958046_pt1 | contig 10209 bp, 5 predicted proteins | sample MGYA00581135_ERZ1674039 | MGnify/ENA primary metagenome ERZ1674039 (study PRJEB41354, sample SAMEA4873313) | human saliva metagenome | biome: human-associated habitat [ENVO:00009003]; feature: mouth environment [ENVO:08000002]; material: saliva material... | reverse complement strand
AAAATTTGGCAGTATTGCAGAAAAATTGTGTTGAATATTTACATTTAATTAAGGAGCGTCGATCCAATTTTAAATTAATTTATTCAAATTTGAATAGAAATATCAAAAACCTTCTTGATTTTGAAGAAAGCATTATTGGTAAACTGCCGGGCTAGTAGCTTGATGCACATCAATAAAAAGCAGCTTCTACTTTTTCATTTCCCAAAACAAGGTTTATCGGCATTGTTGAATTGAACTTCAGGCCATCTGAAATTCAATTCACAGAATAAATATCATCTGAATCCAATGCGTAGGTCGGCATCAATACCCGCCCTATACATCTGTTATACAAAACATGAAAAACCATATCCATATGTCGTCTGAAAACGGGCGAAACGAGTTTTTGCAAAGCAAAAATTTTTCAGGCAGCCTGAAAACACCCACCAAACCCCGCTACCGCCTGACCAAACTCGGCGAACAAATGGCGCGCCTGCCCATCGACCCGAAAATTGCGCGCATTTTGTTGGCGGCAAAGAAGCACGACTGCATGGCGGAAATATTGGTGATTGCGTCCGCGCTGTCGATTCAAGACCCGCGCGAACGGCCGCTGGAAGCGCGCGATGCCGCCGCCAAGGCGCACGAACGTTTTACCGACAAGCAGTCCGATTTCCTTGCCTACCTGAACATTTGGGACAGCTTCCAGCGCGAACGCGATAAAGGCTTGTCCAACAAACAGTTGGTTCAGTGGTGCCGCCAATATTTCCTGTCGCACCTGCGGATGCGTGAATGGCGCGAGCTACACCACCAGCTTGCCCAAACCGCGATTGAAATGGGTTTGACCACCAAGGAAGCGGCTTTCAGACGGCCTCCCGAAGTCAGGCAGCTCACGTCGTCTGAAAATGCTGGCGACCAAGACCTATCCGCCAAACTCAAACAAAAACAACTAGATAAAAAGCAACACCGCGCCCAAATCCGCGCCGCCAAAGAAGCGGGCTACGAACAAATCCACCGCGCCCTGCTCACCGGCCTCATCGCCAACGTCGGCATGAAATCGCCCGACGGCAACGACTACACCGGCGCGCGCGGCAGCCGCTTCCACCTTTTCCCCGCCTCCGCCCTGTTCAAAGCCAAACCCAAATGGGTGATGGCGGCAGAACTCGTTGAAACGACAAAACTTTACGCCCGCGACGTGGCCGCCATCCAGCCCGAATGGATCGAGCAGGAAGCGCCGCACCTCGTCCGCTACCACTATTTCGAGCCGCACTGGGAACAAAAACGCGGCGAAGTCATCGCCAGCGAACGGGTAACGCTCTACGGCCTGACCGTCTTGCCGCGCCGCCCCGTTTCCTACGGCAGAATCGCCCCCGAAGAAGCGCGCGAAATCTTTATCCGCAGCGCGCTGGTGGCGCAGGAATGCGACTTGAAAGCGGACTTTTTTGTCCACAACAAAAAGCTGATTAAGGAAATTACCGAACTCGAACACAAATCGCGCAAGCAAGACGTGCTGGTTGATGATGAAGCACTGTTCGCGTTTTATCACGAACGGCTGCCCGATTTTTATACGGCGGACGCGGTTTCAGACGGCCTAAAACCGGCGTCTTGCGAAGCAAGGCTGAGTTTCTGCGAAGCTAAAACTAAAACCAAAGGCAGCCTGCACTCCGAAAGGCTACCTGAAAACCACACCCCACCATTTTCAGACGACCTGCGTCCTACAAACCCTCAGCAAACTACCCCCTCCCCCGTGGGGGAGGGCCGGGGAGAGGGCAAAACTGTTGCCACACAAACCAACTTTTCCGCAACCGCAGCAAGCCCTCTCCCTAACCCTCTCCCGCAGGAGAGGGAACAGAGTGCCGTCGTTTCAACGGTTTCAGGCAGCCTGCATCCTACAAATCTGCAGCGATCCTCCCCCTCCCCCGTGGGGGAGGGCCGGGGAGAGGGCAAAACAGTTGCCGCCCAAACCAACTTTTCCGCAACCGCAGCAAGCCCTCTCCCTAACCCTCTCCCACAGGAGAGGGAACAGAGTACCGCAGCTTCAACGGTTTCAGGCAGCCTGCAAACGACGTCTTGCGAAGCTAAAACTAAAACCGAAAGCAGCCTGCACTCCCAAAGGCTACCTGAAAACTACGTCCCACCATTTTCAGACGACCTGCGTCCTACAAACCCCCAGCAAACCGCCCCCTCCCCCGTGGGGGAGGGTCGGGGAGAGGGCAAAACAGTTACCGCTCAAACCAACTTTTCCGCAACTGCAGCAAGCCCTCTCCCTAACCCTCTCCCGCAGGAGAGGGAACAGGGTACCGCAGCTTCAACGGTTTCAGGCAGCCTGCACAACGTAGCGGATTCCAAAGATACAGGCAACCGCGTGCGTGAACCGAGTTCACACACCCTACAAAATGTTTCAGACGACCCCAAACCCAAAAAGCAGCCTGCACCCCCAAAAGGCCGTCTGAAACCCCTCCCCCTCGCCGACATCCGCACCTTCCAAGCCTGGCTCAAAACCGCCGAGCGCGACAACCCGCGCCTGCTGTTCCTCAGCCGCGACGACCTCATGCAGCACGCCGCCGCGCACATCACCGAAGAACAATTCCCCAAACACTGGCAAACCGCAGACGGCAAATTCAAACTCAGCTACCGCTTCGAGCCGCACCACCCGCTCGACGGCGTTACCCTCACCCTGCCGCTTACCGTGCTCAACCGCATCAGCCCCGCCGCCCTCGAATGGCTCGTGCCCGGCATGATACGCGAAAAAATCCAGTTACAAATCAAAGCACTGCCCAAACAAATCCGCCGCATCTGCGTGCCCGTGCCCGAATTCATCACCCAATTTTTAAGCCAAAATCCCGACCGCAACGCCCCCATCCTGCCCCAACTCGCCCAAGCCATCGCCAAAACCGCAGGCGACCTCCGCATACTCGAGCAAATCAACCAAGACGAATGGGCCGCGTTCAGGCTGCCCGAACACTGCTATTTCAACCTCCGCATCATCGACGACGGCGGGCAAGAATTAGCCATGGGGCGCGATTTAATCCAAATCCAACAACAACTTGGCAAAGCCGCCGCCACCACCTTCCGCGACAACACCCAAGAATTCGAGCGCGACAACGTCACCGCATGGGACATCGGCACCCTGCCCGAATCCATCAAATTCGCCCGCGGCAAACAACAGCTCACCGGCTACCTCGGCCTGCAAAAAGAAAAAGACGGCCGCATCGCCCTGCGCCTGTTCGACACGTCCGCCGCCGCCGAGCAAGCCCACCGATTAGGCGTGATCGAACTCATGAAACTACAACTAAAAGAACAAGTTAAAGACCTGAACAAAGGCATCCAAGGCTTCACCCAAGCCGCCATGCTGCTCAAACACATCAACGCCGACACCCTGCGCGACGACCTCACCCAAGCCGTCTGCGACCGCGCCTTTATCGGCGAAGACGAGCTGCCGCGCAACGAAAAAGCCTTCAAAGAGCAAATCAAACGCGCCCGCAGCCGCCTGCCCGCCGTCAAAGAAGCCCTCAGCCGCTACCTGCAGGAAACCGCCGCCGCCTACGCCGAACTCAACAGCAAACTCGGCAAACACCCGCTCACCCACCTCCTGCGCCAACGCCTGCAAACCCTGCTCGCCGCCGGCTTCGCCACCCGCACCCCGTGGGCACAATGGCCGCGCCTCCCCATCTACCTCAAAGCCATGACCCTGCGCCTCGAAAAATACAGCAGCAACCCCGCCCGCGACGCAGCCCGCGAAGCCGATATTCAAGAGCTGGAACAAATGTGGCAGGAAAAAACGGATAGCTTGGTGAAACAAGGACAACCCGTTTCAGACGACCTCGCCGCGTTTAGATGGATGATTGAAGAATTGAGGGTGTCGCTGTTTGCGCAGGAATTGAAGACACCGTATCCGGTGTCGGTGAAGCGATTGATGAAGGTGTGGGAGGGAATATCTAGGTAACGCATTTCACCCACAATGCTTTGCTTTAATACTTATAATATTGTGGGTTTTAAATCAAGTTTCAAATTATATTTTTTTCACTAATTCTCTGATATGAAATTGAATTGTATCTAAATACTCACGTTTCACAACGATTCGTTTTTTATTCACAGTTAGCGTACCAGAGCTCATATTAATAAAAGGACAGCCTCTTGCAAAAGAAACAACACCTGTAGTGCCAAAATCTTTAATGCTTACCGTACCTTTCTCTAAGTTATTAAAGCAAGCTGTAGCCTGTATCCAACCGCGTGCGTGCGTACCGCACACACCCTACGCATAAATTTCAAATTCTGAGACCTTTGCGGGAACAAGGCAATTTTAGGCCGTCTGAAAACCGAAAACGGGGTTTCAGACGGCTTTTTTGGGAATGGTTGGCGGCGTTTTCAGACGGCCTTCCCCCACGCTTCCCCCATCATATCCACCAACGCCCGCACTTTGGGCGAGAGCTGTTTGCGGCTGGGGTACACCGCCATCACGGGCACGGGTTTGGGTTGGAAATCGGATAAAACGCTTTTCAGGCTGCCTGCATCAAGGGCAGCCTGCACCAGATAATGCGGCAGCTGCACGATGCCGAATGCGGACAGCGCGAGTTCCAGCAGGGCTTCGCCGTTGTCGGCGCTGAAACGTCCGCTGCCTTGAAAGGTAGTTTCTTTGCCTTTTTGTTGGAAATGCCAGCGGCTGACGCGGCCGCCGTGGAGAAAATGCAGGCATTGGTGGTGCGCCAAATCGTCGGGGCTTTGCGGCGTGCCGTGTTGAACAAGGTAGCCGGGGGCAGCGCAGGTGAGCATTTGCTGGCTGCCGACGGTGCGGGCAATCAGGCTGTCGCATTGGGGCGGGTTGCCGTTGCGCAGGGCGAGGTCGTAGCCGTCTGAAATCAGGTCGGCGTAGTCGTCGCTCAGTGATAATTCAACGCTGGTTTGCGGATAGCGGTGGAGAAAATTCGCCAACAGCGGCGGTAAGATGGTTTTGCCCAACACCAGCGGCGCGCTGATTTTCAGACGGCCTTGCGGCTCGATGCTGCGCTGGGCAAGACATTGCTCGGCTTTGTCCAATTCTTCCAACACGGCGGTGCAGCGTTCGTAAAACAGCCGCCCTTCGTCGGTGGGCGCAAGGTTGCGCGTATTGCGTTGCAGCAGGCGCACGTTCAGCCGCGCTTCCAAGCGGGCAATGCGTTTGCCGATGGTGGAGCGGGTCAACCCGAGTTGTTTGGCGGCGGCGGTAAACGAGCCGCTTTTTACGCTGGCGACAAAGGCGGTCATATCGTTGAGATTGTTGAGTTCCATAAATTTTTCTTGCGCAGATCGGGCATTTATGCCCGACAAATACAGGTAAATTTAAAAACGGCGGGCATCAATGCCCGACCTACATTTGGTGTTTTCTTGCCCGAGATTGGGGAAGCACATTCCCGAATAAAACAAATATACTTCATCTCGTTCAAAAACTCATCACAAGGAGCAAAACAATGACTGCGCTGAAATTACCCGAACGCCTGCAAAACCATCGCGGTTTCGCCCGTACTTTCCAACCGGGCAAACTCACATTGGGCCTGATTGCGCCCTTCAAAGGCTATCCCGACAGCCCCGTGCCCGAAATGGACGACTTCGCCACCGTGATAAAAGCCGCCGACCAAAGCGGCATTGCCACGCTGTGGGTGCGCGATGTGCCGTTTTACGACCCGAGTTTTGGCGATGTCGCGCAGATTTACGACCCGTCGGTAACGCTGGGTTATCTCGCCGCGCTCACCCAAAACGTTGCGCTCGGCTCGGCGGGCTATGTGTCGCCGCTGCGCGAACCGGTGCTCACCGCCAAAGAAGCCGCGTCGGTGGAACAAATCAGCGGCGGCCGCTTCCTGCTCGGCTTGGCCAGCGGCGACCGTCCCACCGAATACCCCGCCTTTGCCTCCGATTTCAACAACCGCGCCGAACGCTACCGCGAAGCGTGGCAAATCATCCGCCGCCTGACGCAGGAAAAATTCCCCGCATTCAATAGCGAACACTACGGCAGATTCAGCGGCAATTTGGACTTGGTGCCCAAACCCGCACACGGTTTGCCGATGCTCGCCATTGGCCGCGCCCGCCAAGAGCTGGAATGGATTGCCCGCGAAAGCGACGCATGGATTTGGTATGGCATCGCCCCCGAAAAACTGGGCGACATCGTCAACACGCTCAAAGAATTGGGCGACGGCGAAACCTGGAAACCCTTTGGCGTGGCGAATTTCGTCGAACTCTTGGAAGACCCGAACGCGCCCGCCGAGTTCTACAATAACATCTACCTGCGCGGCGGCGCCAAAGGCATCGTCGAATTCTGGCAAAAACAGCAAGCCGACGGCGTGGCGCACATCACCGTCAACCTGAAACCCACACGGCGCGGCGCGCTGGAAACCATTCAGGATTTCACCGAAAACGTGATGCCGCATTTTGCGGTGTGAAATTTGGGTTTTCAGGCTGCCTGCGTAGCGAAGCGGAGTTGCGAAGCTAAAACGGAAATGCCGTCTGAATTGTTTTTCAGACGGCTTTTCACTCCAAAAGAGCGGTGGATTTTGCAAAAGTTTTTGCTTTGCTGCGCCGCTACGCAGGTAGCCTGAAACCTTGTTGACACGCTTGCCCAAGCCAACAAAACGCCGCCTGAACCCGTGTTCAGACGGCGTTTTGCACTAGCTTAGATTTTCAGCAAGTAGTAGCCTGCATCAAACCGCGTGCGTGCCTTTCGGAACACATTCCACCTACAAATCACGCAAAACTTGTAATCCGTGCGTAGCGTGTGTGCGGTACGCACGCGGTCTTTCTAAACTACTTCCCTTTCCAACCAAACCAAAGGTCGTCTGAAACCCATTTTCAGACGACCTTTTGCCACTTCGCAAAACAAGAATTCCCACCACCCTCTCCCCAAACATCGTCTGAACCAGTAAACTACTCATGTTTCAACAACTTCTTGGAAGCAAACCATGTCAGGTATCTACCTACCCCGCCTATTTCCGCCCCACATCGTCGAACGCGGTCTGCTGTATTTTCAGCAGGGCAAGGTTCGCGATATCCAAAAAACTTCCGCCGGGCGTTATCGGGCGGAGGTGTGCGGTTCGGAAAACTATTCGGTATGGCTGAAGCTGGATAGTGATTTGTACATTAAGGACGGGGGCTGCGATTGTCCTTATGGCTGGGCGTGCAAGCATATGGCGGCGTTGTGGTACGCGGTGCGCGCTCAAACGCCGGACGGGCAGCCTGACGAATCTGACGCGCAGCAGCCTAAAAAGGGCGGCAATCCGTATCGGCAGCAGCTCTCCCGAATCTTTTCCCGAACCCGATATTATGATTACTACGAAGCCGCTGATTTGGGCTTCAGGCTGCAAAACTGGTTGGAAGATGTGGCGCAGGAGGGGTCGGCGGCGTTGCAGCAGGCTTTGCCTCTGTTGATACCGCGTTTGCAGGATGCTTTTGAAAAGGCGGATGATTCGGACGGTATGTTGGGCGATGCTATGTATATGGCAATCGACCTGCTGGAAGAGGCGGTTATGGAAAATGTCACTAAGCGTTTGATCAATTTTTTGGACAAATGCTTGGACGACAGCCGCTATTTTGAATACTCCGAGGCAGGCAATAAAATCTACCAAATCCGCGCCCGAATCTGGCGGCAGCGCGGCGAATGGCAGGCGTGGCAAGATTATGTGGCTAAACGTTTGGCTGTTACCGAGTCGGGCTGGGAACATGAATTTTGGGCGCTCGAAGGCTGGCAGGTTTTGCAGGCGAAAGGCGATACTGCTGCCGCGCAGGATTATTTCAGACGACATCTGCACCTGCCTCAATTCAGACAAATCGCGGTAGAGCAAGCAGTCGGGCAGCAAGATTGGGCGGAAGCGGAATGCCTCTTACGCGAAGGCATCAACATTGCCGAAGATGAAGGAACCCCCGGCACAGCGCACAAATGGAAGCTGCAACTTTTCGATGTATTGAAGGAAACCGGTAAAAATGTACGCGAAATCGCAGCGGATTTGGCGTTTTCCACCAGCCTTTCATTGCCGCATTACGAGGCATGGAAAGCCACGTTTCCCGCCGCCGAATGGCCGCATGAATTCAACCGCCTGCTTGCGCGTTTGTCGGGTCAATATTCGCTGCAAGCTGAAATATTGGAGCAGGAACAGGAATTCGATCTGCTGCTCGCCCTATTGCAGCAACACCTTTCGTTGTACATGATGGAACGTTTTGCCCCGTCTTTCCCCGAGCCGTATCACGACCAAATCGTAGCGGTCTATCTGAAAATCTTTGCGGTTGAAATCGACGAAGCAAGCAACCGTAAGCAATACCGCCAGCTCTTCAACCAATTAAAGATCCTCCGCCGCCAATATTCCGCTCAACGGCAGGCGATAGAAGACTTTGCCGACGAAATCAGGGAGCAATATAGCGAAAAACCGCGCCGGCCTGCGCTGTTGGAAGAATTGGATCGGGCAGGGTTTTAGGGTGCGGGCTGTCTAATTTGGCAGCGTCTCACATTCACACACCAGCAAATCACACAAAACCTGGAATCTGCGTGCAGCCTTTCTAAACTCCCCTTTCCAACCAAACCAAAGGTCGTCTGAAATCCGTTTTCAGACGACCTTTACGTCCGTAGGCAATGCTTCCCCGTATGCCGCGCTCCAATCGGTTATAGTGGATTAACTTTAAACCGGTACGGCGTTGCCTCGCCTTGTCGTACTATCTGTACTGTCTGCGGCTTCGTCGCCTTGTCCTGATTTAAATTTAATCCACTATAAATTATGTACACAACGCTTTCCCGCCTATCTGCACACCTTTCCTGCTTTCAGACGACCTTTTGTCATTTTGTAAAGCAAGGATAAGAAAATTATGGAAGAATACCTGTTTGGCTTAATTGCCCTTGCTGCCTGACATGAAGAGGGTTACTCTTCTGCATAATTTTGATTTCATTACCCGGTCGGGGTTAAACGTAAAGGAACTTTGATGAAAAAATACCTCATGCTATTTGCTCTTTTCGCCGCTGCCGGCGCTCAGGCAAAAGAATTTTTCCGTGTGACCGATCTGCCCGACGGCTGGCAGGCGCATATTTCTGTCGAGGGCTGCAAAGACAATCATTGCGGCGGCAAAGGCGCGGTGTTTTTGTATCACCCTAAGAAGGAAACCACAAATGTTTTTAAGAGTGACGACCTGATATTTGAACGCGGCGAAGGCAGCAAAATCTCTGCGGCAAAAAGCCCTTTGATTATGAAAGACTTTACCTTTGACGGACTCAAAGATATTGCCGTTGCGACCGGCAATAAAGGCCCTAAAAACTCTCCTACATACGATATCTACGAGCAAGGCGAGTATGGTTATTTTGGCTCCAATTATTCACTGACTGAATTGACCAAGAATTACATGGGTATGTTCCGCATCGACAACAAACAAAAAGCCCTGATTGTGACGAATGAAGTCGACTGCTGCACCCGTATCGAAGAACGCTACCGTTACAGCCCCGAGTATATTCTGACGTTGTTCTACTCCCGTTCAGTCGATACCTCCGACGAGGACAAAGTCGTGGTAACTGAAACCCGAACCGACCGTCGTGGCAACGAGAAAACCACTACCCGAACCTACACTCCCGCACAATGGCAGCGTCTGAATAAATAATCCGGTCAGACCGGATATGAATCCGCCACATAGCTGGCGGATAATGCAAACGCAAAGGTCGTCTGAAAACTTGAGATTCAGGTTTTCAGACGACCTTTATCATAGAAAAAAGCCCGCAAATCCCTTACAATACGCCCCTAAAATTTTGAAAGAACACAAGAATCATGGAAGCCGAAGTAATCAACCAGCTCAACAACACCCTGAACGATTTGGAAAAGCGCAGCGAAGACATCCGCGTCTATATGGATTATCAGGGCAAGAAGGACCGATTGGAAGAAGTCATCGGCCTTTCCGAAGACCCTGAGCTGTGGAATGACCCCAAACGCGCCCAAGAAATCGGCAAAGAGCGCAAAATCCTCGAAGGCATCGTGTTGACGCTCGACAACATTGCGACGGGCATCGAAGACAACCGCATGCTGATTGAAATGGCCGTCGAGGAAAACGACGAAGAAGGTTTCGCCGCCGTGCAGGAAGACGTGGCGGGACTGGAAAAACAGATGGCGGATTTGGAATTCAAGCGGATGTTCAACCAGCCCGCCGACCCGAACAACTGTTTTATCGACATCACCGCAGGCGCGGGCGGTACGGAAGCGGAAGACTGGGCGGGCATGCTGTTCCGCATGTACAGCCGCTACG
>ERZ1674039.274-NODE-274-length-10247-cov-11.861362_pt1 | contig 10247 bp, 7 predicted proteins | sample MGYA00581135_ERZ1674039 | MGnify/ENA primary metagenome ERZ1674039 (study PRJEB41354, sample SAMEA4873313) | human saliva metagenome | biome: human-associated habitat [ENVO:00009003]; feature: mouth environment [ENVO:08000002]; material: saliva material... | reverse complement strand
ATCTCTATCACTGGTCTTAATATCGGGGAGTCCGTCATGGTTCCGCGTTATGGTGCAGCTATCGCAAATGAAGGCCTACTGCCTAAGAAAATTGCAGAAACCAACTCTAAAAATGCCCCTATAGTTGCCATTATTATTTCAGGAATCCTGGCCATCGCCCTGCTCTTCTCTGGTAAATTTGAAGAATTAGCAGCTCTCAGCGTGGTCTTCCGCTTCTTCCAATACATCCCAACTGCTCTAGCTGTACTAGTATTAAGAAAGAAATATCCAGATAAGAAAGTGGTCTTCCGCGTTCCATTTGGTCCAGTAATTCCAATTTTGGCGGTTCTAGTCAGCCTTGTCATGATTTGGGGTGAAAACCCAATGAACTATGTTTACGGCCTCATCGGTGTCCTTATCGCCAGTGCAGTATACTTTATCTATATAGTACTGATTTGTAAAAATAAAGTTCTTGAACAAGAAGGAGAATGAATCTTATGACACATGTAATCAATTTGGATGGCGAACACCTTACTTTAGAAGACGTCATCGCAGTAGCCCGTCATGGAGCCATTTGCGAAATCGACCAAGAAGCTAAGAAAGCTGTAGAAGCTTCCCGCAAAATCGTGGATGACATCGTCCGCGAAAAGCGGGTCGTCTACGGTGTTACAACCGGATTTGGCTCTCTCTGTAATGTCAGCATCTCACCAGAAGATACGACTCAACTGCAAGAAAACCTAATTCGGACGCACTCCTCAGGCTATGGCGATCCCCTACCTGAAGATGCAGTCCGTGCGATTATGCTAATCCGGATTAATTCCTTGGTCAAAGGTTATTCTGGTATTCGTCTCTCTACTGTCGAAAAGCTCCTGGAATTGCTCAATAAAGGCGTTGTGCCTTACATTCCAGAAAAAGGCTCTTTGGGAGCTTCTGGTGACTTGGCCCCGCTGGCTCACATGGTTCTGCCTATGTTAGGACTAGGCCGCGCTTACTATCAAGGCCAATTACTCTCCGGACAAGAAGCTTTGGACAAGGCCGGCATCGAAAAAATTGCTCTAGCGGCCAAGGAAGGGCTGGCGCTGATTAACGGTACGACTGTCCTGACAGGTATCGGAGCTCTGGCTACCTACGATGCCATCCAGCTTCTTAAACTGTCAGATGTCGCTGGTGCTCTTTCCATGGAAGTCCACAATGGTATTACCAGTCCTTTCGAAGAAGACTTGCATACCATCCGTCCTCAAAGCGGACAGCTGGCTACAGCCCGCAATATCCGCAACCTTCTAGAAGGCAGTGGCAACACAACTGTAGCCACTCAACAACGGGTCCAAGACCCATATACCCTGCGTTGTATTCCGCAGATTCATGGTGCCAGCAAGGACTCTATCGCTTATGTCAAGACCAAGGTTGAGATTGAAATCAACTCTGTTACAGACAACCCTATCATCACCAAGGAAGGCCATGTTATCTCAGGCGGTAACTTCCACGGTGAACCAATGGCACAACCATTCGACTTCCTCGGCATCGCTATTTCTGAAATCGGTAATGTATCCGAGCGTCGTGTAGAACGTCTGGTCAACAGCCAACTGAGCAAGCTTCCATCATTCTTGGTCAAACACCCAGGACTCAACTCTGGCTTTATGATTACCCAGTACGCTTGTGCTTCGCTTGCTTCTGAAAACAAAGTCCTATCTCATCCAGCCAGCGTAGACTCTATCCCATCTTGTGAAAATCAAGAAGACTTTGTCAGCATGGGAACAACCGCAGCACGCAAGGCAGCTGAAATTCTCAAGAATTCTCGCCGCATCGTAGCAACAGAAATCATGGCAGCCTGCCAAGCTCTGGATCTGAAACCAGAAAACCATGAACTTGGTAAAGGAACCAAGCCAGCCTACGACCTCTTCCGTCAGCATGTCCGCTTTATCGAGTTTGACAAGGATATCGAAATCTATGAGGAGCTCAACAAGGCTTCTGAGCTGATTGAAAACGAAAAATTCCTAGCAGCCGTTGAAAAGGCTGTGGACTTGAGCATTCAGTTCTAAAGCTCATGACTCTGTAAAAAAGCTAACCTAAGAAGCCCACTCTCATGCAGCTGGGCTTCTTTCCTCGCCAAAAGTCATTGACAGGCTTAATGGAAACTCTTATAATAAAGTCGCAAGTATCGTTATGGAAAAGGACAAAATCATGTTAGAAGATTACTATCAGCTAGATAACAGCTACTATCATAAGAGACTAGATGATGATTTATATGCTGCCAAATGGGGGATGGTTATTGAGTTTTTGGACTTAAATGACCCTAACTTAAGGCCCTTTGATGGCGTCAACTTTGCCTTGATTGGCTTCAAGAGTGACAAAGGGGTTTATATCAACCACGGCCGAGTGGGCGCTGTCGAAGGCCCACAAGCTATCCGAACCCAGCTGGCCAAGCTTCCTTGGCATCTAGGCAGAAACGTCCGCGTCTTTGATGTTGGCGATATTGACGGGCCTAACCGCTCTCTGGAGCAGCTGCAGCAAAGCTTGGCTCGGGCAGTCAAACGCCTGCGAGAGCTCAATCTCCGGCCTATTGTCCTAGGGGGCGGCCACGAAACAGCCTACGGCCACTATCTGGGCCTCAAGTCGTCACTAGGATCTGACCAAGACTTGGCCGTTATCAATATGGATGCCCACTTTGATTTGCGTCCCTATGACCAGACTGGTCCTAACTCTGGTACCGGCTTTCGCCAGATGTTCGATGACACTCTGGCTCAGAAGCAGGCCTTTAACTACCTCATCCTAGGGATTCAGGAACATAATAACAATCTCTTTCTCTTTGACTTTGTGGCAAAATCCAAGGCTATCCAGTTTCTGACTGGAATGGATATGTACCAAATGGGTTACAAGGAAGTCTGTAAGGTGGTCGATGCCTTTTTGGCCGACAAGAAGCAGGTCTATTTGACCATTGATATTGACTGCTTTGCAGCTGGCGCCGCTCCTGGTGTCAGTGCCATTCAGTCACTGGGTGTGGATCCCAATCTAGCTGTTCTGGTCTTCCAGCACATCGCCGCGTCAGGCAAACTGATTGGCTTTGATATCGTCGAAGTCTCTCCACCTCACGATATAGACAACCATACGGCCAATCTGGCTGCCAGCTTTGTCTTTTACCTGACCCAAGTCTGGGCACAAGCACATGACTAAAATGGGCATTTAAAAACTTCATTACAAACATCAAAAGAGGATGAACTCTATGTTCATCCTCTTTTATTTTGCGTTTAATGCCTGAGATAGCCCTTGGCGTAAGTTTTCTAATTCCTTTAGTTGGTGCCGATCTCGGTAGGGATTGAGCTGGCTTTTGGCCGTTTCATAGTAGGTCTCAAAGTCCTGATCCAGCAAGTCTTCAAAGCCTGCTTGCTGCAAGCTGCCAGTCAGCAGGCGATGCTTAATCACAGCCATCAGATAGTAGATCAGCCCCTTGTCCCGCGGATTGCCATAGCGACTAATGAGGCTATCCTTTTTCCGCAGCAGATCAAGCACAGGCTGGTAATCTCCCTTCTCCCAACCAATCAAGGCCAAATAAACTTCCAACTGGGTCTCTTTCCAAGGGAAGCTGAGAGATTTCAAGGCTGTTTTAGCTTTGAGGAAAATCCGTTCCGCCTGCTCATAATCTTTCAGCTGATAATAGGTCATACCCAAGCTAATGTAGAAAGCAAAAATCGAAGGCTCTGCTGTTTTATTTTCCGTCAGCTCAATTGCCTCTTTCTGGTGGGCCAGAGCTGTCGTGAAATTCCCGCGAATCTGCTCAATCTCTGCAAGATAGTCTAGAGCCGCCGCAATCTGAATTGAGTACTTGGAACGCAGCGAAGCCGTCAAGCTGAAACAATCGATGGACTGATAGAGATGGTGAAGCGACTGCTCCTCATCCCCAATCATGAGATGATAGAGCCCCTTGAGCCGGAGATTGATAGCAATAGCCTCGTGATTATTGGCCTGGACCGAAGCATCCAGAGCCAGCTCCGTATAGTAGCGCATCTCCGGGATATTCTCCGTCTGGATGCAGTAGTAAATCATCTGCCGATAGCCTTCTAGAAGAAAATCCATCTGCTGCAGCTCTTTGGCCGAAGCAATCACCTGCTGGATATTGTCCATCCCCTGCTGGTAATTCCCCGTCCGGATAGCATAGCGCCCTTCTAGATAGAGGAAGCGAAGAACCAATAGCTGAAAATCCTTGTGATTCTGGTGTTTTCTCTCTAAGCCCTCTATCTCCCGACGGATACGGTCAAACTTGTCTAAAACCGCTGACTGATTGCTATCATCCGTCTTTTCGATAAAGCCAAACTCCCGCGAATAAATTGGAAAGAGCTCGTGATGAAACTGCAGGGTAGCCTCAAGATAATGCAGCTCGTACTCCAGAGACTTAATCGGCTGCTTGGACATCTTGTAGTGATAGGCGATTTCATTTAGCAGCTGGGCATGATGGAGAGAGTCTCCCAGCTGGTCTTCCATTCCTTGGGCAATCTGGTGATGCAGCATTCGCTTCTTGGCAAGCGACAAACGCTCATAGGCGTAGATTCTCAAAAGCTCCTGGCTGAACCGCACTACCAAGTCCTCGCCTTGCTCCTCTTCCATCAACAGCTGCTTCCGTCCAAACTCCTCAATGATTTCGACCACTTCTTCCATCGGCAAACCTAGTAGCCTAGCCAAGAGCGAAACCGAGGCAGGAGCCCTAAAGCAAGCCAGATAGTCTACCAACTCCTCCTCTTGGCTGCTTAAATAATCCAGCTTCAGAGACAGCTTAGCCTTAATAGCCGGAGTCAGCGGATGAAACTTCTCTCCTCGCAGGAGCTGCTCAGCATACTCCGATAGGAAGAAAGGGATGCCTTGACTGACCCGATAAATATCCTCAAGGCCTTCTTCAGATATAGCTAAATGCCCCGTCTGGGCTTGCAAGTAAGCCGCACTATCCTTAAAATTCAGCGGCTGCAGCTCAATAAAGCCCAGCTTATTGCGTACCAGCAGGTGATTGAAAAAATGTTCCAAATAAGAAGGGGTGCTCAGATGCTTGGTCATCACAAAGGCCACAGGATAGCCAGTCAAATGATTCATAACCTGCTCCAAGACAGCAACACTGGCCTTATCCATCCAGTGACAGTCCTCAATCAAGATTATCAAAGCTTTTTTCTTAGAAATCTTCTGCAGAATATCCACCACAAGCTGAGCCAGCTTGTCCGCATCCAAGTGAAGACCAGAAGCGCCTCCTGTCAAAATGGGAAAATAACTCTCCAAAATGACCTGCCACTGACTGATAGAGAGAATCTGGTGCTGAATAACCAAGTCCCCCAAGCCGTCCAGCAAGCCACGCCAAGGCTGGAGTTCTGCCTTCATCTCTTCCTTGAAGCACTCGGCCATGACAATCTGGAAATACTTGGTCTGATTGGCCAAAACTTGACGAGTCACTGTCCGCTTTCCGATACCTGTACCACCGACTAGAGCCAGAGCACGCGCCTCCTGAGCCTCTATCACCTTAGAGAAATAAGATTCCAAACGCTTGATTTCATCGACCCGCCCGAAAAAGTGATCCGTATTGCGCAGAAACTGCTTGGTCTTACGCTCGCTGCGGTCCTTGGCAAGCACTTCATGATATAGTTGCTGGATAGGTTCCGTAGGACTAATGCCCAGTTCCTTATCCAAAATATTGACCAATTTATAATAGGTCTCTATCACCTTGCCAGGCCGATCATGATCCTGATAGAGCTTCATGAGCAGATGGTAATTCTTCTCATCAAACTCATCAATGCTGATCAAGCGGCGCAAATTCTGCTCAGCCTCTTCCAAATCCAACTGGTCTTTTTCCGTTTCAAGCTGTTGGTAGCAGGCTTGGATATAAAGCTGCTCATATCGCGTCCGCATCTTGGACACCCAGTAATCAAAGGCCTCGCTGTCCTTGAGATAGAAGCCCTGCAGAAAATCCCCTTGATAGAGCGACAGATGCTTTGCAGGATGGTCCGTAAAAAGTTCTACATCACTTTCAATCATACACTCGGGATTAAGCGACAGCACAGTCCGGTTGGGAGCGACAATCCATTCCCCACCTAATAGCTTGTTAGCTTGATAAATGGTATTGCGCAGATTCTTTTTGGCGGTCTGGTTGTCCTTGTTTTCCCAGAGGATTCCTGCAATCTCTTCTCGATTGACTGCTCCATTGATGTGGAGATAGTAAAGCAGAGCATTGATTTTAGCAAAAGGAAAAAAGACTTCCTCCTGATTGAGAAAGACACTCGGACTTCCCAGCAATTTCAACCTCAACAGATTTTTCGACATGCAAACGCCTCCAAGAAACCTTATAGAACTAATATAAACAAAAAGAGACAGTTTGGCAAGTAAAGTATTATACCAGCCCTTAATTTCCAGTTTTTAAATTGGTTTTATTTAGGATTTTTTTGTTATACTAGGATGAAAATAAAATTTTAGAAAGTTACTTATGAAGAAAAATATTGTTCTTTTCATTTTTCTCCTTCTGAGCGCGATTGGCTTAGAATACGAGACACAAGCCTATACTACTGGCAGTATGTCAGGTACTTCCTATGGGATTGTCGGACTGTCAGCCCTCTTGGCCCTGCTCTATATCATCCCTGCCCTGCTCTTGATTCGCCAACTGGGTAAAAAATGGCAAACTCCTGCACTTAGCCTTGGAGTAGCTCTGCTAGGTGGCCTTTTCATTTCTGGCTGGACCTCTGGCTTGGCCAACACCTATATCCACGAGTGGGTCAGCACCAGCTTCCCAAACACCTTGCTCAGCGACCTAGAAAACGCCATCGCAGCTCCACTGGTTGAAGAACCGCTCAAGCTGTTAGCAGTTGCCTTCGCTGTCTACCTAGTCCCCGTCAAAAAGTTCAAATCCTTCTTGATGCTGGGGATTACAGCTGGCATGGGCTTTCAGATTAGCGAGGACTTCTCTTATATCCTCTCTGACCTGCCCGAAGGCTTCTCCTTCACTATCTCTGGTATCCTAGGCCGCATTACTGGCGGCGTCGCCTCTCACTGGCTCTACACCGCCCTGACCACTCTCGGTCTGGCTCTCATGCTGCGCTATGCCAAAACTCAGAAAAACTACTTCCGAGTGGGGCTCTTCTACTTCCTAGCAGCCTTTGTTCTCCACTTCTTCTGGAACTCACCGCTGACTGCTATCGAAACGGACATCCCAATCATCGTACCGGCTATGACCGCTGTGGCTGTCTTTATCTTTTACCAAGCTTACCGAACAGCCCATAAAATTGACCAAGAAGAATTGGAAGTGGAATAATGCAAAAAAACGACCGTTATGGTCGTTTTTTTGGGTATTCAGGAATATATTTTCTTAACATTCTACATTTAAGACATACCAATCAATTGCAAAAATCGGAATGACCTATTTTTAGAGATATCTACATAACCACCTTGCCATACTCTAGCATTCATTTCGCAAAATTATCTCTAATCCTCTCCCCACCAGCCTTTCTATCCTCTCCTTTCTCTGCTCTTTCCTTAAAGAAATGTTAACATTTTCTTAAAACTAACTTATATCAGGAACTTTTAAGCCGCAGTCTGTATACTTTCTACAAATCATCTAAGAAAGAGGTATGGATATGGATTATCTAGTGATTCCGGCCTATGAGCCTGATTATAATCTTATTAAGCTGATAAAAAAAATTCACCATAAGAGTGATTTTCATATCATTGTTATCGATGACGGCAGCTCTTCCAAATGCCAGATAGTCTTTGAGCAGGCGGAGCAGTACGCGACTGTGCTTCGTCATCAGGTCAATCAAGGCAAGGGGCGAGCGCTGAAAACTGCTTTTACCTTTATCCAAGCACTGAAAATATACGGAACGGTGGTAACAGCAGATGCGGACGGCCAGCACAAGGTCTGGGATATTTTCCGCGTAGCGAGCAAGGCTTCTGAAAATCCCAATCGGCTGATTCTGGGAGCACGCGCCTTTACTGGCAAGGTGCCTCTGCGCAGCCGCTTCGGCAACAGTCTGACTCGGGCTCTCTTCAAAGTCCAAACTGGCGTTGGTGTCTCCGATACTCAGACAGGCTTACGAGCCTTTACGACCAACATGATTCCATTTATGCTAAAGGTAGAGGGGCAGCGCTATGAGTATGAAATGAACATGCTCCTAGAAGCCAGCAAGGAATATCCCATTTTGGAAGTTCCCATTGAGACGGTCTATATCAATGATAATCAAGGTTCACACTTCCGGCCAATTCGGGATGGGCTCATGATTTATAAAAATATTTTTAAATTTGCCCTGACTTCTCTCAGCAGCTTCGTCGTAGACTACATCGTCTATGCTCTGGCTCTCCTGTTTTTAGCTTCTGTGCCGACCAGCCTGAGAATTCTTCTCGCTAACGGGATTGCTCGAGTGACCAGCTCAATCTTTAACTATTCGACCAATAAAAGGCTGGTTTTTAAGAACAACGACAGTATACTCAAGACAGGAACTGGCTATTTCAGCCTAGCTGCAGCGCTCTTTATCTTAGACACACTGCTGATTCGCCTCTTCTATGCTGTCTTTGGTATTAATCTTCTGATTGTCAAAATCATCGTCGGCATCTTGCTCTTCACCGTCTCCTGGATGGTGCAAAAGAGATTTATTTTTAAGGAAAGGACACACACCGCATCATGAAATTTTTAAAGAAACGCTATGCCTATGCCTCCATTTTCGGGCTGCTTCTGACAGCTTCTTTCAGCTACTCCATGCTGAAAACCTTCGTCATCGCTGAGACCATTTCGACGGTTTCAAGCACAAGTTCGTCGTCCAATGCCGAGGCTGCCAGCAAGGCTGCGGAAAAAGCGACAGTGACGGATACCAGCTATTCAGACGACAACATCTCGGTCACACTGACTGAAAAGACCGTCAGCAACACCCAAGTCTACGTCGCTGATGTGACCGTTAGCTCATCAGAATACCTGAAAACGGCCTTTGCCCAAAACACCTATGGAAACAATGTCACAGCAAAGACCTCGGAAACGGCCGCCAACAACAATGCCATCCTAGCGGTCAATGGCGACTACTACGGGGCCAACACAACTGGCTATGTCATCCGCAATGGCGTCGTGTACCGCGATACTGTCCGAGAAGACTCCAGCAATGGGGATTTGGCTATTTACAAAGACGGCTCCTTCAAGATTATCTATGAAGACCAAGTCTCTGCCGATCAACTGGTCAAAGACGGCGTGGTCAATCTCTTGGCCTTTGGCCCATCTCTCGTAGAAAATGGCGAAATTGTCGTTGATACCAACTCCGAAGTCGGCCAGTCCATGTCTTCCAATCCTCGGACTGCTATCGGTATCATTGACGAAAACCACTATATCATCATCGTTTCAGACGGACGCACCTCAGAAAGCGAAGGGCTTTCCCTCTACCAAATGGCAGAAATTATGAAATCTTACGGTGTCAAGACCGCTTATAACCTTGATGGTGGCGGTTCCTCTACGCTTTACTTTAACGGTCAGGTCATTAACAAACCTACCACCAACGGAAACACTATCTCAGAAAGGTCGGTGAGTGATATTGTCTACATCGGTTACTAATCCCAGCAAAAAGCGTTTTAGAAAAACAGCCCTTATCTACGCCCTATTAACTATTTTCTTCTTTGCTTTCAGCAGAATCTATGAATCCTTCAGCTTAGGCGAAACATCTAGCCACATGCACTATCTCTTTGCCATTCCTCTAGCGGGCGGCATCCTCCTCCTGCTCTTCATGAAGGTCATCCCTAATCTCTCTCGGCTCAGCCTCAACCTCTGGAACTCAGCTGTAGCCATTATGACAACTGGCATGCTCTTCCGTGGCATCGTCAACCTATCTGGCCGCTCCACGACGCTGGATATGCCCTACTGGTACCTAGGAGCTGCCTTTGCGGCTCTGGCACTACTCTCCATGGTCTTTACCCGCAGTGAGTGGAAGGCAGAAGGGGAAATCAGTAAAAAGAGAAAAGATTTTACACATACAGAATTTGAAAGAGCATAAAAAATCATCCCCTTCAGCTAAATGGAGGGGATAAGTTCGATGTCAAAATATAAAAAATCAGATAATAATGTAAAAAAATTATTGACATAAACATGTTTCTGTATTATATATAGTATCAGAGATTTATATAAATTTAAATTGAAAAAGGTGGGAGATATTATGACTATATATAAAGGAAAAACAACTGAGGACGCAATTGAAAAAGGTTTAAAAGATTTAGCACTTGATAAAAATAAAGTTAAAATCGAAGTTAAACATCAAGGGAATACTGGAGTCTTTGGTTTA
>ERZ1674039.271-NODE-271-length-10385-cov-10.542594_pt1 | contig 10385 bp, 8 predicted proteins | sample MGYA00581135_ERZ1674039 | MGnify/ENA primary metagenome ERZ1674039 (study PRJEB41354, sample SAMEA4873313) | human saliva metagenome | biome: human-associated habitat [ENVO:00009003]; feature: mouth environment [ENVO:08000002]; material: saliva material... | reverse complement strand
TTGCTCGCAAAGAACATGAAATTTTTGAGCAATACCAATTACTGCTGGAACAGGGAATTATCAAGCCAACCAGTAAAAAAGCTTCAATGGTTTTTGAAGACAGGCTGGCGAAATTAAGGAAAGATTTGGATGAAAACGACGGACATAAATTGCGTCGTTTCCTCAATAAATTTGAAATTTTTGATTTGCCTTATGATTTCTCATGTAAATCAGAAATTAAAGACCTTTATGATATTTTGGTTGAATCATCTCAGGCTGCAATTAGAAAAAAAGAAGCAATGAAGCGGATAAATCAGGCTATTGAAGAAAAAAATCCTGATTTAATCAATGATTGGATAGAAGAGTAAGCAAGCGTAGGTTAGGTCAAGACCCAACAAAACCATTAAATAATCTGTTTTGTATTGGGTTTTCAACCCAAGCTACCAAAAGGCCGTCTGAAACTGCTCTTTCAGACGGCCTTTTTCTCAATCCATCAAATTCAATCAAACCAAACGATCTGACTTTCATCCACACTGATGCGGATTTCCTGTCCGGTTTGCGGTTTGTCCGTATCGTGGTCGGCGTGGGGATACCAAATCAAATCGCCGTATTGCGGATGGGTGAGGGTGAGGCGTGTGCCTTCGGCGAGGGGGACGGCTTCGCTGATGCGGACGGCTGTGCCATTTGGGTCGAATCGGATGGCGTGTTGGGGAATGTAGCGGGTGTCGCTGGTGTTGGCCAAACCGAGCAGCAGGGCGGCTTGGGCGTTGACGGGGCGGCGGATAAGGGTTTCCGGCGTGCCGTGTTGGAGAATGCGGCCTTCGTGCATGATGGCGATGGTGTCGGCCATGGTGCAGGCTTCCTCGGCGGAGTGGGTCACGAGGATGGCGGGGATGTTTTGATTGCGAATGCGTTCGGCAGTCAGGGTGCGCAGGTGGTGGCGCAGGTGGGTGTCGAGGCTGGAGAAGGCTTCGTCCAAGAGCAACAGCGACGGGCGCGTGATGAGGGCGCGTGCGAGGGCGAGGCGTTGCTGTTCGCCGCCGGAGAGGCTTTCGGGTTTGCGTTGCGCTTCGTGTTCCAAACCGATGTCGCGCAAGGCCTGCATGGATTGTTCTTCGATTTCGGCTTTGGGCAGACGGCGCATTTTAAGGCCGAAGCCGACGTTGTCGAGGGCGGTTAAATGCGGCAAAAGGGCGTAGTCTTGAAACATCAGCGAGATATTGCGTTTTTCAGACGGCATGTCGGTGATGTTGTCGCCGTTGAGCCAAACTTCGCCGCTGTCGGGACGCACCAGGCCGACGATGGTTTTGAGCAGGGTGGATTTGCCGCAGCCGGAGCGGCCGAGTACGGCGAGGATTTCGCCTGCTTCGACGTTTAGGTTGATGTCTTGGGCAACGGTTTTGCTGCCGAAGCGTTTGTTGATGTTTTTGAGTTGCAACATGGTTTCAGACGGCCTTTAAAAATGGGGTCGGCAACGGATGCTGTCGAGCCATGCGGACAGCGGATGTTTGGGGTCTATCAGGCCGTATCTACGGCAGGCTTCAAGCGTAACCAGCTGGGCATCGTGCATCATGTTTCCGCCCAACATGGCATCAAGCAGGGTAGGGATGTCCATCAGTTCAAAACCGGCTACTTCGCCGTCTTGGTTGGCGGGTTGGAAGTCTTCGGGCAGGATAATGTCGAAGATATACAGAATTTCGTTGTGGACACCGCGGTTAACGGGGCGCAAACTATATATTTGTGCAGTCGGTCGGATATGGGGGGTTAACGAAGCGGGAATGCCTGCTTCTTCTTCACCCTCGCGGCAGACGGCTTCAGACGGCCTCTCGCCGCTGCTGATGCCGCCGCCGGTCAGGTTGTCGAGTTTGTTTGGATCAACGGCTTTGTACGGACTGCGGCGGCCTATCCAAAAGCGCAAACCGTCTTCTGTTTCGACCAGTCCGTTCAAATGCACTGCCTGACTCATCAGGCCGAATGGACGGAAGGCGGCGCGTTCGAGTGCGCATAAAGGCTTGCCCGACTGGTCGCAGATGTCGAACTTTTCACCGCGCCAACCTTTGAGCCAACCGCACTCGCGCCATTGTTGCGCCAGCGTTTGCAAACTGTCGCCCATTTCCGGCCAGTTGTCTGTTTCCAAATTCAGGCCGTCTGAAAGGGTCGACTGCCTGCCTGTCCAATCTTGCCCGAGGCGTTCGCGCCATAACGGGTTCAGACGGCCTAAAGGCAGGCCGTTGAGATACAGAATGCACCAATCGTCGGATGCGCCATAGCTTGTCTGCGCCCAATCCCACAATGCATCGTGGACATCGGGCGTGAATACCTGTCCAAAGCGGAAAGACTGAGACACGGCACATCCTCCAAAAGAACTAAAGATACGTTGATTTTAGCCGTTTACGGCGAATTTGCAAAACAACCATACCCCCTGAAAATCGCTATAATAGAGTAAACCATCCGAAACGAGCACATCATGAGCGAATTGAGCGAAATCCTCGCCTATAACCAACATTTCGTCGAAACAGGCGAATACGAAAAATACTTTACCAACAAATACCCCGGCCGCGAGCTGGCCATCCTCTCCTGCATGGACGCGCGCATTATCGAATTGCTGCCCAACGCGTTGGGTTTGAAAAACGGCGATGCCAAGCTCATCAAAAACGCCGGCGCGCTGGTGACCCATCCTTGGGGTTCGGTGATGCGCAGTTTGTTGGTGGCCGTATTTGAACTCAAAGTCAAAGAAATCATGGTCATTGCCCACCACGACTGCGGTATGCGCGGATTACACGCCGAAGAGTTCCTCCAACGCGTACACGACAGCAATATCCCCGACGACCGCATCGAAACCCTGCGCAATGCCGGTATCGATTTGGACGGCTGGCTGACCGGTTTTGACAACGTCGAAGACAGCGTGCGCCATACCGTCGAGCTGATTCGCAAACATCCGCTGATGCCCGACAACATCGCCATCCACGGCCTGGTCATCCACCCGACCACAGGCAAGCTCAACCTGATTGTTGACGGCAGCCTGCCTGCTTCAGACGGCCAAAACATCTAACGCAGACACCACCACGAAATGAAAAACATCGGATTATTTGGCGGCACGTTTGACCCCATCCACAACGGCCACCTCCACATCGCCCGCGCCTTCGCCGACGAAATCGGTTTGGACCTTGTCGTCTTCCTGCCGGCAGGAGACCCGTACCACAAAGACAGCACGCGCACTCCGGCGAAAGAGCGCCTCAATATGGTCGAACTCGCCATCGCCGACGAGCCGAGATTCGCCGCCAGCGACTGCGACATCGTCCGCGACGGCGCGACTTATACGTTTGACACCGTCCAAATCTTCCGCCAGCAGTTTCCCGGCGCGCAACTGTGGTGGCTGATGGGCAGCGACAGCCTGATGCAGCTGCACACATGGAAAAAATGGCAAACCCTCGTGCACCAAACCCATATCGCCGTCGCCATGCGTCAAGGCGACAACCTCAACAAAACCCCGCGCGAATTGCACGCATGGCTCGGCGAAGCCCTGCAAAACGGCAGTGTCCGCATCCTTAATGCGCCGCTGCACAACACCAGCTCCACCCAAATCCGTGCCAATCTCGCCAAAACGCACCATTCAGACGGCCTGCCGCAACCCGTCGCCCAATACATCCGCCAACACAAACTCTATGAAAAATAGCGTTTATTCAGGCAGATAAGCTATAATGCCGTCTGAAAACATTTCAACTAGGAAAATAATGAACGAACAAGAATTGCAAGACCTGCAAAAAATGGTCGAAGTGGCCGTAAACGCCCTCGAAGACATCAAAGCCAAAGACATCTCTGTTTTGGAAACCCAAGACAAAACTTCCCTGTTCGCCCGCATGATTATCGCCAGCGGCGACAGCACACGCCAAGTTAAAGCACTGGCCAACAACGTTGCCGTCGATTTGAAAGAAGCCGGTTTTGAAATCCTCAGCACCGAAGGCGACAGCGGCGAATGGACGCTCGTCGACGCAGGCGACCTCGTTGTCCACGTCATGCTCCCTGCCGTGCGCGACTTCTACGACATCGACACCTTGTGGGGCGGAGAAAAACCGAGTTTCCACGCCGGTATGCAAAAACCTTGGCACGCCGCCGACTAAAACGGTTTATCCATACAAAGGCCGTCTGAAACTTGAAAGCAAGCAAGTTTCAGACGGCCTTTTGCTATAATTCCATTCTTTTCACATTATTCAATTTATTGCACCATCATGCCGCAACCCGATTTCGCCCAAACCCTCTCCAAAGACCGCCATTTCCTGCAATCTGCCTTTAAAAACCCCAAAAAATACGGCGGCTTGGCCAAGGTCGAGGAAAAATACAAAAAATCGCACGACCTCTATCTGCAACGCCTGTCCAAACTGCCCAAGCCCGAATTCGACAACACGCTGCCCGTTCACGAAAAACTCGACGAAATCAAAAAAGCCATTGCCGAAAATCAGGTCACGATTATTTGCGGCGAAACCGGTTCGGGCAAAACCACGCAGTTGCCCAAGATTTGTTTAGAACTCGGGCGCGGGGCGGCGGGCTTGATCGGGCATACCCAGCCGCGCCGTTTGGCCGCGCGCTCGGTGGCAGAGCGGATTGCCGAAGAGCTGAAATCCGAAATCGGCAGTGCGGTTGGCTATAAAGTACGCTTTACCGACCACACCTCGCGCGATGCCTGCGTCAAGCTGATGACCGACGGCATCCTGTTGGCAGAAACCCAGACCGACCGTTATCTCGCCGCATACGACACGATTATCATCGATGAAGCGCACGAACGCAGCCTGAACATTGACTTCCTCTTGGGCTACCTGAAACAGCTGCTGCCACGCCGCCCTGATTTGAAAGTCATCATCACCTCGGCCACCATAGACGCAGAACGCTTCTCCCAACACTTCAACGGCGCGCCTGTTTTAGAAGTAAGCGGGCGTACCTATCCTGTTGAAATCCTCTACCGACCGCTGACCAGCAAAGACGAAGACGATGCAGAAGTCGAGCTGACCGACGCGATTGTCGATGCAGCCGACGAATTGGCGCGTTATGGCGAAGGCGATATTTTGGTGTTCCTGCCGGGCGAGCGTGAAATCCGCGAAGCCGCCGAAGCCCTGCGCAAATCCACACTGCGCCGCAACGACGAAATCCTGCCCCTGTTCGCACGCCTGTCGCACGCCGAACAGCACAAAATCTTCCACCCCTCCGGCGCAAAACGCCGCATCGTGTTGGCGACCAACGTCGCCGAAACTTCGCTCACCGTACCAGGCATCAAATACGTTATCGACACCGGCCTCGCGCGCGTCAAACGCTATTCCGCACGGGCGAAGGTGGAGCAGCTTCATGTAGAAAAAATCTCCCAAGCCGCCGCACGCCAACGTTCCGGCCGCTGCGGCCGCGTCTCCGCAGGCGTATGTATCCGACTGTTTTCAGAAGAAGATTTCAACAGCCGCCCCGAATTTACCGACCCAGAAATCGTCCGCAGCAACCTCGCCGCCGTCATCCTGCGCATGGCATCGCTGAACCTGGGCGACGTAGCAGCATTCCCATTTTTAGAAATGCCTGATTCGCGGTATATCAATGACGGTTTCCAGGTGTTGCTGGAACTGGGGGCAGTGGAGGCCGTCTGAAAATAAAATCTTTCTTCATGAAATGGAGGCCATGTTTCATTTTCAGACGGCCTAAATCATTGAGAAACTAAATTGAAAAGGGAATATTGGGTTTTAAAACTCAATCGGTAAATTTTTTATTGTGAAATATTAATGATGAAAAAATCTTTCTTCACGCTTGTTCTGTATTCGTCTTTACTTACTGCCAGCGAAATTGCCTATCGCTTTGTATTTGGGATTGAAACCCTGCCGGCTGCGAAAATGGCGGAAACGTTTGCGCTGACATTTGTGATTGCTGCGCTGTATCTGTTTGCGCGTTATAAGGCGACGCGTTTGTTGATTGCGTTGTTTTTCGCGCTCAGCATTATTGCCAATAATGTGCATTATGCGGTTTATCAAAGTTGGATGACGGGCATTAATTATTGGCTGATGCTGAAAGAGGTTACCGAAGTCGGCAGCGCGGGCGCATCGATGTTGGATAAGTTGTGGCTGCCTGCGTTGTGGGGCGTGGCGGAAGTCGTGCTGTTTTGCAGCCTTGCCAAGTTCCGCCGTAAGACGCATTTTGCCGCCGATATTTTGTTTATTGCGGCGATGTTGCTGATTTTTGGACGCTCATTCAGTACGACGCAGGAACACGGTATTTCGCCCAAACCAACATACAGCCGCGTCAAAGCCAATTATTTCAGCTTCGGCTATTTTGTCGGGCGCGTATTGCCGTATCAGTTGTTTGATTTAAGCAAGGTTCCTGTGTTCAAACAGCCTGCGCCAAGCAAAACCGGACAAGGCAGTATTCAAAATATCATCCTGATTATGGGCGAAAGCGAAAGCGCGGCGCATTTGAAACTGTTTGGCTACGGGCGTGAGACTTCGCCGTTTTTGACCCAGCTTTCGCAAGCCGACTTTAAGCCGATTGTGAAACAAAGCTATTCTGCCGCTTTGATGACGGCTGTGTCCCTGCCCAGCTTTTTCAATGCGATACCGCATGCCAACGGCTATGAGCAAATCAGCAGCGGCGATACCAATATGTTCCGCCTTGCCAAAGAGCAGGGCTATGAAACGTATTTTTACAGCGCGCAGGCGGAAAACGAGATGGCGATTTTGAACTTAATCGGTAAAAAGTGGATAGACCATCTGATTCAGCCGACGCAGCTGGGCTACGGCAACGGCGACAATATGCCTGATGAGAAGCTGTTACCGCTGTTCGACAAAATCAATTTGCAGCAGGGCAAGCATTTTATCGTGTTGCACCAACGCGGTTCGCACGTCCCATACGGCGCATTGTTGCAGTCTCAAGATAAAGTATTCGGCGAGGCCAATATTGTGGATAAGTACGACAACACCATCCACAAAACCGACCAAATGATTCAAACCGTATTCGAGCAGCTGCAAAAGCAGCCTGACGGCAACTGGCTGTTTGCCTATACCTCCGATCATGGCCAGTATGTACGCCAAGATACCTACAATCAAGGCACGGTGCAGCCCGACAGCTATCTCGTGCCGCTGGTGTTGTACAGCCCGGATAAGGCCGTGCAACAGGCTGCCAACCAGGCTTTTGCGCCTTGCGAGATTGCCTTCCATCAGCAGCTTTCAACGTTTCTGATTCACACGCTGGGCTACGATATGCCGGTTTCAGGTTGTAGCGAAGGCTCGGTAACGGGCAATCTGATCACAGGTGATGCAGGCAGCTTGAACATTCGCGACGGCAAGGCGGAATATGTTTATCCGCAATAAGCGGCGTGCAAACCAATAAAGACAAATTAAGATGATGTCGGGGAAAATGCCCGACCGACAAGACTATGCAAAATATGAAAAACCAAGTACGCGGATCAGGCATGGATGCCCGATCCAACCCAGTCAATGTTTCAGACGGCCTGCAAAACAGTTCGGGCCATATCGGTGCCAACACGCGCTACCGCCTGACCAAACTCGGCGAACAAATGGCGCGCCTGCCCATCGACCCGAAAATCGCACGCATTTTGTTGGCGGCGAAGAAGCACGACTGTATGGCGGAAATATTGGTGATTGCGTCCGCACTGTCGATTCAAGACCCGCGCGAGCGGCCTTTGGAAGCGCGCGATGCCGCGGCCAAGGCACACGAGCGTTTTACCGACAAGCAATCCGATTTCCTTGCCTATCTGAATATTTGGGACAGCTTCCAGCGCGAGCGTGACAAAGGCTTGTCCAACAAGCAGTTAGTGCAGTGGTGCCGCCAATATTTCTTGTCGCACCTGCGTATGCGCGAATGGCGCGAATTGCACCACCAGCTTGCCCAAACTGCGATTGAAATGGGCTTGACCACCAAGGAAGCCGCGTTTAGACAACCTCCTTCCCAAGAACAATTAAGGCCGTCTGAAAGCCAAGGCGACCAAGATTTGGCGGCGAAACTCAAACAAAAACAACTGGATAAAAAGCAACACCGCGCCCAAGTCCGTGCCGCCAAAGAAGCCGGCTACGAACAAATCCACCGCGCCCTGCTGACCGGCCTTATCGCCAACGTCGGCATGAAATCGCCCGACGGCAACGACTACACCGGCGCGCGCGGCAGCCGTTTCCACCTTTTCCCCGCCTCAGCCCTGTTCAAAGCCAAACCCAAATGGGTGATGGCGGCAGAATTGGTTGAGACCACGCGCCTTTACGCGCGCGACGTCGCCGTTATCCAGCCCGAATGGATAGAGCAGGAAGCGCCGCACCTCGTCCGCTACCACTATTTCGAGCCGCACTGGGAGCAAAAACGCGGCGAAGTCGTCGCCAGCGAACGCGTGACGCTTTACGGCCTGACCGTATTGCCGCGCCGCCCCGTGTCTTACGGCAAAGTTGCGCCCGAAGAAGCGCGCGAAATCTTTATCCGCGGCGCATTGGTGGCGCAGGAAAGCAATCTTCAGACGGCCTTTTTTGTTCACAATAAAAAGCTGATTAAAGAAATTACCGAACTCGAACACAAATCGCGCAAGCAAGACGTATTGGTCGATGACGAAGCTCTGTTTGCGTTTTATAACGAACGCCTGCCGGAGCTGGTGTGGAAAGACGCGAAAGGCGGCGTTTGGGGAAGCGAAGAGGGCGGACAAACCCAGTCGGACAAGACAGCCGGACAAAACGGACAAGCAAACCAGCGCAACGCAGGGCGTGTGGCGCAAGCCATGCATGCGGATTCCAAAGATGCGGACAATCGCGAGCGTGAACCGAGTTCACATACCCGACAAAATGTTTCAGACGATCCCAAACCCCAAAAGCAGCCTACATCTCAAAAAGGCCGTCTGAAACCATTGCCCCTTGCCGATATCCGCACCTTTGAAGCTTGGCTCAAAACCGCCGAACGCGACAATCCGCGCCTGTTGTTCCTCAGTCGCGACGATTTGATGCAACACGCTGCCGCGCACATTACCGAAGAGCAATTCCCCAAATTCTGGCAAACCGCAGACGGTAAGTTTAAACTTTCCTACCGCTTCGAGCCGCACCACCCGCTTGACGGCGTGACCATGACCGTGCCGCTGACCGTCCTCAACCGCCTGCACGCGCCGTCGCTCGAATGGCTGGTGCCCGGTATGTTGCGCGAAAAAATCCAGCTGCTGATTAAAGCGCTGCCGAAGCAAATCCGCCGCATTTGCGTGCCCGTCCCCGATTTCATCACCAAATTTCTCGAAAGCAACCCCGACCGCCAAGCAGCCATCATTCCCCAGTTGGCGCACTTTATCGCCAAAAGCGCCGGTGATATGCGGATTCTCGAGCAAATCGACCAAGACGCATGGGCGGCGCAAGAATTGCCCGAACACTGCTATCTGAATCTGCGCATTATCGACGACGGCGGACAAGAGCTTGCCGGCGGCCGCAAACTGCACGAATTGCAACAACAACTCGGCCAAGCCGCCGCCGTTACCTTCCGCGACAACACCCAAGAATTCGAGCGCGACAACGTTACCGCATGGGACATCGGCACCCTGCCCGAATCCATCAAATTCGCCCGCGGCAAACAACAGCTCACCGGCTACCTCGGCCTGCAAAAAGAAAAAGACGGCCGCATCGCCCTGCGCCTGTTCGACACGTCCGCCGCCGCCGAGCAAGCCCACCGATTAGGCGTGATCGAACTCATGAAACTACAACTAAAAGAACAAGTTAAAGACCTGAACAAAGGCATCCAAGGCTTCACCCAAGCCGCCATGCTGCTCAAACACATCAACGCCGACACCCTGCGCGACGACCTCACCCAAGCCGTCTGCGACCGCGCCTTTATCGGCGAAGACGAGCTGCCGCGCAACGAAAAAGCCTTCAAAGAGCAAATCAAACGCGCCCGCAGCCGCCTGCCCGCCGTCAAAGAAGCCCTCAGCCGCTACCTGCAGGAAACCGCCGCCGCCTACGCCGAACTCAACAGCAAACTCGGCAAACACCCGCTCACCCACCTCCTGCGCCAACGCCTGCAAACCCTGCTCGCCGCCGGCTTCGCCACCCGCACCCCGTGGGCACAATGGCCGCGCCTCCCCATCTACCTAAAAGCCATGACCCTGCGCCTCGAAAAATACAGCGGCAACCCAGCACGAGACGCCGCCCGCGAAGCCGATATTCAAGAGCTGGAACAAATGTGGCAGGAAAAAACCGACAGCCTGATCAAACAAGGCCTCCCCATTTCAGACGACCTTGCAGGGTTTAAATGGATGATTGAGGAATTGAGGGTGTCGCTGTTTGCACAGGAATTGAAGACACCGTATCCGGTGTCGGTGAAGAGGTTGTTGAAGGAGTGGGAGAGGTTGAGATAATCATAGACACCGTTTGAAACTTTACAAACGGTGTCGATTTTTAAGAATTTCTAAG
>ERZ1674039.268-NODE-268-length-10494-cov-4.708018_pt1 | contig 10494 bp, 10 predicted proteins | sample MGYA00581135_ERZ1674039 | MGnify/ENA primary metagenome ERZ1674039 (study PRJEB41354, sample SAMEA4873313) | human saliva metagenome | biome: human-associated habitat [ENVO:00009003]; feature: mouth environment [ENVO:08000002]; material: saliva material... | reverse complement strand
ATCTGGTGGTTGTGGGGCCCGTGGGCGTCGCCGAGCCGACCACGGTCATTGACTTCGCTGGCGGGGACGCTGTCGTCGCGCGCGTCGGTGCGGGCGACATTTCGCTCTTCGACTGATCGCGTGGCATTCGAGCAGACGTCTTTTTCGCGCACGGGCTTTTGCCTGCTGCGCTGGGAGGCGTCGGACGGAATTTATCGTTACGCCGACGGGCTCCCAATCGTCGGGCCTCGGCTCGTCGTCGACGGAGTAGACGCCGTACGCGTGACCTTCCAGTGGGGAGCCCAGGCTGCTGCTGACTGCTATGTCATCCTGAACACGATCACTGATCGCGCGCGAGAGCACCTCGACGACTTTTGCATGTCGGTGGGGCCCGGGCGCGGGGATGCTCGGGCGCTCGTCTGCGCGCTTCCAGCGGATGCAATCCTCAGCTACCAGAAGGTGATCGTCGGTCCGTTGGGCCTCGACCCCGCAGTGCTCAGGGACATGGGGGAGTGGATCCGCTTCCTTGAGGAGGCACGCCCTGATAAATCGAATCCCCTGAGGGTCGTGAACGGGCGAGGCGCTGCCGCCTCACTCTTCGTTGGGCCTGATGCGCGGGTGGTGTGGCCGTCGGAGGACCTGTCAGCGCCTTGGATGCGTGCTCCGCGAGAACATGAGATTGGTGCGCGTATCAGTGCCCGGCTGGGGCACACACGGCAGTACCGGATCGTGATGTATGACGGCGAGGCGGATCCGACGTGCACGCTCATCCTCTTCGATGGCGAGATCTGGCGGGGTAACGGCGTCGGCTGGTTGACTCGGCGCTATCCCGGCCTGCGCGTTGTGACGATCGACGCGGGAGATCTGGACGAGCGCGAGGCGGAGTTGACCGATGCGGATCGCGTCGGTGCTCTGCTTGAGGCGGTGCGTGATGAGGTAGGTGCGGGGCCCGTGATGGTCGCTGGCCAATCCTACGGTGGCCTTGCGGCACTCGAGGTCGCTCTGCGATTGGATGTGCCCGTCGACGAGATTGTCGCTCAATCCCCGTCACTGTGGTGGGGAGGCGCGCGACGAGGCATTGGTGAAGGAACGCTGATGGGTGACCTGCGTGCGGGGTCGGTGAGAGCGCACCGGGATGTGCGTCTGCGACTTCAGGTGGGCACGCTGGAACAGACGATGCGTCCGGTGGTGGATGACTGCGTCGAGCTCCTGCGGAGCAAGGACGCCGCCGTGGAGCTCGACCATTATTGCAGCGGACATGACGTCGCATGGTGGCGCGAAGGCCTCGTCCGCGCCCTTGATGAATGGGACGCTCTCACATGCTGACCAGCGGTGAGACAGAGTGAGTCACTAGCTCATCTATAGGTTAGGCTTACCTTTGCACCTAACAAGATCGACTGAATTGAGACACCTGTGCACCTGTCGACGCGAATTCGCGCCATCGTCGGCGTCGCTCTGACCGCTCTCGCTCTGGGAGCATGCTCGTCCAACCAGCCCGCCCCGGCCTCGTCCCCCGAGGCTTCCGCGACGTCCGAGACTTCCGCGACGCGCACCGTCACCGATGCGTCCGGCCAGGAGGTTACCCTGCCGTCGCACCCCAGCCGTGTTGTCACGCTCTCCGAGCCGACGACTGACAACGCGCTCGCCCTCGGTGTCACCCCGATCGGTGTCGTCTCGGGCCGCGGCCAGCAGACCGTTCCCAACTACCTCGTCGATCGCGCGGGCGATATCCCGATCCTGGGTTCGATCGGCACCCCCAACCTCGAAGCTATCGGTGCGGCGCACCCGGACCTCATCCTTGTCGATGGCACCTCTGTGAAGAACAATGACACCGAGACGCTCAATGCGCTGAGTCAGATCGCCCCTGTCTTCTTCACCACGCAAAAGGGCGGCGACTGGCGCGAGACCTTCACCCTGACGGCGGACGCGCTCGGTGTTGCCGACCAGGCTGAGGTCAAGCTTGCGGAATTCGACCAGCACGTTGCCTCCGTCAGTGCCCGCCTGAAGGATGCCGGCTACCTCGATCAGACCTACTCCGTCGTGCGTTGGCAGGGTGATAGCGCCGGCCTGATCCTCAAGGAGCTGCCCGCCGGCCAGGCTCTCACCGCGCTCGGCATGAAGCGTCCCGCAAACCAGGATCGTGACGGCGAGGGCCACTCCGAGCCTGTCTCGCTGGAAAACATTGATCAGATTGACGCCGACTGGATCTTCTTCGGTACGCTCGGCAAGTCTTCGGTGAATAACCCCTCCGCCGGTGGTAACACGGGCGTCGAGGCCTCGGCCGCAGCCCTCGAAGAGGCCAAGACCACCGTCGGCTTCGACTCGCTTCGCGCTGTCCAGGCGAACCACGTCATTCCCGTTGACGGGTCCCTCTGGACCTCCACCGGCGGTTACCTCCTCATGGACGGCATCATCTCGAGTATCGAGGCCCAGTTTGTCCCGGCCTCCTGAGGTCGATGGACAAACACACCGGGTCGATGACCTGACATGACGACACGTCGCATCACCAGCGTCGCCATTGCCTGCGCAGTGGCGACGCTGGCGCTTGTCCTCGTCACCCTCGCGTCCCTCGCTCTGGGGTCGCGCCAGATTGCTCCCGACGTGGTGTGGGATGCGCTCGTGAACGGCGGAGTCAGCCAGGACGCACAGGTGGTCACGCAACTGCGTGTTCCTCGTACCGTCGCCGCGCTCGTGATCGGCGGGGCGCTGGGGCTGGCAGGTTCCATCATGCAGGCGATGACGCGAAATCCTCTCGCCGATCCTGGGGTACTCGGCATCAACGCCGGTGCTGCTTTCCTTGTTGTAACGGTGACGGCTGCGAGTGGCGTCGCCACCCGCGCGGCGACGCTCGGCGCTTCGCTCATCGGCGCGGGGGTGGCCGCCGGTCTCGTCTTCGCTATTTCCGGTAGCGGGGGAGGATCCCGATCGCGCCTTGCCCTGGCAGGCATTGCCGTATCGGCCGCTCTTGCATCACTCACTCAGGCTGTTCTCGCCGCGAACCAGTACGCCTTCAATGAATTCCGATACTGGGCATCGGGATCATTGGAAGGCGTCGATATGGCCTCGGTGGTGAGTGCGGGTGCAGTGATCGCCGGCGGTGCTGTGGTTGCGCTTCTCATTACCTCGGCACTGGGCGTCCTTGCGCTCGGCGACGATGCCGCGGTGAGCCTCGGAGTGCGCGTGCAACTCATCCGCGTGCTCGGGGTTGTCGCAGTGACGGCACTAGCTGGGGGAGCGACTGCTCTGGGCGGGCCCCTCACGTTCGTCGGCCTCGCGGTGCCGCTCATGGTTCGACGAATCGTTGGAGCCCGGCAGGGGGCCATCGCCCTCTGGTCTATCGTGGTCGGAGCTGCTTGGGTGTGCGGTGCTGATGTCGCCTCACGCCTCGTGCTCGCCCCGTCTGAGGTTCCCGTGGGTGTCATCGTCGCTCTGATTGGTGCTCCGTTCTTCATCCTGGGGGCGCGTGGAAAGGGCATGTCATGACGCCAGCTTCCTCGCGCTACAAGACCGTTTCGCTGCGCCGTTTGTCGGTGCGCGTGCACCGACGCAGCGCCGCCGTCGTGCTCATCGGATTTATTCTCCTCGCCGCGTTAGCCGTTTATTCGCTGACTCTGGGGGACTACGGGCTGAGTGCCGGTGACTCGTTCCGTCGTCTTCTGGGAGACGGCGGGCCCCGGGACGATTTCCTGGGTGTCTACTTTGTTCAGTCGGTGCGCCTGCCGCGCATGCTCGCAGCGATTGCTGTCGGCGCAGCGCTTGGAATCGCCGGGCGTATCTTCCAGACAATCTCGGGCAATCCACTCGGTAGCCCCGACATCGTCGGTCTGTCAACGGGGTGCGCGACCGGCGCCCTTATTGCGATCATCATCCTTGGCTCGAGCCCCACGGTCACTGGGGTGGGGGCGTTGCTCGGAGGACTCGTTTCGGGTGCGGTCATTCTCGCATGCGCGGGTGGTATGCGAGTCACGGGTATTCGCGTCGTGCTCGTCGGCATTGGCTGCTCGGCGGCGTTGCGTGCTGTCAATTCGCTGCTGATCGTCAAGGCTCCGCTGGAAGCAGCGCAGCGTGCCCAGCTCTGGAGTGCCGGCTCATTCTCCGGCGTCACTATCACGCGTCTGATGCCTTTGCTGATCGTGATCGGTGCTGTCGTTGCGGTGTGCGCCGTCTTCGCGGTGCCCCTCGGTCTCGTCGCGATGGGCGACGACGTTGCGACGGGGCTTGGCGTGCGAGTACGTCGCACCCGTGTGCTCCTTATCGTCGTCGCGATCCTACTCGTCGCATCCGCAACATCGGTGGCGGGTCCGGTTGCTTTTGTTGCTCTCGCCGCTCCTCATGTCGCGCACCGGCTGTGTGGCGGCGGGGGAGTCGGATTTACATCGTCCGCCATCGTCGGTGCTCTTCTTGTCCTGGTCTCAGACGTGTGCGCACAGAGGCTCGTCGCTCCGGCCGAGCTTCCCGTTGGTGTCGTGACGGGTGTTGTTGGAGGCGTCTACCTTCTCTGGTTGTTGATTCGTGAGGTGACATCGTGAGTGAGACCGCTGTGAGCCGTGGGCTGAGTGCTCGGGACATTGTTGTCGGCTATGGAAAAAATGCCCCGATCCTCGAAGGACTTTCTCTGGATGTCCTGCCAGGCGAACTGACCGTCATCGTTGGCCCGAATGCCTGCGGAAAGTCGACGCTCCTGCGTTCGCTGGCCCGCGTGCTCGGCCTGCGACGCGGTGCGGTTGAGTTGGATGGACGAAGCGTTGCCGACATGAATCAGAAGGCTCTCGCGCGTCGACTGGGTTTGCTTGCTCAGTCGTCGGTTGCTCCGGGCGACATGTTTGTCGAGGATTTGGTTGCTCGCGGCCGCTATCCCTATCAGTCGGTGCTCCATCAGTGGAGCACTGAGGACGACGAGGCGGTGGCTCGCGCGATGAAGGACGCTGGGGTCGCCGACCTGGTGGGGCGTCGCGTCGGCGAGCTGTCGGGTGGACAGCGTCAGCGCGTGTGGATCGCGATGTCTCTTGCCCAAGCGACGGATATTCTGCTCCTTGATGAGCCAACGACGTATCTCGACCTCAATCACCAGCTGGAAGTCCTGCGTTTGGCGCAGCGCCTCCATAGGGATGGCGTGACGGTCGTTGCCGTCCTGCATGACCTGCATCTGGCATTCCGCTACGCGACGCACCTCGTGTTCATGAAGGACGGTGAGATCGTGGCCCAGGGGGCGCCGCACGACGTTGTGACGGCAGACCTTGTCGAACGCGTTTTCAGTGTGCCGTGCAGGATCATCGACGACCCTGAGACTGGATCGCCGCTGGTGATTCCGACTCGATGACCCGTGTGTTGTGATCCCCAATATCTCAAATGTTGACCGGCGGGTCACGCAGCCCCATGATTGTTGGATAATATAAGTCACAACAAGTTGGTAGAAGGCTGATATTTCCCGATAAAAACGTGTTTTGACTACATGTTCCGGTAATTTGCTTGTTGTTCGCAATTGTAGAATAGGCGTCAGGCAATAGGATGGTGTTTATAGCTAGTGGTTACTCGGACACTGACATATTGATTCTGGGCCTGGTGAAGCCAATTAGCGCACGATATCCCGTCGAGATAGAAAAGGATACAGATGACGACACAGATGCGATCGCACGGTAGGGGACTGCGCATGCCTCTACTGGCTCTGACCGCGTCTGCTTCCATTGTTGGTGGAGTGTTTGTCGCTGCGCAGCCCGCATACAGTGTTGACGGAGTTGTTGGCGTGGGCGGACAGTGTCTCACCGCTGCTGATGAGGGTGCGTCCATCGTCGTTTCGTCGGTCGTCCCTGTTGGATCTCCGCTTCATGTGGAGGGGTCTGGCTGGGGCGCTAGTTCTGAGACATCTCGCGGCTTTGTCATCGTCACGCTCGACGATGGGCGGGAGGTTCGCCCCGACGGCGTCACTCTTCCCGCCTGGGTTCCCGTGGCTGTTGCTCGTAATAAGGCTGCGTGGAGCGTCGCCGAAGTGTCGACCGCCGGCGCATTTAGTGCCGACATTGAGCTGCCGTCGACGTGGGCGGTTGGGTCCGAGCACTCGATCATGATCGGCGACGGTGTGACCGGCACCTACGTGCAGGTGTCTGTGACGGTCGTTGAGGCCACTGCGCAGGCACATGTGTGCTCTCTGACGCCGACGGATGAGCCTTCTCACGAGCCTGCGGATGAGCCGTCGACTGAGCCTGATGGCCATGCGCCCTCCGATGTGGTCGCTGACGGGCCGACGAATTCTCCCGCTGATAATGCTGCGAAGCCCGATGTTGATCTGATCGATGATGCTTCTGGAGACGCGATAAGCGACGCGTCGGCCAGCGCTCCCTCGACTGTGGTGGCTCCTCCGTCCCCTCGCGCGACCCCCTCAGCAGATACCTCGGATACCTCGCGCTCGTCGGTGACCCCGACACCTGCCGCCTCGGCTTCCTCTGCGCCTTCCTCCGGCGGTAACGGATCTTCTTCGAGCGGTGGCGGTGGCGCCGGTTCGACCGTTGAGTCCCCGTCCCCCTCTCCGTCCGCGGAGCAGGAGAGCGTGTCTGCGTCGCAGATCGGTCCCAAGGCTCATTCGGAGCAGCAGGCCACGAACCAGGCTGTTCGTGAGCAGGAGTCGCGTCTTAACGGATGGATTCTCGCAGGTGGCGGTCTCCTCGCCCTTCTCGGAGCGATCGTGACGGTCAACATTGTTCGCCGCTCACACGGACTACTGCGCTAAAGGTCGCACACCTGCGGCGATGCGCTGAGAATATTTGCATTAACCACATGGTGTGTGTTGGGATTTAGCATTTGCGCGTTACGCCTGTTACTCTTGATCCGATACAATAGTTTCTGCGGATTAGGTCACTAAGGAGAACGGTATGCAGCACGGACGAGCATCGTCTGCCATAGCCGCTCGGAGCTTCGTCGGTCGCAGTCGAATCATGAGCCTGCTCATGGCGCTGTTCCTGTTTGCGGGCATCGGTCTCGCGATCCCCGGTTTCGCCGCGCGCGCCGATGATGCAATACCGCACTACGCCCTTCGGGCGGGGGACAAGCTCAAGGTCAATATTGCGAACAATGCCGACTTCGCGGCCAAGTTCGCCGAAACTGGGCACTGGGGACTCATCCTCGATCATGGGGGTGTCACTCCGCTCACCCGTCCGACTTTCGAGCGCGACGGCGAGACGGTGACGCCTTCGGACCCTGATCTGTGGGCTGCTCAGTCGTTGAAGGAATGGGATATCTACGCGCCTGTGCCAGACGGCACGAACAACGTTGAGGGCGTGAAGTGGCTGCCGGGGGAGACGCACTGGATTACCGTCGTGTTCTACCGCAGTGATACTTCGGGTGTCGAGCCCAACCCCATGTATGGCACGGTGAGCATCTACACGCCGTACACGGACAATATCGACGATCCGACGCCCGCTCCCACCGCGGACCCGACCGCTGCGCCTACCGATGATCCGACGGCTCCGCCCGCTCGCACGGACGAGCCGACGGCCGAGCCTGCCCCCACGACGGATCCCGAGCCCGCTCCGACGAGCGAGCCGACCGCCGATCCTGCTCCGGTGCCCGCACCGGACCCGGTCGTTGAGCCTGCGACGGAGCCTTCCGCCGCTCCCGCACCGCTGCCCGACGACCCGCAGCTGCCGGCCGTGCGCCCGAGCCCGACTCCCTCCGAGAGCGCGTCCCCCATGCCCACCCCGTCCGCATCTGCGACCGCTTCGCAGCCGTCCGAGACCCCCGTCTCGCCGATTAGCGACGTGTCCCAGCTCAACGACTCGAATAAGGGCGGTGTCAGCGCAGCCTTCACGGCCGGCCAGCTCACGATCAACGTGCCATCGGAGAAGGCTGCCGCCGGCGACTGGGTCAGCGCCAACATCATGCAGACCGGCGAGGCCCGCTGGCTGCAGGTCGAGGATTCCAACAAGGTCACCATGGACCTCACGGGTCTGCCGACCGGCGAGTACAAGGTCGTTGTCGCAAACCGCTCGCACGAGCTCGTCGGATGGGCCGAATTTAAGGTTGCTTCCGCTGTCGGTGCAGCAGCGAACGGTTCGTCGGTGGACGCATCGGGCGCCGTGAAGCTTCACGCGGAGATGCTGTCCTCCTCGCTCGCTGGCGATGAGTCCGAGGGCCTCAACGGATACCTGCTCGGTGCCGGTGCCTGCATGCTGATCCTCGGCGGCCTCGTGGTCGTCCAGGTTCTCTCCGGTCCTAAGATCGGCTCTTCCTCGAGTGGAGTCACTCTGTCCTAAGCTAGGTTTCATGGATCTGTTTGATTCTGAATCTGTCGACGAGTCGGGCGTGCCTGCTTTCAACGCGGGCGCGCCCCTCGCCGTTCGTATGCGCCCGACGACTCTCGACGAGGTGGTTGGGCAGTCTCACTTGCTCGGTGAGGGGGCGCCGCTGCGCCGCCTTCTGTCGCCTGGTTCGAGTGATGGCGTCGCGGTTTCCTCAGTGGTGCTCTGGGGGCCGCCGGGTACGGGTAAGACGACCCTCGCTTATCTGATAGCGCGTGCGTCAGGGCGACGTTTCATTGAGCTGTCCGCCGTTTCCTCCGGCGTGAGCGACGTTCGGCGGGTCGTGGATGATGCGCGTCGCACCCTCGCCAGTGGGGGTGAGGAAACGATTCTGTTCGTTGACGAGGTACATCGCTTCTCCAAGTCGCAGCAGGATTCGCTGCTTCCGGCGGTCGAGAATCGGTGGGTCGTTCTCGTCGCGGCGACGACGGAGAATCCGTCCTTCTCGGTTATTTCGCCGCTGCTCTCGCGCTCGCTCCTGCTGACGTTGCGCCCCTTGGACGCGGACGCAATCGAGGGGCTGATCCGCCGTGCGCTGGTCGATGAGCGGGGTCTTGTGGGGCGTTTCTCCATTACGGACGAGGCCGTGGCCGGCCTCGTGCGTCTGGCGGGTTCGGATGCGCGCAAGTCGTTGACTCTCCTCGAGGCGGCGGCAGGTGTTGCCAGTGATGACGGCTCTGGCGAAATCACTGTCGCGAGCGTCGAGGCTGCGGCGAACCAAGCCCTGGTTCGATGGAGCAAGGATCAGCATTACGACGTAGCAAGCGCGTTTATTAAATCGATGCGCGGGTCCGATGTGGACGCCTCGCTGCACTATCTCGCCCGCATGATCGAGGCCGGGGAAGACCCGCGCTTTATCGCGCGGCGCATCATGATCGCCGCCTCCGAGGAAATCGGGATGGCGGCTCCCGAGGTGCTCACGACGTGTGTGAGCGTCGCGCAGGGCGTTGCTCTCATCGGGATGCCCGAGGCGCGTCTCCTTCTCGCCCAGGCGGTTGTCGCTGTGGCGACAGCCCCGAAGTCGAATGCGACGTACCTGGCGATTGATCGCGCGATCGCCGACGTGCGCGCCGGGCGTGGGGGAGCGGTACCGGAGCATCTGCGTGACGCGCACTATGCCGGTGCGAAGTCTCTGGGCCACGGCGATGGATACCTCTACGCGCACGATCAACCGCACCACGTCGCCGCGCAGCAGTACCTCCCGGACGACCTGGAAGGCGCCCGTTACTATGAGCCAACCGAAAACGGACATGAGGCGATGCTCACGAAGCGGCTCGGTGTGATTCGCAATCTGCTGAAAAGACGCTAGGATGGAACAGTTGTCCGCACCAGCGGGCACCTGGGGCCTTAGCCGACGGATCGACGCGATCCTGGAGTTGGCCCCATGCCGGGATTCCCGGCATGACATGAGAAACAGGAAGAAGAAACATGGCAACGAATCGTTCCCGCAAGCAGGTGCGCGAGTCTCGCGCCCTCGGTCTGGCTCTGACCCCCAAGGCCGTTCGCTACTTCGAGAAGCGCCCCTACGGCCCCGGTGAGCACGGCCGCACCCGCCGCCGCCAGGATTCCGACTACGCCGTTCGTCTGAAGGAAAAGCAGCGTCTGCGCGCTCAGTACGGTATCCGCGAGTCGCAGCTGCGCCGCGCCTTCGAAGAGGCCCGTCGCACCGCCGGCCTGACCGGTGAGAACCTGGTCGAGCTGCTCGAGATGCGTCTCGACGCCCTCGTCCTGCGCGCTGGCTTCGCCCGCACCATCCAGCAGGCCCGCCAGTTCGTCGTGCACCGTCACATCCTCGTTGACGGCAAGATCGTCGACCGTCCCTCGTTCCGCGTGAAGCCCGGCCAGACCCTGCAGGTCAAGCCGAAGTCGCAGACCACGGTTCCCTTCGAGATCGCCGCTGAGGGTATTCACCGCGACGTGCTGCCCGCCGTCCCCGAGTACCTGGATGTCGAGCTGTCCCGCCTCAAGGCGACCCTGGTGCGTCGCCCCAAGCGCGCTGAGGTCCCCGTGACCGTCGACGTCCAGATGGTCGTCGAGCACTACTCGCGCTGACGCTCGTCTTTCCTGCGCCCCCGAGCTTCGGCTTGGGGGCGCAGTTATTTCATGTATCCCACTGTCCGCTTTCGCGTGCCGATGTGCCGCAACGGGTGGATACCGACTAACATGGGGCACTATGCGTACGTCTGAAATCCGCACCCGCTGGCTCGACTACTTCGAGAAGCAG
>ERZ1674039.256-NODE-256-length-10796-cov-6.372777_pt1 | contig 10796 bp, 8 predicted proteins | sample MGYA00581135_ERZ1674039 | MGnify/ENA primary metagenome ERZ1674039 (study PRJEB41354, sample SAMEA4873313) | human saliva metagenome | biome: human-associated habitat [ENVO:00009003]; feature: mouth environment [ENVO:08000002]; material: saliva material... | reverse complement strand
GGCCCGGCAGGCCTCGCCTGTCGGGCCGGTTCACTCTCTTTCCCCTTCATGGCAGAACGAGTCATACCCATTGCCGACCAGCGCAGTCGCGGTATCCTGCCGATGCAGCCGCTCCGCCTGCAGGACGGCCCATCGGCGCTGCCCATGTCTCCGGACGGCGCCCTGCTTGACGCCCGTGGCCGCCCCCTGCACGACCTGCGCATCTCGGTCACCGACCGCTGCAACTTCCGCTGCTCGTACTGCATGCCGCGCGAGGTCTTTGGCAAGGACCATGAATTCCTCTCGCACGGCTCATTGCTCAGCTTCGAGGAGATCACCCGCGTCGCCGGGCTGATGGTCGGTCTGGGCGTGAAGAAGATCCGCCTGACCGGTGGTGAGCCACTGTTGCGACGCGACCTGGAAACGCTGATCGCCCAGCTCAGCTGCCTGCGCCAGCCCGACGGCCAGCCCGTCGAACTGACCCTGACCACCAACGGCTCGTTGCTGGCCAAGAAGGCGCAGTCACTGCGCGAGGCCGGACTCGATCGCGTCACGGTCAGCCTGGACGGCCTGGACGATGCACTGTTTCGCAAGCTCAACGACGCCAACTTCCCGGTTTCCCGCGTGCTGGCCGGCATCGAGGCCGCTGCCCAGGCCGGTTTCTCGGGCATCAAGGTCAACATGGTGGTGCGCCGCGGCCTGAACGACGGCGAGATCCTTCCGATGGTCGAGCATTTCCGCGGCACCGGACACATCCTGCGCTTCATCGAATACATGGACGTGGGCACCAGCAACGGCTGGCGCATGGAAGAAGTGCTGCCCAGCCGTGACATCATCGCGCGCATCCACGCCGTGCATCCGCTGGCCCCTGTCGATCCGAACTATCCCGGCGAGGTGGCCCAACGCTGGCGCTTCCTCGACGGCGCTGGCGAGATCGGCGTCATCTCCTCCGTCACCCAGCCTTTCTGCGGCGACTGCTCGCGTCTGCGGCTGACCACCGAAGGCCAGCTCTTCACCTGCCTGTTCGGCCACCAGGGCCATGACCTGCGGGGCCTGCTGCGCCGTCAGCTGCCCGATGAAGACATCCGTACCGCGTTGATGAACCTCTGGCAGGGACGTGACGACCGCTATTCCGAGCTGCGCAGCAGCCAGAAATCCGCCAGTCCAACCTCCAACGGCAAAAGGCGGGTGGAAATGAGCTACATCGGTGGCTGAAGATCCCATCACCGGCCTGGTGCTGGCCGGTGGAGCAGCCCGGCGCCTGCAGGCTGCCCACCCCGGCGCCGACAAGGGACTGCTGCCCCTGGCGGGCAGGCCGCTGATCGCCTGGGTCATCGACAACCTGGCCCCGCAGGTGCAGAGCCTCGTCATCAGCGCCAACCGCCACCTGGACGACTATCGCCAGCTGGGCCATCCGGTCCTGCCGGATCGGCTGCCCGACATGCCCGGCCCCCTGGCCGGCATTCATGCTGCCCTGTCCGTCTGCCCCACCGAGTGGCTGGCCGTGGCCGCCTGCGACACCCCTTTTCTGCCCCCCGACTGGGTTGCCCGGCTGCAGCACGCCCTGACGGGCAGCAGCGCCCCCATTGCCTACGCCCACGATCCCGACCAGCCCCACCCGCTGGTGGCCGTACTGCATCGCAGCCTGCTGCCCTCACTGGATGCCTTCCTGAAAGCCGGCAACCACCGGGTGCGACAGTGGTATGGCCAGCACGGCGCTCAGGCGGTACCCTTTCCCGATCCGCAAGCCTTCCAGAACCTCAACACCCCGGAGGAATGGCAGGCTGCCGAAAGCCACCTGCGCTCGCCTGCCCATCCGCATCCTTCACCCTGAGCCCCATCCGGAACCACGCCCGGCTGGCACCCCCATCTCGCCCGAGACCCGTTCATGAGCACCTCGACCGACTGGCCCTCCCTCGCTTCCCTGCTGGCCCGCCTGCCGGACTTCAACCCGGACGCCGTACCTGTGGCCCAGGCCCGCGAGCTGCTGGCGGACTGGGTGGCACCGCGTGTCCAGGCGCGGTCGATGCTGGTTCAGGCGGAAGCCCTCGGCCGCGTGCTGGCCCGTGACGTCGTTGCCCGCCTGGATCTGCCCCCCTGTGACAACGCGGCCATGGACGGCTACGCCCTGCGTCATGCCGACCTGAAGCCCGAGGGCGACACCACGCTGCCGGTGGCAGGCCGCACGCTGGCCGGCGATCCCCCGGCCACACTGCCCCCCGGGCAGGCCTGGCGCATCATGACCGGCGCCCCCATGCCGGCCGGCGCCGACACCGTGGTGATGCAGGAGCACGTCCAGCGCCGCACCAATGACACCGCCCCGCACGACACACGCGCCCAGCCGGACACAGGCACCCACCCGCAGGAAACGATCACCCTCCCGGCCGGCCAGAAACCCGGCCAGAATGTGCGCCGCCGGGGTGAGGACATCCGCACAGGCCAGACCGCCCTCCCTGCCGGTCGGATCCTCTCGCCCATGGACCTGGGTGTGGCTGCCTCGCAGGGCATCGTCGATCTGCCCGTTTTCGGCCCGCTGAAAGTGGGCGTTTTCTCCACCGGCAACGAACTGGTCCAGAGCGGGCAGCCGCTGGCCGCTGGCCAGATCCATGACAGCAACCGTCCGACCCTGCTGGCGCTGGCACGCAATCGAGGATTCGAAGCCATCGACCTGGGCTGGCTGCCCGACGATCCCGCCATCCTGACGAAGGCCCTGGCCTCCAGCATCGATCAGGTCGATGTGCTGCTGACCACCGGCGGTGCCGCCGGGGGAGATGCCGATCTGCTCTGGCACGTGCTGTCACAGCCCATGCACCACCAGGGCATGGCGCTGCCCACCGAAGCCCACGCCTGGAAACTGAAGCTACGCCCGGGGCACCCCCTGGTCATCGGCCGCATCGGCCAGACGCCGGTCTTCGGCCTGCCCGGCAACCCGGTGGCGGCGCTGCTCAGCTTCCTGTTCGTCATCGACGCCGCCCTCCAGAAAATGGCGGGCATCACCGCCCCGCGCCCGCTGCCGCGCATCCGCGCCCGCGCCGGCACGGCCATCCGCAAGCGCCCGGGCCGGCAGGAGCTGCTGCGCGTGACGCTCTGCTACCATGAATCGGACGATCTGCCGGTGGCCATGCCTGCCGGCAGCCAGAGTTCTGCCCAGCTGCGCTCGGTCGCCGAGGCCGACGGCATCGCCGTGCTGCCCGAAGACCAGGGCCCGGTCGCCGAAGGCGACCGGCTGGACGTGGTGCCGCTGCACGGCCTGCTGTAATCTGCGCCCCCATCCGCAGACCGTCTCCGATCAGCACGTTCGATCAGCCAGGGCCGGCGAACACCGCCTTTTCACCAGGATCCCGCACCGCATGAACGCCACTCCCCATTCCCACCGCCTGCTGCTGGCAGCAGCCCTGGCGCTGTCGGCCGGCAGCGTGCAGGCCGCCCAGACCACCGGCAGCCAGCCCATCGAGAAGGCTGACCCGGCCGCCATCCAGCCGGATACCGACGTACCGCCCCCACAGCCCATCAGCGATGAGGTGATCGGCCAGGAATACGACGCTTACCGGCAGAGTGTGAAGGGCCAGAAGATGTATACCGTCAGCTACATCCTGCTGAGCGACGAAACGGAAGCCCGCCAGTGGATCGCCCGACTCCGAAGCGGCGCCTCCTTCGAGAAGGCCGCACGAGAGCACTCCAGGCACCCGCTCAGTGCCAAGGAGGGCGGCAAGCTGGGCACCTTCGCCACCTGCCGCTGGGCCAGGGACACCGTGCAGCTGCTGGACACCCTCAAGCCCGGGCAGATCTACGCCAAGCCCGTCAAGGCCAGCGCCGGCTGGGGCATCTATCGCCTGGATGCCGTCAAGGCCCTCGAACCGATCAGCTACGCGCAATACAAGGAACAGCTGCTGTCGGCCACCTTCAAACCCGAATGCCCGTGGGTGCCCCCCGTGACGGTGGGCGTGCCGCGTGAACCCTGAGCCACACGGCATGGACCTGATCACCCCTAAGAGCCCCGACCTGACAGAACGGGGATTTGTGTGAGCAGCAGGACGGCGACGATGGACCACGACAACGACAGCCACCGGATGGGCCTGGTGGCCGCCACAGCCATGTCGGTCACGATCGTCGTGGGCGCAGGCCTGCTGACGCTGCCCGGACTCAGCTACGCCCAGGCCGGGCGCCTGGGGCACCTGCCCTGGCTGCTGATGTCCGTCCTGATGCTGCCGCTGCTGGCCGTGTTCGCCTTCTTTGCGCGGCGGCACCCGTCCGCCGGTGGCGTGGTCGGCTACATCCGCCTCAGCCTCGGGCCCCAGCTGGGTGCCGCCAGCGAAGCCATCGTCATCGGCACCTTCTCGCTGGGACTGCCCGCCATTGCCCTGATCGGCGCCACCTACCTGCAGCAGACGCTGCCGGCTCTGCCCGTGGCCGCCACCGCCATCGGCATGGTCACCATCGGGCTGCTCTTCGGTATGTTCGGCCTCCGAGTATCCGGCGCCGTCCAGACCGCCATCGCGACGCTGATCGTTCTGGGCCTGCTGGGGCTCTGCGCCGGCTACTGGCTTCATGCCCCCTCGGACACCGCTCCCGGCACGTCCCTCCTGACAGGCAGCGACATGCTGCCCATGCTGTCCGCCAATGCACTGCTCGGCGTCCTGTCGGCGCTGCCCCTGGTGCTCTTTGCCTACACGGGCTGGGAAATCACCGCCTTCCTGGCCGAGGACATGCAGGATCCCGCCCGCAACCTGCCGCGTTCGATCTGGGCCAGCTTCGTCATCGTCACCCTGCTGTACGTCTTCGTCGCCTGGACGGTAGCCAGCGCCGCCTCCGCCGACGAAGGCTGGCGACTCGCCCCCATCGCCCAGCTGGCCGACAGCTGGCTGGGCGTTGCCGGGCTTCGGCTGACCGGGATCATCGCCACCCTGCTGATTCTGGCCAACGTCACCGGCGCCTTCCTGTCCACCTCCCGCGCCCTGTTCTCGGCCGGGCGCGATGGCCTGCTGCCCCAAGCCCTGGCCCACGTGGATCAGCGGGGACTGCCCGTGCGCGCCATGCTGACAGGGTGGTTACTGTACGTGGTCGTCATTCTCGTCACGCAGACTTCCGGCCTGGGCGTCGAGACGCTGCTGCAGCTGGCCGGCCAGAACTTCTTCGTGCTGTATCTGCTGGCGGCCGTGGGCTACACCCGCCTGCAGCAACGCACCGGCCCCCGTCTTCTGGGCCTCGTCGCCATCCTGCTGGTGCTGGCCATGATGAGCCTGTTCAGCCTGCCCGGCGTTCTCTACTGCGGCGCGCTGGCCCTGCTGGGCCTCTGGAGCGCCCGCAGAACGCCCCGTGATGCCGTCTCCGGTTGAAACGGATCATCCCACCAAAAAACGGATCATCCCACCTGAAGCACGTCCGGCCTACAGCTCCACCGGCGGCGCGTGCCGCAGCGCCTCGTCGATCGTCGTGAGCCCGGCCGCCACCGCAGCGGCACCCGCCATCCGCAGGGGGCGCATGCCATGCTTGATGGCCGCCAGCCGCAGCTTGCGCAGCTCCGGCCGCTCGGTGATGTACTGGCGGATGCTCTCGTTGTTGGCCAGGATCTCGTAGAGACCGGTCCGGCCACGGAAGCCCCCCATCCGGCAGGCCGGGCATCCCACCGGCCGGTAGATGGAGGCGGGCCGGGGCACATTGCGGAAGGGCTTCACGAAGTCTGCCCACATCTCGTCCGTCACCGAATCATCGGGCTGCTTGCACTCCGGACACAGCGTGCGCGCCAGCCGCTGCGCCATCACCCCGATGAGCGTCGACTGCAGCAGATACGCCGGCACCCCCAGATCCAGCAGTCGCGTGATGGCGCTGGGAGCATCGTTGGTATGCAGCGTGGAGATCACCAGGTGACCCGTCAGCGCGGCCTGCACCGCCATCTCCGCCGTTTCCAGATCCCGGATCTCGCCCACCATGATGATGTCCGGGTCCTGACGCATCAGTGCCCGGATGCCGTCGGCAAAGCCCAGATCAATGGCCGGCTGCACCTGCATCTGGTTGAAGCTGTTCTCCACCATCTCGATCGGATCCTCGATGGTGGAGACGTTCACCGCCTCCGTGGCCAGCGCCCGCAGCGTCGCATAGAGCGTGGTCGTCTTGCCCGAGCCGGTCGGTCCCGTCACCAGCACGATGCCGTTGGGCCGCCCCGTCATGTCCTGCCAGCGCGCCAGATCCTCGCCCTGCAGCCCCAGCTGCGCAAAGTTGCGTGACAGCACCTCCGGGTCGAAGACCCGCATCACCAGCTTCTCGCCGAAGGCCGTGGGCAGCGTGGACAGCCGCAGCTCGATCTCGTGGCCATCGCCCGCGCGCGTCTTGATGCGCCCATCCTGTGGCCTGCGCTTTTCCACCACGTCCATCCGGCCCAGAAGCTTGATGCGGCTGGTCATCGCCGACATCACCCCCGGCGGCACCTGGTAGACGTTGTTCAGCAGGCCATCGATGCGAAAGCGCACCACCCCCAGGTCACGCCGGGGCTCCAGATGGATGTCGCTGGCCCGCTGCTCGAACGCATACTGCCACAGCCAGTCCACCACCGTGACGATATGCTGGTCGTTGGCATCGAAATGCCGGCCGTTGCGGCCCAGCTCCACCAGCTGCTCGAAATTGTTCTGGACCGCTGTCTGGCCGTTGCGCTGCGCACTGCGGATCGTCCCCGCCAGATCGAAGAACTCCGCCAGATAGCGCTGCAGCTCCAGCGGACTGGCCAGCACCGGCATCACCCGCCGGCGCAGCGTGTGCGACAGCTCTGCCACCCATTCCGCCGTCAGATAGGGCTCGGCCGTGGCGATCGTCACCGAATCCGGCGTGACCTCCAGCGGCAGGATCCGATAGCGATTGGCATAGGCCTTGCTCATCACCTCGCCGATGCGCGAGAAATCCACCTTCAGCGGATCGATGCGCACATGCCGCCAGCCGATCTGTCCCGCCAGCCACTGACACAGCCAGTCCACGTCCAGCATCGCATGCGGCGGCTTCAACCCCTTCAGCTTGCGCTCGGCAATCATCACCAGTGGATGCCGGTCAGCTGACGAGAGCAAGGCGTCACGCGACAGCGTCTGGCGCGTTTCCTCGCTGATCTCGCCCTGCTCGGCCAGCAGCGCCAGCAGCCGGTCGATCATCAGCCGCCGGCCGGGCTCACCCGGCATCAGCCGCGTACCCGCCGCCTGCGTGCGCCCTTCCGGCGCCCGCACCTCCATCCCGGCCTCTACCATGCGCACCACCCCATCGTGTCCATGGTTCCCGATTAGACCCCCTCAGCGCCTTCGTCACCGCGAGCCCAAGACGGAAGGACAGCACAGACCGGTGCAAGGTCAGACACCCCGACCAGGAGAAACATCAAAACGCCGCCGGGACGCCCGGAGCGCATGGGAGCCGGACAGCCGGGGCGACGGTAGGCATGTGCGGCCGTCATCGCCCACCCGGGGCCTTCATGGTCCCCGGATCTCCAGCCACTTCAATGCACTCATCGCCTGATAGGCATCGCGCACATGCCGCATGGCCGTCCTTGCACGCGGGCTCACCGGCACCTCGACGACACGCTGTCCGTCCTCGAAACGCAGCACGACCTTGCGCGCCTGCAGCAACCGGTCCAGCCGCTCCAGCCCATCGTAGTCATCCAGCGCATTGTCCGACCACCACAGCCCGTCCAGATCCTCGCGGGCACGCAGATAGAACCTGAGGACCTCGCCATCGGCCAGGACGCTCACCTTCACGTCCCGTGCCGCCCCCTTTCGTGGCGCTACCTTCTGACGACGATGGACCTGCAGCCCCAGATGAAGCCCTTCCTGCGATTCGTCCCGGGCATGGCGCCCATCCCGGATGACCAGAAAGATGGGTTCCTGCTCCCGCCCGGGCGGCGTGCTGCGGTCCTGGTACCAGACAATGCCGCCCACCCGATCCTTCTGGCTGACCAGAAAGCGCAGCGCCGCATCCCGTTTTGCGGTCTGTGCAGCCTTCTTCTCTTGCCACACGCCGCGCTTTCGCTCCTCTTCCTTCATCTTCGCCAGCGAGTCCCGGATCAGCGCGTCTGTCTGGCCGTCCTCGGCCCGGTATTGCATCCATTGCTTGCGCAGACGCTGCGCTTCCTTCATGCATTCCTGGGCGACTTTCTCCAGCCGGAGAATCTCAGGATCATTCAGCACCTTCAGACCCTGGATGACCTGGACAGCCCCCGCGGTGTCGCCCAGCGCCAGCTGGTTGTCGATCCCCTGAAGAATTTCCTCCCGCTGTGCCGCCACATGCCAGCGCAGCTCGGACAGCGCCTTCTGGTGCTCCACCACCACCTCGTACCCGGCCAGCTCCGGCGTCGGCACCGGCGGCACGAAATACCCCATGCCGAAGGGATACAGCAGCAGGTTCACCGCCAGGAAAATCCCACCGAACAGGATGAGCAAGGGGATGCCCAAGACAGCACCCGCAACCCCGGGCGCAACGGCCACCAGAATGAGAAACAGCATCTCGCACGCTCCTAATGGGCCACGCCGGTGCCCACGGCGCCGGCGTTCGCCAGTCGCAACTCCTCTTCGTAGCTGGACAGGGCAGCCTCGTAGAGCGTCAGCATCCGACGCAGGGAATTCCTTTCCTGAGCGCTGATCTCACGCTCGATCATGCCCTTCTGGCCACCGATCCGCAGCTTGCTCCTGCTCCGGTCGATGATGTCCAGCACCAGCTTGGCCTCACGCTTGCCCACCGGTTTGGCCCACCACACCACGTTGCCCTGCTCTCCGGACTCGGCCCCGATGCCGGCCGGCACCTCCTCCGTCCGGATGATCTCGACCTCGAAACTGCGGATGGGCAGGGCATTCGGCCCGTCATACTGCACACGCAGCATCAACACGGGCTTCTGCCCGTCCTGCATGCCCAGCAGCAGGAAGAACCCGGTTCCCGTACTGCATCGCACGCCTTCGCTGTCGTGATACCAGGTCATGGCCCCCTGTGTCGGTCCCACACACGGCCAGCGCTTCAAGCCCTTGAGCTGCTCGCGTATCCGGGCCTTTCCCTTCACGACGGCTGTGGCCATATCCGCACGTGCCAGGGAAACGGCATCCTCCGCGGGCGGCTTCCTGTCGTTATGGCCTACCGTCCCGGGCGTCGCGCCTGCACGACCGGCTTCGCCCTCGCCTTGGTTGGCAACGGCCGTGCCAGTACCGGCCACCATCGCGTTGGCACTCACGACCTGCTGCAGATTCTCCACCGCCTTCTGCCGATAGCGCTGGACCTCGCTGTCATTCAGGCTCTCGAACAGCACGGCCCGGTCATGCAGTTCCTGGTAGCGGCCCTTCTCCTCCAGATACGCCAGGTCCTCCAGCACCGCCTTGCGGTTCGTGGAAAACCAAACCACCAGCCGTTCATGCGCCTTCGCCATGCGATCTTCGGCCTGCCGCAGCGCCCGTTCCCGCGCAGCCATCGCCTCGTACCGTTCGATCAGCTGCTGTTCGGGCGATGCCTCACGCGTCTCCTCATGACGGGACAGGCTGTCCGCGGGAGCAGACGCCGTCGCTCCTGCCATGGACTCATGGTGTTGCACCGCTGCGGGCGTTGCACCGGCTGTTTCAGTTACCGTCGCGGGTGATTCTGGTACGGTCGCCGATGCCGATGGCACCGTCGCATGCGCTGGCACCACCTTCTCCGTGCTTTCGCCCCGGGAATCGGCCGTCGCAGGCGGTTCATCATCTTGGCTGAGCCATATCGCCACCGCGATGATGGCCACGAAGACCAGCAGTCCGCTGACCACCAGCAACAGAAAGTCCCACACCTTCTTCATGCTCTACCCCTGCCTGCCCAAGGCGCACCCACCTGCGGCCATCACCTTCATTCATGGGGCCCGATGCATCAGCCTTGCGTCCGACACCCGCTTCCATGGGAAAGACATGGGCAGCCCGGCATGACCTTAGCAAGCACGTCGCGCCTTCATCTTCCGCAAGCAGACAGACGGACGTCAGGACCGAATGGGGCGCTCCCACATCGAAGTCGTCCTCCACTAGGCAAATACCGACTAAGGAAGCCCCCTTCCGCAGTCAGACGTCTCCTCACAAGCCCCAGCAAACAAAAAGCGCCCCACAAGGAGGCGCTTTTCATCGGGAACCGATCACGGCTGTCGGGAGCCGATCATTTCTTCTTCTTGGGTGCGACCATCATCACCATCTGGCGGCCTTCCAGGCGGGGCATCGATTCGACCTGGGCGATTTCCTCGATGTCGTTGCGCACCCGTTCCAGCAGGCGAATGCCGAACTCCTGGTGGGCCATCTCACGGCCGCGGAAGCGCAGGGTGATCTTCACCTTGTCGCCGTCCTGCAGGAAGCTGATCATGTTGCGCAGCTTGATGTTGTAGTCGCCGTCGTCCGTCTGCGGGCGGAACTTCACTTCCTTGATCTGGACGACCTTCTGGCGGGCCTTGGCCTCGGCAGCACGCTTCTGTTCCTGGTAGCGGAACTTGCCGTAGTCCATCAGCCGGCAGACCGGCGGGGTGGCGTTGGGCGCGATCTCGACCAGGTCGACATCGGCCTCTTCGGCCATGCGGCGTGCTTCACCCAGCCGGAAGACACCCAGCTGCTCGTTCTCTTTGCCCAGCAGGCGAACCTCGGGGGCGTGGATTTCACCGTTGATGCGGTGGTTGCGTTCGGTAGCGATGCTGATTATCTCCGAATGAACTGGACGAAAGCCGGCAGCAGGCTGCCGGCCCAAGGGCGATGAGGAAAGACCTCAGTTCGCCTTCTCTGCCACCTGCTGCGCCAGCAGGCTGGCGAAACCTTCGAAACTCATGCAGATCGGAAGAGCACACGTCTGAACTCCAGTCACAGCGA
>ERZ1674039.253-NODE-253-length-10878-cov-7.542363_pt1 | contig 10878 bp, 7 predicted proteins | sample MGYA00581135_ERZ1674039 | MGnify/ENA primary metagenome ERZ1674039 (study PRJEB41354, sample SAMEA4873313) | human saliva metagenome | biome: human-associated habitat [ENVO:00009003]; feature: mouth environment [ENVO:08000002]; material: saliva material... | reverse complement strand
CAATCCGTCTTTTATCATTGCAGTAAGTTCATTTTCAATATCTTTTATTTTAATGTTCAAGTAAGTTGGTGTATTGAAAAATTCTTTCCAATCTTTTCTTATAAAATCAGAGTATTTAGTTTGCATCAACCATAGGGAATCCAATATAAAATACCTGGTAATTTTTGATATATAAAGTGATTTCATGGAATCATTCTAAATAGGGTTTTTAAAATAATACTCATTACTTTCTTACTCTTATAGACCAGGGAAACCTATATGGGTATATTTATAAAGTTCCTCCGCATTCATGATATTGTTGTCTTTCTTGGGGATGGGTCGTCTGAAAGGGGGATGAATGAGGACTTAGAGTTTCAGACGACCTATGTGTGGTTTATACGTGTGCTGCCAAAGATGGCGGGATTGGGATAAATTCATCCTGCGAATCCCGACAGGCTTGAGCGGCCGCGATTTGGTCTGCCCGTTCGTGTCGGGCGATGAATCTGAGCTGGCATGCCGCAATTTCCAGTTCCTCCGGAAAAGATGTGCGGTAGCTGCAATCGATGCGGCGTTGTTCTACATCGACGAGGATGGTGTCCAATACCATATCTTTGCACAGTGACGAGTTGGTTGCCGTATGGGCGTGGACGAACACGGTTTCTACCGGCAAATCAACGGTAAAGCGTTGGTTGGGTGCTTGGAAGGAATGCACCATGCCGGTAAAGGTCAGTTCGTAAATATGGTTGGGTTTCAGATGGGGAAGCTGCAGCGAGGGATGGGCGCCGTTCCAATAAGCCATAGAAAAATCTTCAGGCAGTAGTGGGGCACGGTTGGCTATCCATTGCGCATCGGCAGTGCCGGTATGTTTGGCTCGCAGTGCGAAATAACGGGGCATAAAGCCGAAGCCTTCGGGCGCGGCCTTATCGGACGGATCTCGCACGGGGTGTGCGGGGTCGTAGATTTGATGCGCTTTCAGCGTCCGCTTGAACCCGTTTTTTTTGAGTTCGGCCTTCGGATAGTAGCCGATGCCGATGGCGTTCTGTTGATAGCCTGTGTGGTCGTCTTCGACTGCGCTGCCGCCAAAGGCAAACTCATAGCGGATAGGCAGCGAAAGGATGGGGTCTGGTTCGCTCAAAGACCATCCTGCTGCCTCCCGCACCCAGTAACGTTCCCCGGTAAGCGCCAGGCTTTTTTGGTAATCGCCGATACTTACGGATACGGTAAATTGACGAGAGGGAACATCGTCGGGTGCATAGGCGGTGGCATTGACGACCAAGTCGGTTTTGGGCTTGTAGAGGCTGAAGTCGCTTTCAAACTGAGTTGAGGTTTGCGAGGGATCGCCGTAATAGGTATCGGCAAACGTGAGCGGCGTTTGCTTACGGGCAAACGCAAGCTCCGTTTTTCCTGTTTCCGGGTCAATTTCAAACTCGTAACTGACTTTGGCGACGACTACATCATAAGCCCGATCTGTTTGGTCGATGTTTTTAAACTGCTGCGTATGAAAGCAGGTAAAGTTCTGCAACTCAAACATGGCGTATCTTCTCTAGTTGATATCGACTTTTTTGCCGTCGATGTCCACTACTTTGGTGCCGACGATCTTGATCGTTTTGCTGACGATGCTGATTTTGTTTTTATCAATCAAAATCATGGAACTACCAACTTGTATGGTAATTTTCTTGCCTGCGGACAGGGTGATGTTTCGACCTGCGTTGAGGCCGATGTTCATACCGGCGTTGAGCCCCATCACTAAGCCGACGCTATGCATTTCTGCACCGACGACATTGGTCATCCAGCCTGCACCGACGTTCAGCATATAGCCGGCACCGATGTTGGTCATCTGTCCGATGCCGACATTGTTCATGCCGTTCAGGCTGACGGTTTCCTGTTTGTTGCCGCCGATACTGCTGACTTCGTTGGCAACAACGGTCTTGTTGCGGTTGGCACCGACGGTCAGCGCTTGGTTTTTGCCGACAGCAACGTTCTGATCTTGTCCGACAGTCAACGCTTGACTCTGACCTATGCCTACTTTTTCGTTCAAGCCAACAGAACGGCTGCGGTTTTTACCCACGTTGACGCTTTGGTCTTTACCTACGCTGGTGCTTTGGTTGTCACCCACACTAATGCTTTGGTTTTGGGTAATGCTGGAGGTCTCGTTTTGACCCACCGATTTTGTGCGGTTTTGGGTAATCGAAGCCGTTTCGTTTTTTTGGACAGTTTTCGCCCGATCGCCTACTACCGTAACCGTTTCGTTGTTACCGATCGTGGTGGTGCGATCGTTGTTGACGTTGCGGGTTTCGTTATTTTTAACCAGGGAGGTCAGGTCTTTTTGCGCTTGGAAATTGACCATCTCAGAACCGGCAGTATCGTTGAACATCAATTCGTTGAAGTTGGACAACGGCGAATTGAAACTCTTACTTTTGATACCGGACTGCTTGGCCGCGGCAGGAAAGCCCCATGGCGGCGACATTGCGCTGTTGTACAGACGACCCAATACAATCGGCCGGTCGGCATCGCCGTTGATGAAGTCAACCAGCACTTCTTCACCGATACGCGGTGTGTTGATAGAGCCGTATCCCGCTCCGGCAGAACCTTGCGTTACCCGAACCCAGTTGGAGCTGTTTTCATCCATTTTGCCGTAGCGATCCCAATGGAATTGGACTTTAATATCGCCATACTCGTTGGTATAAACCTCTTCTCCGGCAGGACCTGTTACCGTAGCAGCCTGTGTACCCAATACTTTGGGTTTCGGCGTTTTAAGGGGAGGGCGGTATGGGTAGGATTTGGGCAATACGCGGAATGAAATTCTGAATTTGCCGATACGGTCGCCGGTAGTATAGCCGGCTTCTTCAAAATCATAGTCTGCTTTCAGAATGGTGTATTCGGTATTGGATGACGAGTGCGGGTGCTTGCTCAGTGTAAATGTATAACCTGGAGCCACTGTCAATGCAGTGCCTGAACCGGTAATGATCTTGGTTTGGCTTTTCAGATCTTCACTGCGTACCTGACTGTAATTTTGCGCTTCGGATACATCGCTAAAGCCGGTATAAAAATCATAATGTTCCATAGGAACAGAACTGAAATCGTGAACCGAATCAGAAGATTTCATCGGGACTTTGGCGTTTTTATAATTGTATTCTTGGGTCACGAACTGGCTGGATTTCAAGGCATCCCGTTCTTCCCATACGTCGATATAGGCGATGTTGGGTGCGCCGGGTGCAGTATTTTTGGAATGGTAAGGAATGTTGGGAGAAGGGATGGCTTCTAGAGTACCGACATCATCAGCGATAACCAGCTCGTGCGAACCGTTGCTGTGGGTAAAATAATAGTAGATGCCTTCCTGTTCAAACAGGCGGTTTAGGAAATTAAAACTGTTTTCCTGATATTGGACACAAAATCCTCTGGTACGATAGCCTTTTTGGCATTTTACCTGGAAGGGGAAGCCGAACGGCGACAAGACTTCATTGGCAATATCCAGAACGGACTTGTCGACAAATACCCTGCTGTCCGTATTTTGGGTGAGATACCACATAAACGGACGGGCTGTACAGGTGTAGGCATGATAGTCTTCTTCGTCTTCATCTTCGCCAATGTAACCGAAGTCGGTAACCAAACCGTTCAGATAGCGCGGGCTGCCTGCTTCTGTGTCAATTTCCAATGTTATAGGCTGACCAATAATATCCTTGCCTTGTAAATTGGAATCTTTGGAAACCAAAGTAATATTAAATTCAAAAAGGTTGGAAACAAATTCTGTTCCAAGCATTTTTTTGAATAAAAGTTGTGATCCCAAAGGTGTATGAGCAACGACTGTTCTATTCATTTCGGGAAATTCCTTGTTGACATTAAAAACCAATTTCGCTTGAGTGTCGGTTTTTCTATTTTCAATCATGCATAGGGTTGCGGCAGAAGCATGTTGGAATGAGTGGTTTCAGACGACCTGCTTACATTCTCATTATGACCATCAAACGCACTGAAAATTCCTTAATTTGTTTAAATTAAAGGGATTGAAGGCTGTGGAAGTAGTAAATTCAAGTACAACGTTTTTGCCTTGGATGTTGTATTCGACAACGGTAGTGTTTCCTGTCTGGCGAATGATTTTCCCTTTTTCAATCAGGCGGAATATTGACCACGGTCCGGTTGAACTGATACCCGCACTATTGATTTGAGGGGAGGAAATATCTATTTTTGCCAAGGCGTTTTCTTCTTTTGAAGGCCAAGTAAAGGTTGCAGGATTGACTGGACCGTGACTGTATACATAGCTTTTCCCTGCATAAGAAACATTCACGCTTTCCAAGCTGGAGTCAAGAATCAAGACTTTGACTGTAAAGTCAAAAGTGGGTGTCTCCGAGCCTTTGTCAAAATATCCTTGTCGGATTGCCGCTATGTCGTTCAGCCTGGAAAAACGGTCTTTAAATGCGCTGTTTTTAGCAGTCAAGTTTTCCAGTTTTTCTGAACGTGCCAATACGGCGGCTTCACCTGATAAATTGGTAAACTTGCTGTACATGCCGTTTGGACCAAATATATTGGTGAAGCTTTCTAAGGCAACATTGTTTTCAGAACCTCTGTCAAAAGGGTAACCCTGTTCGTGTATTTCTTGGCAACTGTTTGTTACGGTTGCTAACTGTTTTTCCAAGGTGGACATGAGCTTTTCATCAACAATTTTGTCGGTGTTTTTCAAAATAATCTCAGAAAAGCTGTCTAACATCGGACGGAAGGGGATAGGAAGACGGTTTACTTCAGCTTTGTATTTCACAAACGGATCATCAGGAGGCAAATCTACCCCTTTTTCGACTGCGACATTAACGGCAACCAAATAAACGTACAAATCATTAATGGCTTCAGTAACGCTGTTAATTGCCGGAGGTTGATCATTTGTGGTTTCAGTTAAACTATGGAAATCCGCAAAAGCATCATCAACAGGAGTGGCCAGTTTTAAAGCAGATAATTCATTTTTTACATTAGCCTCTCCTTCAGCATCTAGGAGCTTTGACAGTCCTGCTCTATTTAACCAGTCGGCAATTTTACTGTCTGCTTTATCCGTTATCTTTTTATCAATGGTAAGCGTCGTATTGTCGCTGATACCTTTGATAATATTGACTAAAGGAGAATTTTTCTCTGATAAAAGCTTGGCAATCTGAATACTTTCTCGAGATGACTTGGGCGTAACCAATGACAAATCAGACAAATAGTTATTCCATGCCTTGATGTAATTGCCGAAATAAAGCTTTTGAGCATCTGAAAGAACAGAAGCTTTGCTTTGGCTTTGTGATGCATAACTACCCAATACCCAGTTGTCTTCATTAAAAAACTGTTCTGCCGACTTGACCATAGTAGGTAAGACTTTGGTAATGTAAGCCTCTTTGGTATAAATGAAGTTAATCGGTTCTTTTAAAGCTCCGCCGGTTTTGCGACGAAACAATAAGTGACTTTGTACGCCGCCCATGCTTGAAAAAGAAACAGGTGTGATTCCTTCTTTGCCTGAGAGAGCAACTGTGTTGATGGTATCTTCCAGTACCATAGTGGCAATATCTCTTTGTGCAATTTCCTGCCTGCGGCGTTCTACCAATTCTTCATCATAGGGTACGCTGGGAGTAATGCTTTGTTTGGAAAGTATTTGGTTTAAAGCTTTCTCAAGAGATTTTTTCTGTTGCTCACTCATGCCTGAAGATTCTGCTTTAGACAAATTAGTCATCAGCCAGTTTTGCATAAAAGCGGCATCAAAATGCTCTTTGTCGTACATCATCAGATAAGCTTTTAAAGCATTGTAACCATTGATGCTGTCTGAGCCGCTGGTTGTACGCAGAAGTTCATCTAATTTGAAACTGATTAACGGCATCACATTGTCTTGAAGGATTCTTCGGTAGGCAGATTCACCAACGTCTTCCATTTGCCCGCCTTGATAAAGACCCATACGATAGCTGAGGGGAGGGGAAGACAGATCGGGAATCTCTCTACTGCTGGTTGTATCTTTGACATGTTCTGCAAATGTTACTGCTTTAAGCAGGTCGGGAGCTTCAGTGTATTTTTTCGCCTCTTGACCCAGTTTGGTTGCTTTATCGCCAACCTGCTCAAGATATGAGCGATTATTCGAATAACTGTTCAGCATCATGGCTAAGCAGGCAGCTACTATGGTGACAATAGCTCCAATGCCTAACCAATAGAGCATTTGTTTTTTGACAAACCAAGATTTATTTTCTCCTGCCAGGTTTGCTTCACTAAGGATGACATCAGAGAACAGTCTGTGCAGGAAAAAGCTTCGCTCGTTATTTTGAGTTTTGGTTCGATCCGAATCCAAGTATTTTTTCGATAATTGGAAATCGTTTTGCAAGCCATCCAAGATGGGATTGAAATGTTGTCCCGTTTGGGTACCACTTGAGAAATAAACACCTCTCCACGAGATAGGTTGCTCAAATTTTGAAGATTTAGATAACTCTTTAAATAGAGAAAGTACCGCCTGATTAAGACGTTCAAATTCTTCAGGGAAAGCAAAAGCCGCTGCTTTATCTTCAGAAGATTCCAATTGATGGATGGTGCCCAACATAGAAGAGCGCAATTTATCAACAACTTCCGATAAAGCATTGGAAGCAGTGGCAATTGGAGTTTCCATTCCTTCGGTATCAGAAAGAGAAATACCCAAATATTGGTTTCTTTGTTCTTCCGTCAGATGATCGAAGAATTTGTCAAAACCATGCAGCAAATCCAGTTTGGTTATCATAAGATAAACAGGGAAATGTATACCTAATTTGGTATGCATTTCGTGGATTCTTTTGCGAAGTTCTGCAGAAATTTCGGTAATATTGGTTTTACCGCCTAAAAGGTCGTCCACTCCTACGGTAACTACTACACCGTTGATAGGTTGTTTGGGACGGTAGCGCTTCAGCAGGGATACAAATTCCTCCCAGTCGCTGGAGTCTTTATTGCTGTGGTTGTCATGTAAAGACAATCTGCCTGCAGTATCGAGAAGTACGATTTCATCGGATAAAAACCAATCACAATCGCGTGTCCCTGCCAAGCCGCTTACAGATGTTCCTAAAGTGCTTTCTAGAGGGAAATTGAGACCAGAGCGTTTTAATGCTGTTGTTTTACCAGAACCGGCAGCACCTAAAACAACGTACCACGGCATTTGATAAAGATATTGCCCCTCTTCCAATCTTGCCAATAAACTATTTTTAGATCTGGAAAATTTTGCGTTTTTCAGTACTTTATCCATTTCGGCAAACTGACGGCTCATTGAGCTGACATCGCTTGCATTTTTTAAAATGGGTTCTTGTGCTGCACGAATTTCCTTCAGTAAGGCAGCGTTTCGACGTGATTCACGATATTGGCGAAATATGGCTTTAGCCAACCAAATGCCGATAATGGCTGCACACACGGCAAGGCGAATAGTCTTGTTTGCTAAAGGACGGATTTCACCTATGGAAATCAGTGGGCCGATAAACCATACCAATATAATCAGACCGGCGATACCCAGCATTACCCATAAAGAACGGGAGCCTAGAAAATAAAGAATTTTTTTCATATTTGTTTTTCCGTATCAATCCAATTTCAGATTATTGATGTGTACTTACATCACTGCTTGGCTGAGTAGTGGAAGTATTGGTTTTTACTTCTACTTCACTACCCAGTTTGGGGCCGGTTCCAGTTGTGAATAGGGTAATTTCAACCCTTCGGTTTTTGGCTCTATTTTCCAAAGTATCATTTGGAGCAACAGGATCGGTCGAACCACGTCCCTCTGAACGAATACGAGCTCCGCCATTTTTGATGTAATTCAATAAAATTTCTTTTACTGCATCTGCACGAGCTTGAGAGAGATGCCAGTTAGATGGGAAGTTCAAGCTCTGAATGGGCTGATTGTCAGTATATCCGGTCACTACGATTTGCCCTTCTACACTATCCAAAGCTTGGCTGACTCTTGCCAAAACAGGGTAATATTGGTCTTGAATTTGTGCAGAACCAGACTCAAAGAGACCGTCACCCAAAATAGTGACTGTACTTCTATCTTGAAAGTCTTCTACAGAGACTAGCTTTCTAGCAATTTCATTTTCCAATAAAGGACGTAGTCGGACAGTACTTTGTGTTTCTTGCTGTTTAGCCGTAACAGAAGGGAGTTTGAGATTGTTAACTTTTGTACTGGCAACATCAAAGTCATCACCTAAAGACCATTGCATTGCAAAATAGCCCACCCCCAAGACGACTGCCCCTAAAACACCTACAACCCATAAAGGAATAGAAAGCCTTTGTTTTCGTTGGATAGTATTTGTGATTATTGGATTGTGTTTGAAAAGATCGGCAGTTTGATCCGGTCGTTTACTATGAATTAAGGCGAGCAAATCTCTTTTAATTTTGTCGATTTCGAGTTCGCCGCTATTTAACACTTGATATTTGCCTTTGTAGCCAAACTGCAAACACAAGTACATAAACTCTAATAAATCAATATTCTTATCCGGATCCTGTTTCAAATTTTGAATAATCTCAAAAAAACGTTCCCCGCCCCATGTTTCGTCATAAAAAGATACCAACAGACTGTTTTTTGACCAGGTTTCATCTGCCCAGCCTGCACGAACAGCCAATTCATCTACGAATGTACATAGACAGTATTTTGCAGCTTGGATAGCGTCGTATCTTGCTCCATTTTTTTCAGCATTTTCTTCAAAATTATTGATTAAGAGAGAAAATTTGTTGATCAAACTGTCCGTAGACAATTGACTGGTAGTCTGCTGCATCGCATTGACTAAGATAAAAACCGGTTTGGCCGCCTCAATCAACGGGTTATAAATATTTGTGGTGCTGTGAGCAGCATTATTCTGGTTATCCATAATGAAATTCCAAATTGAACCAAATTAACTTAAAGACTTGATTGCCCAAAATTCAACATCTAAATTCGGAAAATTACCGGCTAAATGGAAGGCCATGCCTGATGAAGTATCAAACATGTCCCACAGCTCGTGCTTTTTGTCCAATTCAAAATAGACATAACCGCTGTGGTATGGCAATTCTCGGGGTGCTACAGACAAAGCATGAACCCTGATTCCAGGCAGATGGTAAGCAACCAATTCTTTTACTTTCTCCACAGTACCTATTTTTACTACGCTCGGAATTTTTTGGCGCAATGCTTCGTTCGGCATATCGGCTTTGATAGCAAGGACAAATGAGGCTTTATCCAATAGGCTTTGATCTGGTGTTTGAGCAACGCGAGTGGCTTCATCACGCATATCCAGCGGAATCCTAATCGCACGTTGTTCAAGAACGATGGATAATGATTTACGCAGATTGAAAAATAATTTGCCAAAGCATGAGGCTAGGTCATTATGCTCATAGACAGGGATATCGCCTACTTTGCGAGAAGGCAGGAAGGTCATTAAATCAGCACATAGTTTGGATAAATTAATGAATAATTGTTCAGGGTGCGTTTGTCGTGCCCCTTCATTTTCATGATGCAAATATGCCAAATAACGATTAATGGTTTGAAGCATCATGAAATCCATAACTTCAACAGAGCCGCCAGTATTAGGATCGTTCACTGCATTGGCCAGACTATTGCTTTTTTGCATCAATAAACCATAAATTTCTGAAATATAAGCTTTCAGGTGTGGTTGTTTTTGGCTTCCGAGGCAAGGCGGGATATATGATTCATCTAAAATAATTTCAAAGTCTGCAGAGCTGGATCGGATAAGCGCAATGGGCAGGGCAGTTTGTCCACTGGTTAAGTCATTTTCTAAAACCAACATCGGATTAAGATCTGCCAGTGTTACTTGGCGACCATCTAATTCAGTATTTGTAGTGTCTGCTAGAGTTTTATTAAAGGCTTTGTAGCGACATGAGTCTGAAGAATCCTGATCTGGGAAATAAATTTCATTATTTACAGAAGAAGGCAGGGTAACGGCAAGGCAGATTTTGGTGTCTTTAATATTTGCAGGGACTTTTAAACTCAAATTTTCAAGCTGTTTTTGAGAGAATAAAAATACAGAACCATCAGGAAAAACACCTTCTGCTTCATTAATACCGATTACCCCCCGTTTGAGGCCGTCTGAATTTAATACCAGCGAAGAGAATCCCCAAAAATGACCCTCTTGAGAAACGGCTAATTGGCGTAGACCGGATTCAAGGTAACGTTCAAATTGTTGGAAATGTTGAGGGGTAATAAAGATACCCTCCGACCAAACTACTTTTGCTTCTATTGCCATGCCTTTTATCCTTAATCTTTTAGTTATTATTTTTCTTCACGGAAAACGCCTTTACTAAGGTCATTGCCGTATTTACGAGTTTTTCCATTTTCTTTAATTTTTTTATCGTCAGGGTGTCGTTCTTTATATTCTTTCAACAAGTCCTTCATTTCTGACTTTGATAACTGGGTTAATTTATTTTTGCCGACATTTACATAGAAATAATGTTTGCCAAACTGATACCATTTTTTCTTCTGCTTCAATAATACCAATTGCCATTGACTGTTATCCAAATCTCGATAACTTGCGACTACACCCAGATATTTCAGGTGGGAATCCATTTTAATCGGCAATATGGTAACTGTATCAGGATGCAGCATGAATTGGTTTTGCTGGATTAACTTCTCACCTAAATTTTCTTTGGCGTTGTTGGTAAGTTCAAAATAGTTTGATTTTTTGAACTCCCCGTCAGAAGACAACTGATATAAATCCAATCTGATGGGAGAAGGTTGGCCAACTATATTAGGATTCGCATCAGGGGAAACTATGATTTGTACATCAATTTTTTCTCCGCTCTCATCAGATTCTTTAGGCGGTTTATGGTCGGAAGCACATGAGCTTACCATTAAGGATATCATTAAGAATGATATATATTTTATTAGTTGTTTATGCATCTTAAATTGCCTTCAAGTCCATCAGTATTGATTACGTCTGACAACAAATACTTCAATCAGTCATG
>ERZ1674039.245-NODE-245-length-11192-cov-8.450031_pt1 | contig 11192 bp, 5 predicted proteins | sample MGYA00581135_ERZ1674039 | MGnify/ENA primary metagenome ERZ1674039 (study PRJEB41354, sample SAMEA4873313) | human saliva metagenome | biome: human-associated habitat [ENVO:00009003]; feature: mouth environment [ENVO:08000002]; material: saliva material... | reverse complement strand
CGCTCGCCACCGTTCGCGATCGTCGAGTAGGCGGTCGTCAGGTCGATGTTGTGCGGCGAGGAGGGGCCCAGGACGTTGAGCAGCTCGTCGTTCAGACCCACCGTGTCCTCGGGGATACCCGCGTCGATGGCGGCCTTGAGCGTATTCTCCGGCTCAACGTCGTCGTTCAGGCCCACGAACGCCGTGTTCATCGAGTACGCGGTCGCCTTCACGAGGGTGACGTTACCGAAGGAGTAGCCGCCGTCGTTCGAGACGGGGGTGCCCATGCCTCGGAAGTACTGCGGAGACTTGCCCGAGTAGGTGTCGTAGACCGTTCCGCCCAGGCGCGCGTTCGCAAGGAGAGCGAAAGGCTTGAAGGACGAGCCAGCCATCGCGATGTCCTGCGTGACGGCGTTCTGCTGGCGCTTCTCGTAATCCGCGCCCGCGTACTCAGCGAGGATCTCACCCGTGGCCGGATCCATGGACGACAGGGCCACGTGCTGGTGCGTCGGATCCCAGCCCTCAACCTCATTCATGCCCTGGGCGGCCGCGACGGCCTGCTCCTGGTGCTCCTTGACGATCGTGGAGGTGATGCGCAGACCACCCTGGCCGATCTTGTCCTCGTCGAACTGGTTGGACGCGAGGAGCTCCTGCTTGACCTGGGCCATCAGGTAGCCGTTCGTGCCGGTCATCGTCGCGCTATTGAGCGTGTCGGGATCGATCGTCTCGGGGAACACCGCGGCATCCTTGTCGGCCTGTGTGATCCAGCCGTCCTCAACCATGAGGTTCAGGTCGCGCTCCCAGCGCTCCTTCGCCTTGTCGGGGTTGACGGCGGGGTCCCACGCGGAGGGCGCGGGAATGACGGCCGCAAGGAGCGCCGACTCGGACAGGGTCAGCTGAGAGGCGCCGTGGCCGAAGTACGCCTGGGCGGCCGCGTCGATGCCGTACGCGCCACGACCGAAGTAGATCGTGTTCATGTAGGCGCCGATGACCTCGTCCTTGGACTTCTCACGGTTGATCTTGATAGCCAGGACGGCTTCCTTAAGCTTGCCCGTGTAGGACGTGGTCTCACCGATGTAGTAGCGCTCCACGTACTGCTGCGTCAGCGTCGAACCACCCTGGCGGGCGCCGCCGCGCAGGTTGTTGACGAGGGCACGGAAAATGCCCTTCAGGTCAACACCCGAGTTCGTGTAGAACGTGCGATCCTCGGAGGCCACGATCGTCTTCGACACGTAGTCGGGAAGCGTCGTCGTGTCGATGATCTGACGGTTGATGTCACCCAGGGTGCCCATCTCGGTCGTGCCGTCGGCGTAGTAGACCGTGGTCTTCTGCGCCAGCGCCAGGTCATCCGGCGCGGGCACAGTCAGCGTGTTGTAGAGGTACAGGAACACCGCCATGCCCGCGATGAACACGCCCAGGAAGACGGTCAGAATTGAGAAGCCGATGCGCTTGGCCCACCGGTGCTTCTTCTTCGCCGGGCCCTTCTTACCGGCCGACGACGCCTTGGCAGCCTTCCGGGATGCATGCGATCCCGCCGCGGCGCGCGCCGCACGTCGCGAGGGCAGCGAGTCCCGCCCTGACGTGCCGGAGCCGCCAGGCTCAATGATGTCGTTCCAGTCAGACTGTCCGTTGTTAGTAGCCACGTATTCGCCCTTTCAGCGGATTGGTGTACCCCTAGATTAACCGGGTTTCCTGAAAGAACCACAAAGTATGGGCTGCAACACAAAGGGGTGGGTGCCGCGCACCCACCCCCTCGTGCAGCTTCCGCCGCAATCTCAGATCAGGACCACTGTTCCTCGGGACGACCATCGACCGCCCACAGGGTGTGGAAGACACCCTCCTTGTCTACCCGGTGGTAGGTGTGGGAGCCGAAGAAGTCACGCTGCCCCTGGATGAGGGCCGCCGGCAGGCGCGTCGCGCGGATCTGGTCGAAGTAGGCCAGGGACGAGGCGAACACGGGGATCGGAACGCCGGCGAGGGCCGCCTGGGCCACGACGCGACGCAGCGCGGGCGTGCACTCCTGGAAGCGGGTCGCAAAGGGCTCGGCGGCCAGCAGCAGCGGCAGGTCGGGGTCGGCCTCGTAGGCGCGGGTGATGTCGTCGAGGAAGGCCGCGCGGATGATGCAGCCCGCGCGCCAGATGCGAGCCAGGGCGCCCTTGTCGATGCCCCAGTCGTATTCCTTCGCGCCGGCCTCGATCTCGTCGAAGCCCTGCGAGTAGGCGACGATCTTGGAGGCGAACAGGGCCTGGCGCACGTCCTCGATGAACGCGGCCCGGGCCTCGTCCGACTCGATGGCGAGGGCGCTAGCGTTGCCCGCGAGCGCCTGGCCGGCCGCGCGCTGGGCGGGCTCGGAGGACGCGCCGCGCGCGAAGGTCGCCTCGCCGATCGCGGTGACGGGGACGGCCAGGTCGAGGGCGGTCTGGACCGTCCACTTGCCGGTGCCCTTCTGCGAGGCGGCGTCCACGATGAGGTCGACGAGGGGCTTGCCGGTCTCGGCGTCCACCTGGCGCAGGACCTCGACGGTGATCTCCATGAGGTAGGAGTTGAGCTCGCCCTCGTTCCACGCGGCGAAGATGTCGGCAATTTCGGCCGGGGTGGCGCCCAGGCCCTCACGCAGGAGGGTGTAGGCCTCGGCGATGACCTGCATGTCGGCGTACTCGATGCCGTTGTGCACCATCTTCACGAAGTGGCCGGCGCCGTTCGCGCCAATGTACGTGGAGCAGGGGACGCCGTCGTAGGTGCCGGCGATGGCCTCGAACATGGGGCCGACGCGATCGTACGAGGCCGGGGTGCCGCCGGGCATGATGGAGGGACCCCACAGGGCGCCCTCCTCGCCGCCGGAGACGCCCGCGCCCACGAAGTGCAGGCCGCGCTCGGCGGCCCACTTCTCGCGGCGGATCGTGTCGGTGAACAGGGAGTTACCGCAGTCGACGATGATGTCGCCCTCGTCCATGAGGTCGGCGAGCTGCTCCATGACGGCGTCCGTCGAGGGGCCGGCCTGGACCATCATGATGGCGACGCGGGGTGCGCGCAGGGACGCGACGAAGTCTTCCAGCGTGGACGCGGGAACGAAGGTCGCTTCGTCGCCGTGCTCCGCCATGAGCTTCTCGGTGCGAGCCGGGGTCCTGTTGAAGACGGCGGTCGCGTAGCCGTTGCGGGCCAGGTTGCGGGCGAGGTTTGCGCCCATGACTCCCAGGCCGTACACGCCGATGTCGGCCGATGCCTTCTCGGGGGTGAACGTGCTCATGCGATAACTCTCCTAACAAAAAGTTGAATTATTCCCAGAGTACGGCGGCATGACCGGGATCGCACCGTGCGCGGGCGTGACGATTGTCGCCCGCGGGCACTCGCGCCTACTCCTGGGCCTCGCGGGCGGCCTTCGCGGCGGCCTTGCGAGCCTTCTTTTCCGCGACCTTGGCCTCCCAGTGGGCCTGCTGGGCCTGGTACTCCTCGGCGAGGGCGCGCACGTCGTCCGATGCCCACCAGTCGAGAAGGGCCTGACGGGCGGCCTCCTCGCCCAGCGGCCCGCGCTCCATGCGCAGCTCGAGCAGGTAGTCGCGGGCGATCTTCACGGCGCGCGAGGGGCGCAGCCCGAGGATCTCCATGATCTGGTCGCCGTCGAGGTCGGGGCGGATCGCGTCCAGCTCCTCCTGCTCGCGCAGGGCGGCGATGCGCGCCTCGAGGTCGTCGTAGGCGGCGGACAGGTAGTTGGCCTTGCGGCGGTTGCGGGTCGTGCAGTCCGCGCGCGTCAGGCGGTGGAGGCGTTCGAGGAGGTCGCCCGCGTCGGCCACGTAGCGGCGCACCGCGGAGTCGGACCAGGCGGCCTCGCCGTAGCCGTGGAAGCGCAGGTGCAGCGCGACCAGGGTGGAGACGGCCTCGATCGTCGCCTTGTCGAAGTGCAGGGCCTTCATGCGCTTGCGCGTCATCTTCGCGCCCACGATCTCGTGGTGGTGGAAGGAGACGGTGCCGTTTGGCTCGAAGCGACGGGTCGCCGGCTTGCCGACGTCGTGCATGAGGGCGGCGAAACGCAGGATGAAGTCGGGGGCAGGCACGGCGCCGTCCGGGCCGGTCTCCAGGTCCATCGCCTGCTCGACGACGGTGAGGGTGTGCTCGTAGACGTCCTTGTGGCGCTTGTGCTCGTCCACCGTGGAGACGAGGCCGGCAACCTCGGGCAGGACGATGTCGGCGACGCCCGTGTGCACCATCAGCTCGATGCCGCGGCGCGGGTAGGGCGAAATGATGAGGCGCTCGAGCTCGGCGCGGATGCGCTCGGCGGAGACGATCTCCAGGCGCGAGGCCATGGTCTCCATCGCGTTCATGACGTCCATGTCGACGTCGAGGCCCAGCTGCGCGGAGAAGCGCGCGGCGCGCATGATGCGCAGCGGGTCGTCGTCGAAGGACTGCTCGGCGGACACGGGGGTGCGCAGGTTGCCGTCCGCGAGGTCGGCCAGGCCGCCGCACGGGTCGACGAGGGCCATCTGCGGCAGGCGCATCGCCATCGCGTTGACCGTGAAGTCGCGGCGCGTCAGGTCACCCTCGAGGGTGTCGCCGAAGGTCACCTCGGGCTTGCGCGAGCCGATCTCGTACTCGTCGGTGCGGTAGGTCGTCACCTCCACGACCAGGTCGCCGCGGCGCCCGCCGATCGTGCCGAACTCCTTGCCGATGTCCCACGTCGCGTGGCCCCACTTCGCCAGGAGCTCCTCGGTGCGCTCGGGGCGCGCGGAGGTCGTCATGTCGAAGTCGTGCGGAGTCACTCCCAGGAACGCGTCGCGCACGGGCCCGCCGACGAGCGCGAGCTCCTCCCCGGCCTCGTCAAAAATCGTGCCGAGTTCCATAATCGCGGGCGGGAGCGCCGCAAAGGTCCTCGTGGCGTTCGCCATGAGGGTAGGAATGTCCGTCGTTCCGGCGTTTTGCGCGGTCACGGGGCCGTTATTCGGGGAAGTTGACTGGGTACTCATCGCCCTTAAGCATGCCAGGAAAGCACCCTGGCCGACTACCGGGGGCCGCGTACCGGCTAAAGTGGAGTCATGCCTGCACGTCCAGTTGACCGCCGAAGCGGGGTGCCCCGACCCCCGCGTCGGTCCGCTTCTGTGCGCGCTGGCCGCTCTCACCTGCCGATTTCCGCGGAAACCAGCGCGGGCGGCATCGTCGTGGACGTGCGTGACGGAATTCCCTATGCGGCGTTGATCGCGCGACGCAATCGAGCGGGTCGCATCGAGTGGTGCCTGCCCAAGGGCCACCTCGAGGGTTCCGAGACCCCCCAGCAGGCCGCGCTGCGCGAGGTCGCCGAGGAAACTGGCATCCACGGGCGCATCATCCGCCACCTCGCATCGATCGACTACTGGTTCTCCGGCAACGACCGCCGCGTCCACAAGGTCGTCCACCACTACCTGATGGGGTACGAGTCGGGCACGATCTCCGTCGATGGGGATCCGGATCACGAGGCCGAGGAGGCCGCATGGGTGCCGCTGCGCGACGTGTCGCGCCAGCTGGCCTACCCCAACGAGCGCCGCATCGTGCGCATCGCCCTGGACCTGCTGTATCGGGATGGCCGTGACTAGGCGCGCGCTGACAGCTGGCGTCCTGTGCGCGGCGATAGCTCTTCCCTTCGGCCTCGGTCTCAGCGAGGCCGGGGCGGCCCCGGCGCCCACCGTGACCTCTTCTCAGTCCGACGCGTCGCGCCCCGCCGTCATGGGTACGGTCTCAGAGGATTCTGCTCTATCTGTTTCCATTAACTCGCTGTCGCCTCGAATCATCACGGATGAAAACGAACTCGTTATCTCTGGAACGGTCCGTAACGATTCGCCGACGACGCTCGCGAATATCTCCCTCGAGGTGTTCGTCGCCAACGAGACCCCGATCTCCGTCCCCGCGCTGACGACCGCCCTCTCCGACGACGAGCCGGACGCCACCCACGCGGCCTCCTCCTCGCTCACGGACGTCGCCCGAGGAGCCACGACCTCCTTCGAGATCCACATTCCCACGTCCTCGCTTCCTCTCACGGACGCCGATGAGTGGGGCCCGCGCGTCACAACCGTGACTGCGACCTCCGGCGAATACTCGGGCAAGGACCGATCGATCATCGTGTGGGACTCGGGCGCGCAGGTCTCCGCCTCGCGCGTGAGCACCGTGATCCCCTGGACCTCGACGAGCACCACCCAGGACCAGGGTGAACGCTCGGCGGTCCTCAGCCTCGCCTCCGCCAGCGGCGTCACCCTGGCCGTGGACCCGCTGCTGATCCCTCGCGGCCCGCAGCCCACGGCCACACCGACCCCCTCAGCTTCCCCTTCGACTTCTCCCTCGACTTCCCCTTCGGCCGACGCGGGCCAATCCGGATCTGACCCCGCCCAGTCCGGCCAGTCCGACGCGGAATCGGGTCAGTCCGACGCCCCCTCGGCCTCGCCGAGCGCGTCCCCCACCCCGACGCCCGCCCCCACGGCCACGGACCCGGCGCAGCGCGCGCGTGACCTCCAGTCCGAGGCCTTCGTCGCGGCGCTCCTGTCGAACGCGACCGAGATCATCGCCCTGCCCGAGGGAGACGCCGACCTCGGTGCCCTGTCACTGTCGGGCAACACCGGCTTCTGGGACCGCGCCTCACGCTCGATGGCCGACTTCCCCGACACGCTGCGCAAGGCCGGGTGGGTCGCACCCGCGAACTCTCCGGCCAGCCCGAGCCCGTCGGCCTCGGCCGCCCCCTCCCCTTCCGGGACACCCGATGCCACGCCCACGCCGAGCGCATCCACGAGCACCGCCGGCCAGTCCACCACGACGACCTCCGCGCCCGACTCCGGGCCCTCGATCCTGCGTAACGTCGCCTGGCCTGCGGACACGACCTTCGGCACGTCGTTCCTGTCCGGATTCTCCTCCTCGAACCAGATCACAATCGCACCGGTGGGCGCCCTGACCCCTGCCGAGGACGTTCCCTTCACCTCCTACGCGCGCGTCAACGTCGACCCCGCCACCGGCGAGACCTCGACGGACGGGACGGGCGCACGCACCCTCGCCCAGCAGAGTGACATCGCGGCGCTCCTGTCGTGGAACGCATCCGGCGGCGACGAGCTCGACGCCGAACAGGCCCTCACCGCAATCACCGCGATCATCACCCGCGAGCGCCCCGCCTCTTCGCGCACCATTTTCGCGGCGGCCCAGCGCGGAACCGTCATCAACGAGCGGCTCACCGGTCGCACGAAAGCCCTGTTCTCGCCACGCTGGGTGAGCGCCATGTCCTTCAGCGAGATGGCCGCCAGTGAACCCACCGACGTCGACCGCCAGACCGTCGGGGCCGGCGTCCTCGAGGCCGACACGGAGACCGCGATCTCGGCCATGGCCTCGTCCCTGACCATGCTCACACCGCTGGCGAAGGCGACGGACGACGCCGACGCGGTGTACGCCTCGGTCACCCCCCAGATTCTCCCAGCCCTGTCCGCGCAGCTCACCCCCTCCGAGCAGCTCGACGCGGCGACTACCGTCACCTCACAGGTCACGACCATGCTCTCCGCCGTGACCGTCGAGCCCTCCTCGACCGTCAACCTCATTAACAAGTCCGCGAACTTCCCCGTCCTCGTGCGCAATAACCTGCCCTGGCCGGTGCACGTCGACGTGACCCTCGTGCCCGACGACCCGCGTCTGCGCGCCACCCCCGCCCAATCCCAGACGCTCGCCGCGCAGGGCGCGACGACGGTCGAGGTGCCCGTGGGTGCGATCGGCAGTGGCGACATCGAGGTCACGTACAAGGTCACCACACCCGACGGCCTCGTCCTCGACGACTCCCAGACCGTGACCGTGCGCATGCGCGCCGGGTGGGAGGATGCGATCACCGCCGTCATCGCCTCGCTTTTCGGCCTGCTCTTCCTGGCCGGCATCACGCGTTCGCTGCGCAAGAGGGCCGCACGCAAGGCGCAGGCCGCATCCGGCGACGCCGACACGACAGACATCACCACTGAAACCGAGACAGCAACGACGAAGGAGACCCCATGAGCTCGAACACGCCTCGCCGATCGATCCTGATGGCATCGGCGCTCATGGCGTCGGGCACCATGGTGTCGCGCATCCTCGGCTTCGTGCGCAACGCGATGCTCATCGCCGCGGTCGGCGCGACCGCCGGCGGTGTCGGCGCCGCCTTCCAGACAGCGAACACGCTGCCCAACACGGTCTTCAACCTGCTGGCCTCCGGCATCTTCGACGCAGTCCTGGTCCCGCAGATCGTCGGCGCCATCAAACGCCGCCACGACGGTGACACCTACGTCAACCGCCTGCTGACCCTCGCGGGAACCCTGCTCTTCCTCGTCACCTTCGCGACGATGGTGCTCGCCCCCGTCCTGGTGATGATCACGGCCGCGGGCTACACCGAGGACATTCGCAACCTCGCGATTCTCTTTGCCCTCCTGTGCCTGCCGCAGCTGTTCTTCTACGGCCTGTATAACCTGCTCGGCGAGCTCCTCAACGCGCGCGAGATCTTCGGGCCCTACATGTGGGCGCCCGTCGTCAACAACGTCGTGGGCATCGCGGGCCTCGGCGCTTTCCTCGCCATCTGGGGCGGCGCGCCGGACGGCGGCATTCCCGCGGGCGACCTGACGGGCGCGCAGTTCTGGGTCCTCGCCGGATCCGCAACCCTCGGCGTCATCTGCCAGGCTCTGTGCCTGCTGTGGCCGATGCGTCGGGCGGGAGTCTCCTTCAAGCCGGACTTCCACTTCCGCGGAACCTCTTTCGGGTCGATGCCGCGCGTGGCCGGATGGACGTTCGCGACCCTGGGCGTGTCCCAGGTCGGCGTCCTGTCCACGAACAACCTGGCTGCCATGGCCGACGGTTTCATCGGCCGCAACGGCGCTCAGGGCGGCGTCGTCGGCATCCTCGCCTACTCGACGGCGTTCATGATCTTCATGGTGCCCCAGTCGCTCATCACGGTGTCGCTGACGACCGCGATCTTCACCCGCATGGCGGGTGCCGTCGCTGACGGCGACGACCGCGCGGTGGCCGACAACTACCACCTGGGCGTGCGCACTATTACGTCGCTGACCCTCGTCGCCGCAGCCATGCTGATGGCCGGTTCCGTCCCCATGATGGAGATCGCGATGGCGGCCAAGGGCGGGGATCCCGAGGCCGTGACCGGCTACGCCCTCGTCCTCGCCTCGCTCATGCCCGGCGTCGCCTCGACCGGCATGGTCCTCATGAGCCAGCGCGTCTTCTTCGCCTACGAGGACGTCAAGCCCGTGTTCCTCATGGGCATTGGTCCCACGATCCTCCAGGTGATCGTGGGCTGGTCGATGTATGCCCTGACCGGCGCTCGCTGGTGGGTCGTTGCGGCCGCGCTCGGCGAGACCGTGTGCCGCCTGACCCAGGGCATTATCGCGGTCGTGTGGGTGTCGCGCGAGAACCGCTACGTCGACCGCGCGGGCCTGCTGCGCTCCTACGTGTCCTACCTGGGCGCGGCGATCGTCGCGGGCCTCGTGGGCTTCGGCCTCCTGTGGCTCATGGGCATCCACACCGAGATTTCGTCGACGCTGGGCCGCATGGCCCTGGCCGGCGTGAAGCTCTCGCTCGTGTCCGCGCTGACCGGCCTCGTGTACCTCATCGTGCTGCGCTTCGCTGCGCCCGGCGAATCGGCCGTCATGATGCGCCCGCTGCTCACCCGCCTGCGCGTGCCCGGCGCTGTGGTGAACATCCTGGCAGCGTCCTCCACGCCCACCCCCGCACCAGCTGAGATAATGACGGGACACACACCCGACGAGACGGAGGAACCGATGGCTCCCACGCCCGAACGCAGCGGCGACGACGAGAAGCTGCCGTCGTTTGACGAGGTGCTCTCCGCCTCGCCGATCCCCGCGCCTCCCACGGTCCCCGCAGCCGATGAGGCTGAGGAACTGGCCGCTGCTGAGGGCGCGGAACTTGCCGACATTCCGCCGGCCCCCGCGCCCGCCGAGGTCCCGACCCTCGGCCCCGCGACGCAGGCACCCGTCGAAAACCCGCTGGTCGCCGAGGCCGTGGCCGCACCCATCGTCGATGACATCGCCGAGGCCACGGAGGCCGCGCAGGCACAGGCGATCCCCGAGTCCCTCGCCGAGTACGGCATCGAGCCCGTGACGGATGAGACGGACGCCGCGCAGGTTGAGGCCCCCGCGTTCCCCCTCGCTCCCCCGCCGCCGGCCCCCGCCGCCAGCGGATACGAGCGCGACGCTGAGGTCAATCCCGAGGACTACCCCCATCCCGCTCCCCTGATGGACGGCCCCTCGACGCATCAGATTCCGCGCGTGCAGGCATCCGAGGCGGTGCCCGCTCCCCCGGTCGAGGACGCCACCGAGGTCATGGACCCCGTCCCCCCGATGCCTGCCGCTCCTGCGCAGGCAGCCCCAGCCTCGTCGAACGAGGAGGGCTCCCCCAAGCGCTCCGGCACGCTCATCGACCCGACGAAGCCCGCGCTGATCTTCGGCGTCGTCCTGGTGCTCTTTGGCGCGATCTGGGGTCCGTGGATGGCCACCCGACCGGTCACCGACCTGGATCTGACCCAGTCCCTGCGCGCCGGCGTCGCACAGCAGCAGTCTGACGAGGAGCCCAGCCCCGCGCTCACGACGACACCCCCGCCGGCCCCGACCACGACCCCCGTAATTTCTTCCGTGCAGGTCCTGTCGTGGAACAACGACGACGGCGACCACCCGGACCGCGCGATCAACATGATCGACTCAAACCCGTCGACGTCCTGGTCCTCGCGCTGGTTCGACAACAACCAGTTCCGCGACGAGACCTCCGTGACGATCGTCGTGAAGCTCCAGCAGAAGGCCACCGTGTCCTCGGTGACGCTCAACATGGATCCGGCGACGACCGGCGGCGAGGTCGTCGTGCGTAACGTCACGGACCCGGCGAACCCGCGCGGCGGAACAGAGCTGGCCATGTCGGCGTTGTCTCCGACGACGACGATTCAGCTGCCCGCGGCCGTCGAAACCGACTCGATCGCGCTGCAGTTCCGCTCCATGCCCAAGGGGCAGGACGGACGCAACTGGGCGTGGATCTCCGAACTTACAGTTCAGTAACCCTGAAGGAGGGTACGCATGTCTTTCGTGACGATTCCGGGCCTGGTGACGGCCGAATCCACCGATACCACCGCTGAGACCGCCGAGGTGCAGATCCCGTCGGCGCAGGTGCCCGAGGGCGCCACCGTCCACGACGTTGTCATCGTCGGCTCGGGTCCGGCCGGCTACACGGCCGCGGTCTACACGGCC
>ERZ1674039.236-NODE-236-length-11360-cov-5.061654_pt1 | contig 11360 bp, 1 predicted proteins | sample MGYA00581135_ERZ1674039 | MGnify/ENA primary metagenome ERZ1674039 (study PRJEB41354, sample SAMEA4873313) | human saliva metagenome | biome: human-associated habitat [ENVO:00009003]; feature: mouth environment [ENVO:08000002]; material: saliva material... | reverse complement strand
CCGCAGTTGCTTTGGTTTGGTTGTCTTTTGCTTCTGGAGCAGTTAAGTCAAAGCTAAACTCACCTGCTACTTGCGCACGACCAGTCAACTTCTTAGTGAAGCTGAAGGCTGCAGTCGTTGATAAAGCTTGGTAGTTGTTAGAGAACTCAGCTGGTTTAGCGTAAGTCTCAGTTGCCACTAATTGACCTTGACCGTTGTCGGTAACTGCTACCGTTACTTCAACCGTCTTATCGTCATAGGTATAACCCTTAGAACCATCATTCTTCTCACGAATAATGTAAGTGTGGTTACCTACTTCTGTATAAGTTTCAGCCGGGAAGGTTACAGTCCCGTCTGCCTTATTCTTAGCAGTTTGAACTACTTGGTCAGTAGCTTTGTTAACCAATTCGAAGGTGAATTGGTCATCTGCTAAGTTAGCACCTGTCAGCGCCTTGTTAGCTTTCAAGACTTTGCTTACTGACGCTGCTTGGTAGACGTTAGTAATCTCTTGCCCATCTGGGTATTCTACCGCAGCTTCTAATTGACCTGCGTTGTCTGTGACAGTAACTTTAACCTTGTAGGCCTTCTCATCGTAAGTAATCCCACCAAGCTTACCATTTTGTTCTTTAACAGTGTATTCATAGACACCTGTTTGCGTATAAGTAATCGGATCGAAATTAACGGTCCCGTTCTCATCCGCAGTTGCTTTAGTTTGGTTGTCTTTTGCTTCTGGCGCAGTCAAGTCGAAACTGAACTCGCCAGCCTTTTGCGCACGACCAGTCAACTTCTTAGTGAAGCTGAAGGCTGCAGTTGTTGATAAAGCTTGGTAGTTGTTAGTAAACTCAGCTGGCGTAGCATAAGTTTCAGTCGCTACCAATTGACCTTGGCCATTGTCGGTAACCGCTACGGTTACTTCTGGTGCCTTGGTATCGTAGGTATAACCCTTAGAGCCGTCATTCTTTTCACGAATAATGTAAGTGTAGTTACCTACAGCTGTATAGGTTTCAGCTGGGAAGGTTACAGTCCCGTCTGCCTTGCTCTTAGCAGTTTGGGCAACTTGACCTGTTTCCTTGTTTACCAACTCGAAAGTGAATTGGTCGTCTACTAGGTTAGCACCTACCAAGGCTTTAGTTGCCTTCAAGACCTTAGTGACTGAAGCTGCCTTATAAGTGTTGGTAAAGCCAGGCTTAGTATAGGTAACGGCTGCAGTCTTAGCCCCGCCATTATCGGTTACCGTAACAGTCGCTGTAATGATGTTCTTGTCATAGGTAACACCTGGCAAGTTGTTGTTAACTTCGCGAATCTTATAAGTAAAGTTCCCCGCTGTACGGAACTTCATCTTCTTAAACTTAACAACACCGTTCTCATCGTTAGTAGCAGTTGCTACTACCTGATTGCTACTGTCAACTAATTCAAAGCTGAACTCACCTTGATTCAATGAACGTCCATTCAATGTCTTGTTCACTTCAAAGATAATCTCATCAGGACGAGCCCCTGTCCCGACCCCATCAGTGGTAGTCAAGGCAGCAAAACCATTAACGTCTTCAGTATGTGTAGCGGAAGTAAATGTATAATTGTTGAAGACCTTTTTAGTTACTAAGTCAACAGGCGCAGTGATACGGGTCTGGAAGATGATTAACAAACCACGCCCATCTAGGCTCCCACCATTGCTTGGCGTAATGGTGAAGTGGTTGTCATCTTCAATGTTAACTTCGCCGCCCGTATAAGCCACACGGCCACCGGCTGTCCCACCGTTTTGAGCCGCTTCCCAGTCAGTAAAGTAGTAACCACTAAATGAATCAGGTACAACTTCTTGCCCCTCTGGGATCGTATCTCTCACCATAGCGTTGACTATACCTGGTTTAGCATAACGGTTAATACGAATACGCCAGTTAACCAACTCAGGGTTGTCCCGGTCTTGGTTCCCCCATTTAGTATAACCCGTTGGGTCTACGTCAGGTACGATACGCATTAACTTGTATTCCCCAGCACCTGGCAAATCGAAAGTCTGCTCGATGTTCTTAGGTGTGCTATCAGCCCATACCGCCGTGAAGAGTGCTGTCAATGATTTGTTCTCATTCAGATGAGCATAGTACTCTGCGTTGGTGATTGTGATGGTGGCTGTATTATTCGCTGGGTTAGTTGTTAAAGATGCAACAGTTGTGACATTGTCCCCCGCTTTAATTTCAACCGGACCACTTTGCTCCACTCGGAAGACACTTGGCACTGTATAGGTCAAGGTGTCGCCATTTTGGAGTGTAGCGTTATCCGCAAATTTATAGGTTGGGATAATGTAGAATTTCCCTTCCCCATATTTACCAGGGTTTTGGACTGGGTTGTTATTAATCTTGAAGTCCGTTGTCATGGTATATTGCGCTTCTTGAATCGGCACTTGTGGATAGTGCTGAGTTGCCTCAGCTTTATCAGTATTCGCTGAGTCTTGACCATCCGCATTGGGCTTAGCCGCCCGATCCTCCTCTGCTGCCGGCTGGGCCGCTTGCCCACCATCAGCTTCTTGTCCCCCTGTCTCTTTGGCTTCTTGCGTTTGCTCAGTAGCAGGTGTTGCTACACCAGCATTCGCTTCTTGCGCAAAGGTAGATAGCGGGCTAATAAAAACTTGCAGCACTAATAAGAGTGCGATTAGCAAGTTCGCTAGCTTCTGCTTTTTCACTTTGCTTCCCCTCTCTCACGCTATAAAAGCCGGGCCTACCGCTACATATGCCCTGACTTTCTTAACGCTTGATATTGTGTATATTACTATACCAAGAATATTTTATCACACTCAATCACAAAAGAAAAGTTTCATTTCCTCTCTATCTCATAAAATCGAAATGTCATTACAAATCGATAACACCTACCCCTTCCCTAACATAAGAAAAACGCGTGAGAATCGCCTATATCTGGCGAAACTCACACATTTCCTTCTATTATATATACCCTATTCTGGTCCTAGTGAATCAGGGACCAACTTAGGTATGTATATGTGCATGCTTAGTCATGCGTCTCATCTTTGCGACTAGCTGTTGATTCTGGTCCCTGAGCACTCGATACTGACGAAGCCTGATTGGCAGCCTCCGCTGGCATCACCGGCACGACCGTTTCTTCTCTGGTGTAGACCAACTCGTAAGTCTCAGCTTCTTCATAGACATTAATACCGTCTAGCGTCTCTCCATTCTTGCGTAGGTAGCTATACTTGTAGTTAGCAACCGCCACTGGTTTTGGAATGACGTAACGATTTGGCCACGCACTTAAAGTCGTTGGCTCGTGAATCTCCTGGCCATCCTCTGTGACATGCCGCAAGGTGATAACCGTCTTCTCTTCATAACTTGGAACTCGGTAATGTAATTTTACGACGATTGGTTTATCGCCAACTGTCCCAGATAGCGGATCATCACTGTAGTCGTACACAAGCCAGCCCCATAAATTCTCGTCAGGAGTTACCGTGTATGGCTCACCTTGGGTGACGGTACTTTCCGTTATATGAACTCGCACTGGGAAGCCTTCGATAGAATCATCGTTATAGTATTCAGTGTACAGCTTCGTTACTCGGCGATAGACAAAGACTATTTCAAAGTCATGATCAGGTACCGTGCCCTGGGCATTCTCTGGAACGGACGTCAGTTCATAATCAGGATAGGTATTCTGAGTTTCCTTCTCATACTCTGTTCCAACCTCTACCCTATCTGTCCTTGTTTGCGCCAACTCTTCACCTGACACGGTTACATGTTTAACAGTTTTTGTCACTCGATGAATTGGATTGTAGTAGTAATCGATATAGACTGTCTCAGGATCTTCGCTACTAAAGGTATGGTAAGCATAATTGGTGTTTTTTCGTACCATCCGATAATTATCTGCATTAAACTCCCCTTCTTCACGAATGGCAGGTTCAAATTCAGACCTGAAAGGCTTACCCTCTAATGCTACATGCTCGATTAATTTTATAACCTCTCCCGTTTTGTCATTAATGTATCGCACGATAACTCGATGCTTAGGATTAGAATTATAGACGAAGGTTACAATCGTTTCTTCCGCCTCTAAGAAGCCAGACGCTTGTCCTTGAGTGTGGCTGTAGACATAGCCAGGAACAGGATTAGGCACTAAGTAGTAAGGGGTCTCAGCATGCCCTTTCACCGTTTCGCTCCCAATCTCATGCCCTTCTTCATCGACATAGCGCGCTGTTGCTGTATGGAACTTGTCGAAATGTCGATAAGTTAGGGTGATGGTGGTATCTTCATTGAAAGTAGCAAACAAAGACTGTCCTGTTCTCTTCAGAGCATACTGTTGTTGAGAAAGATCCGCTGGTCGGATGGTAGTCTCTACTCCCATAGGTACTTCAATGTGTTTCTGATATTCAGCAACATATTGGTCAAGGTCTTGTCCTGCCTCATCTACATACTTCAAGGTGACGGTTGCGGTAGTTCGTTTATATCTCAAATTGACAACTTTTGGAGTGTCTTCAAATTGACCTTTGAACTCACTTTCATCACTAGCAAGTTCGTATTTTTTGTCGCCTTTGGAGATATAATGCTTGGAACTTAAATCATAAGTCTCCCCAACTAAACCATCGTGTATCTCACTCACTTCGAGCTTTTCGCCAGTCTCGTCCAAGAAGTTAACTCGGATGATACCTGGTAGAATCCGACGACGGTAGTAAACCTCTACTTCTCCACGCCCATCTCTAGAATTTCTAATTTCAAATACACTAGGTTGAGACCTCAAGTTGTCATAGTTCACGTCATGACCGAGAAAATCATAGAGGTCAGGATAAGGATTCCGAGGTATCAAAGTAGAAATAGGCATTCCCACTGTCCCCGAGATAGTAAACTGTCTATCTGTTTTCCGAGGATCTTCTCGGAGAGTATTTCCTACTTTTCCAAATAACTCCAGTCCTGGGGCCGTTGCTTGATAATAGTAGATGACGTGTTTTTCATAGCTAGCATATTTACCTGTTACCTCTCCTTGGACACCGACATATCGATAGTATTCAATATTCTTCTTCTCCGTCACATATTGCGTCCCGACCGCCCCATGTAAGATGACACGCTCGGCTAGATAATTCCCTCTGTCATCTACATAATCTACGATTACCTTACCCGGATCTGGATAAACAGAGCGATAGACATAAGTGACAACCTGATCTTCTAGTTGATAAGTCCCGGTCGTATTCCCTAGAACCGTGAGGAAAGTAAAGTTATCAAACTGCTTCTGCTCTGTCTGATATGGTGTGCCAAAAGGTTTATAGCTACGAATTGGTGGGGCTAAGTCTTCGTTAGCCTCATCCACATAACGCACAATCAAAGTGCCTTCTTTATCTTTAGTGATATTCACTACTCTATAAATATAAGTAACCACTTGTTCTTGCTCACTATACTGACCGAATTCTTCACCGTTAACTTGGACGAATACATAATTGTTGAATTCTTTTTGACGAGTATAGTAGTTCTTACCCAGCTCGCCTTTCATCACAATTTCCGGGATGAGTAGCATTCCTTGGTCATCCTGATAACGTACCCGCACAATCCCTGGCAACTCCTGGTCAGTGCCTTTACGATAGACATAAGTCACCGTCTGAGTTTCTAGGCTATAGTTACCTGTCTCAGCACCATCGACATGATCGAAGACATAACCTTCGATTTCCTTTTTCTCTGTGCTATAGGCAGTATCTACCTGACCAGAGAGATTAATGGTTGGCCAAATGCTATGCCCATCCGTATCTTGGTAATTCACCTTAACATAGCCAATTGACTTCCGATAGACATAGGTAATCGTTTGTGCCTCTTCTGTATAGAAGCCCATCTCTGGCCCATCAACTCGAACGAGTTCATAGTTGTCAAAGCTTCTCGCCTTTTCTTGATAAGGTAGTCCCACATAGTCTGTCAGATACTTCGGCTGTGCAAGTTCTTCACCCGCTTCATCTTCATACTTGACAGTCAAATCTCCTCGAAGTCTTTCATAATAGTAGATAACCTTCTGAGGCTCTTCGGTTATTTGCCCCTCTGTTTCACCGTCAACTCTAGTAAAACGATGATTTGCGAAGTGTTTCTGAGTGGTAGTATAGTAATCACCAACGGCCCCTTTGATTTCTTCAGCTGGTCCTAAATCAACATCAGCCTCGTTGCGGTAATAAGCAATTACTTTAGAGGTCACGACTCTTGCAATCCGGCGATAAACAAAGTCCACCCTTTGAGTCTGGCCTGAGATATACTTCCCTTTTTTCTCACCCTCGGTACGAATGAGAATATAGTTTTCAATATCTAATGTATCGAATTCATAGGATGCGCCTGGTCGTCCATCAGTATAGACACTTGGCTTAAGCTCTTTGCCATTTTCATCGACATACTTTGCATTCGCATACCCCCAGCCACTTTCTTCCTTCTTATATTCTTTAGTTGAGTATAAGAGAATGACGACCTGTGTCCCTTCTTGGTAAGTGACACGAGGAGGATATCCTTCCCACCCTTGATAGAAGTAGTTTTCAAATTTTTTGATTTCGATCGGGGCATCAGTCCCCACATATCCTGTTGTCACGACATCAGGATGTAGGGTTTCACCCTTGACGGTCTTATATCGTACAACGACTTTCCCTCGAGCCTTGGTTCGAGGACTAGCATAGACATAGGTGACATAATGTTTTTGGCTAGCATAGGTCCCTTGGGTCTCCCCAGACACATAAGATAGACGATAGCCTTCAACTGCCTTCTCTTCAGTCTGGTAGCTATCTCCCAGTAACCCTGCCATATCCACTGGAGGAAGCAAATCATCGTTTGTCTCATCAATATAGCGGACATTTACTGCACCATTATTTGGCGGTAAATTGGCTGGTTGATAGACAAACTTAACGGTCTTGGCTTCCGTTGCGAATGTCCCTTGGCGATCTCCCTCAACTCTCAAGAAGTTATATTCTCTCACTTCTTTCTGAGTAGCTGTGTAGGCAGTGTCTACTTCGCCTTCTAAGGTCTCGGCATCAGCCACAGGCTGATCCGCTTCGTCCACATATAAGACATTGACTGTTCCGCGTGGTTTTGGAATGGCTTGGTAGATGTACTTGACGTTTTGGGCTTCTGTCTTGAAGGTGCCTGTTTCTGGGCCCTCCACTCGCAAGAAGTTGTAGCCTGCTACTTCTTTCTTCTGGGTCGTGTAGGCTGCGTCTACTTCGCCTTCCAAAGTTTCTGGATCTGCCAATTTGGCGTCTTGCTCGTCCACGTAAGTGACATTAACCGTTCCACGTGGTTTCGGAATGGCTTGGTAGATGTACTTAACGTTTTGAACTTCGGACTTGAAGGTACCAGTAGCAGGACCCTCTACTCGCAGGAAGTTATAGCCAGATACTTCTTTCTTCTGGGCCGTGTAGGCTGCATCCACTTCGCCTTCCAAAGTTTCTGGATCTGCCAATTTTGCATTTTGTTCGTCCACGTAAGTGACATTAACCGTTCCTCGCGGCTTCGGAATGGCTTGATAGATGTACTTAACGTTTTGGACCTCTGTCTTGAAGGTGCCAGTAGCTGGGCCTTCTACTCGTAAGAAGTTGTAACCTGTGATTTCTTTCTTCTCAGTTGTATAACTTGAATCCACTTCGCCTTCTAAAGTGACCGGATCTGCCAATTTTGCGTCTTGTTCGTCTACGTAGGTGACATTCACCGTTCCGCGTGGTTTTGGAATGGCTTGGTAGATGTACTTAACATTCTGGACTTCTGCCTTGAAAGTACCAGTTTCTGGACCCTCTACTCGCAGGAAGTTATAACCTGATACTTCTTTCTTCTGCGCCGTGTAGGCTGCGTCTACTTCGCCCTCCAAAGTTTCGGGATCTGCCAATTTTGCGTCTTGCTCGTCAACGTAAGTCACATTCACTGTTCCACGTGGTTTTGGAATGGCTTGGTAGATGTACTTAACATTTTGGGCTTCTGTCTTGAAGGTGCCTGTTTCTTGCCCTTCCACTCTTAGGAAGTTATAGCCTGTAATTTCTTTCTTCTCGGCTGTATAGGCTGCGTCTACTTCGCCCTCCAAAGTTTCGGGATCTGCCAATTTTGCGTCTTGTTCGTCCACGTAAGTTACGTTTACCGTTCCGCGTGGTTTTGGAATGGCTTGGTAGATGTACTTAACATTTTGGGCTTCTATCTTGAAGGTGCCAGTCTCTGAACCCTCCACTCGCAAGAAGTTATAACCAGATACTTCTTTCTTCTGGGCCGTGTAGGCTGCGTCTACTTCGCCTTCCAAAGTTTCGGGATCTGCCAATTTAGCATCTTGTTCGTCCACGTAGGTTACGTTAACTGTTCCTCGTGGCTTTGGAATGGCTTGGTAGATGTACTTAACGTTTTGGACTTCTGCTTTGAAGGTGCCTGTTTCTGGACCCTCTACTCGCAAGAAGTTATAACCTGTGATTTCTTTCTTCTCAGCAGCATAACTTGCATCCACTTCACCTTCTAAGGTGACCGGATCTGCCAATTTGGCGTCTTGCTCGTCTACGTAAGTTACGTTTACTGTTCCTCGCGGTTTTGGAATTGCTTGGTAGATGTACTTAACGTTTTGGACTTCTGCTTTGAAAGTGCCAGTCTCTGGACCTTCTACTCGTAAGAAGTTATAGCCTGTGATTTCTTTCTTCTCAGTTGTATAGGCCGTATCCACTTCGCCTTCCAAGCTAACTGGGTCGGACAATTTTGCATCTTGCTCGTCAACGTAGGTTACGTTAACTGTTCCTCGCGGCTTCGGAATTGCTTGGTAGATGTACTTGACGCTCTGAACTTCGGACTTGAAGGCCCCAGTTTCTGGACCCTCTACTCGTAGGAAGTTGTAACCTGTGATTTCTTTCTTCTCAGTTGTATAACTTGCGTCCACTTCGCCTTCCAAGGTAACTGGGTCGGACAATTTAGCATCTTGCTCGTCTACGTAAGTCACATTCACTGTTCCGCGTGGTTTTGGAATTACTTGGTAAATATATTTAACATTCTGAACTTCTGCCTTGAAGGTGCCAGTAGCAGGACCCTCTACTCGCAAGAAGTTATAACCTGAAATTTCTTTCTTCTCGGCTGTATAGGCTGCGTCCACTTCGCCTTCCAAGCTAACTGGATCTGCCAATTTTGCATCTTGTTCGTCCACGTAAGTCACATTCACTGTTCCACGTGGTTTTGGAATTGCTTGGTAGATGTACTTAACATTTTGAACTTCTGTCTTGAAGGTGCCAGTTTCTGGACCCTCTACTCGCAGGAAGTTATAACCAGATACTTCCTTCTTCTGCGCCGTGTAGGCTGCGTCTACTTCGCCCTCCAAAGTTTCGGGATCTGCCAATTTTGCGTCTTGTTCGTCTACATAGGTTACGTTTACTGTCCCGCGTGGTTTCGGAATTGCTTGGTAAATATATTTAACATTCTGAACTTCGGACTTGAAGGTACCTGTTTCTGGGCCCTCTACTCGTAGGAATTTGTAGCCTGTGATTTCTTTCTTCTCAGTTGCGTAGGCGGCATCCACTTCACCTTCTAAGGTAACAGGATCTGCCAACTTAGCGTCTTGCTCATCCACGTAAGTGACATTAACTGTTCCGCGCGGCTTCGGAATGGCTTGGTAAATATATTTCACGTTTTGGACTTCTGTCTTGAAGGTACCAGTAGCAGGACCCTCTACTCGTAAGAAGTTGTAACCTGTGATTTCTTTCTTCTCAGCAGCATAAGTTGCATCCACTTCGCCTTCCAAGGTAACTGGGTCGGACAATTTAGCGTCTTGCTCATCCACGTAAGTGACATTAACTGTTCCGCGTGGTTTTGGAATGGCTTGGTAGATGTACTTAACATTCTGAACTTCGGACTTGAAGGCACCTGTTTCTTGGCCCTCTACTCGTAGGAAGTTGTAACCTGTGATTTCTTTCTTCTCAGTTGCGTAGGCGGCATCCACTTCACCTTCTATGGTAACTGGATCTGCCAACTTAGCATCTTGCTCGTCCACGTAAGTGACATTAACTGTTCCGCGTGGCTTCGGAATTGCTTGGTAGATGTACTTAACATTTTGAACTTCGGCCTTGAAGGTGCCAGTAGCTGGGCCTTCCACTCGCAAGAAGTTATAGCCTGTGATTTCTTTCTTCTCAGTTGTATAACTTGCATCCACTTCACCTTCTAAGGTAACTGGATTTGCCAACTGAGCGTCTTTCTCATCAACGTAAGTTACTTGGACACGTCCAGATTCCTTAGCTGAGGATTGTGATTCTTTCGGTGTATAGATGAAGGTCGTGACTTGTGGTTCAGTTTGGTACTGACCAGAAACCTTCCCTTCAATACGTGCAAGCTCGTAACCTTGGAAAGTTTTCTCTTCTAATGTAAAGTCACTTCCCACGGTACCAGTTGTTACGAGATCGTCTGATAATTTGTCTTGCTTCTCGGTTAGATAACGAGCTGTTACGGTACCTTCTACTTTTGGCTTGTTAGAGCTTGTGTGGATATAACCGACATAAGTGAAACCATCGATTTTAGGCGGCGTATATTGATAAGTTTGCCCCTTGGTTACCGTCTGGGTCTCGCTAGCACGCAAATAATTCATTTGCGCCAGAGCAGCACGACCAGCGCCTAAACCGGATAAACCGATAACTAAGAGCAACCAGAATTTCCAAGAGCCGTTTTGCTTACGGAAAGACCATGCAAGCAGTGTCCCTAGAATCAATAGGAGTGCACTAATGAGCCACTGCAGGATGACCGCATTCAACTCACCCGTCTTAGGAAGTGAGCCTGAGTTTTGCGGTTTGGATGGTTCTGGGTCTCCAGGTACAGAAGAAGATTCTGATGAACTGGAACTCTGGGAATCGGACTCTGACGAGCTAGACGATTCGGAACTCTCGGAATCTGATGAGCTGGAGGACTCAGATTCTGAGGAAGAGGAGCTCTCGGACTCTGAAGAGGACGAACTCTCAGATTCAGAGGACTCTTCCGATGATGCTGAAGATTCATCGGATTGACTAGGTGGTTGAGGTTTTGAGCTTGCATCTTGCTCATAAACCAATTGATAATCCGCCACATCTGTTGACGCCGTACCAGTCGGATTCTCTTTCACCACTTGCTGGAGTTGTTCAGGTGTAAGATCCGCCTGATTGACGAAATGATAATTTACAGTGGTCTGTTCTCCCTGAGAAAAGACTTGTAATATTTGTGTGGGGAACGCTAAACAAAAGATAGCGCTGAGCGCAAGGGCTCTTTGGGTTTTGTGACGCATGCCGATAATTCCTTTCAATATTTGTCCATTGTCTATTTAACTAGATTTATAGGCGAAAGTCAATCTAATTGCGCAAAATTCACATGATTTTTTTGTAAATCATATGATATCCTCCAATATATTATTTAAATATATATTTTGCATGATTGTTTGGACATCAAACTAAAAGAATTGCCTAGACATAAGGGAATAAA
>ERZ1674039.209-NODE-209-length-12359-cov-5.685712_pt1 | contig 12359 bp, 9 predicted proteins | sample MGYA00581135_ERZ1674039 | MGnify/ENA primary metagenome ERZ1674039 (study PRJEB41354, sample SAMEA4873313) | human saliva metagenome | biome: human-associated habitat [ENVO:00009003]; feature: mouth environment [ENVO:08000002]; material: saliva material... | reverse complement strand
GTGTGCTCTTCCGATCTTTCTCGGTGCCCAGTTCCTTCACAGGAACGCCGCCGTTGTACTTGAGGGCACGCACGGTGGCGACGATGACGCAGGCATCGGGCCAGAGGCCGGCCTTGCGGCACTTGATGTCGAGGAACTTCTCGGCGCCCAGGTCGGCGCCGAAGCCGGCTTCGGTGACGACGTAGTCGGCCAGCTTCAGGCCTGCGCGGGTGGCGATGACCGAGCTGCAGCCGTGGGCAATGTTGGCAAAGGGGCCGCCATGCAGCAGCGCCGGGTTGTTTTCCAGGGTCTGCACCAGGTTGGGCTTGATGGCGTCGCGCAGCAGCACGGCCATGGCGCCGTGGACCTGCAGCTGCCGTGCCCGCAGGGGCTGGCCCTGGCGGTCCAGGCCGAAGACGATCTCGCCCAGCCGCTCGCGCAAGTCCATGAGCGACGTGGCCAGGCAGAAGATGGCCATGACCTCGCTGGCCACCACGATGTCGAAACCGTCTTCGCGCGGCTGGCCGTTCACGTGGCCACCCAGGCCCACGATGGTGCTGCGCAAGGCCCGGTCGTTCATGTCCATCACCCGCTTCCAGTGGATGCGGGTGGGATCGATGTCCAGTTCGTTGCCGTGGTGGATGTGGTTGTCGATGGCGGCCGCCAGCAGGTTGTGTGCCTGGCCGATGGCAGCGAAGTCGCCGGTGAAATGAAGGTTGATGTCCTCCATAGGCACGACCTGGGCGTGACCGCCGCCCGCCGCACCGCCCTTGATGCCGAAGACCGGCCCCATGGACGGTTCGCGCAGGCAGATCATGGTCTTTCGGCCGATGCGGTTGAGGGCATCGCCCAGGCCGACCGTGAGGGTGGTCTTGCCTTCGCCGGCCGGCGTGGGGCTGATGGCGGTGACCAGCACCAGTCGGCTGTCCTTCCTTTCGGGCTGGCTGTCGAGCCAGTCCAGCGAGACCTTGGCCTTGTAGTGGCCGTAAGGCTCCAGGGCGTCATCGGGGATGCCGGCCCTGGCGGCAATGTGGCCGATGCGCTCCAGGTGGGCGTTCTGAGCGATCTCGATGTCGGTGGGCATGGTGTTGTCTCGTTCCTGGGAAGCGCAGAGGGGCGAATGGCCAGCCCAGGGACAGGGCGGACTGGCATGCCGTGGACGGCGTTCAGGATCGTACCAGCTCGGACGCAAAAAAGCCCGGAAGGCAGTCACGCCGTCCGGGCTGGTATCTGGCGGAGACGGTGGGATTCGAACCCACGGTTCGCTTTTTGAGCAAACACTCCCTTAGCAGGGGAGCACCTTCGGCCTCTCGGTCACGTCTCCGGGGAAGGTTTCCGGGCACCGGCCAGTGGCTGGCGCCCTTCACTTCCAGCGAAAGCCGCCAGGCGACTTTCGTAAAGATGAAATGATGGCAGAGAAAAGGAAATTTTTCAAGCGCTTGGCGAAAAAACCGCGCGCCTGAACAACGCCTTTCGCTGTTGCGTTCAGACCACCTTCTCTTCGACCGCCTCGCCTTCCAGGCCAAAGGCTGCGTGCAGGGCGCGCACCGCGAGCTCCAGGTACTTGTCCTCGATGACGACGGAGGTCTTGATCTCGCTGGTGGAGATCATGCGGATGTTGATGCCTTCCTTGGCCAGGCACTCGAACATGCGGGCCGCGATGCCGGCATGGCTCTTCATGCCCAGGCCCACGATGGAGACCTTGGCGATGAGCGGGTCGCCCTTGACCTCGCCGCCGCCCAGGCCCGGCACCACTTCGGTTTCCAGCACCTTCATGGTGCGCTTGAAGTCGTTCTGGTTGACGGTGAAGGAAAAGTCGGTGGTGCCGTTGACCGCCTGGTTCTGCACGATCATGTCGACATCGATGTTGGCAGCCGCCACCGGCCCCAGGATGCGGGAAGCAATGCCCGGCACGTCCGGCACCTTGGTCAGGGTGATCTTGGCTTCGTCGCGCTGGAAGGCGATTCCGGAGATGACGGCTTGCTCCATGTTGGTTCCATCCATTTCTTCTTCAAAGGTGATCAGCGTGCCCGATTTCATTTCCTCGTCGAGCGGGATGTCGGGCGATGTGAGGCTGGAGAGCACCCGGGTCTTGACCTTGTACTTGCCGGCAAACTCGACCGAGCGGGTCTGCAGGACCTTGCTGCCCAGACTGGCCATTTCAAGCATCTCCTCGAAGGTGATGCGATCAAGCCGGCGGGCTTCGGAGACGATGCGCGGGTCGGTGGTGTAGACGCCGTCGACATCGGTGTAGATCAGGCATTCATCCGCATGGATGGCAGCTGCCACGGCCACGGCCGAGGTGTCGGAACCCCCGCGGCCCAGCGTGGTGATGTGGCCTTCGTGGTTGATGCCCTGGAAGCCGGTGATGATGACCACCCGCCCCTGGTCGAGGTTCTCGCGGATGCGACGGTCGTCGATGGATTCGATGCGGGCCTTGGTGTAGGCATCATCAGTGACGATGGGCACCTGCCAGCCGGTGAAGCTGATGGCATCGACGCCCTGGCTCTTGAGGGCCATGGCCAGCAGGGCCACGGAAGCCTGCTCGCCGGTGGAAGCGAGCATGTCGAGCTCGCGCCGGTCGGGCTCGGCCTGGATGGCCTTGGCCAGGTCGATGAGGCGATTGGTCTCGCCCGCCATGGCCGAAGGAACGACCACCATCCGGTGGCCGGCACGATGCCATTTGGCAACCCGCCGGGCCACGTTCTGGATGCGTTCGACCGACCCCATCGAGGTACCGCCGTATTTGTGAACGATGAGCGCCATTGATGTGAGGATCCCGCTTGATGGGGGAAGACAGTGCAAGGACCGTGCTTCCGGGATTCGTGAAGGAACGAAGATGCTGCGCCTGGCTGGCGTTTCCCGTCGTGCAGACGCCAGACGACCCTTGTGAGTCCCGTCTGGCGTGCCTCGGTGCGACCTTCTCTATGGGGCAATGATTATAAGTTGCCAAAATGCACAGCGGGGGCGTGCAGTCCGTTATTTCTGATGTAAACGAGTCTCATAGGCAAAACCGACAACCACGGGCAGATCTTGCCCCGCTTCCGTGCAAACGTCTGCGGGCAGATGCGGCGATGCCCTGAAGCGGTGCAACAGGAAGCCGCGCGAGCAGAGACCGCCGCGGGCGCCACCTGCAGCGGGAATTTGCCCTCTACAGCCAGGGCTGCAAGGCTGCAGCCGGCTGCCAGGAAAGCTGCACGCGGGGGCCGCTGCGGCCGTGGGCCGCGTGGGCATCGGGCGGCATGTCAGCGAGCAGTCCGAACGGTGCCGCATGAATGGGCTGGCCGTCCGCGCGGATCACCGGCAGGCAGGCGCGCAGACAGGCGGGAATGCCGCGCGCCTGCATCAGCTTCTTCCAGCTGCGACTGGGCGAGGATGGGGACAGGCGCAGGCGCTCGCCTCCCCGCCCCTGGTCGATGAGGATCTCGGTGCGGCTGAGCCAATCGGCATCCACCGTATCCGGCGCGTCCGTGAGCATCGCCAGCTCGGACCCCGCCTGTTCGATGTAGAGGCGACCCGCGGGCAGATCGACGAAGGTCTCGCCCTTCCAGCGCAGCAGCAGCGGTGTGATGGGCGGCACCTCGGGCAGGACACCGATGCGGTCGCGGTAGCGCAGCAGGGTGATGCCGTCGTGGCGAACGAGGGCCTGGCTGGCTGCGGCCAGCAGCAACTGACGTTCGATCTCGAAAAGCTTGAGGCGCGACGGCATGCGGCAGCCCAGCCGCCCCAGCCACCAGCGCAGCGCCTCGGCCCGGCGCACGCTGTCCAGGCCCATCATGGCCGACCGGGAGAGCATGGGCCAGTCGGCTGCCGCGGTGTGCGACGCCAGATGCACGGTGCAGGCCGCCACGTCGGCCTCGGCCTGACCCAGCAGACGATCAGCCGCCTGTTGCAGCAGGCCGATGGAGGCCAGCTCATCGGGCAGCGAGAGCGCGTCGTCACGCAGACGCCGATCCAGGAAGCGGCGCACCCGGTTGCGGGCCAGACGCGTGTCCTGGTTGGACGGGTCTTCCACCCACTGGATGCCGCGCACCTGCGCCCACTCGGTCAGCTGCTGGCGCGACAGCCCCAGGAAGGGTCGCAGCACGCGCATGCCGGCCGGTGCGTGGGGCATGGGAGAGGATTCGCGCATGCCGGCCAGGCCCAGCAGGCCGCTACCCCGACGGCGGCGCAGCTCGACGGTCTCCAGCTGGTCATTGGCGTGATGGGCGGTCAGCACCACCCGGGCGCCAATCTCGGCCGCCATGTCGGCCAGGGCGCGGTAGCGCCCTGCCCGGGCCCAGGCTTCCAGACCCAGGGCGCCAAAACCGGCAGACACCCGAAGCTGGCGCGACAGGAACGGCAGCCCGAGCGAGGAGGCTTCGGCGGCGCAGAAGGCCAGCCAGTCATCGGCGCGGGATTGCAGACCATGGTGGACATGGGCCACGGCGGCCCGCACCACGGGGCGCAGAGCTGCCACGGTGTGCATCAGCACCTGCGAGTCACGCCCGCCCGAACAGGCCAGCAGCAGTGTGTCGTCGGGCCCCAGGCCTGCACGCTGCAGGCACTGGCGCAAGGCATCCACGGGCGTGTCGTCGGTCATCGTCAGGTCAGTGGATCCGGCGGATCATGCCCGGGCGCGGTGCGGCCGGGCATGGCAGGCAGTCTGCCCGATGGCGGGTCAGGCCGTGACTTCCTTGAACTTGCCGTAGGCAGCAATGCGGCTCTGGCGCTGGCGCACCAGGTCAGCGCGGCGGATGCCGGAGAGCTGGCGCAGGGCCTCGGCAATGGCCGGGCGCAGCTTGGCCACCATGGCATTCATGTCGCGGTGAGCACCGCCGACCGGCTCGTCGATGATTTCGTCGATGAGCCCCAGGGCCTTCAGGCGTGAGGCCGTGATGCCCATGATCTCGGCTGCCTCGGAGGCCTTCTCGGCGCTCTTCCAGAGAATGGCGGCGCAGCCCTCGGGCGAGATGACGGAGTAGACGCTGTATTGCAGCATCATCAGGATGTCGGACACACCCAGCGCCAGCGCACCACCCGAGCCCCCTTCGCCGATGACGATGCTGATGATGGGCACTTCAAGGGCCGCCATTTCCAGCAGGTTGCGGCCGATGGCCTCGGACTGACCGCGCTCCTCGGCCCCCATGCCGGGGAAGGCACCCGGGGTGTCGATGAGGGTGATGATCGGCAGGCCGAACTTCTCGGCCAGCTTCATCAGGCGCAGCGCCTTGCGATAGCCCTCGGGGCGCGGCATGCCGAAGTTGCGGTGCGTGCGCTCCTTGGCATCGCGCCCCTTCTGGTGGCCGATGACGACGATGCTGCGACCATCGAAACGGGCCACCCCCCCCACGATGGCAGGATCGTCGGCAAAGGCGCGATCACCGTGCAGCTCGTGGAAGTCGGTCATCAGCGCATGGATGTAGTCCAGCGTGTAGGGGCGCTGCGGATGCCGGGCCACCATGGCCGTCTGCCAGGGCGTGAGCTTGTCGTAGAGATCCTTCAGCTTGGAATCGCACTTCGAGCGCAGCCGGTCGATCTCCTCGGCGATATCGACGGCCGATTCTCCCTGCACGTAGCGCAGTTGCTCGATCTTGCTCTCGAGTTCGGCGACAGGTTGTTCAAAATCCAGATAGGTTGTCTTCATAGATGTCGGTGCGACCTTCAACGCCGCCAGGTGGTGCCGGCGGGACCGTCTTCAAGGGTGATGCCGGCCTCGGCCAGCTGCTGGCGGATGGCGTCGGCCTCGGCGAAGTTCCGAGCCTTGCGGGCAGCCAATCGGGCGTCGACCAATGCCTGGATCGCATTATCGTCGAGATCGCCCTCATGAGCTGCTGCGCCGCGCAATCCGTTGCGGCGCACCGCGACCGGATCCTGCCCCAGCAGCCCCAGCACGGCGGCCAGGCCGCGCAGCTGACGCTCGATGGCGGGATCACGGGTGCGGTTGAGATCGGTGGCCAGCTCGAACAGCACCGAAACGGCCACCGGGGTGTTGAAATCGTCGTCCATCGCCTCGGCAAAGCGCATGGCGCGCGGCTCGGACCAGTCGATGGCGGCCACGGCAGCCCGGGCAGCGTCACCGTCGGCGCAGCCGGCAACGGCAGCCTGGCCTGCCCCGGCCGATGCTGCTGCACCCTGCCCGGCCTGGCCTTCGACCTGAGCCTGTACGGCCGGCCAGTCGGTCGAGAGCGCGTTGTAGAGACGCAGCAACGATTCGCGGGCGTCGTCGAGCCCGGCATCGGAATAATTGACCTGGCTGCGGTAGTGCGAACGGACGATGAAGAAGCGGATGACCTCACCGTCGAACTTCTTCAGCACGTCGCGGATGGTGAAGAAGTTGCCCAGCGACTTGGACATCTTCTCGCCGTCGACCTGCACAAAGCCGTTGTGCAGCCAGTAGCGCACGAAGCTCTTGCCGCCCTCGGGGAAATAGGCGGCATCGCTCTGGGCGATCTCGTTCTCGTGGTGCGGGAACTGCAGGTCGGCCCCGCCGCCGTGGATGTCGAACTGCCGGCCCAGCAGCCGGGTGGACATGGCCGAGCACTCCAGGTGCCAGCCGGGACGCCCCGGTCCGAACGGCCCCTGCCAGCAGGCCTCGGCCGGCTCCTCGGGCTTGGCAGCCTTCCAGAGCACGAAGTCGAACGGATCTTCCTTGCCGGCGGCCACGGCCACGCGCTCGCCGGCGCGCAGGTCATCGAGCGACTTGCCGCCCAGACGGCCGTAGCCGGCAAAGCGCCGGACCCGGAAAAGGGTGTCGCCGTCGCCACTGCGGTAGGCGTAGCCGTTCTTTTCCAGCAGGCTCACCAGATCCAGCATCTGCGGCACGTATTGGGTGGCACGCGGTTCCAGGTCCGGGCGCTGGATGCCGAGCGCGGCCTCGTCCTCGTGCATGGCGGCGATGAAGCGGCCGGTGAGGCTGGAGAGCGTCTCACCGTTCTCGACGGCACGACGGATGATCTTGTCGTCGATGTCGGTGATGTTGCGCACGTAGGTGACCTGATAGCCACGCGCACGCAGCCAGCGCTGCACCACGTCGAAGGCCACCAGCATTCGTGCATGGCCGATGTGGCAGTAGTCGTAGACCGTCATGCCACAGACATACAGCCCCACCCGCCCCGCTTCGAGGGGCTGGAAGTCTTCCTTGCGACGGGTCAGGGAGTTGTAGAGCTTGAGCGTCCGGGCCATGGAGGGTCGACGGTAGGGAACGGAAAAAGGGATGAAAAGGGCGGGCACGACAGACGAGAGCACCGGGAACACGCGGCTCCATGTCCGGGACGGACCCGGGAAAGCCTGCGGCCACCGCACCTGTGGCGCACACCCCAAGCGCCGGCCGGGCTGCAAGGACAAATGCACATGCCGCCCGCTGCACGCTCTAGAATGCCGCACTAAACTCAGAGTGTAACCGACAGTCGTGGATCGACCCCGCACTGCAACGGTATTCCAGAGCGCATGACATCACGTGCATGCCGGTGCGCCCTGGCCTGCCCTGTCCTTTGCCCCCCTTCCGTCTCATCCGTCCGTCGCCCATGCCCACCGTTTCCTCCCTGCCCGCCTCCCTGATGCGAATGGCACTGCTGCCGGCGCTGATTCTGGCCGCCACCCAGGCGGGCGCTGCCGACAGCGCATCGACCGAGCGGCTGGACAGCGCCATCCTGTCCTCGCACGGTGCCCTGGTCGAGACAACAGCCGACGAAGCGACGGCCGGCACACCGGACAGCAACCAGGGCGATGCTGCATCGGCCCAGGCCTCGCGCGCCTCGGTGGGCAGCGGCTCCGGCAATGATGGTGCGGATGCGAGCCTGGCCGATCCCCTGCCGATCAATCGCGGAGGCCAGCCCGCCGATGCCCGTGCCGAGCTGGAGAACCAGCGCCGGCAGGCGCAGGCGGCCCTGAACCGGCGCGATCCGGCCCGGGCGCTGGCCATGGCCAATGCGGCCCTGCAGGAAGCACCGGGTGATGCCCGGCTGCGCTTCCTGAAAGGGCTGGCACTCTTTCAGCTCAAGCGGATGGCCGATGCCGAGCACGAGTTCAACGGGCTGATCGAGGAGTTTCCCGAGCTGCCCGAGCCCTACAACAACCTGGCCGTGGTCCGGGCGGCCCAGGGCAACCTGGAAGGCGCCCGCGATGCCCTGGAAGCCGCCATCCGCTCGGTCCCGGACTACGCGGTGGCCTACCAGAACCTGGGCGATCTGTACCTGCAGCTGGCGGCGCAGCGCTGGCGCCATGCCCAGAAGCTGGCCCCCAGCCCCGTGCGCGCCACCCGGCTGAAGGCGCTGGAGACGCTGCTCGAACCGTCCACCGACCGTTCTTCGGGCGAGGCTTCCCGTTCCGTCACACGGCCGGCAGAATCGGCCGTCAAGCGTGCCCCGGCGGGCGAGTCCACGACACCCCGCAGGTCTTCGCCAACAGAATGATCCGTCCCGCGCCGGGCTGGGCCACACGATCCCGCGGCCGGACCGGCAGGACGTCCACATCGCCGGCTGCCCCGGGCCTGATGCCCGGACCCGGCCTTCATGACAAATCGTTTTTCACAGGAGCAACACCCTCATGATCCGTTTCACCCGTCCCCACTCCCTGCTGTCGCCCGTTCTGGCCCTGCTCACCGGCGCCCTGCTGATGTCGGGCCCGTCCGATGGCGCCGCCGCCGAAGCTGCCCCGAAGGTGCGGATGAAGACCTCGCTGGGTGAGATGGTGATCGAGCTGTACCCGGAAAAGGCCCCCAAGACCGTCGAGAACTTCCTGAAGTACGTCGACGACGGCTTCTACAAGGACACGATCTTCCACCGCGTCATCGGCAACTTCATGATCCAGGGCGGCGGCTTCGATACGAAGATGCAGCAGAAGCCCACCCGCAGCCCGATCCCGCTGGAGTCGCGCAACGGCCTGAAGAACGACCGCGGCACCATCGCCATGGCCCGCACCAGTGTGCCTGACTCCGCCACCGCCCAGTTCTTCATCAACACCGTCAACAACAACGGCCTGAACTACCCGCAGCCGGACGGCAACGGCTATGCCGTGTTCGGCAAGGTGATCGAGGGCATGGAGACCGTGGACAAGATCGCCCAGGTGCAGACCACCCGCGCCGGCATGCACGCCGACGTGCCGCGTGAGCCGGTGATCATCGAATCGGTCGAGCGGGTCAAGTAAGCCGTGTCCGGTGCCGCCCTGCCCAGCCTGCTCGATCCCGACCGGGTGCTGTTCGCCTCGGACATGCACCTGGACGACCGCCATCCGGCGCTGGTCGAGCGTTTCCTGACCGAGCTGGCCGCACGCCTGCAGGCCACGCCGGCATCGGGCAGCACGCTCTTCCTGCTGGGGGATCTCTTCGAGTACTGGATCGGCGACGATGCCGTGGGGCCAGCCGCGCAGCGGCTGGCAGCACTGTTGCACGGCTTCGCCGGCCAGGGCGGCCAGGTCTTCCTGATGCACGGCAACCGGGATTTCCTGATCGATTCACCGCTGCCCGGCCAGCCCGGGCACACCACCTACAGTCAGCGGTGCGGCGCCACGCTGCTGACGGATCCCACCGTGGTGGAGATCGCCGGTCAGCGGGTGCTGCTCTCGCATGGCGACCCGCTGTGCACCGACGACGTGCCCTACCAGCAATGGCGCGCCCAGTGCCGCCAGCCGGCCTGGCAGGCCGCGCTGCTGGCCCGCAGCGTGCCCGAGCGGATTGCGCTGGCGCAATCGCTGCGTCAGCAGAGTGCCCAGCAGCAACAGAGTGCGGCCGTGCTGGCTGACGTGAACCGTGATGCCGTGAATGCGGCCATGGACGCCCACGACTGCCCGGTCCTGGTACATGGCCACACCCATCGCCCCGCCCTGCATCGCTGGTCGCATCCGCGCGGTCAGCGTACCCGCTGGGTATTGAGCGACTGGACCGAAGGCGACACCTCAACCCCGCCGCGCGGTCATGTCATGTCCTTCGCCGAAGGCATGGCGCTGCCCGTCGCCGCAGACTGAGCGCATTTCGTTTGCCGATCGATGTCGCGGCAGATGCCGCGCAGCAGATCCACTTCGGCCGCCGTCAGCGACGTGCGGCCAAACAGATGCCGCAGCCGCGCCATCAGCCGCCGCGGCCGGGCCGGATCCAGCGTGCCCAGCGCGGCCAGGCTGCTTTCGGCATGCCGATACAGCCCTTCCACGGCCCCCAGATCAGCCAGTCTTTCACTGGGTCGGACGCCCCGGCTGCCATCGTGGCGCACGCCAGCCCCCAGACTTGCCTCATCTCCACGGCCGCGCACATCCGTCGGATATCCATCCACGGCACGGGCCAGCTCTCCGCCCGGCGCTCCACCTGATGCGGATTCCCCACGGGTCATGGCACGCGCCGCCTCCCGCTCCAGCACCGCCTGCCGCAGCGAGAACGCCACGATCTGCACGGCCTGCGCCAGGTTCAGCGAACTGTAGTCGGCATCGGCCGGAATGGTGAGCCAGCGCTGGCAGCGCGCCATCTCGGCCGTGCCCAGCCCGGTACGCTCGGTACCAAAGACAAAGGCCACCCGCTGCACCTTCCCGGCCGACAGCATGTCCAGCACCTCGGCACACAGCGGCCCGGGAAAGGCGGCCGGCGGGCCAAATTCCCGCCCCTCGGCGCTGACCGCCACCGCCAGCTGGCAGTCGGCCAGCGCCGCGTCCAGACTGGGACGGCTGCCGACCTGCGCCAGCCGCGCCTCTGCACCAGCGGCCAGAGCCAGTGCTCCTGCATCTTCACGGAACGCAGCGTCACGCGGTGCCGCCACCATCAGATCCGGAATGCCCATGGTGGTGAGCGCCCGCACGGCCGACCCGATATTGGCCGACAAACTGGGCGAAACCAGCACGAACCGGCAGGCATCCAGCAAGTGTTGGCTGAATGCATCCAGTTTGCGGTGAGTTTCTGAACGCTCGGTCAATTGTTGATGTAGAATCGTGGAATTGTTCTTCTGAAGAGTCACCATGCATCCGATGCTCAATGTCGCCGTGCGTGCCGCACGGCAGGCTGGCCGACTGATCAACCGCGCCAGTGTCGACATCGAAACGGTGCAGATCACCCGCAAGGACCGCAACGACTTCGTCACCGAGGTGGATCGTGCTTCCGAAGCCGCCATCATCGAGACGCTGCTTGCGGCCTACCCCGACCACGCAATCTTAGCGGAGGAGTCCGGCTTCCTGCCTGGCAGGTCCACCCCGGCCGACACCCCGCTGAAGGACGTGGAGCACGTCTGGATCATCGATCCGCTGGACGGCACCACCAACTTCATTCACGGTCTGCCTCATTACTGCATCTCCATCGCCCTGATGGAGCGCGGCGTGATCACCCAGGCACTGATCTTCGATCCCAACCGTAACGAGCTGTTCACGGCCACCCGTGGCCGGGGCGCCTTCCTCAACGACCGCCGCATCCGCGCCAGCAAGCGCTTCCGCCTGGAAGATTCGCTGCTGGGCACGGGCTTCCCCTTCCGTCGCCACCAGGACGAGGACGCCTACCTGACGGTGCTGCGTCCGCTGGTCGACAAGGGTGCCATCATGCGCCGCTCGGGCTCGGCCGCGCTGGATCTGGCCTATGTGGCCACCGGCCGCTTCGACGCCTTCTTCGAACTGGGGCTCAAGCCCTGGGACGTGGCTGCCGGCAGCCTGCTGGTCACCGAAGCTGGTGGTCTGGTGGGCGACTTCGACGGCGAGGCGAACTATCTGGATGGCGGCCAGATGCTGGCCGGCAACCCGAAGCTCTTCTCGATCCTGGTGCCGCTGTTGCAACCGGTGCTGGGCAGTGGCGTGCAGCCTGCGGCTCCGGCCGCAACCGATGCCGCACCCGCTCCGCGTCGCCAGCTGCGTGCCCGCTCCAGGGCCGCCGCCCCTGAGCGCGGTGCTGCCGAGGACGACAAGCGCTGAGCCTGTCCGCGAGGCGATTCATGGTTTTCCATGATTGTGTCGTTGGCCATTTGCTACATTTTGCAGTACCCGGCGCCCCGTCATTCGGGGCGCTCTCCCGGATCCGTGATCCGGCCTTGCGAGCCCGGGTGGCAAAAGCCATCCGGGCCCGCACTTGGCCGGGACGGGTACATCGCCCGACCCAGCTCCGCCACAACCTTCGTGGCCGCGCCACCCGCCCCCTGTTCCCGATGCCCGGGCACGGACCAGGGTGCAGGACCGGCGGCAGGCCACACTCACGGAACTCGCCAGTTGGGCGTGCCAGGCAGCCCTTCCGCACTCCGTTTTCCCCTCCGTTTCATCCGTCCGCGACACGGGTCGGCCCTTGCCGCCGCCCTTTCCGGCACTTTCGTTCATCTTGCATGTCCATGAATCAGACATCTCCTTCGCGGCAAGACGGCCGCCAGAACCACCAGCCCCGTCTTGCGGGCATGGTCGTCAAGGGAATCGTGACCAGCGTCGCGCTGGCCGCCGTGGCCGCCTGCCAG
>ERZ1674039.202-NODE-202-length-12589-cov-5.689564_pt1 | contig 12589 bp, 11 predicted proteins | sample MGYA00581135_ERZ1674039 | MGnify/ENA primary metagenome ERZ1674039 (study PRJEB41354, sample SAMEA4873313) | human saliva metagenome | biome: human-associated habitat [ENVO:00009003]; feature: mouth environment [ENVO:08000002]; material: saliva material... | reverse complement strand
TTCAGCTTCTGGTCTGCAACCCGCTTCCCCGCATCAGGCTCCTTCCGTCATGCCCTCTCCATCACCAGATGCACATAGGGCCGCTTCACCAGCCGCCCGTCCTTGCTGACAGCCAGATCCTCTTCCTGCACACGCGCCACCCGCTGCAGGGGCAGGGCGCCCACCTGTTGCTCGATGTCGGTGGCATCCCACAACGCAAAGCCGTGCGCGGCAAACGGCAGCCGCTGCATGAAGGCCTTTTCGGCAAACGTCAGACAAAGCCGGCCGCCCGGTTTCAGCACCCGTGCAAGCTCTGCCAGCATTGCCGGCATGTCTGCCCAGAAATACACCGTGTTCACCGCCAGCGCCCGGTCGAACGACGCATCTGCCAGCGGCAGCCGTGTGCCGTCATAAAGCACATGATCGGCCAGGCCGGCCTGGATGAAGGGTGCATTGAAGGCCTGAGCTTGCGCCACCATCGTCTCCGAGATGTCGAGCCCGATGTACTGAAGCTCGGGCGCCCGTGACAGCAGATACCCCAGCAGCCCGCCATCGCCAGCTCCCAGCTCCAGCACCCGGTTGCCCGCCTGCAGATCCAGCTGTACCAACGCTCCCAGGATCATCGACAGATTGCGCAGGTTCATCACCCGTCCGAATTCCTTGCCCAGCTCGCCTTGTGGGCAGCGTAGCTGGGAAGCGATCTGTTCGGCCGTCATCGGCAGGGAGCCAGAAGGCCGGCCAGACGGTCCGTTGGCGGCTTCGTCGACGGCATGATCAGGGGGGCGAGACATGGCGGATCACCCCAGGGGCGACGGGTCAAGGGGAGAAGCCCATTCTGGCACATCGCTACCTCCCTCATGCACAAAGGAGCCACGCCCGACAGGGCATGGCGGGCAACATGCCAGGCCACCGCCGGTGCAGAGCACCTGGAACGCCCTGATGAACGGCGATTCTGATCGGCCAATCGACCGAGCCATCGGGACGGGTGCCCGCATGGCCAGGCAAGGAAATCTGCCTTTTGTCTGTGCTTATTTCTCCCGGGTTCTGGAGAAGGTGAAGGCGTTTTCCCAGAGAGCATGCGCCACTTCAGGAAATCGATCACAGCTGTCGGATACCGATGGGCCGCGCATTTCAGTCCCCACGGACACCTGTCGGACTAGGCCGGGCCATCCGCGATGCCGATCGTCGGAAAGGCCTTGATCCGCCAAGATGGAGCCTCCTTCAACAAGCCACACGGAGCTTCCAAATGGCACAAGCAGTCAGCACCCCCCGCACCGCCACCCGTACCGTTTCCCGCCGCAAATCGCTGGGTCAGGGCATGACAGAGTACATCGTCATCGTTGCGCTGGTGGGCGTGGCCGCCATCGGCGTCTATTCCTTCCTGGGCCAGTCAGTACGTGGCGCCACTGCCGGCATTGCGCTGGAGCTGGCTGGCGAGAATGCGGACAAAGGCATCAAGGAGGCCAAGAGCGCCAGCGACAAGGCGGTCAATGCCGCCAAGGCCAAGGCCACGCTCAACAACTACAACAGCAACAACCACTGATGGCAGGGAGCGCGGCTTCGGTCATCCGGTCCTTCCAGGCTTCCGATGCAGCTCCGACAAGGGTCGGGGCTGCATCGGGCAGGGCAGACACCTGGCACTCATCGAAGCCGCCCCCTTGTGACCATCGACTCCGCATTGTCCGTCAACTCGTCTGGAGCATGATGTGATGCGACACACGATCCGGCCCGGCTGCTCACGCACCCGGGCCTTTTCATCCCGTCGATCTGGCCGACGACCTGCTGCGCGACAGTCTGGCCAGGCGCTGATCTTCGGCATGTTCCTGCTGGTCATCGTGGCGGTGCTGACTTTCTATCAGTTTTCCACCGGACAGGTGACCACCGCCCGCATGCGCCTGGTCAACGCGACGGATGCCGCTGCCTACAGTGCCGGCCTCTGGCGGGCCCGTGCCTTCAACTACTACGCCTACAGCAACCGCGCCATCATCTTCAACGAAGTGGCCATTGCGCAGACGGCGACATTGGTTTCATACGCGGGCTTCATCACGCAGGCCGTCAAGAACCTGGAAACCGTGTCCAGAGTCATCCCGCCCCTGAATGCCTATCTGCGCGCTGTTGAACGGGTCGTCACCAACCTGAACAAGGCACTTCGGATCATGAGCGCCGTGGAAGTGGCCGGACGAAGTGCCTACATCCATGCATTGGCCGTCAGCCAGGATGTGATATGGGGGACGACCAATGGCTATGTGCTGAACCAGCTCACCAATGAGGTGATGAAGAAGACGGACGAGCACTTTCATGGCTATCTGATCCGTGGAACGCTGGGTGATCAGATGACCCGGAATCATGGTGATGAGGATCGGAGCCGGCTCAAGGATCTCGTCCAGCGATCGCTGGATGAGTATTCGGTGAATCGGGGACTGAAGGTCTGGATACCGGGGACAACAGACTGGCTGGTCTGGCGCGGTCAGACGGAAATGATCCGGGATCACGATACCACCGCCATGGATCGGTGGCAGTCCTATGACACGTTGTCCATCCATCATAGAAGATGGCTGCACAAGAGAAGGACGCGGGAAGCCATGCCTCTGGCCTGGAGTGGCGTCGAGATTGCCAAGGATCCCAAGCAGTCCATGGATCGCCTGAATGGGCAGGCCAGCAGCCAGAAGCATGATAACGGGCGCGCCTATTGGCTGATCGACCGATCCGGGTTCTGGTCGGCAAGAGCCTATCTGGGGCTTCCTGCGGTCAGGGATCTGGATGAGAACAGCAAGGCCATGCGGGAGAACAGCCGTTTCCCCACCGACAAGGTGACGGTGATTGGCGTGATTCAGAAGAAGAACACGATCAACACGGCCGATCAGACCGGTCTGGGGGCAGGGCGTCTCAAGCTGAAGGACGCGTTTGCAGACTTCCGCAGAGATGCGGCCATGGTTGCCATGTCGTCCGCTCAGGTGTACTTCCGCCGCCCGCCGGGCGGAAATGAACGGGTGGAGTACGCCAGCATGTACAGCCCCTACTGGCAGGTTCGCCTGGTGGGCGTGGATGCGCAGGAGCGGGCCATGGCGGGCGCCCTGGGAACGCTCGGGAGATGAACATGGTCCTCAAGGAGCACCTTTCAGGGCGCGGCCAACGTGGCCAGGCACTGGCGGAAACCATGGTCGTGATTTCCTTCGTGATGCTGCCGTTCTTTGTGGCGGTACCGCTGCTGGCCAAGTATCAGGACATGCGACAGGCCACGGTGTCGGCATCGCGCACCGCAGCCTTCGAGTGTTCGGTCCGCTTCGAGGCCTGTCGAAACGGCCAGGCAACGGATGACATTGCCGATCAGATCCGTCGGCGTCATTTCAGCAAGACGTTGCTTGGCCTGCGATCGGATGAAACCCCGGCGGATGATCAGCTGGAACAGGAGCGGAACCGTTTCTGGGTGGACCGGAAAGGCAATGCGCTGTTGCAGAGCTACAAGGATGTGGCGCTCCGGATCGATCACGAGAATTTCGATGCGTTCAAGGGACAGCGGCGGGTTGAAGCGTTCCTGAGTGCTGCGTCCGATGTGTCCGGCCCCGGCCGGTTCGGGCTGGCGGCTCGTGGCGGGTTGTTCTCCGCGCAGGTCCAGAGTCGTGCTCCGATGGATACGTGGTTGTGGGGCAAGCTGAACCTGAACCATGACCCGATGCTGACCTTCGACAGCCGCCTGGGGATATTGGCCGATGCCTGGAATGCGTCCAGTGCCAAGGGATCGGAAGCCAGCAGCCTGGCGTCCCGTCTGGACAAGGGGCGACGCCTGCCATCCGGCCGGGAGCTGATCAAGGCCACCAACGATGTCGCCCATGTTCTGCCGACGGACATGGTGAACAGCTTGCCCAACGGCGATCCCGAGCGGTTCATCGAGCTGGTTCATCAACCCCTGGTTCACCTCATCCGCTCGCCAAGCAAGATCTTCAAGGAAAGCAACGGCAATAAGTTCAACTACCACCAGGTGGATGTGGAGATTGTTCCGGAGGACCGCCTCCCGCCACCGAACACGGAGACACGTCCATGAGCATGCACAAGTTCAATCCTGCAAGATCGATGCTGGCTGCCATGCTGCTGGCAGGCATCGGCATGGCATCGATACCTGCCCAGGCTGCGCCGCGCTTTCAGCCGCATGAGCAGATGCTGATGACCGACAGCCTGCTGCCCGGTGGTCGTGTCAGCATCAGCCAGTTTCGGGACAGCGGTTCGGTGGAAGACGCCATGCGCCGTCTGGAGGAGGACTGGGCGAGTCCGGATCTGCCACCGATGCGCAGCCAGCGTGATGGCTGGCAGGTCATGACGCATATGGATGGCGATGTCATCGAGACGGTGGAGATGAAGCGCAGCGGTCCGGGCATCGAGGGGCGGCGCATTCGCTGGAAGCCTGACCAGAAGGCCGAGGCAGCGCTGGCCGAGGATGAGCGCTGGTTCAAGGGGCTGCTGCCGGCCACGGCACGGCCGATGCCCGCCATTTCGCACGTGGATGGCGGACACCGCACCAGCACCTTCGTGGCCAGTACGGACGACAGCGTGGTGCGCCTGGACAACTGGATCGGTCGCAAGCTGCAGAAGCAGGGCTATCAGCTCATCAGCGATTCGCGTGAGGGCGGTGGCAAGGATGCCCAGGCCACCATCTACGGCCGACAGGGCGAGGAAGTGGTGCTGGCCGTATCCAAGCAAGGCAACCGGCAGTTTGCCGTGATGCACTGGAGGCGGTGATGAAAGTCACGCATCGGATCATCCATCTGGCCGCCTGTCCGTCAGAAATCGCCGCCCGGACTAGGCCAGGTTTGCAGGGGCTTCATTGTGACATGGGCACAGGAGACGAACCCGCGCACCATGTCGACATCGGCCGGCGACGGCGGCTTTCACAGCGCGGCCAGGCCTCCATCGAGTATCTGCTGATCGGACTTGCGCTGTGTCTGGTCCTCTTTCATGGGGAACCCAGCGCGATGAAGAAGATTCTGGTCGCCATTCAGCAGAACTATTCCCACTTTTCCTACGCCATGTCACTGCCATGAATCCCATCGTCATCCGGATCCTCGAACGTCATCGAAACCTGCTGCTGATGTCAGCCGCCATGCTGTGTGGTGGCGTGGCGATCTATGCCGGCTCACGCTACGTGAATGAACAGGTCCAGGCCGAGCGCGAGCGCCTGGCGCCCGTGGCCCAGCAGATGGTCGATGTGGTGGTGGCCAATGCCACGCTCGACAAGGGCGAGATCGTGAGCGGCGAAACCATGGCCATCCGCTCCGTACCGGCCGAATACGTGTCCAGCTCGGTGGTGACGCCGGAACAGTTTGATGCCCTAGTGGGCCAGCGTCTGCTGCTGCCCATGCGTCCTGGCGAGATGCTCTCGACGGCCGCCGTGTCATCCGCCGAGCAGCTCGTGTTCTCGTCGCGCGTCAAGCCGGGCATCCGCGCACTGACCATCTCCGTCGACGAGATCAATTCCATCTCCGGCATGCTGCAGCCGGGGGACCGCATCGACCTGCTGCTGACGGCACGACCCCCTTCGGCCAGCGGACATGGTGAAGCCGAGCACGACGCCACCGTGCCGCTGTTGCAGAACCTGCTGGTGATGGCTACGGGCCGCCAGGTGCGTCCTGGCGCAAACGACAACGGCGATGATCGAAGCTTCTCGTCGGTGACGGTGGAAGTGACGCCCAGCCAGGCGCAACGTCTGATCGTGGCGCAGCGTGCCGGCCGGCTGACGGCCGTGCTGCGCAACCCTGACGACGGCATGCCGATGGATGCTGCGGCCGTGGACCTGCGCAGCCTGTTCCCGCAGCCGGAACGTCCGGCGGTGGCGCCCCGCAAGGTGGTGACAAGGCAGGACCGTCGCCCGCAGATGATCGTGGGGGGCATGGGCCAGCCGATGATCGGACGAATGCCGGCCTATAGTCTTCAGCCCGGGGCTGCCAAGCCTGCCACACCGACGATGGCTGTTCAGGCACAGGCACAGGCACAGACGCTGACCCAGGCACCGATGCAGGCGCAAGTGCACGCCGAGGAATCCGGCAATTCGTTGACGAATCGCTGATCCCTCATTCCGAATTCTCGTGAAAGCAGAGCACGCCATGTTCTCTCATATTCCATCCTCGTTTGAACCGTCGCTGCAGGAACACCGCACCGTGAAGGCTGATCCGTTCTCTTCCCGATCCTTCTGGCCCAGGACGATCTGCGTGGCGCTGTTAGGGGCGCTGTCGATGCAGTCGGCCCTCGCGCAGGGCGTACTGGTGGCCCCAGCAAGCAATGGAGCCCCGAAGCAGGTGAAGTCCGGAAGTGTCGTCCCCGTAGCTACAGGAGCCGTGAAGGACACGCAGCAGGAAGATCCTCTGGAGGCCCTGCTGGCTCGCGTCACGGAATCGAGATCCACGTTGGCATCGGCATCGACAGAACGTGTGCCGTCCATGCGTGTGGCCGCCCGGCGGGATGCGCAAAATGGCATGCAACAGGACGCAGCGCCGCACATCCAGCCTGACATGCAATCTACGACGGCAAGTGCCCGGCCGGCGGTTGACCGACGTGCCGCGCTGCTGGCTGCTGCCGAGCGGCAGCGGCAGCTGCGCAAGGAGCTGGACGCAGCGGGACGTGCCTCCAGTGCAAACCGTCAGGAGATCGCGTCCGCCCGAGACGTGATCATGCCGGCAGTGCCCAGACCTGCTGCCGCGGCGCCTGATGTGATGCGCACGTCTACAAGCACGTCTACAAGCACGACCACACGCATGAGTGAGGCGGGTGCTGCGGCATCCGTTCTTCGTTCGTCGTCCACGCTGAGCTCCACGGACGCGGTCGAAACGATCACCTTGTCCCTGGGGCAGGGGCATCTGATGGAAGTGGGCCAGGTGCTGCGCATTGCACTGGGCTCGGGGCGCGTGCTGCAGGCCAACTGGCTGGACGACCGGCAGCTCCTGCTGATTCCGGAAGCGCCGGGCGAGACGACGCTGCACCTGTGGCTCAAGGGGGGCGGCATTCGCAAGTATCAGATCCTGGTGACGGAGTCGAACAGCGTGCGGCTGGCGCAGGACATGAACCTGCTGCTGGGCGAGAACAGCGGGGTGCGTGCCCGGGCGCTGGGCGACCGGATCCTGCTGGAAGGTCAGAACCCCACTGAGGAAGGTGCCTGGCGTGCGGCCGAGCTGGTCAAGCGCTACCCGCAGGTCATCAGTCTGGTCAGCCGTCGCGGTTATGAGCAGATGATCAACCTGGAAGTGAAGATGATCGAGATCGGCCGCAATGCGCTCAAGCAGCTGGGTGTGCGCTGGCAGGGCGGGGGCGCCGGGGATTGGGCGGTGTCAGGCCCCAGCTTTGGCGTCATCGGTGACTTCAAGCGCAGCGGGGCGTTCCTGCCGGAAGGGGGCGCTGCGGCCACGCGTGGCTTTGCCGTTGCACCACGCATTCATCCTTTTGCCACCAGTGCATCGATGGTCTCTTCGCTCAGCAGCATGATCGACCTGATGGTGCAGAACGGCGATGCGGCCGTGCTGGCTGAGCCACGTCTTTCCACCCGCTCGGGTGGCAAGGCGCGCTTCGTGGCGGGCGGTGAGCTGCCCATTCCGGTGCTGAGCGCCAACGGCGCAGCCAACGTCGATTTCAAGGAGTACGGCGTGCGCTTCGAGGTGGAGCCGGTGGTCAATGCCCAGGGCGTCATCTCGGCCAGCCTGCATACCGAGGTCTCGTCCATCGACGATGAGGTGACGGTCATGGGTGTGCCGGGCCTGCGCAAGCAGAGTTCCAACACCGATGTGAACCTGCGCCCGGGCGAGACGCTGGTGATTGCCGGCATGGTGCGCAACGAAATGTCGGGCGCCATCACCAAGATTCCAGGCCTGGGCGACCTGCCCATCCTGGGCCATCTGTTCCGCTCCAAGCGTTTCCGCCAGCGTGAATCCGAGATGGTGGTGCTGATCACGCCACGGCTCAGCGAGCAGGGTTCGTCGCCTGCCGCGGATTCTCGTGTTCAGGCCCTGCAGCAGCGGGCCGATGCGCTCAAGAAGCAGTTCGACATGCTGGATTGAGCCTGGGTGTCGCAGCGTCCATCCGCCATGGTCGCCGGGATGGACTAGGCCGGTCGATGGCAGGCGGCACGGATGCCGCGACGATGGAAGCCGCTTGCGGTGCAATGAAAGCCTTTCAATGTCAGGTGACGGACATGCTGGAAATCGTGATCGAGGAAGAGGGCAGGGAAAGTCGCACCGTTCCGGTGGCAGGCCTGCCGTGCCGTATCGGCCGAGGCAAGGAGGCCGAGGTGCAGCTGGCCGGCTGGCGCGTGGCGCGCGTGCATGCCGAGCTGCAACGCATTGGCCGTGGCGTGAAGCTGGTGGACCTGGGCACCATCGTCGGTACCCGCGTCAACGGCGAGCGGGTGGTGGAGTACGGCCCGCTGTCCGAACGGGACGAGATCGTGGTGGCTGGCTATCGGCTGCGCGTGCAGGGCAGCGGGTTGCGGCTTCCTGCATCGGGGCGCTCGGCGCTGCTGGATGACGACGGGCTGGAGACGGATGTCGAAGGGATGGAGGCACCCGCAGTGCCGAAGATTGCGCCCGAAGGGGATCATGCCTCGACCAGGGTTGCGGCATCCCTTCGGAATGTCGAGAACCTTCGTTGGGAAGACGTGGGCGCTTCTGATCACGGTGATGGTCAGTCGGGGCAGGGCATCTCAGGAAGAACCTTGGCCACGCCGGTGAACGATGCAAGTCCGGCGACTGGAGATGGGCGCCGTACTGATGGCATCCTGGACGGGCATGGACATGCCACTGCCTCTGGCCCTGGCTCTGGCTCTGGCTCTGGCTCTGCGGGCGGCCATGTGGCTGGTGATCGCCGCGATCTGGGGGAACACAGAGATTTGGGTGAGCACTACGATTCCGGTGAGAGCCCCGACGTCATCAGACGCGGAGCAGGTGGCGCTGATGAAAAGGGCAAAGCCCCTGGCGGTGCCGGCGTCAGGGACGGCGGCAAGGTCGTGTCCATGGGCGCTGCTGCCGATGTCGGCTCGCGCGGTGCCGACGACAGCATCGACCAGGCCCGTCTGGCCGACTATGCCAGGGCCGCGCAGGAACAGGGCAAGGCGCTGGGCTGGCGGCGCCTGGTGCAACGGCAGCTGCTGGAGGTGATCGATCTGCGGCGCAGCAACCTCACCCAGTTCTCGGCCGACGAGGTGAAGGCCGAGGTGCGTTCGGCGGTGGAGCGGATCGTGGCCGGCATGCAGAACCTGCCGCCCGACATCGACCGCGACATGCTGGTGCAGGACAGCGTAGATGAGGCCGTGGGCCTGGGGCCGCTGGAGCGGCTGATGACCGACCCGCTGATCAGCGAGATCATGGTCAACAGTGCCACCGACATCTTCGTGGAGCGCAAGGGCAAGCTGCAGCAGGTGCCGCTGGCGTTCTCGGACGATGATGCCATCCGCAACGTGATCGAGCGCATCGTGGCGCCGCTGGGCCGGCGCATCGATGAGTCCTCGCCGCTGGTGGATGCGCGTCTGCCTGATGGTTCGCGGGTCAACGCCATCATTCCGCCGGTGGCGCTGAAAGGGCCCACCATCACCATCCGGCGCTTCAACCGCACGGTGATGACGCCAGATACGCTGGTGGCCAACCAGAGCGCTTCGCCGGCGATGATGGAATTCCTGCGCATCTGTGTGGAGCAGCATAAGAGCATCATCGTCTCGGGCGGCACAGGCTCGGGCAAGACGACGCTGCTGAACGTGCTGTCGAACCTGATTCCGGTGGGGGAGCGGCTGATCACCATCGAGGACGCGGCTGAGCTGAAGCTGATGCACCCGCACTTAGTGTCGCTGGAATCGCGGCCCCCCAATGCCGAGGGGCGCGGGGCCATCACCATCCGGGATCTGGTCAAGAACGCGCTGCGCATGCGGCCCGATCGCATCATCGTGGGTGAATGCCGGGGCGGCGAGGCGCTCGACATGCTGCAGGCGATGAATACCGGTCACGAGGGCTCGATGACGACGGTTCACGCCAACACGCCGCGCGACGTGCTGTCGCGGCTGGAGGTGCTGATGCTGATGGCCGGGGTGGAGCTTCCGCTGGCGGCGCTGCGTGAACAGATCGCCAGTGCGGTGGACCTGATCATCCACCAGGCGCGTTTTCCGGATGGGTCGCGTCGCATCACGTCGATCACCGAGGTGTGTGGCGTGGAAAGCGGCAAGATCCAGAGCCACGAAATCTTCCGCTATGAGCAGACCGGATTGAAGAACAGCCGTGTACAGGGACGGTTCCGGGCCTGCGATGAGGTGCCTTCGTTCTACGAGGCGCTGCGTGATCGAGGGGTGTCCGTGGATTTCAGCATCTTCGAGGACGACGCGGTGACCGCGTGAGCGGCCAGACGCAAGGGGCACACAATGATGAATGCTTCGACCGGATTCGATGGCTGGTTCTGGGTGGCGGCACTGTCGCTGGGCGTGGCGGTGGTGATGGCGGTGCTGGTGCTGATGCCGGGTGCCGTGAAGGCCGGCGAGGGCTATCGACGGCATTTCAGCGGTCGCGTGGGACACGGCATGAAGGACCTGCTGCTGTTTGTCGACGTGGACCGGCTGTTTCGCGCCAACCTGCTGCTGTGCGCACTGGCCTGCGGCCTCATCTGGCTGCTGACGGGATCGCTCTTCCTGGTGGTGGCGGTCATTGTCGCGCTGGGGGCACTGCCCAGCCTGCTCATCCGCCACCTGGGCGCACAGCGGCGAAAGCTGTTTGCCCGGCAACTTCCCGACGCCATGATGCTGATTGCCGGCGCGGTGCGCGCGGGTGCCAGCATGACGCTGGCGCTGCGGCAGATGGCCAGCGAGCTGCCTGCACCCGGTGGTCAGGAATTCGAGCTGATGCTGCGGGAGCTGCGGCTGGGGGTGACGCTGGATGATGCGCTGCTGAATCTGGAACGCCGGATGGGTTGTGATGACCTGCGACTGTTCGGGGCCGCCGTGCGCATTGCCAATGAAAGCGGCGGCAACCTGGCCGAGACGCTGGAGCGGCTGGCCGACACCATCCGCAAGAAGATGGCGCTGGAGGACAAGATCATGGCGCTGACCGCGCAGGGTCGGATGCAGGGCTGGGTGATGGTGCTGCTGCCCTTGGGCGTGGGGGCTGCGCTGTTTGCCATCGAGCCCACGGCCATGGCGCCGCTGCTGCACAGCTGGCAAGGCTGGATCGTGTGCAGCGTGGTGGCCGTGCTGGAGATCGTGGGGCTGCTCTTCATCCGCCGCATCATGGCTATCGATATCTGAGTGAGGAAAGATCATGAACGGCTGGATTTCATCGGTGCTGCCTTTCGTGGCGGTCGGGGCCTTGGTGTTGTGCATATGGCTCTTCATGCTGGCGGGATCACGGGCTGCGGCCGAGGTACCGAAGCAGCAGAAGAACGAATATCAGGATGATCCGCCGCGCTATTGGGCGCTGCTGGGCTGGCTGGGACATGCGACCACGTTCTGGGTGACGCCGCTGGTGTCGCCGACAATGCGGCGACGGCTGCACGAGCAGTTGCGCCGCGGTGGTCTGGAGTTCGCACTGACGCCGGAGCAGTTCGTGGCCGGTCAGGTGCTGGGCGCGCTGCTGGCCCTGGCGCTGCTGGTGCTGGCGTGGCTGCCGCATGGGTTGCCCAGCCTGCCGTGGTGTGTGCTGGCCCTTGTGGTGGGCGCCTTTCTGCCGGTGAGCTGGCTACGTGACCTAGGGGCCCGTCGCACGCGGCAGATTGCCAAGGCGCTGCCCTTTTACCTGGACATCATCACGTTGGCCATCGAGGCGGGCTCCAACATGACGGGGGCTTTGCAGCATGCCGTGGACAAGGGGCCGGCCGGGCCGATGTCTGAGGAGTTGCGTCGCGTGCTGCGTGACATCCGTGCCGGGCGCACCCGGGCGGAGTCACTGCGGGCGCTGGCCGAACGTCTGCGCATTCCGGCTATCTCCAACTGGGTGGCTGCCATTCTGACGGCCGAGAAGCAGGGCTCCAGCCTGGGACCGATCCTGCGTGCCCAGGCCGATCAGCGACGCAACGAACGCTTCATGCAGGCCGAGGCCATGGCGCTGAAAGCGCCGGTCAAGATGCTGTTTCCGCTGATGATCTGCATATTTCCGTGCACCTTCATCATCGTGTTCTTCCCGATCGCCATCCGGATTATGGAAGGAGGCCTATTCTGATGAACGCCCATGCCGAATTCGACACGGATCGCGTGCGCATCCACGTGCACCATGCACGTACCTGGTGGCAGCGGGCTCGTGGACTGATTGCGCATCCGGAACCGCGGCACGGCGCCGGCATGTTCTTTCCGAAGACGAATGCCGTCCATGGGATGGGCATGGCGCATGCGCTGGATATCGTGTTTCTGGACCGTGATCAGAAGGTGCTGCGCTGCTGTCGTCTACCACGCTTCGGGATGCGGATCTGTCGCCGTGCCCGTGCGGTGCTGGAGCTTCGGGAAGGTGAAGTCTCCCGGCTGGATATCCATCCGGGAACGCGGCTGCAACTGGTGCCGGATGAAGACATCTTCAGTCCGGAGGGCGGCACGTTCAGGGCTGCGAAGTAAAACCACGTGGTGAAGTCAATCGTTCAGAGCATGTCATGAAGATTCGATCTGAAAGTGTTG
>ERZ1674039.201-NODE-201-length-12610-cov-5.708084_pt1 | contig 12610 bp, 9 predicted proteins | sample MGYA00581135_ERZ1674039 | MGnify/ENA primary metagenome ERZ1674039 (study PRJEB41354, sample SAMEA4873313) | human saliva metagenome | biome: human-associated habitat [ENVO:00009003]; feature: mouth environment [ENVO:08000002]; material: saliva material... | reverse complement strand
GGGCTCCCCTTTCCCCAGCCCGCGGGGCGTCATCCGGACGGTGACCGGCGTGATGACGGAAGCACTGCGAAGGCCGATCGATACGGCCCCCCGATTGAGGCGAATGACCCCGTCCGGACCGGTACGTGTGCCCTCCGGAAAGACCAGCAGCGTCTGCCCCTGACGGAGTGCCGCATCAGAGTCGGCAAGGATCCGCTCCGAGACATCGTTGAGCACATAGCCGCAGGCCAGGATGGGGGTGCGCATCGTCGGATTGCCGAGCAGCGACGCCTTGACCACGCAGTTGATGCCCGGCACGTACCCTACCAGGAAAAGCACATCCAGCAGTGACGGGTGGTTGGCCAGCACCAGCTGCCCCGGCCGCCCCAGACGTTCGAAGCCCTCCATCCGGACGGAGATCACGCCCGTCAGGCGCAGCCAGCACAGCAGCGTCCGCCAGCTGGCGGCCACGATGCGTCGCGCCAGCAGCTGGCGCTGCATGGCCTTGTGGGGCGGAGGATTGCGCAGCGGCCAGAGCACCAGCAGGAACAGGATCCCCACCGAACCGAACAGCGCAAACGCAATCAGCACCGCCACGAAACGCCAGGCGATCACGAATCCGTTCAGGACATGCTGCCATGGCCGAAGCGAAGGCATCGACGGCGGAGCGCTCATGTCTGCCGCTGCCAATGCCAGCGTTGACGGGTTCCGGGGACGGAAAAGGCACGCCTGTCCTGCAGACGATGGGCGATCCAGTCGAGCGCCCCCCAGTAGTGCACCTCCGACGGCCTGCCCCCCTCTTGCCCGGGTGCGCGGCCGCCCTCTTTGGAAAGATGTTCCAGCGAGCCCTTTTCCCTTTCCCAGGAAAGCCTCCAGTCGTTCCCCGGCACGAGAACCATGGCCAGCGCATAGGGAAACGGCGCCCGCCGGGCTGTCACCGGGTATTCGGAAGAAAGCGGATCATCCGCCACGACCACCAGCACGGCGGGCGCACCGTCCGCCAGCATGCCGCAGGCTTCGACCACGCCGGTTTCCAGCTGTGCCGAGCGCACACACAGGGCGGTGCTCTCACTGCCGTCCCGCCGCAGCATCGACCATTGCCCCACCAGGGCGTTGTGGACGGACAGTCCGAACGATGTGGGCGAGACGGTCCCTTCTTTCAGGAGCGTCAGCCACAGCTCGAAGCTTCGGTTGATCTCGCCATCATGCGACACGTACACCACGGGCAGGTGTTCGTCGTCCTGCACCAGCGGCCAGGCCGCATCGACCATCAGGCGCGCCACGCCGCTGAGGCGACGACGCTGCATGGCCCCCAGGAACTCCAGCGCCGGACGCTGAGGCGGCAGGTCCTGGGCGATCGACGGATTCGCCGCCCACGCCCGCCAGGCGTCGTCGTCCGCCATCCTGGTGCTGGCCGCCCGCCAACCCCTGATCGAGAAACACAGCATCGAAGCTTCTTTCCTGCCTCTGTCCCAACATGAAGGTACTCCGTGATGATGCCGGAAAACCCGAAAATTGCCATCCCTTTGGTACAAATTGGCCAACATTCACGGCAATTTCCGTCCTCCCGCCTCCCAGGGCTCCGGGCAGTTGCCGGCGTCGAGGCCGGCACACGACACGTTCTGCCCCACCGTCCCTGCACATCACTGCATAATCCCGGTCTCATGCTCCAGGACCCGTCGTGATCCTTCAGGAGCAAGCCCTGGCAGCCACCTCCTCCTGTTTCGTGGCCAGCCTCCCAGAAGAACCTGTTCAGAGGAATCCCCACTTTCTTGCCCGCCATGAATGCGACGCAACAGATGGCTGCCTTCCGCCCCCAGATGCTGTCCTATGCGGCACGTCAGCTGGGCGATGACGAGCTGGCCGAGGACGTGGTGCAGGATGCCTTCGTGGCAGCCTTCGACCGGGCCGATGCCTTTCGGGGCGAGGCCGCGCTCAAGACCTGGGTCTTTGCCATTCTCAAGAACAAGATTGCCGATGCCCTGCGCGGCCGCTATCGCCGTCAGTCGCGAGAGGTCAGCTACGCGCAGGACGATGATCCGGAGGGCGACGATCTGGAAGCCCTGCTGTTCCGGGCTGATGGCCACTGGGAACAGGACGCCGGCCCCGGCACCCTGGGCTCGCCCGAGCAACTGTGCACCAATCGCGAGTTCTGGCAGGTGCTGCAGCGCTGTCTGGACAGGCTGCCCGGCATCCAGGCCCAGGTCTTCATGATGCGCGAGCACCTGGGGCTGAGCACCCAGGAAATCAGCACCCAGACCCGGCTCACCGGCAACAACATCAACGTGATGCTCTATCGGGCACGCCTGAAGCTGCAGAAGTGTCTGCAGCAGAACTGGCTGGGCGATGACGCCGCCCGCTCCCCGCGAACCCGCAAGACGGACGGTCACGCCGCATGAAGTACGAAGCCCCCAACAACCGGAAATGTCTGCGCGTGACCCGGCTGATTTCCGAAGCCCAGGACCAGGACGATGCGCTCACGCGGGCAGAACGGCTGAGAGTTCGGCTGCATCTGCTGTTCTGCGCCGATTGCCGCCATTTCAAACACAACACCGAGGCGCTGCACCAGATCATGAAGCGCTATGCCGACATCAACGAGGACGGCCAAGAGGCGGGCAGCGACGCTGCGCCCGAGGATGCCGGCGACGCCCCGACACCGCGCAAGCCAGCCCCCTGAAACGACGAAGGGCCTCGTGACGAGGCCCCTTTGATCAGAATGCCGGCTCAGCGCGCCTTGCGACGCAGCACGACCCCCAGCAGCGCATCCAGGCTGATCCGGCCGGCCCCGAAGAACATGAGCGGCCACAGCATGACCATGAAGATCAGCGGCAGCTTGAAGTTGCCATGGCCATCATCGGTGATGACATAGCCCTGCGCCAGCTCGGCCAGCGAATGCCATTCGGCCGGCCAGTGCACGGCAGCCGTGGCCACGATCGTGACCACCAGTAGCGCCAGAGCAAAGAAGCGCGTGCCCAGCCCCAGTATCAGCGCCAGGCCCCCGACGATCTCGAACCACATGGCCAGCTGCCAGTTCAGCTCGGCCGGCAGATGATTGAACGGGAACAGGAACTGCTCCTGGATGTCGGCAAACCAGTTCTCGCCGCCCAGTTTCTCCAGGCCGGACTCCAGGAACTCCCAGCCGATCAGCAGGCGCAGGAACAGGAGGCCCACCCAGGGCGCAAGGCTGTCGAGCGCACGACGGATACGGCAGGGCGACTGCGACAGCCCGCAACGTCCGCTCCCGCCTTCGCCCCCCAGGGCAGAACCGGCGGCATTGGAACAGGAAACACGCATGATCATCTCCAGGTGAATGTCGGAAAATGGGGGATCAGCCGGCTGCCGTGGGCTGCGCGGTGCCTGGGCGCAGCAGCAGCTCGTCGGCCAGCCACTGCTGTTGCAACGGTGCGACCTGCCCAGCCAGTTCATCCGTCGCCAGCCCCCAATGGGAGGCCAGCTGCTCACAGGCTGCCTGCCAGTCGCAGCCGTTGTCCTGCAGGGCATCCAGCAACTGCGCGGCCGCCGGCGTCAGCACGTTGAAGCGCACCTGATGCTGGCGGTCCCGGTATACCGCCACGAAGGTGGTGGCCGGCGCCACCTCGGCATCCTCGGCGCCAATGGTGTGGACAGGGTAGGCATATCCGCCCAGCTGCAGGGCCGGGCACAGCGCCAGCCCCTGCGGACCGACGCGAAGCGGTACGTCCGGCGCCGTCTCCACGGCCAGCTCCAGCCACTCGTAGTGCGCCAGCTCGGCCAGCCAGGGAGGCAAGGATTCATCAGCAGGCGCGTCCTCTACCTGCAGGAAGTCCACGAAGGCCTTCGGGATCTCGTGAAAGAACGGTGAGGTGTGCCAGCGCCCTTCTGCAAAGAAGCGATCGATGAGCGCTTCCAGGTTCGACGTGCCGATCAGCGCCTCACACAGGGGGAAGCACTGATGGATGAAACTCCCGATGTTGTTGCGCAGCAGCGAGGCGTAGACATCGATGCGGCGCGGCTCCGTGCCTGTCGGTCGCGGTACGACGCCGGGTTGCCGGAAATAGCTCGACCAGTCGCCCTGCATGCGGGCGAGACCGGGGGCTGACGACGCCTGGCCAACACCCGCCCGGGGTGCGTCCGGTGCGGGCACAGCATCCGATCCTTGGGCCTCGATCGGCCCCTGGTTGGCTGTCATGGCACCAGCACTCCCCGATCCTGCCGGGCACCACGTTCCGTTCCCGCCGCCCCGTTTCCAGCAGCGGCCGATCCGGACACCTTGATGCCGGTCTTCTCCGCGCCAGCCTTCCCGGCCTCGGCCTGCATTCGCGCCGCACGACGCGCCGAGGCCTCACGCTGCATCCGGTCGATGGTGCCCACTTCATCCACCAGCTCGGCCAGCGGCGGGAAGTTGAAGTCCCGTTCCAGACAGCTGGGAATGGCCACCGGGTCCAGCCCGGCGTCGACCAGCCGGTCGTAGGTAAATTCCAGCAGCTGCCAGACCGGATCGATCACCGGCATGCCGTGCGTGTCGATGATCAGTCCATCATCCTCGACGTGATGGCCCGCAACGTGCATGTAGCAGGTACGCTCCAGCGGCAGCTGCCGCATGTATTCGTAGGGGTCGAAGCCGTGGTTGCAGCTGTTCACGTAGACGTTGTTCACGTCCAGGTGCAGCAGGCAGCCCGCTTCCTTCACCACCTCGCGCACGAAGGTGGCGTCATCCATCTCGGCGCCTTCGGGCGCCGCATAGTAGCTGGCATTCTCGATGCCGATCTGCTCGCCCATGTAGTCCTGCACCTGGGCGATGCGTTGGGCCACATGACGCACCGTCTCGTAGGTGGCCGGCAGCGGCAGCAGGTCATAGAGCTGCCCTTCGTGCCCGCACCACGACAGGTGCTCGGTATAGAGGGAGACCCGATAGGCCCGCATGAAGGCCTTCACTTCGGCCAGAAGCTGCATGTCCAGACCGTCACTGCCCCCCAGGTTCAGCGACAGGCCATGACAGGCCAGCGGCCGGTGCTCGCTGATTGCCGACAGGTCCCGCGAAAAGCGTCCGCCCAGACGGCTCCAGTTCTCGGGCGCCACCTCGAAGAAGGCCACCACGTCCATCGTGCCTGCTTCCAGCATCGCCAGCGTGTCGGCCAGCAGGCTCCGTCGCAGGCCCAGTCCCGCACGATGCAGCAACCGCACATCCCGGGAATCTCTCGTCATGACTCCTTCTCCCCTTTTCATGCCTCACCCTTCACCCTGCATGACCCGGCCTGCGACCTTCATCGCCGGCAGCCTGGCCCAGGGCTGAACGATTCGGAACACGCCCGGACCACGCCGGGCGTGACAGAGCTGTCCCATCGTGCAAGGCGGTCCGCGAAGGCGACCGCCCCACGATGAATGGCTCAATGGCTTACTTCATCTTGCGGTTGCCGCCGCATTTGCCTTCGCCGCAGCGGCCTTCCATGCCCTTGCTGGCCTTGGCAGGCTTCTCGGTCTTGGCAGGCTTGTTGCCCTTCTCGGCGCCGCACGAGCCTTCCTTGGTCTTGGCGTTGTTGCTGCCGCAGGAACCTTCCTGGCTCTTGGCATTGGCGCCGCAGGAGCCTTCCTGGCTCTTGGCGTTGCCACCGCAAGCACCTTCCGGAGCCTTCTGGTCGGCAGCAGCGACCTGATAGCCCTGGGACAGGCTCTGCGCGGCAAACACCGGCGTCGAAGCCATGACGGCACCCGTGGCCACTGCACCGGAAAGAAGCGCTGCAAATTTCTTGCTCATGAGATCTCCAAAGTTCCAGACATGGAACGCAAAGTTGGAAAGGACGCGGGCAGCACCGCGCTGCGCCGACTTCCGTATGGTCGCTGGATTCCTGAAAACATTACGCTAGTAACGAAATTTATTTTTGTTGAAATATCGTTTCCATGAAAAAGACCCCTCCACGGGATGGCCTGGGCCAGACGCGCACGGCTCGCCTCCGGACCTTGCCCGCATGCGTGGATGCAGCACGGCTCATGCGTGCAGGGGCTGCGAAGCACAGGAGCGTCGCCGCGGCAGGACTCGCTGGCATGCTCAGCGCAGCACACAAGGGGCGGGCGCTCATGGGGGGCTGCCTGACGCAGGCGTACAACGCGGATGCCAGGACGGGGCGCAAGTCCAAGACGGGGCGCAAGGCCAAGGCGGGGTTCAGGATCGGTCCTTCGAAGCGGAACATGCCACCACCAGGCCCGAATGGGTTTGGCGTCACTTCACGCCAACCCCTTGTACGAACGAGATGTCCGTCTGGAAATCATTACCTTGTGAACGAGTTTCCGGAAAGCGATTCCGCGAAATAATTCCCGCAGACAAGGGGCGATGAATACCGCCATGAGAAACTGCGACGTGCCAGAATGAAGGCCGTTGCTCATGATGAATTTCGTTCAGCTATTCATCATTATCAGAATCTCGACATCTGATTCACAGGGGCTCGATCCTGAGCCCAAGGCTTCTTGATAAAAGTCAACCCAAAGGCGAGAAAAGCTTTTTTATAATCATCCGAATCGACAGTGGCCAAACAAACGGCAAACAACGCTGTGCGATACGGATATTTCATGAAGGCATGGAATGACGACATGTGGGCTGCCCATCCACGACGGAAGCAACCACCTTCTGGACGTCATCAAGCCCAAACGTTAAAACAACAATAATTATCTTCCCGGCGATTGCTGCCCGCCTCTCCTTCGAGATGCGGGCAGTTTTTTTGTGCGTCCGAAATTACTGACCGGCGACAGTCGCTGCGCTTTCATCGAGCAGCTCGACCGAAACCCGACGGTCCGGCTGCAGGCACTGCACGGTCTTTTCTGCACCTGCAGTGTCCTGGTGGCAACCGCGGGAGAAATCTTCCGTGGCCCCCATGGCGCGAACTTCCATCGGCAGACGCACACCCAGTCGCTGCAGCTCATCACGCACCGTCACGGCACGTCGCATGGACAGGCGCTCGTTGTAGGCACGGTTGCCCAGGCGATCGGTATGCCCCATCAGTTTCAGGACCTGATGTTCGTTCGGTCCATGGCCCTTCAGCACCTCGGCAAAGTCCATCAACTTCTGACGATCTTCGGGCAGGATGTCGGCCACGCCCGAACGGTCGAAGCGGAAACGCACATCCAGTGTCGGCATGGTGGGCGCCTCGATCACCGGGGCGGGCACAGCCGGCTTCTCGACGGGAGCGGAAACGACCTGCTTGGGCTTGCACTGGGCGGCCAGTTTTTCAGCCTCTTCCGTCAGATCTTCAGCAATCTGGATATAGGGGCTGGCATGGCGCCAGCCACCCTGGCGAATCTCGTTGCCGGCATGCACCAGCTCCACCTCGGCGCACGCCAGACGTTGGGCAGCACACTGCATGCCTTCGGTGTCCTGACGCAGGCGGTCATGACGCGCCCAGAGATCGTCACGCAGGCGGCGTGCATCATTGACCAGCGGCGTTTCGCTGACGTCCGGATTCTGACCGGCCTCCAGCTGGTCCAGGATGCCCTGGGCCTGCGCCAGCGAAGCCCGGGGGAAGCCGCCTCGATCATTGCGTGTGTATTCGTGGAAGCTCACGTCCAGCCAGCACTGGGCCTTGGCCAACGCATAGCTGCCCAAGCGGACACCTTTCCGGGCGTTGAGTTCCGCGATGCGCGCCTGCGTGTCCCGATAGATGCCCTGGTCACGGGCAATCTGCGCATCTTCCATCTTCTGGAACGGCGTGTAGGAGCCCGTGTCGGCAGTCATTTCCTGGCCCGCCATCGACCCGGAAACCTGTGCACCTGCATCCAGGTCCTTGTTGGCCTCTCCGTGCGTACCGGCGCAGGCTCCCAGCATCAGCGACAGCAAGATGGTGGCAGGTGCGCAATGTCGGCGTGACTTCATGGTGTAAGCAGCGGTCAGGCGCAAAGCCCCGGCAGCGTCGCAGCGTGCTCGGCATGCATCGGCATGACCCATCCTGTTCCTGTGGTTGGACTGATGGCACAAGGTTAAGACAGGCCTTTTTCCCCCTCTCACCCGCCCCGACAGGTGGGCCACAAGGCCCGACATGCTGGTGGAAATGGCCGGATGCTCGCTGCCTGGGTGCGACATCCGGACCTGAGCCCTCGCTGGTCCGGACATGCGCCAGAAAGACAAACCCCGTGCCGGGACACATCCCGGCACGGGGTTCGATGGATCGGAGCCCCCCTGCCCGGCCGGTGAGCCGGGCGGGGAACGAACTACCCGATCAGAACGGAGCCTTCTCCGAGGGGTTGATGCGGATCATCCGGGACTTGGACGGCACACCCGCCTTGTTGAAGGCAAACACGTGGTAGAAGCCCGGAGGCGTCAGGTACTTGTTCTTCGGCAGTTCGATGTCCAGACCGTTGCCGTTGACGCGGAACTTCACTTCGTTGAAGCGCTGTTCCATGTCGAACGAGTGCGTGACGGCGCCCGTCTTGACCAGCGTGACCCGAGCGATGTCGTTGGCATCGGCGGTCTCGATGTGGAAGGTGCTGGCCGGCTCGGCCACCATCGCCACCGCACCGCTGCCAACCTCACCCTTCAGCACCGGACGCTTCGCCAGCGTACCGTCGGCATTGAACAGGTACGGCGGACGGTAGATCTGGGCGTTCAGGTTGTCGACCGGACCCGGCTGACCACCACCGGTGGACAGGACCGTGGCATCCGGCAGCAGCAGGGTCACGCTGTGATAGAGGCGTTTCTCGCTGATGTTGGCGCCCGGCGTCCACTGACGGGTGTCGGGGTTGAAGAGCATCGTGGCGTAGTTGATATCGCCCGCATCCTCGTTGATGGGCTCTTCGACGTCGACCAGCAGGTTCTTGGTCGAACCGCCCGAGACCAGCACGTTGCCGTCGGCCAGGACCGTGGCATTGCTCCAGTGGTAGGTCTTGTCCAGGGCCGGCATGTCGAACAGCTTGGGACGATCGCCGTTGATGTCGATCAGCGTGGCCTTGGAGGGACCGCCATTGTTCATGTTGCCGGTCATGTCACCGCCACCGAACTGGAAGATCAGGCCCGGGCGAACCATCACGGCCGTGGAGGTGGCCTGCCAGCCGCGGTAGAACTCCCAGTCTTCCTTGCCGTCTTCGGTGATGCGCGGATAGTCCCAGTGGGCACCCAGCATCTTCACCGAGCCCTTGCCGGCATTGCCATACGGATCGATCTCGTACATGAAGTGCGGGTCGAAGCCGAAGATCTTGCCGTTCGGGGCAACGAAGTTGCGCGGATAGTTGTTCTCGAACGCGGCCATCTCGTTGGGGCCAACCTTGATCTTGGCCAGCGTGTCGATGGTCAGCGCCTTGAAGGTGCCGTCGGCCTTGCGGATCTCGGGGTGCTTCTCGCCGTCGGTACCGCCCTGGATGTAGACCTCGCCGGTGGGCAGCGTGGTGGCCGTGCCGTACCAGCGCGGCAGCGTCATGTCGTTGCGCGCGGGGGTCAGCAGGTTGCTGCTTGGATCGAAGATGTTGACATCCTTCACGCCACGGTTGGTGACGCGACCATCCTTCAGCAGGTCACCGCCCAGGATCATCATCCGGCCATCCTGCAGCAGGATCTGCGCGGAACAGAACAGGAAGGTCTTGGTGGAGTTGAGCAGCAGCATGTGGGACGCATCGTCCGTGCCCAGCTCGGGATCCCACACGTCGTAGCGGAACTGGCTGTCCTGCCGGACGTTGTAGTCCGTACCGTAGGTGAGCACCCGACCGTCGGCCGTGATGGCGGCATGGATGGAAACCACCGGCCAGTTCACCTTGGGCAGCCATTCACCCCGGGTCTTGCGTGCCTGCTGTTCGGCAGACGTGGTGGGCGTGACAGGCTTGACCGGCTCGGCAGGCGTGACCGGGGCAACCGGCGTGACGGGCGGCTTGGGAACTTCAGGCGCGGTTTGAGGCGCAGGCTGAATCACCGGCGGCACGGGGCGCACGGGAGCAACCGGCGCAGCAGCGGTACCGGTACCCGAGGTGCCGTTGGCAGCAGGCGTGGTCGGCTTGGTATCGGCAGCCGGACGGGTTGCAGCGGCATCGGTCGAGGCCTGGTTGCCCGACGGGGTGGAGGTATTGGCCGAGGCGTTGCTGCCCGACTGCGTGGTGGTATCCGTCGAGGCGATGGTGTTGCCAGCACTGCCCTGGGTACCCGTGCCGGTAGCGGTGGGGCCAGGGGTGGCCGCACCGGAATCACTGCCGCCACCGCCGCATGCAGCCAGTACGGTCAGCACGGCAAGCGAGGCAAGCTTGAAGGAAGGCGTAGAGACTCTCATGGCGATCAATCCAAACGAGTGAAAGACGTCCGTCGGAAAATCCGGGATGACCCCGGAAAGCGCTGGACTCCCTGTCGCGGACATGCGCGGGGTGCAGGTGCTGCGTGACAGCCGGTTCCGACACCGCGCATCGGAGACTGTCGGCATCATCCTCCAGCGCCGGCTTTTTCACGCTCGAAAATTTCACGTTTGCATCGATCTGGCAGGCGACCATTTCCTCCTGGTGTGCCATGAGCATGCCTGAGGCAGGCCGAGACCTGACATGCAGCACAAAAAAAGGGCCAACGCCTTGCAACAGGCAGTTGGCCCCATGGGAGCCCCGGGACTGACAGGGGCTCCGAAAGGAAGAACGCGATCAGCGCGCCATCAGGCAGCAGCCTTGGGCTGATCTTCAGCCTTGGCAGGCTCGGCGGCCTTGGCTTCCGGACTGAAGCGCGTACCGGCACGGAACTCGTCGACCAGACGGTCGGTCAGGCGCAGCGCCAGGGCGACCAGCGTCATGGTCGGGTTGTTGGACGACGAGGTGGGGAAGACCGACGAACCTGCGATGTAGAGGTTCTCCATGCCATGAACCAGGCAGTTGCGGTCGACCACGCCTTCGCGCGGCGAATCGGCCATGCGGGTGGTACCCATGTGGTGGTAGGTACCTTCCATGTCGGCCGGCCAGCCCACGTCGTTGATGCGCGGACCCAGGGTGACCTTGGCGATCTTCTTGTCTTCCAGCTCGCGCGCCAGCAGCTCGAAGGAGGTGTCGACCGTGTCCTTGACCCGCTGGTTGAGCCGCCAGTCGATCTTGGTACGGCGCATGCCCAGAGCATCGACGTCGTCGCTCAGCATGACACGGCTGTTCGGATCCGGTTCCGGCTCGGCGATCAGCTCCATGGTGACGTAGCGCACCAGCTTGAGCGAGCCCGTGGTGTGCGCCACCGAGTAGGTGAGCGAATCCATCGGGTGCGAGAAGATGTGGCCAAGGTCGGTGCCCAGGCCCACGAACGGCGACCACTTGCCGCGCACGCGCTGACGCATGCGATACAGCGCCCGGACCACGTCGGTGCCCTCACCCGCGTACAGCGAGCGGAACCACATCTGGGCGTCCAGGATGCCGCGCTCCTTCTGGACCTCGAAGGGGATGCGCATCTGGCCGGAGATGTCCACGCCACCGATCTTGACCTTGTTGACGATGCAGTGGAACTTGATGTCGAACAGCGGGTTGTTGCGGTACGGCTCGGCAAAGTCGACGATACCGTTCAGGAAGCGGGGGTGATCCTGGAAGTAGCGACCAACCAGGTCATAGCGGTTGCCGATGCCGGCGCTCTGCTGACGGTTGGAGGCCAGCAGCAGGCGGGCGTTCTCGATACCGCCCGAGGCCAGCACGAAGACCTTGGCCTGGACGGTGGCCGACACGCCCTTCAGGGTGCGGATCTTGGCGCTTTCCACCGCGCCGCCCCACGGGTTGCACTGCAGCTCGACGACGTTGGCCTTGATGTAGACCTTGACGTGCTTGGCCGCCTTGAGCTCGCTGCGATAGGCTTCGCCCATCTTCAGCGGGGGACTGTACTGGGAGATGATCTCCTCGACCTTCTTGGGGTCGAAGGGGTAGCTGGCGGCCTTGGCTGACAGTCCCTTGGAGGCACCATGGGTAGCCTCGCCGGTATTGCCCACCCAGTGGGCAGGGTCGTAATCGTTGGACGGGACCTGCAGGATGGCATGCGAGCGCTGGTAGAACGGCTCCAGGTCAGCACGACCGATGGGCCAGCCGCTGGCATTCACCCACGAGCGATGCTCGAACGCGCTCTGATCCCAAGGACGGCAGAAACCGCCCCAACAGTTGCTGCTGCCACCCAGGAAGCGGCTGCGAGTGCCATCGGAGAAGTCGTAGGGGATGCCCACGCTGGGCCCCCGGTAAAGGTCGGCAGTGGCTTCATCACGGGAAAGGCCGCCGCTCTCAAGCACGACGGTGTCGATGCCGGCTTTCTCCAGCTCCAGCGCCATGGAGATGCCTGCAGCGCCGCCGCCGACGATACAGATCTGGGTTTGAATGACGGAGCCCGAGGCCAATTCGTTGGTGTCGATCAGCATGGATGGTTCCTTCTGGGGACGCAGTGTTGCGAAGGCAAGCACCTGACATTGAAAGGAAAACGTCTGTCATCCTCTGGATGAGGGGCGGCGCGCGTCTGGCGCGAATGTCAGGCACTCTTGGACTGTTTTGGCAGTTTTTTGCAGTATAAGCCCCGCCGCCTTGTAACGCGACGCCGACTTTGCTTCAAACCTTGACGTAATGCACACAACCAAAACAAGACATTACGTTGGATCGTACTATCGTTGCACAGCGTTGTCTATAGACAACAAACTAAAGAAGTAAGGTTGTAAAGCTCCGCGCCTTTCTGTGTTATTTACAACACTTGGCCGACCAAGCT
>ERZ1674039.195-NODE-195-length-12730-cov-5.650020_pt1 | contig 12730 bp, 10 predicted proteins | sample MGYA00581135_ERZ1674039 | MGnify/ENA primary metagenome ERZ1674039 (study PRJEB41354, sample SAMEA4873313) | human saliva metagenome | biome: human-associated habitat [ENVO:00009003]; feature: mouth environment [ENVO:08000002]; material: saliva material... | reverse complement strand
TTTCTCGCCAGCAGCCCGTCCAGGGTCCGCGCATCCGCCACGAAGGCACGGATGCCCTCGGCCAGTTTCTCGGTCGCCATCGCATCCTCGTTCAGGTCGAAGCGGAAGGCGGGCTCATCCAGTGACAGCCGTTCGATCTGCGCCTGACGCGCCGCGTCCGGATCCAGTTTCCGCGCCACCGGCACCTCCTGCGCATCCAGCTCGGCCAGCAGCGCCGGGCTGATGGTGAGCAGGTCGCACCCGGCCAGCGCCAGGATCTGCGCCGTGCTGCGAAAGCTCGCCCCCATCACTTCACACGGATAGCCGAAGCGCTTGTAATAGGTGTAGATGCGCCGCACCGACAGCACGCCCGGATCTTCCTCGACCGTGAAGTCACGCCCCTCGCGGGCACGGTACCAGTCCAGGATGCGCCCGACAAAGGGGCTGATCAGCGTGACCCCGGCATCGGCACAGGCCACCGCCTGGGCAAAGCCGAAGAGCAGCGTGAGGTTGCAGTGGATGCCGGTGCGTTCCAGCCGACGGGCGGCCTCGATGCCCTCCCAGGTGGCCGCGATCTTGAGCAGCACGCGGTCACGGCCGATGCCGGCCTGCGCGTAGTAGTCCATCAGACGCTCGGCACGCGCCACCGTGGCATCGGTCGAGAACGACAACCGCGCATCCACCTCGGTGGAGACCCGACCGGGAATGATCTGCAGGATCTTCTGTCCGAAGGCCACCAGCAGCCGGTCAGCCAGCTCGTCGAGCGGGGCCTGTGGGTAGCGGGCCTGCACCTCGTGCATGAGGCCGGCGTACTCGGGCTTCTGCACGGCCTTCAGGATGAGCGAGGGGTTGGTGGTGGCGTCCTGCGGGCGGAAGGTCTGCAGCCCGTGGAAATCGCCCGTGTCGGCGACCACGGTGGTGAACTGTCGCAACCGCTCCAGTGCCGTGACCGGCGACGTGCCTGTCACGTCCTTGTCCGCCTGCTGCCCCGCCGGCGCCCGATTGCCACTGTTCGCCATCCTGCCCATCCTCCCGGAGATAGATAGTCCGTGCGGCCATGGGAAGGAACCGTCCCGCCAGCCGCAGATGCCCGTCCGCGTATCCTACACCGGCTTGGCCCCGATGGAAGACACATGCGGAAAGGAATGGCCTCTCACAGCCTGCCGCCCATCGGGCGGACAAACGGCAGGCAAGCACCCTAAAATAGCCCCTTCCGGATCTTCCGAACAAATCCTTGCGGCCATCGCATCCTCCGGGGCGGGCGCATGACTGCGCGGCCACCGGGTGTCCATGGCGGCGCCATGGGACAGCAGGTATCGCGTCGTCCCGCATCCCGTTCCATGGCGCGCCTGCCCGCGGGACGTGTTCAGAAGATCCTCCACGCTGACCGGAGCCCTAACCATGCCCTCTTTCGACGTCGTCTGTGAAGCCGATATGGTCGAGATCCGCAATGCGGTCGACCAGGCCAACAAGGAAATCAGCAACCGCTTCGACTTCAAGGGGTCGGACGCCCGCATCGAGCTGAAGGACAAGGAAATGACCACCTTCGCCGATGACGACTTCAAGCTGGGCCAGGTGCGCGACGTGCTGGTGGCCAAGCTGGCCAAGCGCAACGTCGACGTGCGCTACCTGGACGAAGCCAAGCCCGAGAAGATCGGCGGCGACAAGATGAAGCAGAAGATCACCGTGCGCCACGGCGTGCCCACCGATGTCGCCAAGAAGATCGTCAAGCTGCTGAAGGATTCCAAGATGAAGGTCAGCGGCTCCATCCAGGGCGAATCCGTGCGCGTCTCGGGCAACAAGCGCGACGACCTGCAGACCGCCATCGGCCTCATCCGCAGCGGCGTGCCCGAACTGCCGCTGGTCATGAACAATTTCCGGGACTGAGATCGGGCCCCCGCCCATGAAGCCCTCCATCACGTCGGCTCCCGCCCTGCTCGACGCCTCGCTGGCCAAGGCGCCGGAAGGCCTGGCGCCGCTCTGGTACCGTCAGCACTGCCTGGGCGCCGTGTCGCCCGGCTGGCTGCCGCGGCTGGACGCGCGCATCTTCAACGTCGAGACCCGGGACGGCCAGCCGCACGTGCGTCTGGTGCGGGTGGAACCGACTCTGCTGCAGTCCTGGGCCCAGGAGATGCAGGCCCGGGGGGCGCTGCCCGGCTGGCGGGGCGAGGCCATCGAGGTCTTCGGGCCCGACGAGCAGGAACCGCTCTTTCACATCGAACGGTCTCTGCTGCGTCCGCTGGGGCTCCTGCTGCGCACGGTGCAGGTCAACGTCTACACCGTCCATGAGGGGCAGCCTCAGCTCTGGTGTGCCCGTCGTGCGGCCCACAAGGCCATTGACCCGGGCCTCCTGGATTCCCTGGTGGCCGGCGGCATCGGCTGCGACGAAACGCCGCTCTCCACGCTGTTCCGCGAGGCCGCCGAGGAAGCCGGCCTTTCCCAGGCGCTCGCGCGTCATGCGCTGCCCACCGGCATCATGGACTCCACCAGCCTGAGCGAGGACGATGGCCACACCGTCCTGCACCGCGAGCGCATGCACGTCTTCGACCTGCAGGTGCCGGAAGGCTTTCAGCCCACCCATCCCGACGGCGAAACCGAAAGCGCCAGCCTGCACCCGCTGGAGGCCGTGCTGGCGCAGATCCGCCAGGGCCAGTGGACCCGCGAAGGCGCCTGGGCCAGCATCAACCTGATGCACCGCCACCAGAAAGGCATGCTGCAGCTGCGTTGAACGGCCGCTGCGTTGAACGTCAGGCCCCTCACCCTGGTCAGGGCTTCACCCCGCGAAGCCCGCGTGTCAAGCCCGTCAAGCGGGGACATGTGTCAACCGTGATACATACAACCCTTCCTGTCGGGGTCGCTTATGAACGGTACCCAACGACAGACGAACGGTCCTAGGGGAACTGCATGCTCTGTGCGAAAATCCTCACAGACGCAAGCGATTTTTCACCGATGCCGTCACAAGCCCGACATCGGTTGTTTCAATTGCCTCAATCTCCTAAATCTCCTCTCTTCGCCCCGAGTCTGCTGCCGCGGATTCGGGGTTCTTTTTTTTCAGGCCTGACAGGTTCAGACCTGGGAGATCCGGATCTGCAACGTTCTGTCCCCGAACGTTCAGGCCAGGGAAGCTCAGGCCTCGGGAAAGCGCTCGCGGATCCGCTTCTCGATGCCCGGCCCGTCCAGCCCTTCCAGTCGCAGCAGCAGCGCATGCTCGCCATGCTCGATATAGCGATCCGGCAGGCCCAGCTGCAGCACGGGCTTCTCGATGCCCGCCTCGGCCAGCACCTCCAGGCAGGCGCTGCCGGCGCCGCCCATCACCACGTGCTCTTCCACCGTCACGAAGGCGTCATGCGTGGCCGCCAGCTCGCGGATCAGCTCGGCATCGATGGGCTTGACGAAGCGCATGTTGACCACCGTGGCATCCAGCGCCTCGCCGGCCATCATGGCAGGTGCCACCATCGACCCGAAGGCCAGGATGGCAATGCGCTTGCCCTGGCGCCGCACCTCGGCCTTGCCGCGCGGCAGTTCGGTGAAATCCTTCTGCACCGGCACGCCCGGGCCCGTGCCGCGCGGATAGCGCACGGCCACCGGCGCGTGGTAGCGCACGGCTGAATACAGCATCTGCCGACATTCGTTCTCGTCGGCCGGCGCCATGATCACCATGTTGGGCACGCAGCGCAGGAAGGCATAGTCATACACGCCGGCATGCGTGGCCCCGTCGGCCCCCACCAGGCCGCTGCGGTCCAGCGCGAACACCACTGGCAGGTCCTGCAGCGCCACGTCATGCAGCAGCTGGTCGTAGGCGCGCTGCAGGAAGGTGGAATAGATGGCCACCACCGGCACCAGCCCGTCACAGGCCATGCCGGCTGCAAAGGTGACGGCGTGCTGCTCGGCAATGCCTACATCGAAGTAGCGCTGCGGGAATCGCTTCTCGAACTCCACCAGCCCCGACCCCTCGCGCATGGCGGGCGTCACCGCCACCAGTCGCGGCTCGACCTCGGCCATATCGCAGACCCAGTCCGAGAACACCTGCGTGTAGGTGGGCTTGGTCGGCGGCGTGAGCGGCCGCTTGATGCCCTCGGCCGGATCGAACTTGCCGGGCCCGTGGTAGAGCACCGGATCGGACTCGGCCAGCTTGTAGCCCTGCCCCTTGCGGGTGATGACGTGCAGGAACAGCGGCCCGTGCATCTCGCGCAGGTTCTGCAGCGTGGGGACCAGCGCATCCAGGTCGTGCCCGTCGATGGGCCCGAAGTACGTGAAGCCCAGCTCCTCGAAGAGCGTGGCCGGCACCAGCATGCCCTTGGCATGCTCTTCCAGCTTGCGGGCCAGCTCGTACATCGGGGGGACCACCGACAGCATCTGCCGCGCCACGTCGCGCGCCTTCACCAGCGGCCGCGCCGACAGGATGCGCGCCAGGTAGTGGTTCATCGCGCCCACCGCCGGCGAGATCGACATGTCGTTGTCGTTCAGGATCACCAGCAGATCCACGTCGCGCATCACCCCGGCATTGTTCAGCGCCTCGAAGGCCATGCCGGCGCTCATCGCCCCGTCACCGATCACCGCCACGTGCCGCCGCCGCTCGGGCCCCTGGTTCTCGCCCAGGTTGCGCGAGGCCACCGCCATGCCCATCGCTGCCGCGATGGAGGTGGACGAATGCCCCACCCCGAAGGTGTCGTACTCGCTCTCGGCGCGCCGCGGGAAGCCCGACAGCCCCTGATACTGGCGCAGCGTGACCATCTGGTCACGCCGGCCGGTGAGGATCTTGTGCGGATAGGACTGATGCCCCACGTCCCACACCAGCCGGTCACGCGGCGTGTCGAACACGTAATGCAGCGCGATGGTCAGCTCCACCGTGCCCAGGTTGGACGACAGGTGACCGCCCGTGCGCGACACGGCATTGACGATGTAATCCCGCAGCTCGTCGGCCAGCGCCGGCAACTGCTCGCGGCTCAGGCCGCGCAGGTCGGCCGGGCTGTCGATGCGGGCCAGCAACTTCTCGTTCTGGGGCTTGGCGTCTTCGCTCATCTCTGTGACAGGTGATCTTCTATTCCGTTGCAGCGCGTGTCCGGGGGCGGCATGGCGTCGATCCCCCGGCACGTGCCATGGTCAGTGCAGGCGCTCGACAATGAAGTCTGCCAGCATTCGCAGCCGGTCGGCACGCGGCCCCAGCGCCTGCAGGCAGGCATGCGCCTGGGCGTGCAGATCGGCAGCCAGTGCGCGTGCGCCCTCCAGACCCAGCAGCGACACATAGGTGGGCTTGTCCTGCGCCTGGTCCTTGCCGGCCGTCTTGCCCAGCGTGGCCGAATCCGCGGTCACGTCCAGGATGTCGTCCACCACCTGGAAGGCCAGCCCGATGGCCCGGCCATAGCGCTGCATCGCCTCGGCCAGATCCGCCGACGGCTGGCCGCCGGCCAGCAGGCCCAGCTCGACCGAGACCGACAGCATCGCCCCGGTCTTGGCCCGGTGCATGGCCTCCAGCTGGGGGCGTGAAAGCCTCAACCCCACCCCCTCGATGTCCAGTGCCTGACCGCCGGCCATGCCCCACGAGCCCGCCGCGCGCGCCAGCGCTGCCACCATCGTGGCTGCCGGCACCCGGGCCGCCTGCGGGTCCGCTTCGACCAGAGGCGCCACCAGCACCTCGAAGGCCAGCGCCTGCAGCGCATCGCCCACCAGCATGGCCATGGCTTCGCCATACTGACGATGCACCGTGGGTTTGCCCCGGCGCATGTCGTCGTTGTCCATGGCCGGCATGTCGTCATGCACCAGCGAATAGACGTGGATGAGTTCCACCGCACAGGCAGCGCCGTCCAGCACGCGGGCATCGGCGCCCACCAGCTCGCCAGCGGCATAGACCAGCAGCGGACGCACCCGCTTGCCCCCGCCCAGCACCGCATAGCGCATGGCCTCGTGCAGCCGGTCGGGCGCCAGGCCGGGTGCCTGTCCCGAAGGCCCCGGCAACCGTGCCGCCAGCGCCTCTTCCACATGCGCGGCGCACGCGTGCATCCAGGCCTGCAGCGTCAACGGCGCAGCGGCCGGGCTGGCGCCCAGCGCCGTTGCCAAGGTGTCCTGGTTCATTCTCCGCGCCCCTTCGCCCGAGTTCTCGGGGCAGCCGCCCCGGTGTTCATGGTGCCGCCCTCGGCGTCACCGTTCTCGCTCCCTGCCTCTTCCGGCGCCTCGTAGGGCACCAGCAGGCCGGCCTCCAGCACCTCGACCTGCTGCGTGACCGCCGCCAGCTTGTCGCGGCAGCGCTTGAGCAGCGTCACGCCGCGCTCGTAGGCCGACAGCGACGCCTCCAGTGGCAGGCGGCCGTTCTCCATCTGTTCGATCAGTGCCTCCAGCTCCTGCATCGACTGGTCGAAGCTCTCCGACGGATCCGGAACATCCTGACCGGAACGCGACGACGGAGCCCCGTCCGCACGGGCGGCAACTTTCATCCCAATACCTCGATACCCTCGACGAACACGACAGACGGATAAGCACACCCGCGCCCGAGCCACGGCGCAAGAACAGGCCGCCCCGGCGACACGATGGCGTGCCACGGCCCCCCGGCGACACCGGGGTGTCGGCATTCTAGCGCGTGTCGTGCCCTTCCCACGCATCCTGCTTGGGGAATCCCCCAAACCGGCCAAAGAAGCTGACAGGACACAATGCCCCGTCATCCCGCTGGAAAATCTGCTGGGCACCCCTCCCCGTTGCCGGTAGAATCCGGCCCTTCTGGAGCACGCGGACATCATCAGCCGCAGCCGCCTCGACCCCCCGCCCCGCGCCACCTTCTCCTCCGGCGCCCCGGTCGGCCCCGGCGGCCTACCCCATCCTCCAGCGGCCCGGCCCCGCGGCAGGCCGAAGGCCGCCTTTCCTGTTAAGCCGCTTCACATCACTTCTGGTCGGAGGGACGCAGGTTCCATCATGACGGACATCGGGCATCTGGCACACATCCAGCGACCCGCAACCCAGTTGCCGGTCACTGCCTATTTCGACGAATCGCTGTATCGACAAGAACTGCATCGGCTGTTCGACAACGGCCCCGGCTATCGTGGCCATCGCCTGATGGTGCCCGAACCCGGTGACTACCGCACCCTGGTGGCCGAGCAGGAAGGCCGCGTGCTGGTCAACCAGCGCCCCGACGCGCAGAACCCGCAGGGTCGCATCGAGCTGCTCTCCAACGTCTGCCGCCACCGCCAGGCCATCATGCTCAACGGCTCGGGCAACGCCGACAGCATCGTCTGTCCGCTGCACCGCTGGACCTATGACCTGGACGGCAGCCTGAAAGGTGCCCCGCACTTCGACCAGCAGCCCTGCCTTGAGCTGCCCCGCTATCCCCTGCAGGAATGGCATGGCCTGCTCTTCGAGAGCCCGCGCGACATCGCCGCCGACCTGCGCGGCATGAGTGTCGCCGCCGATCTGGACTTCTCCGGCTACCGCCTCGATCACGTCGAGGTGCACGAGTGCAACTACAACTGGAAGACCTTCATCGAGGTCTATCTGGAGGACTACCACGTCGTGCCCTTCCACCCGGGTCTGGGCCACTTCGTGGACTGCAACGACCTGAAGTGGGAATTCGGCGAATGGTATTCCGTGCAGACCGTCGGCCTGCACCGCGACCTGCAGAAGCCCGGTAGCCCCGTCTACCGCAAGTGGCACGATGAAGTGCTGCGCTTCAACGGTGGCAAGCTGCCCAAGTACGGCGCCATCTGGCTCACCTACTACCCCAACCTGATGGTGGAGTGGTATCCCAACTCGCTCATCATCTCCTCGCTCATTCCGCGTGGCCCGGGCAAGACCACCAACATCGTCGAGTTCTACTACCCCGAGGAAATCGTCTGGTTCGAGCGCGAGTTCATCGAGGCCGAGCGTGCCGCCTACATGGAGACCGCCATCGAGGACGACGAGATCGGCGAACGCATGGACGCCGGCCGCCGCGCCCTGCTGGAGCGTGGCGAGAACCAGACCGGCCCCTACCAGAGCCCGATGGAAGACGGCATGCAACACTTCCACGAGTTCCTGCGCCGTGAACTGGGCGACGTGGGCGACGACCGCAACCTGCCGGCCAATCACCCCACCGGCCACCAACTCACCGAGCGCCAGCTCGTCCGTCCGCGGTAAGATGCCCGACGGGGCGCCGGATCGGCCGGCGCCCTGCCGGATGCGCCAGCGGCATCGCCCTTGGCGCGCACATCATTGCCGCCATGAACTGGACAACGCTGATCTCCGCTGAAGAACTGGCCCACGCCATCGATCGCTGCGTGCTCGTCGACTGCCGCCACCGGCTCGACGACCCGCAGGCTGGCCGACGTGCCTGGGAAGCAGGCCACATCCCGTCGGCACACTTCCTCTCCATCGACGACGACCTCAGCGGCCGTCATGATCCCTCGCTGGGCCGCCACCCCCTGCCCGACCGCGAGACACTGCGCGGCAAGCTGGCTGCACTGGGCCTTTCTGACGACACCCAGCTCGTCGTCTACGACGACCAGGGCGGCGCCATGGCCGGACGGCTCTGGATGCTCGCCCGCTGGCTGGGCCACCGTCACGTTGCCCTGCTCGACGGCGGCATTGCCGCCTGGCAGCGCGCCGGCTACCCGATGTCCACCGAAGCCCCCGCGCCCGCCACGCCCGGTCACCTGTCCGAGCGCCCGACGCTGGTCACCCTGCTCAACACCGCCCAGCTCATGGCCGCCCTGCAGGATGGCCACAGCCAGATCGTGGATGCCCGCCCCGCCGAGCGCTTCCAGGGCAAGGACACCAGCATGGACCCCGTGGCTGGCCACATCCCCGGCGCCATCAACCGGCCGCTCTCGCAGAACCTGCGCCCCGACGGCCGCTTCAAGCCCGCCGAAGTGTTGCGCCACGAATGGGAAACCCTGCTGGCCGGCCGCAAGCCCGAAGACATCATCCAGCAGTGCGGCTCGGGCATCACTGCCAACCACAACCTGCTGTCGATGGAACTGGCCGGTCTGCCCGGCAGCCGCCTCTATCCGCCCTCCTGGAGCGGCTGGATCAGCGATCCGTCCCGACCGGTCGCCAAGGGCGAATAGTTCCGCCAGGGCCATCCACCTGCCCGCGCGTGCCGGCCGCCAAGGCTGCGTTCGGGCATCATACCCCCCAAGAACAGACAGGGCGGCCACCGTGTGAACCACGGCTGACCGCCCTGTCTGCGTCCGGTGCGAACGGGCCTCCAAGTGCCCGTCCGCCCTCCGGCTGCCGAACCCGGCAGCCGGCGTTCTCCTGCCCGAGGCTCAGTCCGGATACTTCCGGATGAAGTCGTGCACCTTCTCCACCATCTTCTTCGACCCCACGAAGAAGGGGCTGCGCTGGTGCAGCTCGGTCGGCTGGATGTCCAGGATGTTGTGCTCACCGTCGGTAGCCATGCCGCCGGCCTGCTCGGCCAGGAAAGCCATGGGGTTGCACTCGTACAGCAGCCGCAGCTTGCCCTTCGGATAGTTGCTGCCCTGCGGGTACATGTAGATGCCGCCCTTGAGCATGTTCCGGTGGAAGTCCGACACCAGCGAGCCGATGTAGCGCGACGTGAGCGGCAGGCCCTCGGACGGGCGGTCTTCCTGACAGTACTTGATGTACTTCTTCACGCCCTGCGGGAACTTCAGGTACTGACCCTCGTTCACCGAATAGATCTTGCCGTCCTCGGGAATACGGATGTTCTCGTGCGACAGCGCGAACACGCCGATGCCCGGGTCATAGGTGAAGCCGTTGACGCCATTGCCGGTGGTGTAGACCAGCATCGTGGAAGAACCATACACCACATAGCCCGCGGCCACCTGTGCGCGGCCCGGCTGCAGGAAGTCCTCCAGCGTCACCGGCGTGCCCACCGGCGTCACCCGCCGGTAGATGGAAAAGATGGTGCCCACCGACACGTTCACGTCGATGTTGGACGAGCCGTCCAGCGGATCGGTCAGCACGATGTACTTGGCATTGCGGTTCTTCTCGCTGTCGAAGGCGATGAAGTTCTCTTCCTCTTCCGACGCAAAACCTGCCACGTCGTCGCGAGCAAAGAAGGCCGCGCTGATCGTCTTGTGCGCGAACACGTCCAGTTTCTTCTGCTGCTCGCCCTGCACGTTCTCGGCGCCGGCGTCACCCAGAATCTCGTGAACCAGACCGGCCCGGTTGATGTCACGGTTGATGACCTTGGCTGCCAGACGGATCGCCGCCAGAATGCCGCTCAGGCTGCCGCGAGCATGCGGGTACTCTGCCTGCTTCTCGACGATGAATTCACCCAGACTCTTCATGGAAGTCTCCTGCTTAACAAAATGAAAAGATCAAACTTCTCATATTGTAATTAGGTGGGGGTATATATACTGTGAATGACTGGGCAACCACCTCAAAACTCAGGGAAAACCCGAGGTCAGCTCGGCCAGGCCGTGGAATGTTCCTCAGACCCGTGCCAGCTTACATGGGCTTGAACGGCACCGCCCCTTCCGGCCGATAGCCGAAGGTGAGCAGCGCCTTACCGCGACGAGACGCCGGCCCCACCGTCACCCAGGCCATGTTATTGCCAGCGGCATCGTCCCAGCGCGTGCGTCCCAGCAGACCGCTACCGTGATCCTTCAGCGGCACCTCACCCGACGCCGGGCCCAGCGCCTTCAGAAGCTGCGCCTGCACCTTGGGATACATCGCCAGGATCTCATCGCTCTCGCGCACCAGCGGCTCCGTCGTCATGCTCACCTGGTATAAGCCGCCCTTCAGGAAGTAGTAGCCTGCCCGAAACGTCTCCCCGGCCACCTTGACCTCCTTGGCCAGCAACTCCCGGGCACCATTCATGAGAGAGTCCGGTTTCAGCGGCGGGGTCAGGCCCGAGACCTGTTTCTGCACTTCAGCCACCGTCATGCCGACCTTCAGCCCCGTCCAGGGCATCCGGGGCGAGGCAGCAGCGTTGCCAGCCCCGGCACTCCCGGGCAGCTTCAGACCGGCATCCACCCCTGCACTGCAAGGCATCGCCTGGTAGCTGACCTTGCCATCCACCACGCACTTGTGAACCTGCGCCTGCGCAGGCGTTGCAGCCGTCACCAGCCCCAGCCCCAGGGCCGACAGGAAGTGACGCAGAGAGAAACGCCGCGAAGCAGGAAGGGAAACCTCAGTAGCTTTCATCGTCATCGGGAACATCGAAGTACACCCACACAGGAAGCAAGTTCTTTCGCCGCGGCATTTGTACCCGCAAACCGCATCACACGGCATGCACCGCCCGATGGAAGGCATGACCTGACAGACTGACTGCAATTCGGCCTGCCCATCTCCGGGCAGACACCCGGCCATGCAGCAGAGCATCAGAACTGCAAACCGCCCCACATTCCCGCAGGACCGTCTACCCGCCCCATCACCGCTTTCGGGGGAACGACGCCTTGAACAACGGCGCCCCTTCCGGTCGATATCCGGCCGTCAGCAAGGACCAACCGAAATTCCCGTGCGATACAAACACCCAGGCCTTCTCGTCGCCGGCGGCATCCCGCCAGTTCGTTTCCCCCTGCAGGCTGCCGTTCCGCTCTTCCAGCGGCACCTCATCCGACGCCTTGCCCAGCACCTTCAGCAGCAGCTGCTGCAGCTTTCCGTACAGATGCCGGACCTCGCCATTGCTCCGCATCGCCGGCGCATCCGGCGCGAGACCGAGCATGAGATAGCCGTCGTCCAGAAAGTAATACCGCCCCTTGAATGTCGTGCCAGCCAGCTTTACGTCCTTCTCCAGGAGCACCACGGCTCCATTGGCCATCCTTTCCATCTTCGAGGGCGCCGTTGCACCGGGTACCCGCTCCAGCACATCGGCCACGCTCATGCCGGACTCAAGGCCCGTCCAGAGCTTGCGCAAGGTGGCAACATCACGGCCCCCCCCATCATCCTGAGCCCGTTTCAGCGCCCCCTCGGCCTCCCCACTGCAAGGCATCGCCTGGTAGCTGACCTTGCCGTCCACCTTGCACTTGTAGACCTGCGCCTGCGCAGGCATGGCACCCGTCATCAACCCCGCCGCCCACAGCAGGGCGAACAGGAAGCCGCGCACAGGAAAGCCCCCTGAAAGGCGGCACGAAACCGGCGTGCTCTTCATCGTCATCGTCATCGTCATCGTCATCGTCATCGTCATCGTCATCGGGAACATCGTGAACTGTCCGGACAGGCAGCGGGTGCCTGCAACCAGCCCATCATCGTTTTCAGGGCTTCCTGAGCTGGCGCAGATCCTTGAACGCCGCCACCCCGTCCGGCCGATGACCAACTGTCAGCATGGACTGGCCGGGAGGCCCGGGCGTTATGAACACCCAGGTCTTCAGGTTCCCATCGGCATCCGTCCACTCCGTACGCCCCCACAGCCCGATGTTCCGCATTTCCAGCGGCTCCTCACTCGACGCCTTGCCCAGCATCTTCAGCACCTGCGGCTGCAGCTTCCCGTACAGTGCCCGGATCTCGTCGTCTTCCCGTAACCACGGGTTGTCCGTCGTCACCATGACCTGGTAGTAGCCACCGTCCAGGAAGTAGTACTTCACCTTGAACAGGACGCCGGCCAACTTCATGTCCTTCTCCAGCAGCCCCTCGGCGCCATTGACCAGCCTGCTCGGCCGCTCGGGCACCATCAGCCCGGACCTCTGTTTCTTCACCTCGGCCACGCTCATGCCGGCCTTCAGACCCGTCCAGAGCTTGCGCAGGGCGGCACCCTCACGGCCCACCCCATCATCCTGAGCCAGCTTCAGTTCCCCCTCGACCTCCCCCCTGCAAGGCATCGCCTGGTAGCTGACCTTGCCGTCCACCTTGCACTTGTAGACCT
>ERZ1674039.193-NODE-193-length-12756-cov-6.014723_pt1 | contig 12756 bp, 9 predicted proteins | sample MGYA00581135_ERZ1674039 | MGnify/ENA primary metagenome ERZ1674039 (study PRJEB41354, sample SAMEA4873313) | human saliva metagenome | biome: human-associated habitat [ENVO:00009003]; feature: mouth environment [ENVO:08000002]; material: saliva material... | reverse complement strand
AGAAAAGTCAGGGCATCCTCACCATCCCGCCAACACCAGCTTGCCCAGCGTACGGCCACCTTCCAGCCGTTCGTGAGCACGCCGAAGATTCTGTGCATTGATGCGCCCCAGCGTCTCAGTCCGGGTGCTGCGCACCTTGCCCTGGCTCACCAGATCACCCAGCTCACGCAGGATCTCGCCCTGCCGTGCGATATCAGCCGTGCCCAGCAGCGAGCGCGTGAACATGAATTCCCAGCTGATCGTCAGGCTCTTGCGCTTGAGCGGGACGATATCCAGCGTCTCGGGATCATCGATCATGGCAATCCGCCCCTGCGGAGCAATGAGTTCCACAATGTCCGGCAGATAACGGTCAATACCGCTGGTGCAGAACACGAAGGCCGGTGCACCGATGCCCAGGGCCGACACCTGCGGTGCCAGCGGCCTGCTATGGTCGATGACATGGTGAGCCCCCATCCGCTTCACCCAGTCCACCGACTCGGGCCGCGAGGCCGTGGCGATCACCGTCAGCCTGGTCAGCGCGCGAGCCAGCTGGATCGTGATGGAACCCACACCGCCCGCGCCGCCAATCACCAGCAGCGCCGGTGCAGCCCCCGTGACCTGGCGTTGCACGTCAAGACGATCAAAGAGCGTCTCCCAGCCGGTCAGCGTCGTGAGGGGCAGGGCGGCGGCATCCTCGTTGCTCAGGCCTTCCGGCACATGCGCGGCGATGCGTGCATCCACCGCCTGCAGCTGCGCATAGCAGCCGGGCCGGTCGATGGCTCCCGCATGGAACACCCGATCACCCACCCTGAAACCGCTCACGTCACGCCCCACGGCACGTACCGTCCCCACGGCATCCCATCCCAGGATGCGCCAGCTGCCCGCGGCCGGTCGTGCCGACGCGCGCACCTTCGTATCGGCCGGATTGACGGCAATGGCCTCGACGGCCACCAGCAGATCATTTGGCCCGGGCTCCGGATCGGGCAGCTCGATGTCCACCAGCGAGCGTTCATCGGAAATGGGCAGGGGCTGGTTGAAACCTATGGCTTTCATGGATGTTCTCCTTGCAGAAGGTATTGGTATGTCAGCAATGCTGATCCTCACCATCACATCCCGCAAGAACGCACATGAATCGCACATAGTGTCGAAAAATATACTGTCCATGCGCGCGGACGCTATAATCCCGGCTCTCCTGGCTGCACCTGCCCGCCAAGGCGGCATGGCCGTCTCGCGACTGCTTCAGGTCTGTCGGGAGCAAGCGGCCAGCCCGATAGGTTCCGCCTCCTCTCGCACGACAGCACGTCGTGCGCCTCCTGTTTCGTTCCCCATGGCAAGAACCCCGCACGCCCGATTCGACTGTGCCGCCGGCTGTCCGGTGGAAGCCACACTGAACCTGATCGGCGGCAAGTGGAAGGGGGTCATCCTCTACCATCTGCTCACCGGGAAGGTGCTGCGCTTCAATGCGCTGAAGCGCATGCTGCCCAACATCACGCAGCGCATGCTCACCAACCAGCTGCGCGAGCTGGAGCATGATGGTCTGGTGGCCCGCACCATCTATCCGGAGGTGCCACCGCGTGTCGAATATCGGCTCACCGAGCACGGACAGACGCTGGAACCCGTCATTGCCGCCCTGAAGGCCTGGGGCGACAGTCATGTCGGCAAGCCGCCTGCGGCCGACAAGGCTTACGGATCCCCCGACTGATCCCCGGCATCCGTTCCCTGAAGATCCCTCCTCATCCCCGACTTATGCTGAAGAACACCGGTATCACCATTGCACTGGCCATGCTGTCCATGGTCGGTGCGCTGGGCATCGATGCCTATCTGCCCTCGTTTCCCGCCATCATCCAGGACTTCCAGACCACGCCGCTGGCCGTGCAACAGACGCTCAGCATCTACGTGGGTGCCATGGCCATCACCACACTGTTTGCAGGCACGCTGTCCGACAGCTTCGGGCGCCGCCCCACGGTGATCGTGTCGCTGCTGCTGTTCACGGCGGGCTCGGCACTGGCCATCTTCGCCAAGGACATCCAGGTCCTGCTGCTGGCACGCGCCCTGCAGGGCGTTGCGGCCGGTTTCGGTTCCGTGCTGTCACGCACCATCGTTCAGGACCGCTTCCAGGGCGCCGAGGCGCAGCGCGTGATGGCGCTCATCATGATGGTGTTCTCCATCGCCCCGTCGTTCGCGCCGGTCATCGGCGGCTGGCTGCAGGCCACTTTCGGCTGGCATTCGGTGTTCATCATGCTCACCAGCTACGGCCTTGTGCTGTGGCTCCTCTGGCAGCTGGGCATTCCCGAGACGCTGCCGAAGGCGCAGCGCATGCCGCTGCAACTGGGCCGCATCGTCGGCAACTACGGCAAGGTGCTGTGCCACCGCGTGTTCATCCTGCGCGCGCTGAGCATCGCCATGATCTTCATCGGCGTGGCCATCTACATCAGCTCTGCCGCGCCCTACATCATCAACATCCTGGGCCTGTCGGAAACCAGCTTCGCCTGGATGTTCATTCCCATGACGCTCGGCATGCTGGGCGGCTCCAGTGCCTCGCGCCGACTGGCCCGCAAGGTGGCTCCCAGCCGCCTGATCTTCGTCGGCTTCGCGCTGATGCTGGGCGCCACCTTCACCAGCGTCGTCTACACCTCGGTGGCCACGCCGCAGGTCCCCTGGGCTGTCATCCCGCTGGGCATCTACACCCTGGGCATGACCCTGGCGGTACCGGGCATGACGGTGCAGGTGCTCAGCATCTTCCCGCAGATGCGCGGCCTGGCTGCCTCGCTGCAGAGCTTCGTGCAGATGGGCATCTTCGCGCTGGTCTCGGCCTTCGTGGCACCGCTGCTCTTTCACAGTGCCCAGTGGCTGGCCATCGCCCACTTCACGGGCCTGGTCATCGCCGCGCTGCTGTGGGCGCTGGGACCGCGCCATGAAGCGGGCGCCGGGGCTGCCCCCACCGGCCACGCCCCTAGCATGCCCGGCCCACAGGGCTCTCCCGCGCCCTTGGGCACGGCCGCCGCACCTGCCATTGCCCAGCCCACGCCTGAAAACGGCGCTCCCTCGTCAGACGTCTCCAAAGCCCGGTCGTGAACACACCCACCTTGCCTGATACCCCTGCCCAACGTAAGCCTGCGGCGGGCAGGGCCGAGCAGCACAGCACGCGACTGCTGTTCCTGCTGGCCGGTTTCTCGGCTGCCGCCTGGGCGTCGCTCGTGCCGGTGGCCAAGGCTGCCACAGGCGTCAATGAAGGGCAGCTGGGTCTGGTCCTGCTGTGCCTTGGCATCGGCTCCCTGCTGGCCATGCCGGTTTCCGGCGTGGTCAGCACCCGCCATGGCTGCCGCAAGGTGCTGATGGTCTGCGGTGTGGCCCTGTGCGCCTGCCTGCCGCTTCTGGCCTCGGTCCAGAACGTCTTCACGCTAGCCGCCGCGCTGTTCTTCTTTGGCGCCATGATCGGCACCTTCGACTGCGTGATGAACATCCAGGCCGTCATCGTCGAGCGCGACAGCAAGCGGCCGCTGATGTCCGGCTTTCATGGCTTCTACAGCCTGGGTGGCCTGCTGGGAGCGGCCACCACCAGCACCATCATGGATCTGGGTGTGAGCCCGTTCGCCACGGTGTCCGCCATCGCCCTGGCCGGCGTGCTGCTACTGATGGGCATTCGGCGGCACGTCCTGCCTTACGGGAACCCGGCCGAAGGCCCGCCGTTTGCACTGCCACGCGGCGAAGTGCTCTTCCTGGGCATGCTGTGCATGACGGTCTTCCTGGTGGAAGGCTCGATGATGGACTGGAGCGCGGTGATGCTGACCGAGAACCACGGCATGCCGGTGGCGCAGGCCGGCTACGGCTTTGCGGCCTTCTCGCTCACCATGACCTTCGGCCGCCTGACCGGCGACCGCATCGTGGCAAGGGTAGGGCGGCGCAGCGTCGTGACAGTGGGCGGCCTGCTGGCCATGGGCGGCATCCTGCTGGCCACGCTGGTCCCCTTCTGGCAGGCGGCGCTGCTGGGCTATGCCATGGTGGGGCTGGGCTGCTCCAACATCGTGCCGGTGCTGTTCACTGCGGTGGGGCGCCAGACCAGCATGCCGCAGAGCGTGGCGGTCCCGGCCATGTCCACGCTGGGCTATGCCGGTGTGCTGGCCGGGCCGGCCGCCATCGGCTTCATCGCACACCACAGCAGCCTGCCCATGGCCTTCCTGCTGGTGGCGGCGCTGATGCTGTTCGTGGCGATCAGCGGGCGCTTCCTGAAGCTCTGACCCTGAAGCTCTGACCGTGAAGCGCTGATCCGAAGGCCCTGATCTGAGGGCCATGACGACACAACCTTGATGTGGAAGCGCTGGTTCTGGAGCCGCTGAGGACGCGTTACGAACCGCTCGTCATCTTTATTTTCGGAACAATCAGTTTCATTGCAGGCGAACCGTTCCGATCCGGGTGGACATACAATGCGTTCCAGCAGGTAGCCGAAAGGCGATGACCCGTTCATCCCGTCCGGCCACCCTGGCTCCGATTCCTCCTTGATAGATACATCGTCCCATCATGAACGCTCTGTCTCGTCTGCAGGCACCGTTGCTGTCGGTCCTGCGCATCGTCTCCGCCTATCTCTTCATCTGGCACGGCACCGCCAAGGTCTTCGGCTATCCTGCCTCGATGGGCGACATCTCCGGCAACCCGATGATGATCGCGGCCGCCGCCCTGGAACTGGTGGGTGGCACGCTGCTGCTGCTGGGCCTCTTCACCCGGCCGGTCGCCTTCCTGCTTTCCGGCCAGATGGCCGTGGCCTACTTCATGGCACACGCGGCCCAGGGCAACGTGCTGATGCCGATGGCCAACAGCGGTGAACTGGCGGTGCTGTTCTGCTTCGTCTTCCTCTACCTGTCGGCTGCCGGCGGCGGTAACCTCTCGCTGGATCACCTGCGCGGCAAGTAAGAAGCTGCCTCGCCCCTCACGGACGGACCGATGCGCCCGGCAAGGCCCCGTCAGTCCATCCCTCCCGGGTACACTTTTCAGGTACCCAACGCTCTCCCGGATGCTCCCTTTCCAGTTCCCCGGGACCTCATTCATTCGCCTCCATTCCATCAGGAGTCAAACATGTCCGTTACGCACATCCAACAGGCCGCCGAGAAACGTCGTTCCATCTATGCGCTGAACAAGCAGCTGCCGGTGCCGGCCGCCGACGTGGTGAAGATCATCGAGCACGCCGTCAAGCACACGCCGTCTGCGTTCAACTCGCAGTCCACCCGTCTGGTGGTCCTGCTGGGCGCCGAGCATGAAAAACTCTGGCAACTGACCGAGCAGGCGCTGGCTGCCATCGTGCCGGCCGACAAGTTCCAGCCCACCAAGGACAAGCTGGCCTCCTTTGCTGCCGGCGCCGGCACCGTACTGTTCTTCGAGGATCAGACCGTGGTGAAAGGCCTGCAAGACAAGTTCCCGCCGTACGCCGAGAACTTCCCCATCTGGGCCGAGCACGCCGACGCCATGCACCAGTACGCCATCTGGACGGCCCTGGCCAGCATCAACGTGGGCGCCAGCCTGCAGCACTACAACCCGGTCATCGACGAAGCCGTGGCCCGCACCTGGAACGTGCCGGCCTCGTGGAAGCTGCGCGCCCAGCTGGTGTTCGGCGGCATTGCCGCCCCGGCTGGCGAGAAGTCCTTCGAGCCCGTCGAGGCTCGCCTGAAGGTCTACGGCCTGTAAGCGCGCCTACTCCTGCACCCCCTGGCATCCCCATAGGCCATCCCGCCGGGGGCGCAGAAAAACGGGCAGCATATGCCAGCCCTGCATCACGAAGGCGGCACACCACGCCAGCCCCGCCAGTTGCAGCAGCACCGGCGGATCGAACCAGTAGGCCAGCGCCCGCAGCACGGCGCTGGCCACCAGGAGACCGGCCCCCACCACCACCCAGGGGCGGCCATTCTTTTCCAGCCCGCTGTGCGTGTAGCCGGCAATGCAGATCACGGTGTAGACGGCCAGGCCCAGCGCCCCCGCCGTCAGCAGGTGGATGCCCGGGCTGACACTGCCGTCTCCGGCCACCAGCACCAGGCCGATGAGCCCATAGCCGGCAGCCATGAACACGTAGACCATGTACAGCATCAGCGGCCAGCGCGAGAACAGCGGTCGGCCGACGTGCCAGTCGTTGAGCAGGTTCAGCATGGCAGCCGATGCGGCCAGCGCCAGCCAGCCGGTCACGCGGTTGGACGGATCGAACCACTGCATGGCCGTGAACAGCATGATGCAGATGACGGCCAGGTGCCGCCGTGGCGGACGCGCCAGATAGGCGGTGGGCTCGTCTTCCTCGACGGGCAGGGCGGTGGGCGCAACCGGAGCACGGTCTGCAGGGCCGGCGGCCGGCATGCCATTTTCCGTCGTGCCGTGTGAGGCCTGCTCCCGGGCAGGCGCCGCCACCGGATGACGGCGTTCGAAATCATCGTCGATGCTGCTGTTGACGATCGCCATCGAGATGCGGCTCATCGCCACCACGATCAGGGCCATCAGCACGCCCAGCGTGGCATGCAGCCAGCGCATCGGAAACTCGCCCTGCACGGCATCCACGTAGAAGCCGGCCACGGTGACGATCAGCGCCACGAAGGCCCACCAGAAGCCCTGCTGGCGATGGCCTGGGTCACGCCACAGGCGCGGCGCCACCATCGCGGTCAGCATCCCCATGAAGCCGACATGGAAGACGCCCGACAGCGCCAGCAGGCCCTGCGGCCACCAGCCGCTCAGCCAGAAGGACAGGCGCCCCAGCAGCCACAGCCCCAGCAGCCAGCGCACATGCCGCGCCTCGAAGGACGGCGTCTCCGTGAACTCCGGCACAGCGGTCAGCGCGAAGCCAGCGACGGCTGCCAGCGTGGCCCCCATCAGCAGCTCGTGCACGTGCCAGACCACCACGCCGCCCGGCACCCCGGGCAGCGGCCAGCCAGCCGCCAGGAACAGCAGCCACAGCCCCAGCAGCCCCACGCAGAAAAGCACGGTAGCCACGAAGAAGGGCCGAAAGCCGCATTGCCACAGCGGGTGAGCCAGCTGCCAGGGCCGGGCAGTCAGGGCAGGGGAAGCGGCAGGCACGGGTTTCATCGAAGACGGCATGACAGCTTGATCAGGAAAAAGGACTTGGAATGCCGGTGCTCAGCACCCGGCGCGCCGCCCGGTCGTGGCCGGGGCCACGGCGGAGCCGGCATCGATCCGGGCATAGTCAGGCAGGCCGCCGCCAGCGATATCGGCCTGGGTGACTGCATGGCTGGTTGCCGTGCCGACGGCAGCGGTCTGACCGGGGGCCGCCGTACACGTCGATCCGGACATTCCGGCGGGCTGCGCCGTCCGCAGCGGCGGCAGGTCGAAGGCCGCGCGCACCACCGGCTGGGCCAGCAGGGCTGCCGTATGGTTGTGTACCCAGGCATCGTCGCGCTGCATGGGCGGCACCGGCAGCGCCATCTGCCAGACGAAGTGGCCAGGGTTGGCTGCCATCACCAGCACACGGTCGGCCAGCGTGACGGCCTCGGTCACGTCGTGGGTGATCATCAGCACCGCCAGACCCCGGCTGCGCTGCTCCTGCATCAGCAGCTGATGCATCTGCGCCTTCAGACCGATATCCAACGCCGCAAACGGTTCATCCAGCAGCAGCAGATCGGGCGAGAGCACCAGTGCCCGCGCCAGGGCAGCGCGGCTCTGCATGCCGCCCGAGAGCTGATGTGGAAACTGCGCCAGCGCCACGTCATCCAGCCCCAGCAGGTTGCCCATGCGCGTGGCCCGCGCCAGCCGCTCGCGCCCGGGCACGCCCTGCGCCTTCAGCCCCAGCGCGATGTTGTCCAGCGTGGTCTTCCAGGGCAGCAGGGTGGGCTGCTGGAACAGCATGGCGGTACGGGCAAAACCGTTGTGGATCTCGCCGGAGCGCACATCCAGCAGCCCGGCGCACAGGTGCAGCAGCGTGCTCTTGCCGCAGCCCGAAGGCCCCACCAGCGCCAGTGTCTCGCCGGCGGGCAGCCGCAGCGACACGCCTTCCAGCACGGTGCGCGTGGCAAAGGCGTGCTCCAGATCCCGCACCACCAGCGCTGGACCGTCCGCGCTGCCCTCGGCAGCCGCAGGAAACGATGCCGTGTTCATGAGGCTCTCCCTCCCGCGTCACGCCAGCCCTCGATCTCGCGCTTGATGGGCTCCAGCACCAGGTATTCCAGCCCCAGCAGCACCAGCACCACCGCGCTGATCCAGGCCAGCGTGCCGGACATGTCCAGCTGGGCACGACTGACGGCCAGGGCAGCCCCCACGCCGTCACTCACCGACAGCAGTTCCGCCATCACCACCACCTTCCAGGCGCTGCCCAGCGCCACGATCCAGACCGGAAACAGATACGAGAGCACATGCGGCACGTACAGGTCCAGGATGCGCATGTGCCAGGGCAGGCGATAGGCATCGGCCAGGTCGCGCCAGCGCTTTTCCAGCGTGCGCGCCCCCTGCAGACCGCCGGCAAACACGATGGGAAAACCGGCAATGAACACGGTGAAGACCGGCGTGCCGTCACCGGTGCCGAACCACAGCATGGCCAGCACCAGCCAGGCAATGGGTGGCGTGCCCAGCAGCACCGTGACCCAGGGACGCGCCATCATGGCTGCCGTCATCGACATGCCGGCAGCCACGCCCAGCACGCTGCCCAGCACCAGCGCCAGCGACAGCCCCGCAAAGGCGCGCCGTGCCGTGACCGCCAGCTGCGGCCACAGCGCCTCGGCACCGTGGCCCTGCATCAGCTGCAGCAGCATCTGCGCCGTCTCCAGCGGCGTGGGCAGCACCAGCGGCCCATACCAGGCGGCCAGCGCCTCCCACAGCGCCATGCCCAGCAGCAGGCTGGCAATGGCCCCCCAGCCGCTCCAGAGATAGCCGGGCAGGGCGCCCAGCCAGGCACGCAACAGTTTCATGTATGTGTCTCTCCCAGAGAGGAGCATTGTCGCACCGGTGGCAACGGTGCCCCCTTCACCGATATCAAGTCGGCCCGACCGCCACGGGTCCCCATCCGGCCGTCGCAGGTACGAAACGTTGGATGACACGTCACGCAGGAGGTGGACGACCCACCACGACCCGCCGTTCCGTCCCATGACGTTCCGTCCCGGTCGGCATGATGGACGACGTTGCTGCCGTGCAACACATTGATTGGCTCAGCATTCCACACTGCCAACCCGGTTACCAGGCATGCCGTTATCATCGCGAAACAAGTGAAGTCTTATCATTTGCATTCTGATACTTCAGCCGGATTCCCCGGGTGTCGCTTTGGCGTCGGTGCATCAATGGGTGGGATGTACCGGGCGAGGGACTCCCGGCGGGATCCATGACCTCCATTTCCCAGATTCCCAAGATTCCCGAGAGGAAACGATGAGCAAACAGAGACAGAGACGCCGTACCCGTCGGCAGCTGCAATGGCTGGCCGCTTCGATGATGCCGCTGGCCGTCCCCGCTGCCGCACTGGCCCAGAGCGCCGAAGCCACCTTGCCCGAAGTGGAAGTGCTGGGTACAGCCGAGCAGGCCTGGAAGCAGGCGCCTGGCGTCTCGGTCGTCACGCAGGACGACCTGGCCACCCAACCCTCCAACGACCTGAGCGAAGTGCTGCGCAAGCAGCCCGGCGTCAACCTCACCGGCAACTCCACCAGCGGCCAGCGCGGCAACAACCGCCAGATCGACCTGCGCGGCATGGGCCCCGAGAACACGCTGATCCTCATCGACGGCAAGCCGGTCAACAGCCGCAAGTCGGTGCGCTACGGCTGGCGGGGCGAGCGTGACACCCGGGGCGACATGAACTGGGTGCCGACCGAATCCATCGACCACATCGAAGTGCTGCGTGGCCCGGCTGCGGCCCGCTACGGCAACGGCGCAGCCGGCGGCGTGGTCAACATCATCACCAAGGGCACGCCCGACAAGCTCAGCGGCAGCGCCACCCTGCACTACAGCCACCCGCAGCACAAGGAAGAGGGCGGTTCACGCCGCGCCAGCTTCAGCCTGGGCGCCCCGCTGTCCGAGATGCTGGGCTTTCGGCTGACCGGCAACATCGCCAAGACCGATTCGGACGCCTGGGACATCAACCGCAACCATGCCTCCACCCGCACCGGCACCTTTGCCGGCACCTTCCCGGCCGGCCGCGAGGGCGTGCGCAACCGCGACCTGGACGCCCGGCTGAGCCTCAAGGCCAGCGCCCAGCATCGTCTGGACCTGGACGCCAGCTTCAGCCGCCAGGGCAACATCTACACGGGCGACACCCAGAACACCAACAACTACACCACGCTGCCCAATGGCCAGCTGGCTCCCACCTCGCGTCGCGTGCAGGAAGCGCTGGGCAGCGAGACCAACCGCATGTACCGCAGCAACTATGCGCTGACGCACACCGGCCGGTATGAAGGCGGTGCATCGTCGTCGGCCTACGTGCAGCACGAGATCACCCGCAACGAGCGGATGGACGAGGGCCTGGCCGGCGGTACCGAAGGGCTGTTCTCGACCGGAAACTTCAGCACCGGCCGCCTCAAGAGCACCACCCTGCACGGCGAATACAACCAGCCGGGCAAGTGGGGCAGCCTTGACCACGTGATCACGCTGGGTCTGGAAGGTGTCCACCAGAACTTTGACGACCCGAACTCGGTGTCGCAGGCCACCACCGAAGGCGGGACCATTGCCGGACTGGCCAGCACGGGCCGCAGCAGCAAGATCAGCGCCAAGATCTATTCGGTCTTCGTCGAGGACAACATCGAGCTCACGCCCGAGACCATCCTGACACCGGGCGTGCGCTTCGACCACCACAGCAAGGCCGGCAACAACTGGAGCCCCTCGCTGAACCTGTCGCACAACCTCACGCGCGAAATCACCCTGAAGGCCGGCGTGGCCCGGGCCTACAAGGCGCCCAACCTGTATCAGCTCAACCCCAACTACCTGCTGTACAGCCGCGGTATCGGCTGCTGGGGCGGCGGTGGCTCCTGCTACCTGATGGGCAACAGCAACCTCAAGGCCGAGACCAGCATCAACAAGGAACTGGGCATCGAGCTGGCCAACGACACCCTCGTGGCCGGCCTGACCTACTTCCACAACGACTACCGCGACAAGATCGAGGCAGGCCACTCCGTCATCGGCAAGGCCACCGGCGGCACCGGCCGTACCGCCAACGCCAGCATCTTCCAGTGGGACAACGTGCCCAAGGCACTGGTCGCGGGTCTGGAAGGCACGTTCAACTACAACTTCACGCCTCGGGTTGCCTGGACCAACAACCTCACTTACATGATCAAGAGCGAGAACAAGTCCACGGGCGAGCAGCTCTCGATCATTCCGAAGTACACGGTGAATTCGCGCCTGGAATGGAAGGTCACCGACGAGGCCAGCGTCTTCGGCACCGCCACCTTCTACGGCCGGCAGAAAGCCAACAAGCTGGACTACCAGGGGCTGCCCGTGCAGGGTGAGGAAGCCCAGGGCCTGTCGCCCTACGCGCTGGTGGGCCTGGGCGGCAACTACGCCGTCAGCCGCAACCTGAAGGTGGGCCTGGGGGTCGACAACATCTTCGACAAGCGCCTGTTCCGTCGCGGCAATGCCATCGGCGTGAACAACCCGCGCACCATCTACGGTGCCGGCGCAGCCACCTACAACGAACCCGGCCGCACGTTCTACGTGACGCTGACGGGAACGCTGTGATGGCCTGAATCCACACTCGCAGGAACATGCCCCGGGCCGCATGGCTCGGGGCATCGAGAGCCCGGGGTCTTCCCGGGCTTTTTTCATTTCAGGCCAGACAATCAGCCCGCAAAGTAGAACCCGTCGTCTGGCAGCTTGCCGCCCACCAGACCGGGCTGCATCTCCAGCAGCTGCTGGTAGAAGAACTCCAGCTCGGGGCGTGCCTTGCTGGCCACCACCATGTCGGATTTGTCAGCGCGGATGGCGTCGGCAATACCCTCCGGGGTCAGCATCTCGATGCGTCGGGCCACGATCTGGCCGCACTCGTCCGGGTTGGCCTCGCACCAGTGCTGGGCTTCTTCGCAGGCCTCTTCAAAACGCCGGGCCAGCGCCGTGTTGCCTAGCTGGCTGCCCAGCATCACGATGCCGGCCTGCGGCATGCGCGGCGCGCGATTGAAGACACGACCCCATTCCTCCTGCAGGCTGACGCTGCGATAGAGGCTGGGCGCCACGACGCTGATGGGGAAGGACTGGCTCTTGCGCAGGCCCACGGCCACGGCCGGATCGGCCAGCAGGGCATTGTCGGCACGCCGCGTGATGAGCAGCTGCATTGCATCCAGCGGCGAGGCCACATAGCGCAGCGTCATGTCCTTGTCGGGATCGATGCCCTGCTTGCGGCACAGCAGCCGGAACAGCGCATCCGGCATGTCGCCACGGAAGGGCATCACCACTTCCTGCCCCTTGAAGTCGGCCAGCGTCTTCAGGCCGTCACGGCGGGCCACCATCCACAGGATGCCCCAGATGCCGATGTTCATCTGCTGCAGCTTGAGGCCGCGGTTATAGAGGTTGGCCGACAGGTTGCTGGGCATGGCCAGGAAATCGGCTTCCCCCTTCAGGGCCATGGCGCGCAGCTGGTCGGGCGTGCGCCAGCTGACGAACTCCACCTTCTCGGCCACGTCGGCCAGCAGCCCTGCATCGACAATGCGGATGAGCGGGTTGCTGACGGTGGCAAAGGGGCCGGCGAGTACCAGGCGGGGAACCTTCTTCGTGCCGACAACAGCCGGTGCCGCCGGGGAAGCTGCGCTGCCCGGGGCGGCAGCCGATCCTGCGGAAGCCCCCGCCGCATTCGCGGCCGGGGCGGATCCGGCCTGCGCGGCAGCGTCAGCCGCA
>ERZ1674039.184-NODE-184-length-13285-cov-6.104233_pt1 | contig 13285 bp, 9 predicted proteins | sample MGYA00581135_ERZ1674039 | MGnify/ENA primary metagenome ERZ1674039 (study PRJEB41354, sample SAMEA4873313) | human saliva metagenome | biome: human-associated habitat [ENVO:00009003]; feature: mouth environment [ENVO:08000002]; material: saliva material... | reverse complement strand
ACGCCCCCGCGCCCGCATTCCAGGCCGCACTCCCGGCCGCCCTCGCACCCCGGCCCCCAAGCTGCCCGAACCCCGCATCCTCTCAGCCCAGTCGCTGGGGCTGTCCCGCCAGCAGGTCTCCAGCGCCGCGCTGCGCACCTGCGAAGAGCTGCAGCACGCGGGCTACAGCGCCTACATCGTGGGCGGCGGCGTGCGCGACCTGCTGCTGGGCCGCACCCCGAAGGACTTCGACGTGGCCACCGACGCCTCACCCGAGGCGGTGCAGTCGCTCTTTCGGCGTGCGCGCATCATCGGTCGGCGCTTTCGCATCGTTCACGTAATGTTCGGGCGCGAGACCATCGAGGTCACCACCTTCCGGGCTGCCCATACCAACGGCCAGACCGACGCCCATGGACGGATGCTGAACGACAACGTGTTCGGCACCCGCGAAGAAGACGCCTACCGACGCGATTTCACCGTCAACGCCCTCTATTACGACCCGATCGCCGAGACGCTGATCGATCCGATGGGCGGGGTGGACGATCTGTCGGCCCGACTGCTGCGCATGATCGGGGACCCCACCACCCGCTACCGAGAGGATCCGGTGCGGATGCTGCGTACCGTGCGCTTTGCCGCCAAGCTGGACTTCCAGGTCGATCCGCCCACGCTCCAGCCCATCCGCACACTGGCCCCGCTGCTGGAGAACGTGCCGCCAGCACGGCTGTTCGACGAGGTGATGAAGCTGCTGGAAAGCGGCCATGGCCTGGCCTGCCTGCAGCGGCTGCGCCACGAGGGGCTGCACCACGGCATCCTGCCGCTGCTGGACACCCTCTTCGAGACCGACGAAGCCTTCATCACCGAGGCACTGACCCGCACCGATGCCCGCGTGCGGCAGGGCAAGTCGGTCTCGCCCAGCTTCCTGTTCGCCTCGCTGCTGTGGCCGCAGGTTCGGGTGCGCTGGCAGCAGCTGCATGCCCAGGGCGAACACCTGGTTCCGGCGCTGGATCAGGCCATCTCGGAAGTGCTGGATGAACAGGGAACGAAGCTGGCCCTGCACCGGCGCTACCAGGCCGACATGCGCGAGATCTGGATGATGCAGCCCCGGCTGGAGAAACGCGGCCGGCAGTCGTTCACGCTGGTGACACAGCTGCGTTTTCGCGCCAGCTACGACTTCCTGCTGCTGCGCTGCACCTCGAACGAGGTCGATCCGGCACTGGGCAAATGGTGGACCGAGTTCATCGACGCCGACTCCTCGCGGCGCGAACAGCTGGTGCAGGAAAGCCTGGGCAGTGCCGGCAAGTCGGGCCGCAACACCCGCAAGCGCCGGCGGCGGCGCAAGTCTGCGCCAGCCGAGAATGGTGCATCGGCCGCTGAGGGCCATGGCGGCGCCGACGGGGCACCCCAGGCCTCCTGACCATGACGACAGGAAACGGGACAAAGCCCCGCGCGGCCTGGATCGGCTTGGGGGCCAACCTGCCCAGCCGCATCGGCGGTCCGAAGGAAACGCTGGAAGCCGCACGAAAACGCATCGGCGAGCTGCCCGACACGCGAGTGACGGCCGTTTCCAGCCTGTACGAAAGCGCACCAGTGGACGCAGGCGGCCCCCCCTTCATCAACCAGGTGCTGCGGGTGGAAACTTCCCTGCCCGCCCTGTCGCTGCTGGAAGGGCTGCAGGCCATCGAGCTGGCCTTCGGACGCGAGCGGCCGTTTCGCAACGCGCCCCGCACGCTGGATCTGGACCTGCTGCTGATGGCCGACGAAACCCGCACGGATGCCGTGCTGACGCTGCCGCATCCGCGCCTGCATGAGCGGCTGTTCGTGCTGATGCCACTGGCCGAAATCGACGCCGACCTGCACGTACCCGGCCTGGGCACGGCAGCCATGCTGCTGGCGCAGCTGATGGCCACCGAGCACGGGCAGGATTGCCGGCGCCTGACCTGATCAGGAGCGCTCCTGGGCGGCCGAGGCCGCTTCCCGGGCGCCTGCGGCTCCCGCCTTCATGCCCGCCGCATCAGCCTGCGCCGCCGCAGCCTCCGGCGTATCCGGTTTCTTGCCGGCTGCGGCAGCCCCCGTCCGGTCCGACTCCGCCGCTCCAACGTTCCCGGCAGGCTCAGCCTTTTCGGCAGATTCGGCACTCACGAGCGCCTCTGCCACAGCTACCGCTTCTGCAGCCTCTGCGGCCGCCTGCTGCACACTGGCGGCATTTTCCGGCACCAGCTCGGGCGTCTCGTTGCTGACCAGGCTCAGCACCTTGCTGCGCGACAGCATGCCGACGAACTCGTCATGCTCGCCCGTGACGGCCAGCGGCTGATCACTCTGCAACAGATGGCCCAGCACGGTGTCCAGCCCCGCCGTGGAAGGCACCGAAGCCATTTCCTCGACATATTCGGACACGTCGCGCGCGCCTTCCTTCAGGGCGTCGATGATGCGTCCGACGGTCAGAACGCCCCCCAGCCGCTTGCCATCCAGCACCGGCGCGTAGTCGTACTTGCGCGCCTGCAGCAGCTCCAGCGCATGGTTCGGCCGGGTACGCATGGTGAGCGTCAGCCGCGCCCCCTCCTGCAGCGCATGGCTGGCGTTGAGCACCTTGCTGCGGTTCACGTCCTGCAGGAAGGCCTGCACGTACTCGGTGGCCGGCGCCAGCAGGATGTCCTCGGGTTCGCCTTCCTGGACCAGCTCGCCATCCTTCAGGATGGCGATGCGATTGCCCAGGCGCAGTGCCTCGTCCAGGTCGTGGGTGATGAAGACGATGGTCTTGTTGAGCCTGGCCTGCAGCTTCAGCAGGTGGTCCTGCATCTCGCGGCGTATCAGCGGATCCAGCGCCGAGAAGGCCTCGTCCATCAGCAGGATCTCGGCATCGGTGGCCAGCGCGCGGGCCAGCCCCACCCGCTGCTGCATGCCGCCGGAGAGCTGATGCGGATACTGGTGCTCGAAACCCGCCAGCCCCACCTGGTCCAGCCAGTAACGGGCCTTTTCCTCACGCTGGGCACGCGGCACCTTCTGCACGGCCAGCCCATAGGCGGCGTTGTCCAGCACGGTGCGGTGAGGAAAGAGCCCGAAGCGCTGGAAGACCATGCTCATCTTCTGCTGGCGCAGGTGGGCCAGCTCGCGCCGCCCCAGTTCCACCACGTTCTGGCCATCCACCCGGATCTCGCCCGCGGTGGGCTCGATGAGACGGTTGAAGTGCCGGATGAGCGTGGATTTGCCCGACCCCGACAGGCCCATGATGACGTAGATGCTGCCTTCGTCGATGGACAGGGAGATGTCGCGCAGGCCCAGCGTATGACCACTGCGGGTCAGCAGCTCCTCCTTGCTCATGCCGTCCTGGACGGCCTTCAGCCAGCGATCGGGATGCGGGCCGAAGATCTTGTAGATGTGGCTGACTTCGATCTTGCTCATCAGTGCGCTCCTCGTCGTTGCCGGCGGCCATAGCCCTGGGTGATGCGGTCGAAGAGGATGGCCAGCACCACGATGGAGACGCCCGCCATCAGGCCCCGACCGACCTCAAGCCGATTGATGCCCTGCAGCACCTCCTGGCCCAGACCGGTGGCCCCGATCATCGAGGCGATCACCACCATGGCCAGCGCCATCATCGTGGTCTGGTTGATGCCGGCCATGATGTTGGGCAGTGCCAGCGGAATCTGCACCCCGAAGAGCTGCTGCCAGGTATTGGCGCCATAAGCGCGCGAGGCCTCCAGCACCTCCTTGTCCGCCAGGCGGATGCCCAGATCGGTGAGCCGGATGAGCGGGGCCACCGCGTAGATGATGGTGGCAATCAGCGCCGGGGTCTTGCCCAGGCCAAAGAGCATCACCACGGGGATGAGATAGACGAAGCTGGGCATCGTCTGCATGACGTCCAGCACGGGGTTCAGCACGGCCCGCACCCAGTCCACCCGCCCCATCAGGATGCCGACCGGGATGCCGATGACGACCGACAGGAAGGTGGCCATCAGCATCAGCGCCAGGGTCTGCATGCCGGCGTCCCACAGGCCCAGCAGACCGATGATGCACAGCAGCCCGCCCATCAGCAGCGACAGGCCGATACGGCGCGTGAGCAGCCAGGCCACGACGATGACCGTCAGCACCACCGACCACCACGGCGCCGTGCGCAGCAGCTTCTCGAACCAGCCCAGCCAGCGCTCGAAGTGGTCGGACAGTGCCCCCAGCGAGTCGCCATAGTCGGTGACGATGCCATCGACGAAGCTGTCAATGCCCTTGCGAAGCTTCACGGGGTCGAAGAGTTGCGGAAACATGTCAGAGCCCCGCCTTCACGCGTTCGGCCACATCGGCCGGCACCCACTTCGTCCAGACATCTGCGTGGTTCTTCAGGAACCGGTCGGCCACGTCCGTCACTTCCAGCGACTCCGCATCCATCTCGGCCAGCATGCCATTGACCACATCCACCGGCAGCGACACCTTCGACAGGAACTCGGTGGTCCTGGGCGCCTGTTCAGAGAACTTGGTGTTGACGCCCGTCAGCACCGGGTTCTCGGGGTAGTCCACCACTTCGGGGTTGGTGCAGTCGGCATCGGTCAGGCACTGGTGCTTGGCCTTGTCATAAGGCGGGAACTTCAGCCGCACCAGATCCATCGAGGCGACCATCGGCGTGGGTGACCAGTAGTAGAAGACGACGTTGCGCTTGCGCTTGTAGGCCGAGGTGATCGCGGCCTTCTGGGCAGCCCCGGTACCAGGTGCGAACAGGTTGAAGGCTTCCGCCAGCTTCTTGTCGGCCTTGAAGATCTGGGTGGCCACCACCTCGCAGCCCCAGCCCACCGGGCAGCCGTAGAAGCGGCCCTTGCCGGGGTCCTCATTGTCGGCAAACTCGTCCTTGAACCGGGGCAGATCCTCGATGGACTTCAGCTCCGGCAGGCGCTCGGCCACATAGCGCGGGATGTACCAGCCCTCGCCTCCCAGGTAGACCGTGCCGATCGACTTCACCTTGCCGGTGGCCACGGCCTTGGCCCAGGGATCGGCGATGCTGTTCTGCCAGATCTCGCTGATCACGTCCAGATCGCCGCGGCCCATGGCGGCCAGCGCCGACAGGGTCTCGGTGGGCAGCACGTCCGTCTGGCAGCCATAGCCCTTCTCAAGAATGCGCCGCTCGATCTCGGTCAGCACCAGGTTGGATTCCCAGTTCATGCCGCCGAAGCGCACCGGATGGCTGACTTCGCAAGCGGGAGTGCCGGCGGCATGTGCGGCCGGCATGCCCAGCCAGGCAGCAGCGCCCAGAGCAGCCATGGCCATCAGCCGCCCGACAGGCCGCGACAGGCGCATGACGGACGATGCCGGCGAGAAAGCCGGAACGGCAGCGGGTGACAGCAGGTTGGAACGTGACATGATGGACTCCTCTTCTGGATGGGAGGCCCGACGATGCGTCCTGACGGACGAAGCGACGCCGACCCTCTGACCGGCAGCCCGGCTGAAACGCGGGCAGAAGGGACAGACCCGCCCGAATGAAGGCGGTCCACGCCCTGCAATACCGGTGCAGGGTGAAGGGGATACGGGATGTATCCGACAAAATGCCTGGGTCGAGGGCACGAAAATGCAGAAATCCCCCGAATGGGCGCCATGAAGGAATTTCCGCAGAGGAAATCCCGCAGGAGCATGGGCGCCCGTCACGATCTGGTGCGGACGATACGCAGAAAACGCCTGCTTGAGCACCGCCCTGCCAGGGTGACATTTACCCGGCACACGAAAGAAAGGCACAGCCCGATGGCTGGCAGAACATTCCCGGCAGATGAATGATGAAATGGATGATTGCCGGGAAATTATCGTTGCATGACGGATGTCATTATATCAATTCAAACTGCACGACTCACAAAAACCCCTTGAGGCCTCCATGAAACCAGTCGGAAAGATGCAGACCCATTCTCCAATCACCCGAAATCCGGCACCACAAGCCGATTTTCAAAGGATCGAAACAAAATGTCATCAGGCATTTTCTGCCCATCATCTTCGGGTATTCCCTGCCCTTTCAGAAACCCCGGAAATAAAAATGGCGCCATATGGCGCCATTTGAAAAGAACTACAGATGCGAGCAGAACGCCCTCCGGGCCACGCTTCCGACCGAGCCGGCCCTGCGTCCGGCGCAAGGCCTGGCCCGGTCAGTCATGCCGGTCAGTAGCCGTCCGGATTCTTCTGCTGCCAGTTCCAGCTGTCGGCACACATCTGCTGCAGGTCACGCTGCGCGCGCCAGCCCAGCATCTCGGCCGCAAGCGACGGATCGGCATAGCACTGCGCCACGTCGCCGGGGCGGCGATCGACGATCTGGTACGGGATGGGCTTCCCGCTGGCCTTCTCGAAGGCCTTGACGAAGTCCAGCACCGAGTAGCCCTTGCCGGTGCCCAGGTTCACCGTCCAGGCGCCCTTGCCGGCCACCACCTTCTCCAGCGCAGCCAGGTGGCCCAGCGCCAGGTCCACCACGTGGATATAGTCGCGCACGCCGGTGCCGTCATGCGTGGGGTAGTCACCGCCGAACACCGAGAGCTTCGGCCGCTTGCCCACCGCCACCTGGGTGACGAAAGGCATCAGGTTGTTGGGGATGCCGCGCGGATTCTCGCCGATGCGGCCCGAGGCATGGGCCCCCACCGGGTTGAAGTAGCGCAGGATGCCGATCGACCACTCGGGCGAGGCCACCGCCAGATCATTGAGCATGTGCTCGATGTGCCACTTGGTGCGGCCGTAGGGGTTGGTGGGGCCGGTGGGGAAGTCTTCGCGGATGGGCACGCTGGCCGGATCACCGTAGACGGTGGCCGAGGAGCTGAACACCAGGCGGCGCGCCCCGGCCTCTTCCAGGCATTCCAGCAGCACCACGGTCCCGCTGACGTTGTTGCCGTAATAGGCCAGCGGCTTGGCCACCGACTCGCCCACGGCCTTGAAGCCGGCAAAGTGGATGGTGGCATCGACCGGGTACTGGGCCAGCAGGCGGCGCAGCGTGTCGCGGTTGCCCGAATCGCCCTCCACCAGGGCAGGACGGCGGCCGGCAATCTCGGCAATGCGGTCCACCACCTGGGGCGAGCTGTTGCTGAAGTCGTCGAGGATGACCACGTCATGGCCGGCGGCCAGCAGCTCCACGACGGTGTGGGAGCCGATGTAACCGGCACCGCCGGTCACGAGGAGAGTCTGTTTTTCCATGGGAGGCTATTTTTCCAGATCACCCGACCCGCGACAGGCGGGCCGGACACCAGACAAGGGTTATCGGGTCCGTGCATGGACCTCGACGACACAGCACGAAACATGCCATAAACCACCCGGAAAGGCCATGGCACAGGCCACAGAAAACCGGTGCATGGTCCAAAGCTCCGAAGCGCCCGGGACCGGATCAACCCCGCCGGGGTCAGATCAGCCCCAGGAACTCGCGTCGCAGGCTGGAATTTCGCAGGAAGGCGCCCCGCATGACGGAAGACGTCATCTGGCTCTCGTCCTTCACACCGCGCCAGTGCATGCAGAAGTGGTCGGCCTTCATCACCACGGCCAGACCATCCGGCACCAGACGCCGCTCCAGCTCGTCAGCCAGCGTCTTCACGGCCTCTTCCTGGATCTGCGGGCGGCTCATGATCCAGTCAGCCAGCCGCGCATATTTGGACAGGCCGATGAGATTGGAGTCGGCATTGGGCAGCACCCCGATCCACAGCCGGCCCATGATGGGGCAGAAGTGGTGCGAGCAGGCCGAGCGCACGGTGATGGGCCCCACCACCAGCAGCTCGTTGAGCTTCTCGACGTTGGGAAACTCGGTCATGGCCGGCGCCTTGCGGTAGCGGCCGGCAAACACCTCGTTCAGGTACATGCGCGCCACGCGCCGTGCCGTGTCCTGCGTGTTGTGGTCCGACTCGGTGTCGATGACCAGTGATTCCAGCAGCGCCTGCATCCGCGCTGCCACCTCGTCCTGCAGCGCGTCCAGCTCGGCCTCGTCATGGATGAAGTCGGCAATGTTGTCATTGGCGTGGAAGCGCCGGTTGGCAAACTGCAGCCGCTCGCGGATGGCGACCGACAACGGCCGGCCTTCGGGCGAGGCGTCAGCGCCCTCTGCCCCCGACGCGGCCGTCGGCAGAAGACGCCCTGCGCCCCCTGCGACGCCCACTGCCTGCGCGGGCGACGCGGATCTGCCCCCGGCCGTGGCATGGCCAGCCTCGGCCTGGACGGCAGCCCCTTGATCGTGCCCGGGCAGCGAACCTTCCTGCCCCACGGCAGACGCCATGCCCGGCTCTCCGCTCGACGGGCTGTCGGCATCCATCTGCAGATCCTGCTGATCGAACAGATGGCCGCCGCGCTTCATCTTGGTGAGCAGATAGCGCTGGTTGTGGGCATTGACCCCGCCCTTGACTCCTTCACGCTCCACCACGTCGATGCCGGCGTCACGCAGTGCGGCAATCTTGGCCGGGTTGTTGGTCAGCAGGTTGATGTGCGTGCAGCCCAGCGCCTTCAGCATGGCGGCCGCCACCTCGAAGTGGCGCTCATCCATCCGGAAACCCAGCGCGTGGTTGGCATCCAGGGTGTCCATCCCCGCATCCTGCCGCCGGTAGGCGCGCAGCTTGTTGGCAATGCCGATGCCCCGCCCTTCCTGCGACAGGTACAGCACGATGCCGCCGCCGTCCTTCGCCAGCCGCTGCACCGTGCCGCGCAGCTGATCGCCACAGTCACAGCGCAGACTGCCAAAGAGATCGCCCGTCAGGCACGAGGAATGCAGCCGCACCCGCACCGGCTCCTTGCCGTTGAAGTCCGGATTGCCGACGATGACGGCGACATGCTCGAAATCACTGTCCTTCTCGCGGAAGACCACGAAACGGCTGTCGATGGCGTGATCGCCACCGGTGTGTCCGGCGAAACCGCCCAACTGGGCGGCATCGCCCCCAACTGCGCCGACCGGCTGGGCCCCATCCCTCCGGGCTGCAGCTGCCCGATCGGCCGCCCAGGCACTGGCCAGCGGCACCGGCGCATCGCTGACCTGTTCCAGCTGAACGGGGCGGGTAGCCACGAAGGCCTGCACCTGCGCCGGGTCGACATGCATCAGACCGGCGTCCAGCAAGGCACGTGCATCCTCCGAAAACAATTGGCAGCAGACCACCGCCGGCGCCAGACGGGCCTCACGAGCCAGTGCCAGCGCCTCACGGGCCAACGGCAAGGGCGGATTGACCCCCTGTGGCATCGTCCGCCATGCCCCATCGTAATCAGGCCTCGCCGGCTCGGTCTCCTTGCCCGGCGCCCCCCAGTCCGAAGCATGGGGGTCCCCCGCCAGGGACATCACGCGGTAGCGCAACGCCAGCGCCGCCTCGCGTGGGATTGCGCCCTCCAGACCGGCATAGGCCCGGATCCATGACAGCTCCTCGAGATTGGGGGAGCCGTACGGCGTCATGAGCAGATCGAAAGGCTGCTCGAAATCCTGGCGCTCCAGATTGCTGCCCTTCTGGGGCAGCAGATTCGACCAGCCTTCCCGACGCGCCAGCGCCTCGATCCGCTGCCCGGACAGCAACAGGTGAAAGTCCACCCTCTTCAACTGCCGCAACCGTTGCCAGCCTTCGGGCGTCAACGTCTCCACCGCGGCAAACAGCCAGACCTGGGAGGGAGCCAACCACGTCGGCATGTCGTGGATAGCCTTGCGCTCGGCGATCAGGACCGGCCGCCCTCGCCGCAGTTCGGTCACCGCGCGGTCAACGTGGATGGAAAGCCGCTGGCGCTGCCAGTCGGACAGGAAGGAAGAGTCTTCGGTGTGCATCCGACGATTGTATAGAGTGTTTGGCCGGATTCTCCGCGCCAGGTACGCGCCACGACACAGTCGTCGGCATCGACGACAGCCGTCTCAGGACAAGATGCATCCTCCTGAAAATCAAGCCCGGCTGACAAATGGTCGCCAACCGTTGCGCATTCTGCGAAACCGCTGCAACAATAGGGCCCAGGCAACCCCCTTCACGGCATCAGGTCATGCTTGCAAGCTGACCTCATCCCGGGAAAAATTGCCAGCGGCCGGTTTGAGGATTCCAATACGAATCGTTACCATTGCGCAGCACATTCCAGAACAAGCTGCCCGGTAGCGCGCAATACCCGGAACGCCTCGACACCGTCCGTCCGAACGCGCCTGCGTCCGCATCCTGCTGGTTTTCCGGCAAGTCCCAGGAGCACGCCTGTTCGGGTCGTGCTTCTGTTCGCTCTCTTGCCGCATGGGTTCCACCCGGAGACAGCCCCTGCCTTGCCCTGAGCACGTCGCCCCTGATGGGCCGGCCAGTCTCTCGGCCAGGTGACGGGGCATCGGTCGACCCATGCCGTTTTCCCAGCAACCTCCATCCGCTCTCGTGTGAAACCACCGTCCTCCCCTCCGTCGGCTCCGGGCGCCTCCTCGCAGGCCCCTCAGACAGCCGACCGGCGCGAGGCCCGCGCCGTGGATCTGGAATCAGCCCTCGCGCTGGACCGTCCCCCACCGCGCTGGCACATGCTGCCCGCCTTCGGCGGGGTCCTGTTGCTGCATGCAGCACTGCTGTACGGCATCAGCATCACCGACGACGTGCTGCAGGCTGCCAGTGGCGACGATCAGCCCGTCTATGTCGAGCTGGTCAACGCGCCGCAGCAGCAGCCCGTCATTCCCGAGCCCACTGCGCCTCCGCCGCCGCCTCCGGAACCCGAGCCCGAACCTGAGCCGGAGCCCGAACCGGTTGTGGCCGAGCCGCCCCCGGCCCCCGAGCCCGCCCCGGTCTACGAGGTGCCCAAGCCCAAGCCGAAACCCAAACCGAAACCCAAGCCCAAACCGAAGCCGAAGCCCAAGGAGCCACCTCCGCCGCCCAAGCCTGCGCCCGAGCCGCCCCCGGCCGAGCCCGCACCACCTGCGCCTTCCAACCTGCCTCCGGGGCCACCCACGCCTCCCGTGCAGGGCGAGCCGAATGCGCCGGCCGGTGCCACGCCGCAGCCAGGCTCCGGCACGCCGGGTCCCGCCGGTCCGCCGCCGGTGCTGGGCTCCTCGCAGGTCACCTACATCCGCCAGCCCAAGCCTGTGTACCCGGCGTTTTCCAAGCGCGCCGGCGAGACCGGCAAGGTCATGCTGCGCGTGCTGGTCGACGTGAATGGCAGACCCAAGGAGATCAAGCTCGAACAATCCTCGGGCTCTGACCGCCTGGACAAGGCCGCCATCGATGCGGCCCGCAATGCCCTCCTCTCACCCCACAAGGAAAATGGCAAGCCGCGTGAAGCCTATGTGCGGATGCCGATCGTCTTCGAACTGGAGAACTGAACGTGAACGATACCCCCACCCTCGGCTTCGCCCACTTCCTGGCGCAGGGCGACATTGTCAGCAAGGCGCTGCTGGTCATCCTGCTGGGCATGTCCGTGGTGTCCTGGACGCTGATCCTCGTCAAGGGCATCACCCATTTCATCCGCAGCTCGCGCGCCGAGCGCTTCCTGAAAATGTTCTGGGAAGCCCCGTCCATGCAGGCCGTGGCCAAGGACATCGCCGCCCATGGCGTGCATGATCCGTTCTCGCGCGTCACCGCCAACGGCCTGCAGGCCATCCAGCACTATGCCCGCACGGCCCCGACCAACCGCATGGCGGACGCCGGTACCGCGGCCGACCTGCTGACCCGCACCATCAAGAAGGTGCTGGACGAGGAGACCGTGCGCCTGGAGAACGGCCTGTCGGTGCTGGCCACCGTGGGCGCCACTGCCCCCTTCTTCGGCCTGTTCGGTACCGTCTGGGGTGTGTACCATGCTCTGGTCAACATCGGTCTGAGCGGCTCCGGCTCGCTGGACAAGGTGGCCGGTCCCGTGGGCGAGGCGCTGATCATGACCGGCCTGGGCCTGGCCGTGGCCCTGCCGGCGGTCATCGGCTTCAACTGGCTCACCCGCCGCAACCGGGTGCTGACGGCGCGTCTCGACGCCTTCGCCTTCGAGCTGTTCACCTTCCTGTCTTCCGGCAAGACGCTGAGCGGCCACACGCACGTCGACAGCAGCAAGCCGCAGCAGGCAGCCTGAGCCAGCCCGTCATTCCAGTTCCAGGGGCGCCAGCCGCCACGGCGGCGCCCCCTCACCGAAGGATCGATCCACCATGGCCTTTGCCAGTTTTGATTCCAAGAACAGCAACACCCCAATGGGCGAGATCAACATGGTTCCGCTCATCGACGTGATGCTGGTGCTGCTGGTGATCTTCATCGTCACCGCGCCGCTGCTGACCAACTCGGTCAAGCTGGCGCTGCCGCGCGCCACCACCAACCCCACCGAGAACAAGCCCACCACGATCGAATTCTCGATCGATGCCGACGGCAACCTCTACTGGGGGCATGACCAGATCAGCCGTGAGGAGGCCGCCGAGCGCTTCAAGAAGGCCGGCACCGAGGAGCCGCAACCCAACGTTCACCTGCGCGCCGACGAGAACACCCCCTATCGCTACGTGGCACAGACCATCGTCGATGCCTCCAAGGCCGGCCTCTCGAAAGTGGGCTTCATCACCCAGCCCGAAGACGAGGCCAAGTAACCCTCTTCGTTCCCTGCCCGTACAGCCCCCCATGCAAGAACCCTTCGCCCTGGACACCCTGACCGCTGCCGACACGCACGCCTGCTGGCAACTCAGCCAGGCGCTGCGCTGGCCTCACCGCGAGGCCGACTGGCAGCAGTTCATCAGCTGGGCGAAGGCACACGGCACGGCCCTGGCCGTGCGTGCTGATGGGCGACTGATCGGCTGCGGGCTGGCCTGGCAATGGGGACACGAACAGGGCAGCATCGGCATGGTCATCGTCGACGATGCCTGGCAGCGTCGTGGCATCGGCAAGCAGCTCTTCAGGGGCCTGCTGCAGGCCCTGGAAGGTCGTGACGTGATGCTGCAGGCCACCGCCCAGGGAAGGCCGCTGTATGAATCGCTGGGCTTTACGGCCATCGGCCATGCCCGGCAGTTTCACGGGCACTGGCAGCCTCCCTCGGACGCCAACCCCACGGCCCCCATCACCACCGACAACCTGGCACGGCTGCTGCAACCGCAGGACGTGCCCGCCCTGCTGGCCTACGACCAGCGAGAACGCGGCCTGACGCGCCCGGCGCTGCTGCAGGCCCTGCTGGCGCATATGGATGCCGATGAACGCTGTGCCGTGAGCGTGGACGCACACGGCCGTCTGTGCGGCTACGGCATCCTGCGCCGCTTCGGGCGCGGCTGGGTGGTGGGGCCCCTGCTGGCCGATGGCGCAGACCGCGCCGTGGCGCTGGTGAAGCTGCTCACCCAGGAGCGGACAGGCGATTTCGTCCGCATCGACCTGGCAGCGGACACACGCGCCTTTCCGGCCACGCACGCCCACACTCAGGCTCAGGCTCAGGCTCAGGCTCAGGCTCAGGCTCAGGC
>ERZ1674039.183-NODE-183-length-13292-cov-8.901866_pt1 | contig 13292 bp, 10 predicted proteins | sample MGYA00581135_ERZ1674039 | MGnify/ENA primary metagenome ERZ1674039 (study PRJEB41354, sample SAMEA4873313) | human saliva metagenome | biome: human-associated habitat [ENVO:00009003]; feature: mouth environment [ENVO:08000002]; material: saliva material... | reverse complement strand
AACTTTAAACCAGTACGGCGTTGCCTCGCCTTGCCGTACTATCTGTACTGTCTGTAGCTTCGTCGCCTTGTCCTGATTTAAATTTAATCCACTATATAAAACGTCGTCTGAAACCTTTTTCAGACGACGTTTTACGCTTTACCACATCAAGATTGAAGGCTCCGGCGTCACCTGATAACCCTCCTTGCGCAACTTCTCAATCAAGCCTTGTTCAGACATCAGGTGCATGATGCCTACGGCAAAAACCGTTTTCTTTTTAGCAGATATCTCTTTGATTTTCGGCAGCCAAATTTGATTGCGCTTAATCAGCAAATCGCTACGCTCCCAAGACAAAACGGGAATAGCATCAGGATATTTTTGAGCAAATTCCTGCTCAAATTCAGCTTCTGCCAAAGGTAATTCTGCAAAATTTCCCTTCTCGTAGAGGTCAAAGAGGTGTTTGATTTCCCGATCATTATACTCGTTCACTGTCATCAACATTTTGATCATCAACTTTTCCGGCTGGCTGGCAAACATTTGAAAGATATCCGTCACATCCTCTAAAGCGAGGCGTTTTTTGCCGGACTCTTGCGCCGCTTTCGACAGCAAAATATCCACACCGGTATGGTTGCTGTATCCAGGCGGATGCAGGCTTAAAGACAATATGGACACCGCCCAAGGATGCATGTAGTCGATGTAGAGTGCCATCTCAGCCAACTCTGGATGGTTCATAAAATCCTGTTGCAACCGTTCAAAATTCTTATCGCCCAACTTGGATCTCAAAGAATCCTGACTATAACTATTCCGAATAAGTTCTTGATATTTCTGTACCTCTGCATCATTGAGTTCCGGCAGCATATCGCCTTCGGTAACCAACTGTTCGGCTGATGCCAACAGATTCTTTGCATCTTTAGACAAGGTGGCATTAGGCTTACCGATATGAATGGTCCCGACCAAATAAGAATCCGGCTGCCCCGATTTGCTGATTTTCCAAACATTACTGGTTAATTTAGGAGTATCCAAATTCAATTCAGGACGGATAACAACAGGAGCCGCCTTTTTTGAGTCTGAGACAGGTACATCCGCAACTTTACATGCAGACAACGGCACAATCGCCAAACAAACAGCCAACAGAGACAATAATTTATTCATCTTTTCCTCTTCATCATCATGAAATGTGGCAACAGTATAGTGTATAGGGGGTTAACTTTAAAATAGACCGGTATGTTAAATAAAATACCCGATTTTATTACCAGATTTTAAAACTATTTTGCCCCTTACCTATCGAACTGCCCTAATAAACAAAATGGCTTCTTTGCACATCCCGAGCGATACCGGCTATTGAGCCGACAATAAGGAAAAGGTCGTCTGAAACCGCCCGACTGATGATACAATTTCTCCTGAATATCCACTTCGGAACACGGTCATGAGTCTCTACGCCATCGCCCACATCATCCACCTCTATTGCGCCATCGCCTTTGTCGGCGGCGTATTTTTCGAAATGCTGGTTTTGTCCGTCATGCACACCGGCCGCGTCTCGCGCGAATCGCGCCGCGAAGTCGAACGTGCCATGTCCTACCGCGCCGTCCGCGTTATGCCGCCCGTCGTCATTACGCTTTTCATCAGCGGCATCGTCATGGTATTCAACCGCTACCTGCCCTTTTTGAGCCAACCCTTCGCCACCTCATTCGGTACGCTCCTCACCCTCAAAATCCTGTTGGCAGTCAGCGTCCTCGTCCATTTCGCCATCGCCGTCGTCAAAATGGCACGGCGCACCCTGACCGTCGGCTGGTCCAAATACATCCACGCCGTCGTGTTTTCCCATATGCTGTTTATCGTATTTTTTGCCAAAGCCATGTTCTATCTGTCTTGGTAAGCTGTTTTCAGACGACCTCTTACCATCATAGTTCGTCTGAAAACAAAGAACGAACACAAAATAACACGCTGACAAATAGCGGCATTTGAAAGTAAAAAATCCGCATAACCCGCAAAACCAATATGACCAAGTCAGCCGCGCTATCCCCTCTTTCTCATCAGCTGGGGCAGATTATTCAAAATTAAAAAGGTAACGAGGTTCATATAAAACCGATTTATTTCTTGCTTCCCAAGCCTGAGGAAATTTGTCTCTTTGAGCAAGAGTGAGCAAAAATGTTGTATCGCTAAAATCAATTCATAACAAAAGGTCGTCTGAAAAAATTCAGACGACCTTTTGTATGGAAAACAGCAAATCGACTCTGCTATTTTGTTGGGCTTGCCTGCCTTTTATTCAGCGTCATCATCATGCACGATGACCTTATTGACATAAACGGGCTGCACTGACGTTTCTTCATTCACAACAGGAGGCTCTGTCTGTGACACAGATGTTTCAGTAGTCATTGGCGTTGCCAGCAGCGTGTTGTGTGCAGAATGCGTTTCTTCGCGTTGGATATCTACTTGCGGCGCCAAAGACTCATGCTCTATCGATGGAGACTCTTGCTTACCGGTTTCAGGCTTCAATTCGGATACGGTAGTGTTTTCTACCGGCTGACTTTCCGATGGCAAAGCCACAGGAGCCACAGACTCAGATACGGACGGATGCTCCTCTACATCAACCGTTTTTGTCGAAACTTCTTCCGCTACCGGAGCTTGCGTAGTTGGCGTAGTTTCTGTTGTTACCCGTGTTTCTACTGTTGCAGGCGCCTCCGTTTGGGCTGGTGTTTCTTCGGTTGCAGAAATTTCCGTCTTGGTTGGCAGCGTTTCTACCTTTTCAAGTGATTCAAATCGGATTGGTGCTTCTACTGTTTCATGCGTTTCTGCTTTAGCTGGCACTTCTACCACTTCAGATATTTCTGATTTAGTTGGTGCTTCTACCGTTTCGGACGTTTCTGCTTTAGCCGACGTATCAATTTCCTTGTTTTCTACGGTTTTTTTCTCGGTTGGCGCAGTTGTATTGGATACTTCCGGTGTCGCCGAACCAGCAGTTGTGCGATCAGATTTCTCAGTATCTGTCTGTTTGACATCCTCCGTTTTCACACTTTCTTTAACGAGGTCGTCTGAATTTGACTTACCTTCAGACTTTTTACCGTCTTCCGATTGATTAGTCTGTGTAACTTCAGGATAAGGAATCGGCTCTTCTGACTTGCCTGCCGTTTCTTCCGGTTTGTCCTGTTCTGCCTTAGCTTGTTGGGACTCCGTAGCTTTTAATTTCGCATTGTCTTGTTTAGACTCAGGCTTGCCTCCTGTCGAACCTGATTTCTGCTGATTAAGCGGATACTCTCGAATAACGACTTCGGCAGGCGGGGTTTCGGTATGCGGCACATGGCAGCTCTCGCCCATTTTGATGAAATCAATGCCTGAAATCAAAAAATTGGTGTTTTCCAGATTGCCTCTCAATCCGACATAGATTGGTGTGTTTTCAGGCGTATTTTTTCTGACGCTGATGATTTCCGCTGCGGCTTCATAGCCGTTTCCGCTACCGGGAAGCAAAGTGTAATTGTTTTTCAAATCACAACTTCGAATCCGGACATAATTGTTTTGAGTGACCAACATGCCTTCCAGCTCTTTGGCAAAGGCGGTTTGAGCGGTTGCTGAAAGCAACACGCCGCAAGTAAGGAAAATGTGTTTAACCATATTTTATTTCTTAATTTTCAAAGTAATCTATTCACACCAAAGAAAGCTTATGTCCGGCTGCGTTTAACGGAAACCGTCCCCTCAGGCATAAAATAAGTGTCTATCACTACCGCACCCACGTTTTCTATTTCGCATTCCAGCTGATAACACAAGACCATGATATTGTCTTTGGATTCAGTGAGATGGATATCCAAGTTCCTTAATCTCGGCTCGTATTTCAACAAGGTTTTCCTCATAAAATACCGCAAGTCATGCGCGCTAGACGGCAGGTTTTTATAAACCATGCTGAGATCGGGAATCCCATAATCCGGCAGATGTTTCAAGGAACCGCTCCTGCTGTTAAGAATGCGTTGGATATTGTCCAAAACACTGCGAACCAACTGGAAGCTGCCCGGCAGGTCATCTATCGGCAAACCGTCGGAATAAAATCCGGTCAGTTTCTCATAGAGTGCGGCATCCATTATTTGACTTTCTTGACCGTCTCTTGAAGCAGGACTTTGTTATCCACCAATTCGATAACGACCGGTTTTTTATTGGTCAGTTGCTTTTTGGTAATCAACATTTTCCAAGTCTGCTCTTCCCCTACTTTGTTGTAGAAAGCGACAACACCGACATATTTGGTGTCTTTATTCAGCGTTTCATCAAAGCTGATGGTTTCCCCCGGCCGGATGGTATATTGCTTGTAACCTTCCGCCAGATCGTTGCTCAAGATGGTTTTGTCTTGATTGAGCAAATCGCGATATGAGGCAACTTCATAATTTTGCTTGTCTTTCAACTGATACACTCGGACGACTGTCGACAGCGACTGCCCGCGCTCGTTTTGATTCAAACCGTTTCGTGCAATTAGGTCGATTTTCAAAATCTTGAGTTTGGTATAAAAAACACTTTTCGTTGCTTCAACCGTTCCATCTTTCATGCCTTGCCAAATCCCGCATCCTGAAAGCATGGCGCATAAAAGGGCTAATGAGCAGACTGACGTAATTCTGGTTTTTTTATTCATGATTTTCCGTTTTCTTGAAGTTAGTTTGAGTAAGTATAGTTCGCTATTTTTATTTGTTTGTCTTGGTGCATCGCACCTAAACCGGTATTAATCCCCAATATTTGTTTTTTTTCCAAACGGCTTTTGGGTATCCATTGTTTTTTAATATTCAGGTAAACACTCGCATCAAAACGACGACCCAAATAGAGTTTTAATAGCTCGAGCAATTTTTGGTGCAATTGCTGCTTTGGCAACAGAAGCTGCGCGTTGTCAAATGTATCGGGCGTAATTTCAATACGCACCAAATGACTGTAATCTTTTATCCGTCCGCCCAAAGATGCGCTTCCCCCGTCTAACCGCAAACCGGCTTTCCCCAGTTTGCGGTCCTTCTCCAAAATGACCCACTGCGGCTGGAACTCTTTTACTTTTACGTCGGCAAAGGGAAGAAGGTATCTGACAATGCTGACAATCCCTTCTTTGGTTCGGGTTCGTTGGTAAAAAATACTAAACAATCCCAAAATCCTGCTATCCAGCAGAGGATGCATGAATTTCCCGTTGACCATGCCTTGCCCGATTAGGTGCAAGAGGGAACGCGATAGGTCATCCTGCCCCTCCCGTTGAAACAGAAACGGATAACGGTATTTTTTCCATGCTTGGAAAAACAGGGTCGTGATTCGGTGGTTAAAAATATCTAAAAATGCCGCTAGGCTTTCACTGCCGTCTTTATGCGTCGCAATATCGTTCAGGAAGTAATCCGGCAAAACCGCATCGACACCGTACAAACCTAAAAATGTCGTCCTGACAGTCGGCAGATCGGCTTCTGCGTCATATTCAACCGAGGCAATTTCCCCGGAAGGGAAAGATAAAGATTTTACCCTTCTAAATCTTACGGTTGACTCGACAGCCTTTTCTTCATTTCCTTCGGCAAGGGTTTCCAGAACCCGGCAAAATTGGAAGAAATTCATTGTTGCCGCATTGTGTACAATAAACTCCCCCAATTTCTCCTGGAAGATTTCAGACGACCCGCTTTCGCGCTGCGCTTTATTTCTAGGAATCTCCCATAAGGGAAGCGTTTGCCTGTCGTTATTTTCTTTGGCGCTTTTGTGCGCCGTTTCTAAAACCGTGTGATAGTTGTTTTGCTGTCTTTCCATGTATATGTTTTCCCGGATGGCAGAGAAACAATGCTGAACCGGGTAAACAGGTTCAAATCTGCATACATTGCAAAAAATTCGTTCAATAATTCTCCGAACAAATAAATTTCCGCCTCACCGCTAAATGCGGTCGAATCAAATGTTACGGTAATATGAATTCCGCGGTGAACTGCGCCACGCTCGATTCTCTGTACTGTTTCATGTTTGACATCAACAATACCATTCAGTCTGCGCTTGTTCAGCTCGTCTTCAGTCCAGTCGTAAATGGACAATGCCCCTTTCAAACTGTCGACATTCAATAGTGATAAATAGTTGGGTGACAAATGGGACAATATGCGCCATTGGAATCTATCCTCTGTCGGCGGATAGCAAGACAATGTCGGCGTGGTAAGGTTTCTGACCATTTTGACATTTGGTTCGGCGATATCGTCGTCTTGAATCTGGGTCTCCCTCAGACTTTTACGCGGCAAAGCGCCATTTGTCCCGACCACCTTCAATGAAAGCGTCTCGGTAGGCAATATATCTTTTCTATCCCACAACAATCCGCCAAGCATGATAAATGTTTCATGTCTTCCTGATACGCCTTGTTTGACTTTGGTATGGAAATACCTTTCCGGCGCATCATATTTCATCAATCCGCCACGATGCTGGAATGAGGAAAAAGGAATATAGGGGTAACGTTTGCCTGTTTCATGATTAACCGCCTCTACCTCTTCGACGGAATAAACTTCAACAGCCATACCTTCATGTAATAGCGGCTTCACCTGATATTCGAACGCCTTATGATCCACTCGGATAGGCTCTGCTTCCATATCAAACAGATTGATGGCAGGCACGCAGTTCAATTTCAAACAGTCAGGAGGGAATCGAAGCTCTGAAGGGTATTGCTTGGAAAGAACCACATTCACGCTAAACTCATTAATCCGTTCCGACCACGCTCCGGCATCGATGCCCACTAAATCAATAAAGAAAAACTTCTGTTTGAAACAAAAATATTCCAGCAATAGTTGGTAGCCGCTAAAGCTGTTATTGACTTTCTCCCACAATCTTTCATCTTCAGCAAATCCGACTGCCTTAAACTGTATATTGCCGGCGGATGGCAATTCGGCATGATGCAGACTGATTCGCGCTGTCTGATTCAACAAAGCATGACGCAATGCGAAGGCAATCGGTTCGTCGGCGGAAATATAAATCCTGATTTTGGAAAAATCTAAATTTTCTTTCTGTATTTGCCGGTGGATACCAAAAGTTAATTTGATGACGCTTTGACCATTCGCATCATAATCCAACAATGTATGCAATATGCTCAAAGGCTGAAGCGCAACATCAGCAGTGGTCCGATACAAGCATCTGGTCAATCTATCGTTGATATTGATAGGTTCGGACTGAACGGACAATCCTTTTTTGACGACTTGCTCTCCTTGCAACTTTTTATTATCCGGAATCAATTCCAAAACAGTCAGGGAAGGAATCATCCTCAGATAATGCGGCCACAGCATATGGACCAACCCCTCCGTCAATTCCGGAAAGTCATCATCTAATTTTTGTCTGATTCTCCCTGTCAAAAAAGCAAAACCTTCAAACAGCCTTTCTACATAAGGGTCACGCGTACCTACCCTGTCTAAATTCAACATTGCGGCACGATCAGGGTGGGCTTTTGAAAACTCTAATCCCGCCTCTTTGAGATACCGCATCTCTTCTTCATAATAGCGTAATGTGGGATCTGACATAATATATGCTTAATAAATTAATTCCAATGCACGGACAACATCTGCCTGCATCAACTCTGTCCGTAAAAATTCGAGCTGTCCGACTGCCTCAATATCTTTATTATCAAGGTTTTCACTTAATAGTTGATACCAAAGGGCATACACTTCAAACGTAAAATGTTTGTCCCACTCTTTAACTGTCAACACTTGCATCTGCTTCGAAGCCTGTTCCAACAGTTTCACTGCCCAGTCCTCTTTTTGAGCGCTTACAGCCAACCGAGCCATCATCACCCATTTTTTAACCTGCCCTGAGCCTGTCTGCCACTCCGGTAATGTTTCCAACCAAGTAAATGCAGCGTCTAAACCGTGTTCTTGTGTTTTCAACAGCGCCTGTTGCCAGTAACTTTCTTGGTTTTCTGTCTGAGATGGCGACGCTAACACTGCTTTTTGAATGGCTTGACTACTCGTCTGCTTGCGCGCGGACGACATGACCTTTTCTTCCAGCCATTTAAGCGTATCAGCCGATACGAACGGGAATCCGTTATCAAAACTCAAGCCGGTCAGGCCTTCGCATCGGGCCAATAAGGATTTCAACTCAAATAGCGACGACTCAACTTGGGAAAGATATAAACCACCTAGCGCCTGCTGACCTTGCCATGCGTAATATTGCAAATCCAGCCAATAGTGATTAGCACCTTCCAAAAAAGCCGCTTCCACTTTATCGAGCAAATCGCGCCATTGCTGCTCCTGAACCAAACGATTCAGGTTTGCCAATAAATCTGCCCTTGGAGCCTTCAAACGCGTCTGACCATTTTGATGCGGAGGAATGCCGTTCAATCCGCCCCAACGGACGGCTCGAATCATCTTGTTTGCAGACCAATAACCATCATCCTGTTCTCTCAAGTAGGCAGCGTTAATCCTGACTTGGTCAAGCAAGGCTTTAGAAGAGTTAACCTTTGTGACAGTCAGACTTTCAGACGACCCTCGACTCTCTTGATGAATTTGCGGCGTTGCCACTTGCTCAACAGGCGCACTGGTCTCCTGATTTTGACTTGAACTTGTTGGAGAAGATGAAAAACGAACAGATGACTCTTCAAAATATTGCAACAATGGAAATAAGCTGGGGCGTACTACCTCTTCCCATCCCTCAAAGTAATGTTGCAACGACATCAAAGCCGATAATGTCCGCTTAAGTTCCGTAGAATCGGATAATCCCACGTTCTTAAGCGTATCCAGCACCCTTTCGCCGGACAACCAATTTAATGCATTACGTTTTTGTACAGGCTTTTTCGGCCACAGCGACTGATCGAATTTTTGCAGCAACCCGCACAAAATCTCCAAGCCGTCTGAAAAACCTGCCAAGCCTCTGTCTCTCAGCGAGGCAAAAATGTAATAGGTTGCTACCCTCAGATCTTTAGATTCACGCTTCAGCAGGCGTTCTGAAGCATCCAAAATCAATCGGTAGTCCATACCCGAAAGTTTGGCCAACTCAATCTTGATGGCTTCAAAATCATCTGTATAGGCGACATCCTCGCCGCAAGGATGGTCGTCTGAAACAGGCTCCAACCATTCTTGCCAGCGATGGATATTGTTATCGGTGATGGATGTACCTTCATCACCGAGTATCGGCTTTACCCATTGGGGTAATGTCATCATTATTTAACCTCAAAAATCTTATTCGGCAGATGGATATTTTTCAGATCCAGCAGCCCCAACGGTCCTTTACCGGAATTGGTCCGCATATAGAAGCGCATCAATTTGTCTTTTTCCAGTGGGAACTCAACCAGATAGGTACTTCCATCAATCGGCGTAACCCTGGATTTTTCAAGCATACGGATGAAACCGAAACGTCCGCTGATTTCCTGAGTTTTACGCATACCTTCTGCCTCGGTTTCCCAAGAAATACGCAAACCGGCATTGCTGACATCACCCGGCCATTTGAATGGCTTCCACTCTGTCTGTTGGTTGAAATAATTCAATGATTGACCATCAACAACCAAGTCGAATTGAACAATTCCCTGAGTAGACGTCGGCTTCAGCTCAAAGCTGTAACCACCTTCTCCGTTGACGAAGAAATCCTCAGAAATCGCACTCAATTTATTCAGCTGTTGCAACAATCCCGGATTGACTTTCAATTCGCTTCCCGGTGCCACAATCCATTGATTGCCTTGTTTGGTCAAAACACCTGCCAATTGGGTCGTTATAAACTGATTCAATGCGCCTTTGTTGATATCCAAGTATTTTGCCAATACGGGAATCGAAACTTCGGTTTCTGATTTGGCAAACGGATACCTGCCGCCCAACTCAGACTGCATAGGATTAACAAAATTGCTTGCCCACAGATTATTGATGTCTTTTTGGGCCACGCCTGCAATCGAATCCCATACGGAATTAAATGGCAAGACAAAAACGTTGCGCGCAAACGGCAGCAATCTGTCGCCCACACCAGCCTCAATCAAACGTGCATACTGCATACCTTCAATAAATTCATTGTCTCCGCCGTTCAAGACTCCTTGCACGGCCGATCTGGCTACGCCACCAGTATCGGAAGAAGACGCCATTTGAATCAAACGTTGTTTAATGGTCGTCACTCGCTCAAGGTAACGTTGCAGGCTCAAATCGCTCTTCGGATTGATTTGCGCGTCAATCAATTGCAGCAGGTTTTCAAATTCTGCTTCCAACGGTCCTGCCAGATAATCATTGACTTTACCTTCCAGGGCGTTGATGTTTTCTGCCTGTGAATTTAATACCGTATCGGCAACCCTACGCGAGCGGGCAGACAGCTGTCTTGCCGCCGCACGTTTTGCAGCATTGGCAACCGCCGGATTTACGTCGATTTTTTTGCTGTCCAACTGGCTGCTTTCTTTCACAGCATGGAACAATGCCACCAATGGGGAACGTTGAGGATCCGCATAAACGTGGAACTGATTGACCGCATCCAAATTGGTCGTTCTTGGCTGCCATGTAATACTGTTCATCATGTCATACCAAGCCGCAGCATATTCTTTGAAATAACGCTCTTTCAGACTGTTGATCGCAGCTTCCGTTACCGGTGCCTGATGCAGGTTTCCACCCAACACCCAGTCAGTATTCTTGCTGTCTTTAACCGCTTGGTCCAAAGCAGGTTTAACATATTTCTCCCAGCCTTCGACTGTATACACGCGGGGCAAAGGTTTGCCGACATTCCAAATGCCTTTCAAATCCTTATTCAGCAGCTCTGCCAATGTGATGGTTTTCAGCTTGGCATCCGTACCTTGTACGATACGTTTGTATAACTGTTCACTGCCTTGGTCGCGGTTGATCCAATCCACCAGAATCTGACGGCTTCGTGACACCAATTCAGGTTGCTCCGTTTCCAGCCAACCGGAATGGGTAGCCATGCGCGGTACGAAAAATTGGGCTAAAATTTGTGCATCTTTGGTAGAAACATTCTGCGCCGACAGCATTTCCACCAATTTTTTCGTCAGGAATTCAGCATCTTTTTTGTCTTTGGTTTTCTCCACATGGGACGTCAGCATCAAATATGCTTTCAGGTCTTGATAAGAACTGTCTTGCAGTTCGAAGTCGTCCGGTATCTGCCCTTCGAGCATAGTCAAACCATCCAGCTTATTTGCAAAGAATACGGTAGCAGGGCGGCTGACGACATCTTTAACCAAAATCCCGTATTTGCGGTACGCGGCAGCCAACAACTCTTTTCTATACTCATAGCCCAAGAACTTGGCTGTATATTGCAAGAAATCCCTGCCGGATTCCATTTCAGCAATACTTTGTTGCAGTTTGATTAAGGCTGCAACTTTTTCCGAGCGTAATTTTGCCTTCTGAACACTTTCCAAATCAGCATTCAGACGACCTATATCTTGATAACTGCTGTGCGCACCCACTGCAAACACACTACCGACCAACAAGGCTACGGCACTCATTGCCAGATAGGTTTTTTCCGTTTTGGACAAATGCAGTTTTTTACCAGAACCCAAAACAGACAAATCGTTAAACGCATGGTAAATCAAATCTCCTGATTGTTCAGGATTGTTGGTTTGAACAAACGAAACGCCGGCAACCGTATCCAGTTTTCCCAAACTCCGTTTTTCAGCAGCAATATGATCTGCCAAAGCCTGACTTTGAGAGGGCAACGTCGCAGACAGTTTTGCAATAGGTGTTTGGCGCAAATCTTCCTCAATCAGCTGCGTACCCACTGCCGCCAACTGGTTGGCAAACTGATCCAATTCTTTCGCCAACTCCGTTGCCGATACAGTCGAACCATATTTCAAAGCATGGCTGATGGCTGATGGCATTTCATCGGCTTCATTGGTCAGATACACCTGATTAATCGGCAGCTTCCATCCGAGCTTTTTCATCAACTCAGTCAATTGCGCGGCATTTTCATGAATTGAGGATTTTGCCTGAAGCGAAACAATGCCTTCCGCAGGACGTTTACCCACGCCCCTCAGATATTGCCAACCGCCTGCAGGCTCCATAGCCTGTGCATCAATCCAAATAGCCGATGCAGTTTCTACCCACAACTGACGGCGGATATCCGGCAAAGCAGCTTCCAGTAAGGCAGTATCTTGAGTGACCACAAAAATCCAAGGCTTACGGTGTTTTTTATATTGCTTGGTCAGCAAGTGGATATGTCTCAACTGCTCCCAGCGTTCCGTCACACCGATCAAATGGGTAGATTCCGCACTGTCACCGCTTAAATCTTCGGGATTCAGATGCTTCAAATTGGAATGTCTGTCGGACACGCCTGACCAAAGCATTCGTGTCAACAAAGGGATGAAGAATATTAATGAGGTCACTACCGTAATACACGCCCACACAACCGCTTTGGCTGCAGATGTATCGATTCCGAATTTATGACCTAAAAAGTAGAGTAAGACTGCACTGACGATGCTTAGAATAATAACCACTATGCCAGTAAAAATTGGCTTCATAATAACTTCCGAAAAATAAACTTAAAATCTAAAAACTTAATCTGTATTCTGAATATCAGAACTTTTGAATTATTAAGATGAAAGGCTTTTTGCCAAACCTGCCCCGAATCAGGCATGCGCCCCTAAAAATCTGCGACACTAAAAAGATTATGCAATTTTGTATCTTATTTCCGACAATCCGGCACTTTAGCTCCTTGCAGATTCCATTCCCCTTAGTCGCTTCCGACAGTCGGCATACTGCTGATCAAAGCGCAGCCGCATGCAGTTTTACAACCGTCCACAGCGACATCGCGCCCTTTAAACGACATATATTGACTGCCTTCGATAATCGGATTGGTGCCATGCCCGGGTATGGGGCAAGAAACCAAATCGCCTACCAGAGCGGCAGGCTTTCCTTCAATGACCATATCCGAAGACGCTTGAACCACAACGCCTCCATGAGTAGTCGCATCTCCCAGCCTGATAATACCTTTCATAGTTTTTACCTTTTTAAAAAATTTACTTATCATATCAAAAAATAAATAAATTAGTAACTACCGTTAAATATCAAATTCATACCGCTTATCAACCGGGTTATAACGCGGGCAAAATTACGATGGTTTGAATGCCAATCGATTTTTTAAAATAATGAATAAAGCCATTGCCATTCAAATATTTATGACAACTTAAGTTCATACCGAATCAAAATAGGATAAAGCCCGACCGGTTTTAAAATTAATCCGCTCTAGAAAAAATAAACAAAACAATTTTCAGACGACCTCTTGAGGCAACCTGACTTGCTCATTTCAAAAATGAATTAACCGTCCACCATGGGACGGTTTTAAGTTTGAGGATAGGAGATTTAAGGAGAAAAGTGTTTCAAGGGCGGACTCCTTCAAGTTATAGTGGATTAAATTTAAATCAGGACAAGGCGACGAAGCCGCAGACAGTACAG
>ERZ1674039.177-NODE-177-length-13561-cov-19.097808_pt1 | contig 13561 bp, 13 predicted proteins | sample MGYA00581135_ERZ1674039 | MGnify/ENA primary metagenome ERZ1674039 (study PRJEB41354, sample SAMEA4873313) | human saliva metagenome | biome: human-associated habitat [ENVO:00009003]; feature: mouth environment [ENVO:08000002]; material: saliva material... | reverse complement strand
TGTACTGTCTGCGGCTTCGTCGCCTTGTCCTGATTTAAATTTAATCCACTATATCCTTAGAAAGGACTCCCCCATGAAAAAATCCCTCTTCCTCCTCATGCTGACCGCTTCCCTCGGCGCATACGCCGCCAACCACGAAGTCAAAATGCTCGACAACGGCAAAGACGGCAGCATGGTGTTCGAACCCGGCTACGTCAACGCTAAAGTCGGCGACACCGTAACCTTCAAAGCCACCAACAGCGGCCACTGGGTGCAAAGCAAAGCCCTGCCCGACGGCGTTGCCGACTTCCTCTCCGAAGACGGCAAAGACTTCACCCTCAAACTCGACAAAGAAGGCGTGTACGTCTACACCTGCCCGCCGCACCGCATGATGAACATGAGCGGCGTGATTCAGGTCGGCAAACCGGTGAACAAAGCCAAAGCGCAAGCCGTCGTGGACGAACTGGAAAACCGTGCCATGCAGAGCAAGGGTCGTCTGAAAAAATACATGCAGCAGGTCAAATAAACCGCCACACAAACAAAAGGTCGTCTGAAACCGCTTTCCCGTTTTCAGACGACCTTTTGCCAACCTTCATCCCCAATCCTCATTCCCCTTCCGCTGAAATCTTCTCGTTCAGAAAATCGATAAAACTGCGCACCTTCGCGCTCAAAAACGCCCTGTCCACATAAACCGCGTTTAATTGCTCGGTCCGCACCCGATATTCCGGCAGCAGGCTGACCAACCTGCCTTCCTTCAAATCCTGTCTGGCAGACCACAACGGCTGATAGGCTATGCCCGCGCCCGCCCTGACCAATTCGCGTATCATCAGCGTATTGTCGCTTTGAATCACCGGATTGAGCGTCAGAATACTTTTTTCGCCCGTTTCCCGATGGGTGATTTCCAAATTGCGCTGGTCGGTGTAGGTCGGCAGGATGGCGGGATGGCGCATGACCTCTTCGGGCGTTTGCGGTTTGCCGTGTTTCGCCAGATATTCGGGCGAGGCAAGCAGAACGAATTGGATTTGCGCCAGCGGCTTGACGATAAGCGAGGGCGACAGGGTTTTTGCCACGCGCAAGGCAAGGTCGAAGCCTTCGGCAATCAAATCGACGTGGCGGTTGTCGAGCACTAAATCGAGCGTGACTTCGGGATAGCGTTCGCGGTATTCCGCCAGCCAAGTGCCGATTAAATTGCCCGCAAACCAAAGCGGCATGGTCACGCGCAACATGCCCTGCGGCGTGTCCGCCCCGCCTGCCGCCTTTTGCGCGGCGGTGTCGAGCGTGTCGAGCGCGTAGCTGCATTGGCGGTAGTATTCTTCGCCCGCTTCGGTCAGGTGGAGGTTGCGGCTGTTGCGGTGCAGCAGCTTGGCCTTAATCGAATTTTCCAGATGGCTGACGTGTTTGCTCGCCATCGCGGTGGAAATATCAAGCTGCTCGGCGGCGCGGGTGAAGCTGCCGCTTTGGACGACTTGGCGGAAAACTTTGAGGCTGAACAGGGTATCCATGTTTTCTTTTAGGGAAACGTTGCGTCAATGAAAGGAGTATATATCTACTGCCGGTAATTATCTATACTGCGCAGATAAGATTAGTTTTCATTTAAACCCCGCATTTTGATAAGGAGAACCCCATGTCTGCAACCTGCGCCCGTATCCAACCTATTTTATTGTCCGTTTTGCGTATCGTAACCGCCTACCTCTTCCTCCTGCACGGTACGTCGAAATTCTTCGGCTTCCCGACATCCATGGGCGGCGGCTCGCCCGAAGGCTTGATGCTGGTGGCAGGCATTTTGGAAATCGTCGGCGGCATCATGCTGATTCTCGGACTGTTCACCCGTCCTGCTGCTTTCATCCTGTCCGGTCAGATGGCGGCTGCCTATTTCATGGCACACGCCTCCCAAGGTTCGGCGCTGTTCCCGCTTGCCAACGGCGGTGAATCGGCAGTATTGTTCTGCTTCGTGTTCCTCTATCTCGCAGCAGCCGGCGGCGGCTCATTGGCATTGGACAACCTGTTCGGCAAAAACAAATCCTGATAGACCCAAAGGTCGTCTGAAAAGAAAACAAGTATAGTGGATTAAATTTAAATCAGGACAAGGCGACGAAGCCGCAGACAGTACAGATAGTACGGCAAGGCGAGGCAACGCCGTACTGGTTTAAAGTTAATCCACTATAAAGCGGGTTTTGCGAATCCATTTCCAAACCCGCCAACTGATTAAACTTAAATCAAAGGAAAAACAAAATGACTTATCAAACCTTGCAACAAGCGGCAGAAACCCGCCGTTCCATTTACGCGCTGAATAAAAACCTGCCTGTCAGCAACGAAGAAATCAGCGAAATCGTCAAACACGCCGTTTTGCACACGCCTTCTTCCTTCAACTCGCAATCCACCCGCGTCGTCGTCCTCTTCGGCGAAGAACACGGCAAAGTGTGGCAATTTGTTGAAGACGCTTTGCGCGCCATCGTGCCTGCCGAACAATTCGAGCCGACCGCGCAAAAATTAAACCTGTTCAAAGCAGGCGCGGCGACCATTTTGTTCTTCGAAGACCAAAACGTCGTCAAAGGCCTGCAAGAGCAGTTCCCTTCTTATGCCGCCAACTTCCCAGTCTGGGCGGACCATGCGAACGCGATGACACAATACGCCGTCTGGACAACGCTTGCCGCCGCCGGCGTGGGCGCGAACCTGCAACACTACAACCCGCTGCCCGACGCCGCCATCGCCAAAGAATGGAACCTGCCCGAAAGCTGGCTTTTGCGCGCGCAAATGGTTATCGGCGGCATCGAAGCGCCTGCCGGTGAAAAAGCCTTTGAGCCTGTGGAAAACCGTTTGAAAGTGTTCGGCGCATAATTGCCCGTCAAACAGAAAAAGGTCGTCTGAAAACCAATTTCGGTTTCAGACGACCTTTTGTTCAAATAGGCAAGGCTCAGGATAAACCAATCCGCAGCGTGGGCTTTGCCTGCGATCTCCCACCCGAACATCCGAATCCAATTATCCCTGTTCATCCGTGGGTAGAACCCACGCTGCGGGCGGTTGGCGGTTTGGCGGATAGGGCAAAGCACAAAAGGTCGTCTGAAAATTGGGATTCCGGTTTTCAGACGACCTTTCGCCCACTCTCTGCAATCCTTACTATAGTGGATTAACTTTAAATCAGGACAAGGCGAGGCAACGCCGTACTGGTTTAAAGTTAATCCACTATATAATAGGGTCTCCACCCAACCCCATATTTCGGGGAAACCCGCCCAGCGAAAGGACATCCCATGACCGCCCTGCAAACCATAGCCGAACACCTCACCCGACACCGCCAAACCGTCACCTGCGCCGAATCCTGCACCGGCGGCCTACTGGCGGGCGCGTTCACCAGCATTGCGGGCAGCTCGCAATGGTTTCATCAAAGTTTCGTCACTTACAGCAACCAAGCCAAAGAAGAACGCCTCGGCGTCATGCCCGATACGCTGCTGCAACACGGCGCGGTCAGCCGCGAGACTGTTTACGAAATGGCGCGAGGTGCCAAAGCCGTCGCCCAAGCCGACTACGCCCTCAGTATTTCCGGCATCGCAGGCCCGGGCGGCGGCAGCGCGGCGAAACCTGTCGGCACGGTTTGGTTCGGTTTGTCCACGCCGACCGAATCATTGGAACAGATGCAAGTCTTCAGCGGCGACCGCGAAGCCGTCAGAACACAGGCCGTCGAGTTTGCCCTCAATCTTTTGGCAAAACATTTGGTCTGACCGTTTTTTGTCGGCTGCGAATCCGTTGGCTTTTGAAAATCCGATGTATGCGGTTTTCACATGCCACATAAAAAAGCAGGGATGCCATCACGCACCCCTGCTTTTTTATAGTGGATTAAATTTAAATCAGGACAAGGCAACGAAGCCGCAGACAGTACAGATAGTACGGCAAGGCGAGGCAACGCCGTACTGGTTTAAAGTTAATCCACTATATTTTCAGACGACCTTAAAACCTTGTACCCAAGCTGATGTGCCAACGGAGTTTTTTGTCTTGGTGTCCGTAGGCGACGTCGAAGGAGAACGGGGCGACGGGGCTGAACCAGCGCACGCCGAGGCCGGTACCGTGTTTCATGCTCATGCGTTTGAAGTTGCCTGCGGCGTCGCCGACATCGTGGAAGACGGCGCCGGATACGCTTTTGGTAATCGGGAATTGGTATTCGAGGCTGCCGACCAGTAATGCCCTATCGGGGAGGACGGAATTGTTTGGACCTGCCAGACCGATGCTGTCGAGTTCGTAACCGCGTACGGAAGAGGCGCCGCCGGTGCGGAACATGAGGCTGGAAGGTACGTCTTCGCCTTCGCGGGCATAAACGTAGCCTGCCTGCCCGCGGACGATGAAGGTGCCGAGTTTTTTGTTTTCGGGTGTGTAGAAATAGCCTGCGCGGGCGGTGGCGCGCGCCATGGTGGTGGAGGACAGGAAGTTGCCCAGCGTTGCGCCGATTTTGCCGTCGAGGTAGTAGCCGTTTTCGGGACGCAGCTCGGTTTCGATGTTTTGGCGTTTCCACGAGGCGGTCAGCATGGTGGCGTGGCTGCGGCCGAGGTCGTAATTGGTATCGGGCACTTTGCGGTCTTCAGTGATGAATTCGATACCGAGGCGCGATTCGATGCCGTTGCGGTCGCGCACGCGCCAAATACCGCTGGTCAGGGCGCGTTTTTCAAGGTTTTGGGTGGTCGAGCGATTGTAGGATGTGTTGGTCGTCCAATATTTGCCTTCGCTGTTGCGCGGCTGGCTGATACCGGCGGCGAGGGTGGTTTCGTATTTGTCCATGTCCCAAACGACGGAGCCGATGTAGCCTTTGTTGAAGAGGTTGTAGTAGTCGTAACCGATGCGTCCGCCGAGGCCGTATTCGGAATCGTAGCGGATACCGGTTTCGAGTTTGTGGCGTTTGACTTCGGTAACGTTGACTTTGACGGGCACGCGGTCGCCTTGGAGGCGGTCGAAGTCGGCTTGAACGGATGCGCCGGAGTAATGTCCGTTTTGTTCGAGCGCTTGTTGGAAGTCGAGCAAGAGGTCGAGATCGTAGGGTGCGCCGGGTTTGAAACGTGCCAGGCCGGCAACGACGTTTTCGGGATAACGGCGGGTGCCGGTGATTTCAAAGTCGCCGAAATAAATGGGGCGGTTGCTTTCGACGATCACGTTCAGATCGGCGGTATTGTTGTTGGGATTGACGGTGGCTTGGGTGTTGCTGAGTTTGGCAAGCGGGTATTTTTTGCGGGTTACTGCGCTGAGGACGGAGGTTTTGCTGCCGCTCCAGCCGTCTTGGTCAAAGTATTCGCCAACGGGCTGCTGCCAATTGAGCATGGCTTTTTGGTAATACTCGGCAAGGTTGTCGTCTGAAAGGATGTCGCCGAGGATGGCGACGCTGACGTTGTCGATTTTGGTACGCGGGCCGGGATTGACGGCGACGGTGTAGCTCGAACCGTTGTCTTGGACGTTGACGCTGCCGTTGAAATAGCCTTTGGTTTTGAGCATGGTTTTGACGTTGTCAGGCGTTTCTTCGGCGAGGAAGCCGACCTGCTCTTTGTCCAACTCTTCGTCCTGCTGCTGGGTAATCAGCGGCAGGTATTCTTCGAGCATGGATTTGACTTCGCTGTTTTTGGTTTCGATTTTGACGGGAAACTTGGGCGTCAGTTTGCCTGCTTTGGCAGCCTGCTCGGATTGCCCGCCCTGCTTGAAGCCGGGAATCGGTTCGTAGTCTTCGGCACGCGGCAGGTCTGCTGCAGCTGCGTGTCCGTAGGCAAGGGCGAGTGAGGCAATCAGGATGGGCGAAGTCAGTCTGGTCATGGCAAAAAATGTTTCAACGGCAGAAGGGTTCTAAATTCTACCATTATTTTCAATCGGGTTTAAAACCCGCCCGAGACGGAGGGGTCGTCTGAAAAGGCGGATACCAAAAAACACATTTACCCATTCAATACAAAAAATCAGGCACAAACTGTCCGACAAGTCCAAAAACAGGGCATTTTCCGCCACAACAATCGATTTGATATGTAAACCTGCGCAATAATTGATATTTTCTTTTAAAATGCAACGTTTCTTAACACATAAAGTAAGAGGACGTATCATGGCAAGTGGTAATCCACTGCTGAACGCAGTCAACCGTATCGGACTTGTCCCGCAAATCATCATCGGTTTGATGTTGGGCGTCTTGGTCGGCTCCATCTCCCCGAAAGCAGGCTTGGGCGCAGGGCTGCTCGGCGAATTGTTCGTCGGTGCATTGAAAGCCGTCGCCCCCGTATTGGTGTTTGTCTTAGTAACCGCCGCGCTGGTGCAATACCGCAAAGGCGGCGAAGCCAAAATCAAACCCATCATTATTCTGTATCTCGTCGGCACATTTGCCGCCGCCGCCGTCGCCGTTGCCGCCAGTATGGCATTCCCGACCGCGCTGGTGTTTAAAGACGTAGCTACCTCCACCCTCGCCCCGCCCTCCGGCATCATCCAAGTTCTCAAAGAGCTTTTGATGAAGCTCGTGTCCAACCCGATTAACGCCATCGCGCAAGCCAACTACATCGGCATTCTCGCATGGGCGTTGGTTTTAGGCTCCGCATTACGCCACCACGGCTCCGACACCACCCGCCAAGTCGTCGCCGACCTCTCCGACGCCGTTACCACCGTCGTACAATGGGTTATCCGTTTCGCCCCCTTGGGTATTTTCGGACTGGTCTCCCAAACCGTTGCCGAAACCGGCTTTTCCGCCTTCCTCAGCTACGGACGCCTGTTGGCCGTCCTGCTCGGCAGCATGGCGTTTATCGCCCTCGTCGTGAACCCGCTCATCGTCTGGTCGCAAACCCGCAAAAACCCCTACGGACTGGTCTTCACCTGCCTGCGCGAAAGCGGACTCTACGCCTTCTTCACCCGCTCCTCCGCCGCCAACATCCCCGTCAACATGGCATTGGCGAAAAAACTCGGCTTGCATGAAGACACCTACTCCGTTTCCATCCCGCTGGGCGCAACCATCAACATGGCAGGTGCAGCGATTACCATCACCGTCTTAGCCATGGCGGCCGCCCACACCAAAGGCATCGTCGTCGATTACCCCACCGCCCTGCTCCTGAGCCTCGTCGCCACCGTCGGCGCATGCGGCGCATCCGGCGTTGCCGGCGGCTCGCTGCTGCTGATCCCCGTCGCCTGCAGCCTATTGGGCATCGACAACGACTTCGCCATGCGCGTCGTCGGCGTCGGTATGATTATCGGCGTAATCCAAGACTCCGCCGAAACCGCCCTCAACTCCTCCACCGACGTACTCTTTACCGCCGCCGCCGACTTAGGCAGCCGCCGCAAAGACTGAAGATTCGGTTGTTTTGTAAAACGTTAAAAAGGTCGTCTGAAATTTCAGACGACTTTTTTGTCTATAATATATGTAAATTAGATTCTTGAGCCCAACATTTCACGAACATAGAAACAGTTTCAGTAGCTAATTAAGTTAAGTATAGCTTCAGCAACTGCAACTATTCAATCTTACACGGATTAGTACCCGAATTGTTCCCTACGTCCAAGATAAGTACGATTCAATACTTTCATATCAGACAATCTGATTTTATTCAAATAAATATCATCGGCACAGCAATTACCGTCATCGGCACCAAATTCTCCGTTCCTGAATATCCAAATTCCGTTAGAAACAGTCATGCCTTTGGGATCAATGAAACGGTCATTGATCACATAGTTATCTTCCTCATTAATTTTACGTAATAAATCAACATCGTTTACTTGAAGTCTTCCATTCACCCTACTGACTTCTGCCAAATGTGATGTAGTTGTCCCACTTCCTATAGAACATGGGGCATTGCGGTACGGTTCTTTATGCCCACTTGTTGAGTAAAATACATAAATCTTGCCATTGGCTTCGAAAAATCTTTCGTCGTGATCGCCACCTCCGCAAAGTTCGACTGCAGCATTTCTAATCATTGTAACAATTTGAGATTTGCTTTCTGCGTAAGCCATGTTAGAAAAACACAAAGCGGCAATAAGGATTAATTTTTTCATATTGTTCCCTTTTTAAAATGAATTGAGATTGAACTAGTGCTCAAAATTGTCCATGATGACATCTTGAGAATAACCACGCTGTAAATAAGCATCCGAAACATAACCAGTCAAGCCATCAACCTGTACTTTTACCCAACAACCGCCGTTTGCGTTATTACAGTTGTTGGTTATGGCGACAACCTGTACTTGTTGCCCATCCCGTAATTGGGTAATAGAAACGGCTGAAGCAGAAGGAGCACCTCGCAGATTTAATGAGCCGTAACCTGATTCCGAAATCACAAAAGCAGGATAACGCGCTAATTTTTCGGAAGTTTTAGTTTGCTGCCCCTCGACAGCCTTTTTCTTTTCTGCCGCTTGTTTTTGAGCCTCCTCTTTTTTCTTGTTTGCTTCTTCTTTTTTCTGCTCTTCTTCCAAATTTTGTTTCATTTTCAAGTCTTCTTGCGCATTCTGGTATGCCTGTTCATAAAGCGCGGTCTCACGCTCCTGTTGCTCAAGCCGTTTACGATGTTCCTGCTCTTGATTTTCTCGGTCGGTCTGTTGTTTTTGCTGTTGTGCCAATTGTTCTTTTAATGCTGCCAGCTCTTTTTGCGTTTCGCTTTCCTGTTGATTACAAGCTACGAGTAACGCTAATGACAAAAAACTGACAAAAATACCGGAAAAGGCTTTTTTCATATTTACTCTCTAAAGATTTTGAATGAATGGAAAAAGTATTGAAGAATTTAATACATTCAGTAATTGATTATTGCCGACATTTTGCTTTACTAAATTAATGCATAAATTTGCAAAGATATGCCATTCAGGATAATATATTTACCACGCATCACTTATCAATACCAATTATTATGATTTAAGACCGTTTATCGGAATAAATTCCCAATTTTAATTACATTCGACTACAAGGAGGCTGTGAATGTCCGTCAATGACAAAATCCGTGCTTTGCGCGAGTTGAACAATTGGTCACAGGAAGATATGGCAGAACGGCTGAATATGTCGAAAAGCAGTTATTCTCGGCTTGAACGGGACGAGAGAAAATTGGATTTAGCAAAGTTGGAAAAGTTGGCGGCAATTTTTAAAATCGATATTGGCGAGTTGGTTGCTTCGGATGATAAAGAATTAGTTTTGTTGATCGGAACGAACAACAATCCCGATTATGGGGCAAATGGGCAGATTACGATTGAACTCGAAAAACTAAAGCTAGGCTTGGAACACAGCCGTGAACTACTGGCTCACAAGGATTTGCTGCTGGCGCAAAAGGATCGGGAGATTTCAGCTTTGCGGCAGTTGGTAGCGCAGTTGCAAAAGTAAGTTATTAAAGAATGAAAGGTCGTCTGAAAATCCTGTTTTCAGACGACCTTTTGCTGTATGAATTTCGTAAAATCTTAAGAACAAGCGGAACCTGCCCGTACAGCCGCGTTCCAATTACTTTCATCATTTTAGGATTCGGATGTTCAAAAAAGCCCTTGTTTTTATATTGATTTTATTCTTTACCTCCGCGCTTTTGCCGCTGTGGATCATGTGGCGCGATTTTTGGGTGTCGCGGTTGGATGCGGATACGGTGCGTCCGGCGGATGCTGCGGTCGTGCTTTCGACCCGTTCTTATGAAGGGGGTCGTCTGAATCCTTGTTTGGTGGCGCGCGTTGAAGCGGCTGTCGAGCTGTATCGTGCCGGCAAGGTGAAGAAACTGGTGATGTCGGGCGGACTCAGCCGCGATTTTCAGTCTGCTTCGGGCAATATGCAGGCGATTGCGGAGAAGATGGGGGTGCCGAAGGCGGACATTATCCAAGAGCGGCGGGCGGAAAATACGTTTGAGAACATTGTGCTCAGCCGCGATTTTATTGAAAACAGCCCGCGCGTCGTCATTGTCAGCGCCGGTTTTCATTTGGCGCGGGCACGGATGATGGCGGACAGGCAGTGGCAGGGACACGATATTCAGGTGTATGCCGCACCGTTTTGTTCCGAGCCTTACGGCGGCTATGGTTACACGGTATTGCGCGAGTCGGCGGCGTTTGTCAAAAACGCTTTGAAGGGAAGGTTGTAGTTTCAGACGACCCGAAGTTGCCGGGTCAAATCATGTATAATTGCAAACAATTTGACTGTTTGATTTAACCGTTTGACCGACCTACCGACAGGACTCCGACATGATCAACCCTATCGCTGCACTTTCCCCCCTAGACGGCCGCTACGCCCAATCCGTTGAAGCATTGCGTCCGATTTTCTCCGAATACGGCCTAATGAGGGCGCGCGTCAAAGTCGAATTGAGCTGGCTAAAAGCCCTCGCCGCCGAACCGAAAATCACCGAAATTCCCGCCTTCAGCGATTTCACGCTTGCCGAAATCGACAAAGTTATCGAAAACTTTTCATTGGAAGACGCAGCCGCCGTCAAAGCCATCGAAGCAACCACCAATCATGATGTCAAAGCCATCGAATACTGGCTTAAAGAACGCTTCGCCGGCGTACCCGAAGTCGCCGCCGCCAGCGAGTTTATCCACTTCGCCTGCACCAGCGAAGACATCAACAACCTGTCCCACGCCCTGATGCTGCAAGAAGCGCGCGAAACCGTCATCCTGCCGAAACTTGCCGAAATCATCGAAAAACTCACCGGCATGGCGCACGACCTTGCCGCCGTCCCCATGATGAGCCGCACTCACGGCCAGCCCGCCACGCCGACCACCTTGGGCAAAGAAACCGCCAACATCGTGTACCGCCTGCAACGCCAGTTCAAAAACCTTCAGGCGCAAGAATTCCTCGGCAAAATCAACGGCGCGGTCGGCAACTACAACGCCCACATGGTCGCCTATCCCGACGTCGATTGGGAAACCCACTGCCGCAACTTCGTCGAAATCAGCCTTGGCCTGACCTTCAACCCCTACACCATCCAAATCGAGCCGCACGACTACATGGCTGAATTCTTCCAAACCCTCAGCCGCATCAACACCATCCTGATCGACTTCAACCGCGACGTTTGGGGTTATATTTCATTGGGTTACTTCAAACAAAAAGTCAAAGCAGGCGAAGTCGGCTCTTCCACCATGCCGCACAAAGTCAACCCCATTGACTTTGAAAACTCCGAAGGCAACCTCGGCATGGCAAACGCCGTATTGGGCTTCTTGTCCGAAAAACTGCCCGTCTCCCGCTGGCAGCGCGACCTGACCGACAGCACCGTCCTGCGCAACATGGGCGTAGGCGTAGGCTATGCCGTATTAGGTTTTGCCGCCCACCTGCGCGGCCTGAACAAGCTCGAACCCAACCCCGCCGCGCTGGCTGCCGATTTGGATGCCACTTGGGAGCTGCTCGCCGAACCGATTCAAACCGTGATGCGCCGCCACGGCGTCGCCAATCCTTACGAAAAACTGAAAGACCTGACGCGCGGCAAAGGCGGCATCACGCCCGAAGTACTGAAAGTCTTCATCGAATCGCTGGAAATCCCCGCCGAAGCCAAATCCCAACTGCTCGCCCTGACCCCCGCGCTGTACATCGGCAAGGCGGAAGAATTGGCGAAACGGATTTGATACCGTCTTAATGATTTGAGATTGAGTTGAAACAAAAGGTCGTCTGAAAACCAAGATTCAGGTTTTTCAGACGACCTTTCGTCATATTAAGAGTAGCGTGGGCTTTGCCCACGACTTTCAACCCAGACATCAGAATCCAATCATTTCTATTCATTCCGTGGGTAAAACCCACGCTACGGGGTTTGGTTTATCTAAAGCGTATTTAGATTAATAAAAAGGTCGTCTGAAAACTGGGAAACCAAAGTTTTCAGACGACCTTTTACCGTTCAAATCGGGCTTTATTCAACCGTAACCGATTTCGCCAGATTGCGCGGTTTGTCCACGTCCGTGCCGCGTGCGAGGGCGGCGTGGTAGGACAAGAGCTGCACGGGGATGGTGTGCACGATCGGCGAGAGTACGCCGACGTGGCGCGGGGCGCGGATGACGTGCACTCCGTCGGTGGCGTTGAAATTGCTGTCCAAATCGGCGAAGACGAAGAGTTCGCCGCCGCGTGCGCCGACTTCCTGCATATTGGCTTTGACTTTGTCCAGCAAACCGTCGTTCGGTGCGATGACGACGACGGGCATGTTTTCGTCCACCAATGCAAGCGGGCCGTGTTTCAATTCGCCTGCGGGATAGGCTTCGGCGTGGATGTAGGTGATTTCTTTCAGCTTCAACGCGCCTTCGAGGGCAATCGGGAAGTGGATGCCGCGGCCTAAAAACAGTGCGCTGTTTTTCTTGGCGAATTTTTGCGCCCATGCGGCGATTTGCGGCTCAAGGTTGAGAACGTGTTGGATGCTGCCGGGCAGTTGGCGCAGTTCTTCGACGTATTCGCGCGCTTTTTCGGCGGAAACCAAACCGCGCTGTTTGCCCAGCGTCACCGCCAAGCCAAACAATACAACCAGTTGCGTGGTGAACGCTTTGGTGGAGGCGACGCCGATTTCTGCACCGGCGCGGGTGTACAGTACCAATTCGCTTTCGCGCGGTAGGGCGGATTCCATGACGTTGCAGATGGACAGGCTATGTTTGTGCCCTAAGGATTTCGCGTATTTCAGGGCTTCCATCGTGTCCAAGGTTTCGCCGGATTGGGAGATGGTGATGATCAGTTGTTTCGGATCGGCAATCACGTCGCGGTAGCGGTATTCGCTGGCGATTTCGACGTCGGTCGGGATTTTGGCGATGGATTCGAGCCAGTATTTGGCGGTCAGCGCGGCGTAGTAGGACGTGCCGCAGGCGAGGATTTTGATGCTGTGAATATCGTCGAACACTTCGCGTGCGTTCGCGCCGAAGTTTTCGGGTTCGAAGCCGCCGTCAAGGAAGACTTCGGCGGTATCGGCGATGGCGCGCGGCTGTTCGTGGATTTCTTTCTGCATGAAGTGGCTGTATGGGCCCAACTCCAGCGAAGCGAGCGACAACTCGGATACTTTGACTTTGCGTTGGGTTTCGGCACCGGTTTTGTCAATCAGTTTTTCAATACCGTTCGCGCTCAATACGGCGATGTCGCCGTCTTCCAAATAGGCGATGCGGCGGGTGAAGGCGATGACGGCGGATACGTCGGAGGCAATGAAGGTTTCTTGGTCGCCCAATGCCACCAAGAGCGGGCAGCCCATGCGTGCGACCACCATTTCTTCGGGTTTGTCCTGCGCCATCACGGCGATGGCATATGCGCCGTGGAAACGGGCGGTGGCAGCGCGGACGGCTTCAAACAGTTTGCCACCGTTTTGGGTGTATTCGTGATTGACGCTGTGGGCGATGACTTCGGTGTCGGTTTGCGATTCGAAGGTGTAACCCAAGGCTTTGAGGCGTTCGCGTTCGGCTTCGAAGTTTTCGATAATGCCGTTGTGGACGACGGCAATCATACCGCCGGAGATGTGGGGGTGGGCGTTGGGTTCGGTTACGCCGCCGTGAGTCGCCCAGCGGGTATGGCCGATGCCGATGTGTCCGAACACGCCTTTTTCGCGCGCCGCGTCTTCCATCAGCTGCACGCGGCCGACACGGCGCACGCGTTTGATTTTGCCGTCCATGTTCACGGCGATACCCGACGAATCGTAGCCCCGATATTCAAGGCGTTTGAGACCGTCGGTCAGAAAATCGACTACATTGTGATTGGCGC
>ERZ1674039.176-NODE-176-length-13579-cov-5.654096_pt1 | contig 13579 bp, 7 predicted proteins | sample MGYA00581135_ERZ1674039 | MGnify/ENA primary metagenome ERZ1674039 (study PRJEB41354, sample SAMEA4873313) | human saliva metagenome | biome: human-associated habitat [ENVO:00009003]; feature: mouth environment [ENVO:08000002]; material: saliva material... | reverse complement strand
TCCAGTATGGCTATACTTCTTTTCGCGGGGTGGAGCAGTCTGGCAGCTCGTCGGGCTCATAACCCGAAGGTCGGAGGTTCAAATCCTCCCCCCGCAACCATCGACATTCTCCCGCCCCTGAGTCCTTATCCATTTGCTCAGGGGTTTTTTTTGCCTGTCGTTCAGGCAGCGGTCAGCGCCATGGATGTGATCCTGCCCCCTGGGGGCATTTCCAACGGCAGGCGGGGGCAGGCATGATGCGTTGGCTCGTCATGCCGCGTGGCATCAATGTTGGCAAGATCAACCGGGTCCCGATGGCCGAGCTTGTCACCCAGCTCGAAGGTGCGGGGTTCAAGGATGTGATCACCATCGGGCAGAGCGGCAACATCATCGTGACCGCAGCCGGCCCCGAGGAAAAGGTCTGCGCGTCGGTGCGGTCCCTGATGGCCAGCGCTTTCGGCGTGGATGTTCCCGTCATGGCGCGCTCCGCCGACGAGATCCGGGCGATCCTGGGTGCCAATCCGCTGCAGGATGTCGCAACCGACGGCTCGAAGTACCTGGCCATCTTTCTGTCCACCGCGCCCTCTCAGGCGCAGGCCGCCGCGCTGGAGGCCGAGGATTTCAGCCCCGAGGTTGTCAGGATTCATGGCCGCACAGCCTTCGTCTGGACCCCTGATGGGGTGAAGGCCATGCGTGTGTCTCACACCGCCCTGGAGAAGCGCTTCCGGGTCACGGCGACCGCACGGAACTGGAACACGCTGGAGAAGATCGCAGCGAAGTTCTGATCGCTGCGTTCCGCCCCCGGGGCCTGCCCATTTGCCGGGGGCTGGCCTGTTCAATCCATCGGGGTGATGGAGGTTCCGCACCGCGCGACTGTTGTTGCCCCTCTTTCCTTATTTGTGCCTGTCAGCCGACCGTGAGGGTATAGCCCAGTCCGTGCACGGTGACGATGCGCGCCACGCTGCCCCGCAGCCGCCGGCGTACACGGGAGACCAGCACGTCCACGGTGCGGTCGCCGTACACCCAGTCCCGGCCACAGATGGCCTCGCTGATGCGGGTGCGGTCGCAGGGTTTGCCGATGGCGGCGGCCAGGCAGACCAGCAGCCGGGTCTCGGCGGGCGACAGCGTCTCGACGCGGCCGTCGATGTGCAACCGCCGCGTCGGGGTGTCCAGCCACAGGCCGTTGGCAATCGACAGCGTGTCTTCCTTGTTCGGGCTGCTGGGTGGGGGACCGGCGTGGCGTCGGATCGCCTGGGCCAGCGCCGTGGCGTCGAGCGGCTTTTCCAGCAGGGCTGCAAAGAGCATGCCGGCTTCGGGCTGCTGGCGGACCTGTTCGGTATTGGCACTCAGCAGCAGCACCGGCTTGCCGGCCATGCGTGGGTCCAGGCGGATCTGGCGGGCGAAGTCCAGACCGCTGCCATCGGGCAGCCGGGTATCGACGATGAAGAAGTCGTAGACATCGGGCTGGGTCTGGAGCAGGGCACTGGCCTGGGTCAGGCTGGTGGCGTGGTCCACCGAACGGACCAGGCGCTCGAGCATGGCAATGGTGCCCAATGCGCCGATCGGGTCGTCATCAAGCAGCAGGCAGCTCTGGTCGAGGAGCGGGGCTTCCGGCGGGTGTGCAGGGCAGTCCGCGTCAGGTGTGGCGATCTCGGGCAGTACCAGTGGCAGCCATACTTCGATGCAGGTGCCGTTTGCGTCAGCTGGCAGTTGCAGTCGGCCACCCAGCGCCTGGGTCATGCGCCGGACGATCAGCAGGCCCAGGCCCGAGCTGTGGCTGTTGTCCACGGGGTCGGGTAGCGGGGTGGAGGCGGCACTGGCCGGACGGGTGAGCTGGGCCTGAATGTCCGGGGGAAGTCCGGGGCCATGGTCGGTAACGATGAAGACCAGCTCGGAGCCCTCGATCTGTACGGCTAGCGTCACGCCCTGGCCATCGTCGTGCCGCAGCGCATTGCGAATCAGGTTGCCCAGCACCTGCTGCACCAGTGACCCGTCCAGCATGACCTGGTCGGGCAGCCCGGTGGAAAGCTGCAGTTGCAGGGGCACGCCCTGGTGCCGGGCCTGCACGTCCTGGGTTCGTACCAGATCCGCCAGCATCTTGCGCAACGGCACGGCCGTGGGCCGGGGCTGAGGAGCCTGGTGGCGAAAGCGCGAGAAGCTCAACACGTTCTCCAGTGTGGCGTTGAGGGCGCCGGCCGACAGCCCGAGCAGGTCCAGCAGGGACTCGGCTTCTGCCAGGCTGGCATCGCGCAGCAGTTCGGCTGCGCCCAGAACGCTGTGCAATGGACCGCGAATCTCGTGGCTCATGGCGGCCAGGAACATCGACATGGTGTGCTCAGCCTGTCGGGCACGCTCGATGGCCCGCTGGTGGCCGGTGACATCGTTCATCAGGATGATGAGGCAGCGGTCCAGCTTGGAGGCGATGTCTTCCAGGGGACGCAGGCGGATGTCGAAGCAGCGTCGTCCCGCGTGCGTATCCAGCCAGATGGCGTGCAGTTCCTGTCGGCCTGCGGCCAGGATGTCGTCGACCACGGCCTGTAGCGTGTCGCGGTGGTGCTGCAGCGCCAGCCGGTAGCGGAGCGCCCCCGCTTCGGACAGACCCAGGAAGGATTGCAGTGCAGCGTCGTTGGCATGTTGCAGCCGGCCTTCTTCGGTCGTGATGAAGACCGGGCCGCTGAGGCTTTCCAGGACGCCGAAATACTGATCCCGCTCGCGGGTCAGGCGCCGGATGCTTTCGGCCAGGGCCGCTTCGCCGGGAGGGCGCATGGCCCACGGGGCGAGCATGGCCTGGGTGGCTTCATCGAAGAAATCGTCCAGGACACCCAGCAGGGTGTCGGCATCCGGGTGCTGCGGGATCTGCCGCAGGTGCTGGCGATAGGCCTGGCGGCACAAGGTGAAAAGGCCATGGTGCAGTTCCAGGGGCACGCCGGCTTCGTAATGGCGCCAGGCGATTTCGCGCAGCCGCTCGAAGCGAGGATCAGCACGGTAGTCGTTGCGCCCATCAAGCTGGCGTGGCCGTGCATGTGTAAGCCATGTCGACAGGGATTCATTGATCCGCTCGACGGCTTCGGCCCAGGCAGCACGCATCGAACTGGTCTGATCGGTGAAGCCGTGCGCCAGGGCAAGCTGAAGAATGGCCTGCACGAGTGCGTTGCTTTCCTGGTGCAGCAGCGTCTTCAGGCGTTCATCAGGCCGATCCATGGGCTTCCCTGCAGATGTTATTGGCATGGATTCGACCAGAACCCGGATCGCACGGCAAGACGATTGCATGCCTGTTTACATCCCTTTCACAACCCTGCAGCCTTCGCGGCTTCGTCAGTGCCTATAGTGACTTCAGGGTGGTTGTTCGCCTAAGGATGGGTTGAAGCGCTATATCAATTTCAAATAGCGCTTTCAGCCAGCTTTCAGGGAACCATCCATTTCAGGAGGAACCGAACAATGGGGCGGCAGGGCAGAGGGATCTGGAAGGTGGCAGCCAGCCTGGTGGTGCTGGGCGCGGCGGGATATGGGGTACTGATTTCCCCGTGGACGTGGTCGGCACTGCATGGTGCGCGTGAGTTGCCGCCGCTGGAAGGGGCAGACCTGAAGAACGGGCGTGAAGTGTTCGTGGCCTCGGACTGCGCCACCTGTCATGCCACGCCAGGCCAGGACAAGGACACCGTACTGGGCGGGGGACGGGTGCTGGAGACGCAGTTCGGCACCTTCCATATGCCCAATGTCTCACCGCATCCTGAGCGCGGCATTGGCAAATGGACGCTGGCCGAGTTCGACCGGGCGCTGCGCGAGGGTGTGGGCCCTGGCGGACTGGATGGCCAGAACCTGTACCCAGCCTTCCCGTACACCTCGTATCAGCGGCTTTCAGGTGAGGATGTGCGTGATCTGTACGCCTACATGATGACGCTGCCGGCCGAGGATGATGCGGTGCCGGAGCATCAGCTCAAGTTCCCGTTCAACATGCGGCGTGGTGTGGGCCTGTGGCGGCTGGCTTTCCTGGATGGCAAGCCGTGGCAGCCGGGACCGGTGCCTGCCGAGCTGTCCGGCGACATGGCCAAGGCCTATCAGCGTGGCGAATATCTGGTGGAAGGCGCAGGGCACTGTGCCGAATGCCATTCGTCACGGGGCTTCATGGGCAACGTGCTGGCCGAGAGCCGCTACGGCGGCGGGCCCGATACCACCGGAACCGGCTGGTTCCCGAACATCACGCCTGACGAGACCGGCATCGGCTTCTGGTCGGCCGCTTCGCTGGCGCGCTACCTGCACACGGGGGTGAGCCCGATCGGCCGGGCGGCGGATGGGGACATGGCGGAGGTGATCCGAAACACGTCGCAGATGTCGGCCGGCGATATTGGCGCCATGGCGCTGTACCTGAAATACCTGCCGCCTGTGTCGAAGTTGGCGCCGCGCATGCCGACGCCGAACTATACCGACGAGGTGGTCATGCTGAAGGACTGGGCCCAGGTGTCGGCGCGCCTGCCGGTGTCGGCCGCTTCGACCTTTGAGGTGGGCAAGCCAGCCACGGTGGTGAGCAGCAAGGCGTTCTGGCTGGATGCGAAGGATATTGGCCAATCGAACAACGCTCCGGGAAAACTGCTGGGCGGTGCGCAGGTGACGGTGAAGGCGCGCGAGGGAGATCGCCTGCAGTTGGTGCTGAAGGGTTGGCAGGTGGAAGAAACACCATCGGTGATCTACCAGGCACGCGGCCAGAGGGTCATGACGGCTGTGCTGGACAGTGCGGCGACGGACAGGATGGTACGTGGCACACCGGAGCAGGATGCCGATACCGGTCAGCGCTGGATGCCGGTGACGCTGGAAGTCTGGTCGGATGCGACCGGCATGAATGCTGACCGGGCTTCGGTGTGGGCCTATGGCAAGGATGCCTATCAGGAGGCATGTTCCGCCTGCCACGTGCTGCCGCAGCAGGAGCACTTCACGGCCAACCAGTGGGCTGGAACGCTGAAATCGATGCGTCGCTTCACTTCGTTCAGTGATGACCAGTATCGCCTGATCCTGTCGTACCTGCAGAACCACTCGAAGGACCTGCGTGACGACGGTACATCTGGCACAGGGCACGGAGGGAAATGATGAACGCACCGGTAGATGCGGGCATGCTGAAGCGGCATGACGGACCGGAGGGGCTGGCTGTCGAGGTGAGCCACCCGGCGGCAGCTGATCTGGCGGACGTGCTCGACTGGCTGGCTGCGCAGTTCATTCATGTGCCTCAGCGGGAACAGGTTCATGCGGCGCGTTCGGTGGTCGGGCAGATGCTGCTGCGCGAGATGGGCGAGGTGCTGGGCAACGAAACGTTGATGGCACGCCTGGGGCAGCATCTGTCCGAAGGGACGGAAGAAGAGGTGACGGTGGCGCTGCAGCGTCGGTACACGGCCCTCTTTGAAGGTGTGTTCCCCCAACGCTGTGCGCTGCCCTATGCCAGCGCCTGGCAGGGCAGTGGCCGGTTGTACGACGCCCCGGTGGCGCGGATGCAGAACCTGCTGCAGACGCTCGGAATGGAGCTTGCACAGGACAATCATGAGCCACCTGATCACCTGGCCGTACAACTGGCGGCGCTGGCGCAGGCGCTGCGACAGGCGCGTTGGGCGACGGTTCAGGCGCTGCTGGTGGAGATGGACTGGGTGGCACCGTTCTGCCGAGCCATGGCACGGCTGGATGGAGAAGGGTATTACGGGGTGATGGCCGAGGTGCTGCCGGCTGCGTTGGCCCGGGTGAGCATCGGATACGGGACTGGACAGGAGGAATGATGATGGACAGGCTCAATGAACGCGAAGGATGCGCGGGAATGGAAGGCGCCCGTGTGGACGGGATGCAGACAACCGCTGAGCAGGCTGCGATGACGGGCGCGCAGACAGGCGGCCGGCTTTCGCGGCGTCGATTCATCGAGGGGCAGGTCCTGGCCTCGCTGGGCGTGGCGGGTGCGCCGATTCTGGCCCGGGCCGCGGGGAAGGATTCACCCAAGGCCACGAGCGGGGAAGAGCCTGCGGCCACAGTGGGTGGAAAGACCGGGAAGGACGTGCAGGAGGGCATCCTTTCAGGCTGCCACTGGGGCGTGTTCTATGGCATCGTGAAGGATGGCCGGGCCGTGGAGTTCAGGCCCTGGTCGGGTGATCCGGCACCGTCGCCACAATTGCCAGGCGTGCTGGATTCGCTCTATTCGCCGTCGCGCATCCGCTATCCGATGGTGCGCCGTGCCTGGCTGGAGAAGGGGCCGGGCGCTGATCCGGATGGCCGGGGCAGCGGTGATTTCGTGCGGGTGAGCTGGGACAAGGCCATCGAGCTGGTGGCCGACGAGCTGGTACGGGTGCGCAAGAAGTATGGGCAGCAGGCCGTGTTTGCAGGGTCGTATGGCTGGAAGAGCCCGGGGCGCATCCACAACTGCCAGACGCTGCTGCGGCGGATGCTGAATCTGACGGGCAGCTATACCAACAGTAGTGGCGACTATTCCACCGGCGCAGCCCAGGTGATCCTGCCCTATGTGTCGGGTTCACTGGAGGTGTATGAGCAGTGCACCTCGTGGGAGAACCTGGCCAAGCATTGCCAGCTGATGGTGTTCTGGGGCTGCAACCCGCTGAACAATTCGCAGATTTCCTGGCAGGTGGCCGACCATGGCGCCTGGCCAGGGGTGGCCGCCATGAAGAAGGCGGGCACGAAGGTGATCAGCATCGACCCGATCCTCACGGAGACCTGCAAGGAGCTGAATGGCGAGTGGATTGCGCCGCGCCCGCAGACCGACGTGCCGATGATGATGGGCATCGCCCATACGCTGTATACGGAGAAGCTGCACGATCAGGCATTCCTTGATCGCTATACCACCGGCTTCGACCGGTTCCTGCCGTACCTGTTGGGCAAGACCGATGGCACGCCCAAGACAGCGGAATGGGCGGCAGGAATATGCGGCGTGCCGGCGCAGACGCTGCGTGATCTGGCACGCCGCTTCGCGGCCAACCGCACGATGCTGGCGCTGGGCTATTCGACGCAGCGTCAGCACCATGGCGAGCAGTCTCACTGGATGCTGATCACGCTGGCGGCGATGCTGGGGCAGATCGGTCTGCCGGGAGGGGGCTATGGCCTGAGTTATCACTATTCGTCGGGCGGTTCACCCACGGCCACCACGCCGATCCTGAAGGCCATTGACGATGCGTCGGGGCAGGCCAACGAGGGGGCGGCCTGGCTGGCGCAGAGTGGGGCTGTCTCGATTCCGGTGTCGCGGCTGGTGGAGACGCTGTTGAACCCCGGCAAGGTGATGCAGTTCAACGGACACGAGATCAGGCTGCCACTGATCAAGCTGGCCTACTGGGTAGGTGGCAATCCGTTTGCCCACCAGCAGGACCGCAACGAGATGCGGCGTGCCTGGCGCAATCTGGATACGTTCATCGTGCACGACGTGCAGTGGACGGCCTCGGCACGGCATGCCGACATCGTGCTGCCGGCCACCACGTCCTATGAGCGCAACGACATCGAACAGATGGGCGATTATGCGCAGAGCCACATCGTGGCGATGAAGAAGCTCGTCGAGCCGGTGTTCGAGGCACGCAGCGACTTCGATATCTTCGCGGCCATCGCGGCCCGCCTGGGCAAGGGTGAGGAATTCACGGCGGGGCTTACCGAGATGGAGTGGATCCGCAATCTGTACGAGGCAGCCAAGATCGAGTCGCGCGCCAAGGGCATGGAAATGCCGGTGTTCGATGTGTTCTGGAAGAGCAATCGGCCGCTGGCATTCCCGATTTCGGCCGAGGCCAAGGACTTCGTGCGGCATGCCGATTTTCGGGCTGATCCGCTGCTCAATGCGCTGGGTACGGCATCGGGCAAGTTCGAGCTGTATTCGCGGACCATCGAGAAGTATGGCTATGAGGACTGTCCGCCGCACGCCACCTGGATGGAGCCGCTGGAGCGTACGGGGCGTTCGGACTCGCGCTATCCGCTGCACATCGTGTCCAATCACCCGCAGATGCGGCTGCACTCGCAGCTGTGCGGCACCATCAACCGTAACAGCTATGAGGTGTCCGGGCGCGAACCCTGCTGGATGAATCCGCAGGATGCGAAGGCGCGCGGCCTGAAGGATGGTGACGTGGTGCGGGTCTTCAACCAGCGGGGCCAGATCCTGGCGGGCCTGAAGGTTACCGACGAGATCATGCCCGGTGCCATCCGGATCAACGAGGGCGGCTGGTATGACCCGGTGAACTCACGCGATCCGAACACGCTGTGCGCGTGGGGGGACGTGAACGTGCTGACGACGGGCGTGGCGACATCAAGGCTGGCGCAGGGCAATTGCGGTCATACCGCGGTGGCCGAGGTGGAGCGCTTCCGAGGCTCGCTGCCGCCCGTGATGGTGTTCTCGCAACCGAAGGCACGCGGATAGCGCTTCGATGGATGGCGATGGATGTTGTGCGCTGGCAACGTCCATCGTCCATTGACCGGATTGGCCCGGAAAGTTGGCAAATCAGCGACGTCTCCCCATCATGCGGGGTACCTTCGGTGCCTGTGTGCTTGCATACTTGTAATCACTTACAGGCACGGAAACGAAGGTGATGGCGGTCAGACGGGACAGCTTGCAGGGAACCAGGGTCAAGGACGGCAGATGCAGCGTGGCCGCCGGGACGATGCTGGCATGGCTGGGGCTGGCTGCGACTGGACCGGTGCACGCCGCTGCGACCGACCCCCATCCCGCGCAGCCGGCTCCGGTCGTTGTACCGGGGCTGTCGCTGCAACAGACGTTGCCGGCGTCCGGGCTGTCGTTGCAGCGCCGTCGGCCGGCCCCGGGCGACACGGCGGAGCGGGCTGACCGTGGCGGAATGCTGACGGCGTTCTGGAACGATCCCGATCGGGCGGTTCCGGGCTCCGATCCGTTTGGCGATCCGGGGGCAGTGCTTCAGCCTGATGCCTCCTACGAGGAAGAGCCGCAGGTCGAGGATGAATGGCCAGGCGTCCATCGGGTGGACGATCCGGCGGGCAGGGGATACCCGGTCGAGCCCGGCAGCAAGCCGTGGCGGGCCCCGAATGTTCTGGTGCCTTGGTCGGGGGCATCGTCTGCGACGGAAGCGGGGCAGGATGCGACTCGGCCCTGGGGGTGCCGGCCGACGGCGGCCACGCAGGTGCGGCTGAAGATCGACAATGATCTGGCCTCGGGTGAGGACTACGGCTACAGCAGCGGCGTGATGCTGGAGGTGGCGGCGCGTACGGCGGCCCATGATGGCTGGGGGGCGTCCGGCGGGGAGGGCTCGCTGTGCCCGCTGTGGCGTGCGCTGGGCGTGGGGCGGGTTCCCACCGAGTACGTGAGTTTCCGGCTGGATCAGGCCATCTACACGCCGGAGAACAGCCATGCCTCCTGGCTTCAGGTGAAGGATCGTCCCTATGCGGCGACGCTGGTGGCCACGCTGGCGGCAGGTACCTGGCTGGACGGGCAGCGGGTGCGCAACGAGGTACGTCTGGGCTGGGTGGGGCCGTCGGTCCATGGTGAGTCGCTGCAGAATGCGGTGCACCGGGTGATCAACGCGCCCCGTTTCCGGGGCTGGGCGCATCAGCTGCCCGATGAGCCGATTCTGGAGGTGGCGCAGTACCGGGTGAAGCGCTGGCAGCCGGCCACCATCCGAGGCACAGATCTGCTGGGACACTGGGGCATGCGTCTGGGCAATCTTCAGACCAGCGCCTTTGCGGGCCTGGAATGGCGTTTCGGCCCCGATCTGCAGGACGACGGGGGGACAGCGCCGTTGCGCCCGGGCTCCAACGAGCCCGGCGAGGTGACCTGGGAGGCGACGGATGCAGCGCGCTGGGCCGGGTTCGTGACGCTGGGCGGCCGCGCGGTGCTGCGGGATCTGACCCTGGACGGCAGTACCTGGCATGACAGTCACCGGGTGCGGCGCAAGCGCCTGGTGGGGGACGTCGGTGCGGGCATGAGCGTGCGCGCAGGACGATGGAATGCCCAGTTCATGTGGGTGGTGCGTTCTCGCGAGTTCGAGGGGCAGCGGCACGTGCCGTCGTTCGGATCCCTGCAGGTCGGCTACACGTTCTGAACGGTTGCAGTGTTGCAGCTGCGTCGTCGTTGCGTTTTGTGCGGGCACTTGGGGTAGAATGACGCGAGCCAATCGGCCATGAATCGCGTTGCCGGGCCATTGCTGGGCCCTTGACGGTTTGCCGACGTACCTTCGGGTGCGTGCCTGCCGGCATCCGTGGCGGTTCTCGCTTGCAGGCCTTGAACCTGCCTTTCCTGTGACAGACAGTCGTCCCGGGCAGGACGATGGGACCGGACTCGTGCCGGCCCGGTGCCCGTGGCATCGTCCTCGAAGATTTCTGCCGGGAAAGCCTGCCGCTGGCTGATCCTTCCAAGCTTTTCGTGCTGTCCGGTCGTCTGCCGTCATGCCTGTCGTGCAGGGCGCGGATGTCCGGCCTGCCATCCCCGTGCCCGTTTCGGGCAGCAGGGTGCGCAGCCCACCGACAGCTGCCTGTGCCGTTCCCCTGGGAGAGGGCTGTATGCGGCGTCTTTGCTATCAGGTTGATGAATACCGCTGAGGTCAAACGAGTCATCGAGGGCGCGTTGCTGTGCGCGAACAAGCCGTTGTCGGTGTCGGATCTGCGTCAGCTGTTCGCGGGTGAGGCCGAGATCGGGCCTGACACGGTGCGTGACGTGCTGGAGAGCCTGCGCAATGACTGGCTGGACCGCTCGCTGCACCTGGTGGCGCTGGCGTCGGGCTGGCGCTTTCAGAGTGCGCCGGACATTGCTCGTTTCGTCACCCGGCTCAACCCCGAGAAGCCGCCGCGCTATTCGCGGGCCGTGCTGGAGACGCTGGCCATCATTGCCTATCGGCAGCCGGTCACGCGGGGTGACATCGAGGAGATCCGGGGCGTCACGGTGTCGTCGAACATCATCAAGACGCTGGAGGATCGGGGCTGGATCGATCAGATCGGCGTGAAGGATGTGGTGGGGCGGCCGGCGCTGTTCGGCACCACCCGGCAGTTCCTGGATGATCTGAACCTGAAGTCGCTGACCGAGCTGCCGGCGCTGGACGATGATGCGCTGCCGGCCGACGTGCTGGAGGCGCTGGCGCTGCAGACCGGGGCAGCGGCCTCGGCCCAGGTTGCCGAAGCGGCAGGCGAGGGCGCCGAGGCACCCGGCAATGCCGAGGCCTCCGAGGGGGCCGAAGCGTCCGGTAGCGCCGATGTTGACGGGGCGCCATCTGCCGGTGGAGGGAACGCTGGTGCCGGGGTCGAATCCGGTGCCAGTGCCAGTGCCAGTGCGGCTGAGGCTGAGGCTGAGGCTGAGGCTGAGGCTGAGGCTGAGGCTGAGGCTGAGGCTGAGGCGGCCGAGGCGCCGCCCGACATGAACATGAAGGAAGAGGCGGCACCCGAAGCCGGGACGGCCGTGAATGAAGAACTACCCGCTGCGGAAGCGTCCGCAGGCAACCCCCTGTGATGTGACCATCGCATGAATACCGAACAGTACGAAGAAGACATGCAGCGCGATGCTGCCCATGAGGGGCAGGGAGCATCGGTCGATCCGATGCTGCAGACGGAAGCAGGCACGACGTCCACCGGGGAGACGGTGGCGCCGCGCAAGCGTGCTCCGCGACGCAAGGCCGCCGAGGCGGATGCCGGTGATGCCGGTGCGCCTGCACCCAGAACCCGTCGTCGCAAGACGGCTGCGAAGGATGACGTCGAGGGCGTGACGGGCGCGGCGGGCGCTGCCGATTCGTCGGCTGAAGAGCCTGCAGCAAAGGCTGCCAAGCGGGTCACGCGCTCGCGTCGCAAGCCGGCGGCGGATGCCGTGGCGACGGAGGCGGGCGTTGCCGCCGAGGTGGGCGGTGCCGTGTCGGCCGATGCGGCGGCTTCCGATGCCGAGGGGGCTGCCGTCGAAGCCAAGCCGCGTCGTGCCCGGGCGCCCCGAGCGTCGACCCGTCGCAGCAAGGTTGCTTCGGCCGAGGACGTGACGGCGACGGAAGGGGCGGTTTCCGAGGATGGGCTTGCCGATGCGTCGGGCAGCGAGGTATCGGTGCGTGCGGCATCGGACGACGGTGACGTGCAGCCGTCCTTGGGCGCATCGTCGGCGGATGCCGGGTGGTCTGCTTCCGAGGCGCCGTCTTTCGGTGCGCCGGCGGACGAGGACGACTTCGATGACGATGATTTCCGCGACGAAGACGACCGGTACGACGACGAAGACGATTTCGACGACGAGGATGATGGCGAGGAAGTGCCCGGGGAGCCGGTGCCGTTCTTTGCCCGTGAGGCCAGCATCGGCCTGCGTGATTCGGGTCGGGGTACCCGCCGGCCGGTGTCGCCCGATGCCGAGAAGCTCCACAAGATCCTGGCTGATGCCGGCATCGGTTCGCGCCGTGACATGGAGGAGCTGATCATCGCCGGAAGGGTGTCCGTGAATGGATTGCCGGCCCATGTGGGCCAGCGGGTGGGGCCCGAGGATGTCATCCGCGTGAACGGCAAGCCGCTGTCGCGCAAGCGCAGCGCGGCCTCGCAGACGCCTCAGGTGCTGCTCTATCACAAGCCGACCGGCGAGCTGGTCACGCGCGATGATCCGGGATCGCGGCCGAAGGTCTTCGACCGGTTGCCCCGTCTGCGTGGGGCACGCTGGATTGCCGTGGGACGGCTGGATCTGAACAGTGAGGGTCTGCTGATCTTCACCACGTCGGGCGATCTGGCCAACAAGCTGATGCACCCCCGCTATGGCTGGGAGCGTGAGTACGCGGTGCGGGTGCTGGGGCGGGTGGATGACGAGATCCGCCAGCAGCTGCTGACCGGTGTGACGCTGGAGGATGGCCCGGCCACGCTGCAGTCCATCGAGGACATCGGCGGTGAAGGTGCCAATCACTGGTATCGGGTGGTGATTCTGGAAGGGCGCAACCGTGAGGTGCGGCGGCTCTTCGATGCGGTGGGTCTGACGGTCTCGCGGCTGGTGCGTATCCGTTTTGGTCCGATCGCGCTGCCGCCGCGGTTGCAGCGTGGTCGCCTGCACGCGCTGACCGAGGCCGAAGTGCGTCAGCTGCAGCAGCAGATGCGCCGCCATGTGACCGAGATGGGTGACGGGACGACGGATGCCGCGCGCGGCACCAGGTCGGGCAACGCCCAGGGGCGGGGCAAAGGCGCTGGCCGTGGAAATGATGCGTCGCGCCGCCAGGGACGAGCTGCGGGCAATGCGGCCCAGGCCGGTGCTGGCCAGCAGGGCGCGACTTCCGGTTCTCCGCAGCCGTCAGGCAGTCGCCATCCCGCGCGCCGGCGCATGCTGCGCGGGGCGCGGGGTCGTGCCCAGCAGACGGGCGAGGGCATGGTGCAGCTGCCCGGGCAGGACATGTCCGAGGTGATCATGCCGAGTGGCCAGGCCATGCCGGTGGACGGGAATGCGGCCGGTGGTGAGGGCCAGCAGGCCGGGCGCCGGACCCGTGGCGGCCGGCGCAAGGTAGGGCAGGAAGCGGCCGGCGCCCAGCAGGCGCAGCGGACACGGCGGGGCAATCGCCGTCAGGCGGCCGAAGGGGGCTTGCCGGGTGATGACGCGGGCAAGCAGGCGCGGGGCAAGCGCCAGCAGTCGCGGCGTTCGCGCACGGCGGGTCGGCAGCAGTCTCCCGAGAAGGTCGAGGCACCGCGCATG
>ERZ1674039.175-NODE-175-length-13624-cov-5.255067_pt1 | contig 13624 bp, 10 predicted proteins | sample MGYA00581135_ERZ1674039 | MGnify/ENA primary metagenome ERZ1674039 (study PRJEB41354, sample SAMEA4873313) | human saliva metagenome | biome: human-associated habitat [ENVO:00009003]; feature: mouth environment [ENVO:08000002]; material: saliva material... | reverse complement strand
CGGCAAGCCCACCACCATCAACAACACCGAGACCTTCTCGGCGGTGCCCTGGATCATCCGCAATGGCGGCCAGGCCTTCCTGGAGGCCGGCAAGCCCAACAACGGCGGCACCAAGATCTTCTCGGTCGGTGGCGACGTCGAGCGCCCGGGCAACTACGAGATCCCCCTGGGCACGCCCTTTGCCAAGCTGCTGGAACTGGCGGGCGGGGTGCGCTACGGTCGCAAGCTGAAGATGGTCATCCCTGGCGGTTCGTCGGCCCCGGTCATTCCCGGCCACATGATGATGGACCTGACGATGGACTATGACGCCATCGCCAAGGCCGGCTCCATGCTGGGGTCCGGCGCCGTCATCGTCATGGACGAGACCCGCTGCCCGGTGCGCAGCCTGGAGCGGCTGTCGTACTTCTACTCGCACGAGAGCTGCGGCCAGTGCACGCCGTGCCGCGAGGGCACCGGCTGGCTGTACCGCCTCGTGCACCGCATCGAGCACGGTCAGGGCCGTCCCGAGGATATCGACGAGCTTGATCGCGTGGCCGGCAACATCCAGGGGCGCACGATCTGCGCGCTGGGTGACGCCGCCGCCATGCCGGTGCGGGGTTTCATCAAGCACTACCGTGATGAATTCGTTCATCACGTCGAACACAAGACCTGTCTTGTGCCGACCTCCCTTTGAGCTGAATCTGACGGGACAGTTATGGTCGAAGTCGAAATCGATGGGCAGAAGGTATCGGTCGCCGAAGGCAGCATGGTGATGCACGCGGCCAATGCGGCCGGCGTCTACGTGCCGCATTTCTGCTATCACAAGAAGCTCTCCATTGCCGCCAGCTGCCGCATGTGCCTGGTGGAGGTGGAGAAGGCGCCCAAGGCACTGCCCGCCTGTGCCACGCCGGTCACCGCCGGCATGAAGGTCCACACCCATTCCCGCAAGGCCGTCGAGGCCCAGAAGGCGGTGATGGAGTTCCTGCTGATCAACCACCCGCTGGACTGTCCGATCTGTGACCAGGGCGGCGAATGCCAGCTGCAGGATCTGGCGGTGGGCTACGGTCATTCGATGTCGAATTACCGTGAAGAGAAGCGGGTTGTCTTCCACAAGAGCATGGGTCCGCTCATCTCCGCCGAGGAGATGTCGCGCTGCATCCACTGCACCCGCTGCGTGCGCTTCGGTCAGGAGATCGGGGGCATCATGGAGCTGGGCATGGCCGGGCGCGGCGAGCACTCGCAGATCCTTAGCTTCCTGGGCCATTCGGTCGACTCCGAGCTGTCGGGCAACATGATCGACATCTGCCCGGTGGGTGCGCTCACCAGCAAGCCGTTCCGTTATTCGGCCCGTACCTGGGAACTGACCCGTCGCCGTTCGGTGGCCCCGCACGATTCGCTGGGCTCCAACATCGTCGTGCAGGTCAAGCACGATCGCGTCAAGCGCGTGCTTCCCTTCGAGAACGAGTCGGTCAACGAGTGCTGGATTTCGGACCGTGATCGCTTCTCGTATGAGGGCCTGGAGGCGGCCGACCGCCTGCAGGTGCCGATGATCAAGCAGGACAACGAGTGGCGTGAGGCGTCGTGGGAGTCCGCACTCGACTACGTGACGCACGCGCTGGCCGACATCGCGCAGAAGCACGGCGCCGAGTCCATCGGCATGCTGCTTTCGCCGACCTCCACGCTCGAGGAGCTGTATCTGGGTGGCGCGCTGATGCGCGGCCTGGGCAGCGAGAACGTCGATTTCCGGCTGCGTCAGACCGACTTCTCCATCGACGCCAGTCGTGCCGGCGTGCCCTGGCTGGGCCACACCATCGACGAGGTCGATTCCTTCGACACGCTGCTGATCATCGGCTCGTTCCTCCGCAAGGACCATCCGCTGCTGTCGGCACGGGTTCGTCATGCCGCCAGGAACGGCACGGCCGTCCACTCGCTCCACGGCGTGGCCGAGGACTGGCTGATGCCGATGGCCGGACAGCAGGTGCTGGCGCCGCACCGCTGGCTCGATCACCTGATCGAGGTGCTGGTGGCCTGTGCCCGCCAGGCGGGCCAATCGGCGCCGCAGCCGTATGGCGAGGTCGTGCCTTCCGAGGCTGCCAAGGCACTGGCCGCGGCGCTGGCTGAAGGCGAGAAGCGGGCCATCTGGCTGGGCAACGCCGTCGTCCAGCATCCGCAGCACGGCGCCATCCTGCAGGTGGTGCAGGCCATTGCCCAGCTCACCGGCGCACACTTCGGCGTCATCGGCGAGGCGTCCAACTCGGTAGGAGGCTACCTGGCCACTGCATTGCCGGTCGTCGGCAGCTCCGGGCTGGACGTGGTGCAGATGCTGGCGCAGCCGCGTCGCGCCTATCTGCTGCACGGCATTGAGCCCTCGCTCGACATCGCCGATGCCGTGGCTGCCCGTGCCGCCCTGAAACAGGCCGACACGGTGATCGCGCTCACCGCCTACGCCTCGCCCGACCTGATGGAGCTGGCTGACTGCCTGCTGCCCATCGCCCCGTTCACCGAGACGGGCGGTTCCTTCGTCAACTGCGAGGGCCGGCTGCAGAGCTTCAACGGCGCCGTGCGTCCCGCCGGCCAGACCCGGCCGGGCTGGAAGGTGCTGCGCGTGCTGGGCTCGCTCATGGGCATCCCGGGCTTCGATTTCGAGAGCGTCGAGCAGGTGCGCCAGCGGGCGCTGGCCGGCGCGGTCGAGCCTGTCGCTTCTGAGCCGGCACGGCCTGCCGCACCGGTTTCGTCCAGTCGTCCAGGCGCCGGGCTGCGTCGCAGCCTGGTGCGCAAGGAGTCGCTCTCGGCGGCACAGATTCCCGATGGCCGCCATTTCGGGCGGCTCCTGAACAACCAGGTGGCGCCCCAGCTGCCGGCTTACCGTGCCCTGCCGTGGGCCGGGGTGCTGCAGCGGCTGGCCAGCGTGCCCATCTATTCGGTCGACGCCCTGGTGCGGCGCGCCACGGCGCTCCAGAAGACTGCCGACGCCCGCGCGCCGGTGGTCCGCCTGCATGGCGAGACGCTGTCCCGCCTGGGTCTGGAAGGGGCGACCGAGGTGCGGGTCAGCCAGGACGGTCACGAGATCGTGCTGCCGCTGGTTCGCGATGACCGGCTGGCCCAGGACGTGGCCTGGGTGCCGGCGGCGCATGTCTCGGTCACGGCGCTGCCCGCAATGTTCGGACCGATCACGCTGGAGGCCGTCAAGTGAATTTCGTCGACGTGATCAGCCAAACGGGCGAGCAGTGGCTGGGCATGGCTTGGCCTGTCGTCTGGAACCTCATCAAGATCATCGTGCTGGTGGCACCGCTGATGATCTGCGTGGCCTATCTCACGCTCTGGGAGCGCAAGATGATCGGCTACATGCACGTGCGGATCGGCCCGAACCGGACTGGCCCGCTCGGGCTGCTGCAGCCGATGGCCGACGGCATCAAGCTGATGCTGAAGGAGATCCTGCTGCCCACGCAGGTCAGCCCCATGCTCTTTCTGGTGGCGCCGGTGCTGGCCATCATGCCGTCTCTGGCGGCCTGGTCGGTCATCCCGTTCGGTCCCGACCGCGCCCTGGCCAACATCAATGCCGGCATTCTGCTGCTGCTGGCGCTGACCTCGCTGGAGGTCTACGGCGTCATCCTGGCGGGCTGGGCCTCCAACTCGAAGTACTCGTTCCTGGGCGCGCTGCGTGCAGCGGCCCAGATGGTGTCCTACGAGCTGGCCATCGGCTTCTGCATGGTGATGGTGTTGATGGTCTCGGGCAGCATGAACATCTCCGAGATCGTGATGGCGCAGGGCAGGGGAACCTTTGCCGACCACGGCATCAACTTCCTGTCCTGGAACTGGCTGCCGCTGTTGCCGGCGCTGGTGGTGTACTTCATCTCCGGCGTGGCCGAGACCAACCGTCACCCGTTCGACGTGGTGGAGGGTGAGTCCGAGATCGTGGCCGGCCACATGGTGGAATACGCGGGCATGAGCTTTGCGGTGTTCTTCCTGGCCGAGTACGCCAACATGATCCTGGTGTCGGCGCTGGCCGCCATCATGTTCTTCGGCGGCTGGCAGCCCTTCTTCACGCTGGGGCTCGACATCGGTCCGCAGTGGCTGTGGGACTGGTTCTGGCTGTTCATCAAGACCTTCTTCCTGGTCAGCCTGTTCATCTGGTTCCGGGCCAGCTTCCCGCGCTACCGCTATGACCAGATCATGCGGCTGGGCTGGAAGGTGTTCATTCCGGTCACGCTGGTCTGGCTGCTGGTGATTGCCGTCTGGATGCAGACGCCCTTCAACATCTGGAAGAGCTGAAGATGCGAGCGATCAAGGATTTCTTTTCCAGCTTCCTGCTGCTTGAGCTGCTCAAGGGCATGAAGCTGACGGGGCGCTACCTGTTCGCCCGCAAGATCACGGTCCAGTATCCCGAGCAGAAGACGCCGCTGTCGCCGCGCTTCCGGGGGCTGCATGCACTGCGCCGGTATTCCAACGGCGAAGAGCGCTGCATCGCCTGCAAGCTCTGCGAGGCGGTCTGCCCGGCCATGGCCATCACCATCGAGTCGGCGGTGCGTGCGGACGGACAGCGTCGCACCACCCGCTACGACATCGATCTGACCAAGTGCATCTTCTGTGGGCTGTGCGAGGAGTCCTGTCCGGTCGACTCCATCGTCGAGACCCACATCTTCGAGTATCACGGCGAGAAGCGCGGCGACCTGTATTTCACCAAGGACATGCTGCTGGCCGTGGGCGATCGCTACGAGAGCGAGATCGCCGCGGCTCGCGAAGCCGATGCACCCTATCGCTGAGCAAGGACGGTCGGCAACATGGATGTCATATCAGTCTTGTTTTTCCTGTTCGCGCTGGTGACGGTCGTTGCGGCCACGCGCGTGATCACGGCGCGCAACCCGGTTCACAGCGCGCTGTTCCTGGTGCTCACCTTCGTGTCGTCGGCGGCCATCTGGCTGCTGATGAAGGCCGAGTTCCTGGCCATCGTGCTGGTGCTGGTCTACGTGGGCGCGGTGATGGTGCTGTTCCTGTTCGTGGTCATGATGCTCGACATCGACCTCGACAACCTGCGTGCGGGCTTCTGGCGATCGTTGCCAGTGGGGCTCTTCGTGGCGGCCATCATCGTGGTCGAGCTGTCGCTGGTGCTGTGGGCACACTTCGGTGGCGTCCAGGAGGCCGATCTGGTGCAGCCGGCGGCCGACTACGACAACGCCAAGGCGCTGGGTGAGCTGCTCTACACGGGCTACATCTATCCGCTGGAGATTGCCGGCATGATCCTGCTGGTGGCCATGGTGGCAGCCATCGCGCTCACCCTGCGCCGTCGCAAGGATCACAAGTCGCAGAACCCCAGCCAGCAGGTGCGGGTGCGTGCTGCCGACCGCGTGCGTCTGGTGAGCATGCCGGCCGTGGTGCCTGCGCCACCGCAGCCTTCCGAAGCGGCTGAAGGGCAGGGGGCGGATGCTGCTCCGGCCGCGCCTGCCGCAGCCCAGCCGGCTGCCGGGGCTGCGGATGCCAAGCCGGCTGCGGCTCCTGCCGAGGCCAAGCCTGCTGCCTCGAAAGAATCGTGAGAGGGGTGCAACGATGACCGCTGATTTCCTGCAACTGGGCCTCGCGCACTACCTGACGCTGGGGGCCATCCTGTTCTCGATCGGGGTGGTGGGGATCTTCCTCAACCGTCGCAACCTGATCGTCGTGCTGATGTCGATCGAGCTGATGCTGCTCGCCGTCAACATGAACTTCGTGGCCTTTTCACACTACATGGGGGATCTGGCCGGCCAGATCTTCGTGTTCTTCATCCTGACGGTGGCCGCGGCCGAATCGGCCATCGGCCTGGCAATCCTGGTCGTGCTCTTCCGTCAGTTCCATTCCGTCAACGTCGAAGATCTCGACCATCTGAGGGGCTAGCCGATGAAAACAGCGTATCTGCTGGTACCGTTCGCACCACTGGTCGGTGCGATGGTGGCCGGTTTCGCCGGTCGGGCCATCGGCAAGAAGGCCACCCACCGGGTGGCGATCCTCGGGGTTCTGGTGTCGTTGCTGGCCTCGTTGTGGGTCATGCACGATGTCTCGCAGGGCAACACCTTCAACGGCGCCCTCTACAGCTGGGCCGTCATCGGCAAGCTGAAGATGGAAGTGGGCTTCCTGATCGACCAGCTCACGGCCATGATGATGGTGGTGGTGACCTTCGTGTCGCTGATGGTGCACGTCTACACCATCGGCTACATGGAAGAGGACGACGGCTATCAGCGCTTCTTCGCCTACATCAGCCTCTTCACGTTCTCGATGCTGATGCTGGTGATGTCCAACAACCTGCTGCAGCTGTTCTTCGGCTGGGAGGCAGTGGGCCTGGTGTCGTACCTGCTCATCGGCTTCTGGTACACCAAGCCTTCGGCCATCTACGCCAACCTGAAGGCCTTCATGGTCAACCGCGTGGGTGACTTCGGCTTCGTGCTGGGCATCGGCCTGCTGGTGGCCTGGACGGGCAGCCTGGACTATGCCGAGATCTTTGCGGCCGCTCCGAACCTCGAGAAGGTGACGATCCAGCTGATCGGCGACACGCCGTGGTCGCTCATCACCGTCACCTGCATCTGCCTCTTCGTGGGTGCCATGGGCAAGTCGGCGCAGTTCCCGCTGCACGTCTGGCTGCCGGACTCGATGGAAGGCCCGACCCCGATTTCCGCGCTGATCCACGCCGCCACCATGGTGACGGCCGGCATCTTCATGGTCAGCCGCATGTCGCCGCTCTACGAGATGTCGGAAGTGGCGCTGTCCTTCGTGATGATCATCGGTGCCATCACCGCCTTCTTCATGGGCCTGATGGGCATCATCCAGAACGACATCAAGCGCGTGGTGGCCTATTCGACGCTCTCGCAGTTGGGCTACATGACCGTGGCGCTGGGTGCCTCGGCCTACAGCGTGGCCGTCTTCCACCTGATGACGCACGCCTTCTTCAAGGCGCTGCTCTTCCTGGGGGCCGGTTCGGTCATCATCGGCATGCACCACGATCAGGACATCCGCCACATGGGCGGCCTGCGCAAGTACATGCCCATCACCTGGATCACCTCGCTGATCGGTTCGCTGGCGCTGGTGGGCACGCCGTTCTTCTCCGGCTTCTATTCCAAGGAGTCGATCATCGAGGCGGTGCACCACGCCAACGTGCCGGGCTCGGGCATTGCCTACTGGGCGCTGCTCTCGGGCGTGTTCGTCACGGCCTTCTACTCGTTCCGGATGTACTTCCTGGTGTTCCATGGCAAGCCCCGGTTCGAGACGGCGCATGGCCATTACGCGCACGGGCATGATGCACACGGTCACGACGGCCATGGCGCTCACGTGCCTCACGAGTCGCCCTGGGTGGTGACGGTGCCGCTGGTGCTGCTGGCCATCCCGTCCATCATCATCGGCGCTATCGCGGCTGATTCGATGATCACGGGCGAGTACTTCAAGGGTGTCATCACCGTGTTTGCCGACAGGCATCCGGCCATGGCCGCGCTGGCCGAGCACTGGCACGGCTGGGTCGCCATGGCGCTGCACGGCTTCACCTCGCTGCCGTTCTGGCTGATGGTCGCCGGCATTGCCACCGCCTGGTACTTCTACCTGGTGAACCCGGCCATTCCGGCTCGCCTGCAGCAGACGTTCAAGGGCATCTACACGGTTCTCGAAAACAAGTACTACCTCGACCGCTTCAACGAGTGGTTCTTCGCCGGTGGTGCCCGCCGCCTGGGTTCCGGGCTGTGGAAACGTGGCGACCAGGGGCTGATCGACGGGCTGGTGGTCAATGGCAGCGCACGGCTGGTGGGCTGGTTCTCCCGCGTCCTGCGTCAGGGGCAGACGGGGTTCCTCAACCACTATGCCATTGCCATGATCATCGGGCTGGCCTTCCTGCTGTTCTGGTTCCTTCCCCTTCTGGCCAGCGCGCAATAGATCGACCATGGAACAGACGACTGAGACATTGAGCATGGGCTGGCTGAGTGCCGCCATCTGGGTACCGATCATCAGCGGCATCGTCGTGCTGGCGGTCGGCAACGAGCAGCGTGCGACCCTGTCGCGGTGGCTGGCGCTGCTGGGTTCACTGGTCGGTTTTGCCGTCACCATCCCGCTTTACACGGGCTTCGACCGCACCACGGCGGCGCTGCAGTTCGTCGAGCGCAAGCCCTGGATCGAGAGCCTGGGCATCGAGTATTCGCTCGGCATTGACGGCCTGTCGGTGTGGTTGGTGCTGCTGACGGCCTTCATCACGATCGTGGTGGTCATCGCCGGCTGGGAAGTCATCAAGGACCGCGTCCATCAGTACCTGGGGGCGTTCCTGATCCTCTCGGGCCTGATGATCGGGGTGTTCGCGGCTGCCGACGGCATGCTGTTCTACGTGTTCTTCGAGGCGACGCTGATCCCGATGTACATCATCATCGGGGTGTGGGGCGGCCCGAACCGCGTGTATGCGGCCTTCAAGTTCTTCCTCTATACCCTGCTGGGATCGCTGCTCACGATGGTGGCGATCATCTACCTGTATCTGCAGTCGGGCAGCTTCGAGATCCTGGCCTGGCACCGGCTGCCGCTCACGCTGCATGAGCAGGTGCTGATCTTCGTGGCCTTCCTGCTGGCCTTTGCGGTCAAGATCCCCATGTGGCCGGTGCACACCTGGCTGCCCGACGCCCACGTCGAGGCACCCACCGGGGGCTCGGTGGTGCTGGCCGCCATCATGTTGAAGCTGGGGGCCTATGCCTTCCTGCGCCTGTCGCTGCCCATCGCGCCCGATGCCAGCCACGAGCTGGCCTGGCTGATGATCACGCTGTCGCTGGTGGCTGTCATCTACATCGGTCTGGTGGCGCTGGTGCAGACCGACATGAAGAAGCTGGTGGCCTATTCGTCGATCGCCCACATGGGCTTCGTCACGCTGGGCTTCTTCATGTTCAACGAGACCGGCATGCAGGGTGCGGTGGTGCAGATGGTCTCGCACGGCTTCGTGGCCGGCGCGATGTTCCTGTGCATCGGCGTGCTCTACGACCGCCTGCACACCCGGCAGATTGCCGACTACGGTGGCGTCATCAACCGGATGCCGAAGTTCGCGGCGCTGTTCCTGCTGTTCTCGATGGCCAACGCGGGCCTGCCGGCCACCTCCGGCTTCGTGGGCGAGTTCCTGGTCATCCTGGGCGCGGTGCAGTTCGACTTCTGGATTGGCCTGCTGGCCGCCACGGCCCTGATCTGGGGCGCGGGCTATTCGCTGTGGATGTACAAGCGCGTGGTCTTCGGCCCGGTGGCCAATCCCAACGTCGACAAGATGGAAGACGTGAACCGGCGCGAGTTCTGGCTGCTGATGCTGATGGCCGCACTCGTCCTGTTCATGGGCATCTATCCGAAGTTCTTCACCGACCTGATCCAGGTCTCGGTGGAGCAGCTGCTCACGCACGTTTCCCAAACCAAGCTCAAGTAGACATAGAGAGGCATGGCCGTGTCACTGACCCTGCATGAACTCAATCTGGCCGCGCTGGCGCCAGAGATCCTGCTGATGCTTGGCATCTGCGTCTTCCTGGTGGTGGAGGCGCTGACCGGCAGGAAGGAACGCTCGATGCGCGCCGACCGCATGGCGCTGCTGGTGCTGGTGGCGCCGCTGGTGGCGGTGCTCTGGCAGTACAACCATGGGCCGCAACAGGCCTTCGGGCACATGTACCTGGCCGACGATCTGGCCTACCTGCTGAAGGTCTGCGGCATTGTCTGCACCGGCAGCATCATCATCTATTCACGCGGTTACATGGCTGACCGGGGCATCCGGGGCGCTGACCTGTACGTGCTGGCGCTCTTTTCGCTGCTGGGCCAGATGGTGATGATTTCGGGCGGCAACCTGCTGGTGCTGTACCTGGGCCTGGAGCTGATGTCGCTGTCGCTGTATGCCGCTATCGGCCTGCGCCGCAACTGGACGCAGGGCACCGAGGCCGCCATGAAGTACTTCGTGCTGGGCGCGCTGGCTTCAGGTTTCCTGCTCTACGGCATGTCGATGGTCTATGGGGCCACCGGCTCGCTGGACATTGCCGAGATCATGGGCCGCGTCTACAGCGGCATGGCCTCGCCGCAGGTGCTGGCCTTCGGCATGGTGTTCCTGGTGGCCGGCCTGGCCTTCAAGCTGGGAGCCGTTCCGTTCCACATGTGGGTGCCCGATGTCTACCACGGCGCGCCCACCGTGGCCACGCTGCTCGTGGCGGCCGGCCCCAAGCTGGCGGCATTCGCGCTGCTGTTCCGTCTGCTGGGTGAGGCCGTCATCGAGATGGCGGGCCTGTGGCAGCAGATGCTGATCATCCTGGCGGTGCTGTCGCTGGGCATCGGCAACATCGTGGCCGTGGCCCAGACCAACCTGAAGCGGATGCTGGCCTATTCCACCATCTCGCAGGTCGGCTTCGTCCTGCTGGGTCTGGCGGGTGTCTACGGTGGCGAGGGCTTCCCGCCGTCGCACGAGGCCTTCGGCAACGCGCTCTTCTACATGATCAGCTATGTGCTGACCACGCTGGGTGCCTTCGGTCTCATCCAGTTCCTGGCACGCGAGGGCTTCGAGGCCGAGGAGATCTCGGACTTTGCCGGTCTGGCGCGTCGCAGCCCCTGGCTGGCTGGCGTGATGCTGCTGCTGATGTTCTCGCTGGCCGGCATCCCGCCGCTGGTGGGCTTCTATGCCAAGCTGGCGGTGCTGAAGTCGGTGGTGGCTGCCGGCTACACCTGGCTGGCGATCTACGCCGTGCTGATGTCGCTGATCGGCGCCTTCTACTACATCCGTGTTGTCAAGGTGATGTTCTTCGACAAGGTCGAGGATGACGCCGACATCGTGGTGGATGGTCAGGCGCGGACACTGATGGCCATCAATGGTGTGGCCGTACTGCTGCTGGGCCTGCTGCCCGGGCCGCTGATGGCCCTGTGCGTGGCAGCCATCCGCAGCGCCTGGCACCTGGGCTGAGAGCTGGCTCCGGTAGTCGGGGCTGCCGTACACGGCCGGGACATGCGTGCGCAATATGCGTCACGGCATGTCCCGGCTTTTTCGTGTGGGGATGAAGTCGGGTAAGCTCTCGAGCACAGGATTCAGTTAAACCGGAAGCAGAGCATGTCCAAGCAAGAGAACCCGCAGGCGGCGGATACCGCCATCCCCGATCACATCGATCCGACCGTGGCCAGGCAGTATCCGTCACTGGCCGAAAGCACCGTATCGCGTGAAGTGGTCTATGAGGGGCGCTTCCTGAAGGTCCGCAAGGACGTGGCCCGCATGCCTGATGGCTCCACCAACACGCGCGAGTTCATCATGCACCCGGGGGCGGCGGCCATGGTGCCGATCGACGCCGATGGACGCATCCTGATCGAGCGCCAGTTCCGTTATGGCCCGGGGCGGGTCTACGTGGAGATCCCGGCCGGCAAGAAGGATCCTGGCGAAACCAGCCTGGAGACGGCCAAGCGCGAGCTGGTGGAAGAGACGGGCTACCGTGCCAGACGCTGGGCGCACCTGACGCGCATCCATCCGGCCATCGGCTTTGCCGACGAGGTGATGGACATCTACCTGGCGCGTGACCTGGAGAAGGTCGAGCGTTCGCTGGATGTTGGCGAGTTCGTCGAGATCGAATGGGTGACCTTGGGCTGGCTGGTGGACGAGCTGCGTGCGCACCGTCTGCTGGACGTGAAGACCCAGATTGCCGTGCACTGGCTGCAGCGCTTCGACGACGGCAGCCTGCCGTGGCCGACGTTCGATCTCTGATCCGGTTTCACGTCCACGGATACGTGACCGGCGGCTGATGCAGCCGTGTGCTGAATGTCGTGCGGTCGCGCGCTACGGCACGCCGCTTTGCATGCGCGTGCCGGCTCACGGGGTGTGTTCAGCTGATCACCGGCCTGGGCGATTCACGCTGTCGCGGTTGGGCCGGCCGTGTCCTCGCCGTTGGCTCCCTGGCGCAGCGGCAACCGCTGCCAGGCCTGCACCACGGCATCCACGCTGACGGCCGTCATGTCGGGCTTGCCGTCGTGCATGGCCTGAAGCACTTCCACCGGGGTGTCGCCGCCGCGTGGGCGGATGCGCACCGGATCGGCCACGCCGAACAGCACCACCAGCGGGCAGCCCACGGCGGCCGCCGTGTGGGCGGGGCCGGTGTCCACCGTCACCATGCCGGCAGCACGCGCCTGCAAGGCCAGCAGGCGTGGAATGGGCAGCTCGCGTGCCACGTTGAAGGCCTGCTTGACGCCGGCGCGCTGCAGCAGCTCGTTGTTCAGGTCGGCCTCGGGCGGGGCGCCCACCAGCAGGATGACCGCGTCCGGATGGCGCTCGGCCAGCATGCGGATGATGGCTGCCCAGTTGTCTTCGGGCCACCACTTGGTGTTGGTGGACATCCGCCGGCGCAGGCCGGTACGCATGGTGCGGCGGTTGCCGGCCTGAACCAGCAGCAGCGGCTTGCCCAGCCACCCCTTGGCCTGCAGCCAGTCCTGTACGTCGGCCCGCATGGCGGCGGAAATGCGCAGGTTCGGGTCGCGGTCGTCCAGGTCTGCCTGCGTTTTCGAGGACGCTGCCGGGTGTGCTGTCTGGGTGCCCGCTGCTTCTGCGGGTTGGCCCACATGGGGCCCGGACACCTCCATGCGTTGTTCCGTCACGTGCCGCAACGCCGGCGGCTCCGTCCGTGCCAGGCGCTGCGAAAAGTCCACCAGATGCTCGCCATCCCGCGTGCCCACGGCCTTGGCGCGCACCACCCAGCGCTCGTTCATGCCAGCCTGGGCCAGCAGCGGCACCAGCTTTTCGTCGAAGTCGCAATACCAGACCGGACGCGGACCCGTCTGCCGCAGCCACTGCAGCAGCTGGCGCTTCTCGGCGCTCAGCCACAGCGGCAGCTTGCGCTTGGCCAGCAGATGGATCTCGCCCACATCGGGCTGCCCCTGGTAGAGCGGGCGCACCCAGCCCCCGGCGGCCAGCAGATCCACCGGGGCCCCGTAGCGTGCGGCCAGCAGCCGGATCATTGGCTGGATGAGCACCAGGTCGCCCATGGCGCCGAAGCGGACGAGCAGGGGGCGCACGGGGGTCTCCGCTGCCGCCGATGAGGTCGCAGCCGCGTGAGGGGACGCCGAGGGGGCTGAAGGGGGGATGGCGTTGGGGGTGTCGGGCATGATGATCGCGTTCCGGACCGATACAGGGCTGGAGGCTGTCGGAAGTGTGACGATGATAGCCCGTGCGTCATCGGGATCGTGCAGTAGATGGGGTAGAATCGCCCGATGCACTGCCGGTGGCCCACCGGAGCAACCTGGAAGGGCCCATTTATCGCGGCAGTCCTGCAGTCACGTCGGAAGCGTGGCAGAGTGGTCGATTGCACCGGTCTTGAAAACCGGCAACGGGCAACCGTTCGTGAGTTCGAATCTCACCGCTTCCGCCAATATCCCTGCGCCATTTTCCGTTATCTCCGCCTCTGTTTTTCGCCCGGCGTTGCATGCGCGCTGCATCGGGGCGTTTTGCCCCGAGGTCTTGACATGGATCATTCTACCGATTGGCGGAAACGTTATTTTTCATGCCAAGCGTGGGTAGCCACCGGTGAAGGAGGCCGCCTGTCGCCCGGCGTCTGCAGGTAAAGCACTGCCTGCCGGGGACTGTGCGCTGGATTTTCTACCGGGATCATGGCATGTGCTTCGACCGTACTGAAATCGTATCAGTGGCAGGCTGCGACCCAGGGTCGGACAAATCAAT
>ERZ1674039.170-NODE-170-length-13918-cov-5.414990_pt1 | contig 13918 bp, 8 predicted proteins | sample MGYA00581135_ERZ1674039 | MGnify/ENA primary metagenome ERZ1674039 (study PRJEB41354, sample SAMEA4873313) | human saliva metagenome | biome: human-associated habitat [ENVO:00009003]; feature: mouth environment [ENVO:08000002]; material: saliva material... | reverse complement strand
GGCCTGAAGAACGAGGCGCTTACAGACGCTATGTCTGGTGGCGATCGGTGGTGGCTATCATGCAGAAGACATGGAAAGAACAGGAAGGCGTCGTTCCGGTTGTTTCGTCTCAGGCACCCCTTGATCTCGTTCGAGAAGGCATGGCTGTCCAGCCTGTTGGTTCATGACCCGGGCTGCAGGATCTATGCGCGATACGAAGGGGACGATGTGCTTGTGATCTCTTCGTGAATGCCTACGTGCCCAATGTGGGCTATCGAGAGTGTGCGCTGTTGGTGCCCTCGCCTGTTAGCGCTCTCGCGCTTGGGGCCCGCGCCCCCACCCCATCAATCACATACCGTGCCGTTCCGAAGGCCATCAGGTCAGACAGTGAAACCAGCGGGTTGAGGAGGCGGCCGTCGACGGTCATGGCGGTGCTGGGGCCGCCGTCCAGGCGGATGGCGTTGGGGATGCCCAGTGCCAGAAAGACGCGGCACAGCTCGTCGACGTGGGTCTGGCCCAGTGAGGTGGAGGAGATGAAGACGCTTCTGCCGTTGCCGTCGGTGCCGAAGGCGGACCAGCGGGTGGTCAGGGCGTCTTGGGCGCACTGGCCGTCGCGCACGATGGAGGTGGAGGAGCTGAGCACGACCGGGTTGTCGGGCCAGCGGGCCTGGGGATCCGTTCTGGTGTCCCAGGACGACTGGCGCTGGTCGGCGGCGAAGCGGACGACGCGCTTGCGACCGGTTCCGGAGGCTTGCGGGGGCGCTTTCGTGCCATGGTCCGTGCGCTGCTGCGCCTGTTGCAGCCGTTCGGGCGTGCGCAGGTGCCAGGTGTTGTCGCCGATGGTCAGCCGTCCAAGGCCGCTGCCTACGTCCAGCCCGCGGGCATAGCCCATGGCCCAGCCGCCCTGCCCCGTGTCGGTGCCCGGGTCGCCATGCCAGAGAAAGCCATTGATCAGGACGGTGAATCCCTTCACTGTGTCCAGCCGGAACAGATGCAGCTGCTCGGGGGCCGCTTGAAAGACCAGCTCGGTCTGCATGGGGGCGGTCTGGCTGCCTTCGGTGACGGCTATGTGGACGTAGGGCGGCACGAAGCGGCAGCCCTGGGGCAGCGAGATGCCCTGGCGGGCCTGTTCCGAAATCTTTCGTGCCGTCTCGGGATCGGTCAGGCTGTGCAGGCACGGATCGAGGGAGCGGGATTGGCCGAGGATGCGCTGGACAAGGCCGCTGACGGCCTGTGTGTCGTCGCTCTCGCGCAGCTGGCCGTCGATGACGACGCCGGTGCGGGCCAGCTGAAGTGTCCGGGGGCCGGCGGGTGTCCCGTTGTCGGGCGGATCGGGCATCCACCGCTGGTAGCGTCTCACGTCCTGCGGCTGCAGTGTGAGCGTGGCTGCCTTCTTCAGCGACAGGATGGGGGCGATGTTGACGAGCGGATAGCGGTCGATGCTGGGGTGAACGCCGACGATGAAGACCGTGGGGGCTTCGAGTGCGCCGGCCGGAACCTCCAGGGTCACGCCATGGCCCAGGTCCTGTCGCAGTGGCTGGGCGGGGTCATGGAACAGATAGCCCAGGTCGTTGCGTGCATGCAGGCCGGTGGCCATGATGGCGTCCAGGCATTGTGCCGAGGGTGGGGTCTGGCCGGTGCAGTGACCCAGCTTCTGGCGCAGGGCGCCATCCAGGGGGCGGCCGTCCAGCGTGTGGCTCAGGGCCATGTCCTGGCCGGCCCGCAGGGTGCCCTCGTCGCCCTGATCCGAAGGCGCCGGGGCTGTGGTGGTGCCCGCTGCCGCCGCTGCCGCCGCTGCCGGCCAGAGGCCCAGCAACGTCAGCAGCAGCCCGGTGGCTCTGACCCGTAGCCTCATGGCCTTACTAAAACTGCCGGCGCGCGTTGTGCCAGAGGCGCATCCAGGGCGAGTGGTCCAGACCGGATTCCTGCAGCGCCCGCGGTTTCCAGGACCACTGGGCCAGGCGGAAGACGCGCTCGGGGTGCGGCATCATGATGGTGGCGCGACCGTCGGCGCTGGCAAAGCCGGTCACGCCCCGCGGCGATCCGTTGGGGTTGAGCGGGTAGGTCTCGGTGGCGTTGCCCCGGCCGTCGATGTACTGCAGCGCCGGGTTGGCAGCTGCGATGCGGGCCGTCAGTGCCTCGGCCGACAGCGTGCCGTCGGCGCCCTGTGCCTTCACGTCGGAGAAGTCCGCCCGCCCTTCGCCGTGCGACACGACGATGGGCAGCCGGTCGCCGGCCATGCCGCTCAGCCACAGCGACGGCGAGGACAGGATCTCCACGCTGGCAAAGCGCCCTTCGTACTGCTCGGAGCGGTTGCGCACGAAGCGCGGCCAGCCCTCGGCGCCGGGGATCAGGCCCTTCAGGTGCGAGAGCATCTGGCAGCCGTTGCAGACGCCCAGGGTGAGCGTGTCGGGCCGGGCAAAGAAGGCGCCGAAAGCATCGGAGAGCTGCGGGTTGAAGAGGATGGTGCGCGCCCAGCCGGCGCCGGCACCCAGCACGTCGCCATACGAGAAGCCGCCGCAGGCCACCAGCGCCTGGAACTGCGCCAGGTCGTGGCGACCGGCGATCAGGTCGCTCATGTGCACGTCGTAGGCCTCGAAGCCGGCCAGGTCGAAGGCGGCCGCCATTTCGCGTTGGCTGTTGACGCCCTGCTCGCGCAGGATGGCGACGCGGGGGCGCTGGCCCACGACGGCGGGCGCGGACGGCATGTCACGCCAGGCCTGGATGGAGGTGGCGGACAGGCGTACCGACAGGTGGGGCGGCTCATCCTGGGCGGCACCTTCCAGGGCGAAGGCCTCGGCCGTGCAGGCCGGGTCGTCGCGCAGGCTGGCGATGCGGTGGCTGGTCTCGGCCCAGGCTTGCTGCAGCGTGGTGCGCGGCAGGCTGAACAGGCACTTGCCGTCGTTGTGGACCTCGATGGTGTCCTGGTTGTTGGGCGTGCCGATGACGTGGGAATGCACCGACAGGCCGTGGGCGCGCAGCAGGCCCAGCAGGCGGTCGCGGTTGGCGCGGGTGGTCTGCAGCACGACGCCTGGCTCCTCGTTGAAGAGCGCGCGCAGCACGCGTGTCTGACGAAGCTCCGTCACCTGTTCGGTGCGGATCTTGTAGTCGCCCGCATCGGCCGTGAAGGGGTCGATGGTGAGCATGTCCAGCTGCAGCGACACGCCGCAGTGACCGGCAAACGCCATCTCGCAGGCGGTGGCAAAGAGTCCGCCGTCGGAACGGTCATGGTAGGCCAGCAGCAGCCCTTCGGCCTGGGCCTCGCGCACGGCCTGCCAGAGCCGGACGAGCAGCTGCGGATCGTCCAGGTCGGGGACCGGGTCGCCGTCCCGGCCGGTGATCTGGGCCAGGGCCGAGCCGCCCAGGCGCTGCTTGCCGGCGCCCAGGTCTACCAGGATGAGGCTGGTCTGCATCTCGGGGCTGATCTCGGGCGTGAGTGCCCGGCGCACGTCGCTGACCGGGGCGTGGGCGGTGACGATCAGCGACACCGGCGAGCCGACTTCCACCCGCTGTCCGTCGTCACCCTGCCAGCGGGCGCGCATGGAGAGCGAATCCTTGCCCACCGGGATGCTGATGCCCAGCTCGATGCACAGGCGGCTGGCCGCTTCCACGGCGGCGTAGAGGGCGGCGTCCTGCCCGGCGCTGCCGGCATCGGCCATCCAGTTGGCCGACAGCTTGGTCTGGCCCAGGTCGTCCGGCACGGCCGACAGCAGGTTGGTCAGGGATTCGGCGATGGCCAGACGCGAGGCGGCGGCCGAGTCCTGCACGGCCACGGGCGAGCGTTCGCCCATGGAGAGCGCGTCGCCGTGGTGGTTGCGGTAGTCCAGCAGGCCCACGGCGCAGTCGGCCACGGGCACCTGCCACGGACCCACCATCGGGTCGCGCACCGACAGGCCGCCCACGGTGCGGTCGGCGATGGTGATGAGGAAGCTCTTGCTGGCCACGGCCGGCAGCTGCAGGATCTGCGTGGCCAGCGTGTCCAGGTTCAGCTCGCTCAGGTCCATGCCCGGCAGTTCGGTACGGGCAGGCGTGGCACCCTCGCGGCGCAGCTTGGGCGACTTGCCGAACAGCACGCTCATGTCGATGTCGACCGCGGGTTGCTCGCCCGGGGCCGCCAGCTTCAGGTGCTCGGCATCGGTGACGGTGCCGACCACGGCCATCGGGCAGCGCTCGCGGGTGCACAGGGCTTCCAGCTCGGGCAGCCGCTCGGGCGCGATGCCCAGCACGTAGCGTTCCTGCGATTCGTTGCACCAGATTTCGGCCGGCGACATGCCGCTTTCGGCCACGGGGATGCGGCTCAGGTCGAAGTCCGCGCCCTTGTCGGCGTCATGGGCCAGTTCGGGGAAGGCGTTGGACAGGCCGCCCGCGCCCACGTCGTGGATGGAGAGGATGGGGTTGTTGTCGCCCATGGCGCGGCAGGCGTTGATCACTTCCTGCACGCGGCGCTCCATCTCGGGGTTGGCGCGCTGCACCGAGGCGAAGTCCAGCTCGGCGGCATTGCTGCCCACGCCCATGCTGGAGGCGGCACCGCCGCCCAGGCCGATGCGCATGCCCGGGCCGCCCAGCTGCACAAGCAGCGTGCCGGCCGGCAGCGGCAGCTTGTGCTGGTGGCGGGCATCCACCGAGCCCACGCCACCGGCGATCATGATGGGCTTGTGGTAGCCCCAGCCGGTGTGCGGGCCGTCGGCCGCGGCCTGCGAGAGCGGGGTCTCGAAGGTGCGGAAGTAGCCCAGCAGGTTCGGGCGGCCGAATTCGTTGTTGAAGGCAGCACCGCCCAGCGGGCCCTCGATCATGATGGACAGCGGGGTGGCCAGGGTGGGCGGCCGGCCGTTAGCGGCTTCCCAGGGGTGCTCCCAGCCGGGAATGCGCAGGTTGGAGACGGTGAAGCCGGTGAGGCCGTAGCGCGGCGTGCCGCCCCGGCCGGTGGCGCCTTCGTCACGGATCTCGCCGCCACTGCCGGTGGCCGCGCCCGGGTGGGGGGCAATGGCCGTGGGGTGGTTGTGGGTCTCGACCTTCAGCAGGCGGTGCACCGGCTCTTCGGACCAGCGATAGCGGCCGGTGGCTGGGTCGACGTTCCAGGCGGCCAGCGTCCCGCCTTCCAGGATGGCGGCGTTGTCGGAATAGGCCACCACCGTGCCCTGCGGGTGGGCCTTGTGGGTCTCGCGGATCATGCCGAACAGCGAGCGTTCCTGCGGCTGGCCGTCGATGATGAAGTCGGCGTTGAAGATCTTGTGGCGGCAGTGCTCGGAGTTGGCCTGCGCGAACATCATCAGCTCGACATCGGTGGGGTCGCGTCCCAGCTCGCCATAGACGCGGGCCAGGTAGTCGATCTCGTCGGCCGACAGCGCCAGGCCCAGCCGGGTGTTGGCTGCGCGCAGGGCGGCGGCGGCATCGTCGCCCAGCGGCACGGTGGCCAGGGGGACAGGGGCATGGGGCGCAAAGAGACGGGCCGGATCCGGTGCGGTGGTGAACCAGCTCTCGGTCATCGGGTCATGCAGGCAGGCGGCCAGCAGGGCGAGCTTCGCCTCGGGATAGTCCTGGGCCTTGCTGCCGCCCAGCAGGCCGTGCCGAAAGCCCAGCTTCCAGCGGATGCCGCGCTCGATGCGTGTGACATCGGCAAAGCCGGCATGGTGCAGGATGTCGATGGCCTTGGACGACCAGGGCGAGAGCGTGCCCTGACGGGCCGTGACCCAGAGGGAGCGCTGATGCTTGCCGTCGGGGGCATCGGGCAGCGGGTGCTCGTCCACCAGCAGCTGCAGGCGGGCCAGCCGCTCGCCGGCCAGGGCGCCATCCGGCCCCGGGGCGGAGACCTCCAGCGGGTAGAACCATTCGGCATCGAGGGTCTCGATGGCATCGTCGATGGCTTGCAGTTTCTGCAGCAGTGCCTGGGCACGGAAGGGGCTCAGTGCATGCCCACCGGGCAGCGTTGGATAGGTCGGGGTGCTCATGGCCATGAAGGTCCGGATCGGGGGTCTGCTTCGGGAATGAACAGGCCGGCGGCAAGGCGGGTTGCCCCGTGCGGAGGCGTGTTCCAGGGGGTGATTATAGGAAAGCCTGAAGGGGTTCCCTGCCCTGTCATGCAGGGCTTTTCTGCGTTGCGCCGGAGGCCTGGGCGCAGCCGTGTCGCGAAAGAGCACATGGGATGCCTGATTTCCCGGGCCGGGGTAGTATCGGTGTTATTCGATTCCGATTTCGATTTTTCACCCCTAAGGAGACATCATCCATGTCTAACCTGTCGTATCTCAAGCCGCAACCCGGCAGCCCCTGGGATACCTATCTGGCGCAGGTGGACCAGGTCACGCCTCACCTTGGCCCCCTGGCCAAGTGGGTCGAGACGCTGAAAAAGCCCAAGCGCGCCCTGATCGTCGATGTGCCGATCGAGCTGGACAACGGCACGGTGGCCCATTTCGAGGGATACCGCGTGCAGCACAACGTCTCGCGCGGGCCCGGCAAGGGCGGCGTGCGCTACCACCCGGACGTGACGCTGGAAGAGGTGATGGCGCTCTCGGCATGGATGACGATCAAGAACGCGGCCGTCAACATCCCCTACGGCGGCGCCAAGGGCGGCATCCGGGTCGATCCGAAGAAGCTGTCGCCCAATGAGCTGGAAAAGCTCACCCGCCGCTACACCAGCGAGATCGGCGTGATCATCGGGCCGACCAAGGACATCCCGGCTCCGGACGTGAACACCAACGGCCAGATCATGGCCTGGATGATGGACACCTATTCGGCCAACCAGGGCGCCACCGTCACCGGTGTCGTCACCGGCAAGCCGATCGAACTGGGCGGCTCGCTGGGTCGCGTCAAGGCCACCGGCCGCGGCGTGTTCCTCACCACCCGTGAGGCTGCACGCAACATGGGTCTGGCCCTGGATGGCGCGCGCGTCATCGTGCAGGGCTTCGGCAACGTGGGTGGCGTGGCCGCCGAACTGCTGGCCCAGGCCGGCGCCAAGGTGGTGGCCATTCAGGACCACACCGGTTCGGTGAAGAACGACAAGGGCCTGGACGTCCCTGCCCTGCAGGCGCATGCCCGCAAGACCGGCGGCGTGAAGGGCTTTGCCGAGGCCGAGGCCATTGGTGACGAGGACTTCTGGGGTCTGCCCTGCGACATTCTGGTGCCGGCGGCGCTGGAAGGTCAGGTCGACGACAAGCGCGCCGAGCGCGTCAAGGCCAAACTGGTGGTCGAGGGCGCCAACGGCCCGGTCACCAAGGCCGGCGACAAGGTGTTTGCCGACCGCGGCATCACCCTGGTGCCGGACGTGATCGCCAACTCGGGCGGCGTGATCGTCTCGTACTTCGAGTGGGTGCAGGACTTCTCCAGCTTCTTCTGGGGCGAGGACGAGATCAACCTGCGTCTGGAAGCCATCCAGCTCAGCGCCTTCCGCGACATCCAGCGGATCGCGGCCGAGAAGAAGGTGTCGCTGCGCACGGCGGCCTACATCATTGCCTGCCAGCGGGTGCTGCAGGCCCGTGCCGAGCGTGGTCTGTACCCATGATCATCGGCCGTTGACGGCTGGCCGGGGCACTCGCCCCGGTGCCTTCACCCGATGAAGCAAGCCCCTCGCAGGAGGGGCTTTTCTTTTGGGAGGCCTCCCTTGTTGAGGGCGCCTTGTGGGTGCGCTTCCCTATGGGGCAGCCGGGGTTCAGGACTCCAGCCGTTCCAGGCGTTCAGTCAGTGCGGCCACCTGTCGTTCCAGGTCATCCACGCGCAGTTGCAGCATCTGCAGGGCCTCGGCGTCGGCCGGGTTGGCGGGATGCTGGTTCGGGGCGTCGTGCCCGGTGCCGCCCTGCGCCATCGTGGCGGCGCCGGCTGGCTCGGACAGGCAGTGTCGCCAGCGGGCCTCGCGCTCGCCGGGCTGGCGCGGCATCAGCTCCACCAGGGCGCCGGCCGTGCGCTCGGCCATCTCCTGCAGATAGGCTTCCACCGATGAGGTATCGGCAAACTTCGCCTGCCGTTCCACGTGTGCGCGCAGCCCGGCTGCCGTCTGCGGGCCGCGCAGCATGAGGACCGACAGCAGTGCTGCCGCTTCGGACGGAATGCCCAGCACGCGCGGCAGGTTCTGCTCGTAACGCGTCACCCGACCGCCACTGCTCTCGATCACCAGAGACAGGCTGTGCAGCGTCTCCAGCGCGTTCAGCAGCTCGATTTCGTTCAGGTTCATGACCGGATCGCGGTTGCTGCGCTGGTTGCAGCCGGCCAGCAGGGCATTCAGCGACATCGGATAGCTGTCGGGAACGGTCTTTTCCTTTTCCAGCAGCACCGCCAGGGCGCGGGCGGCGTGGGCATCCAGTCGGGGCAGCGAGGAGGAATCCGTCATGGGCGAGGTCCTTGTCGTAGGGGGCGTGAGGGTTCGCGGAAAGGCCGGATGGGCATTGTCCGAAGGCTATCGATGATAACCGGCTGCCTGCAGGGTGGACCCCGGCGCATTGGAAACAGGAGGTCAGAAACAGGAGGCCACCGAAACTGTCTGCCGGGGCTATATGGGCAGGGACCTTGCAACGGATCATGGCAGCTGATGGAGACATCGGCCGGGTGGCATACTGTCAGCATCAAGACAATGCTTTGGAACCATGAAAACCCGTTCGATCACTGCGGCGGTCCGCCCGGCCCTTTCGCAGACCCCCGCCTGGGTGCTGGACCTGGCCACCATCCGCCGCCTGGAAGGCCGCTGGCTGGACGAGACGGAACCCGGCGAGCTGATGGCCTGTGCCGGTGCGGCCGTGGCCCGGGTGGCAATGGCCATGTGGAAGAACCTGCCGGCGCACGCGCCGGTGATCCTGCTGGTGGGACCGGGCAACAATGGCGGCGATGCGCTGGTGGCCGGACGCATCCTGCGTCGTGCGGGGCTGGCCGTGTGGGCCGCTGGCATGCCGGGGCTGGACACCACGCCCCCGGAGGCGGAGGATGCCCGCGCTGCCTGGGAGGCCTGGCGGGCCGATGGCCAGGTCATTCACGGTTTCGAGCAGGTGGCCGACTGGCTGTGGCCGGATGGCGACGCACCGGATGAGGAGGCCCCGGAGGGCGATGACAGCGACATGCCCTCGGCCGAGCCTGCCCTGATCATTGACGGGCTCTTCGGCATTGGCCTGACTCGTCCCCTGACGGGGCGCGTGGCTGGATTGGTCCGGATGGTGAACCGCGCCCGGGTGCCGGTGCTGGCCATCGACGTGCCCAGCGGACTGGATGCGGACCGTGGTGCGCCGGTGGGCGGGGCGGATGCCCCCGTCATTCAGGCACGCCAGACGGTGACGATGATTGCCGACAAGCCGGGGCTGCACACGGGGGCGGGCCTGCGGCATGCGGGCCGTGTCTGGGTGGCACCGCTGTCCGACCTGCCGCTGGAAGCGGAGCTGGACGCGCTGGAGGCGGTGGACGGCCCTGCCGATGCGGACGAATGGCGCGATGTGCCGATCGAGGCTGAAACGGATCCGGATGACGGCCACAATTTCGACGACTCCGGCATGGACGACGCCGATGCGGATGCCCCCTGCCCGGCCGATGAAGACAGCTTCCCGCATGAGCTGCCGGGCGTGTTGCTGACGGCTCCCCTGGCCGCGGCGCTTTTGCCTGCCCGCGCGCGTGATGCTCACAAGGGCAATGGTGGTGATGTGCTGGTGGTGGGCGGCCGATTGGGCATGGCCGGTGCGGCCCGGCTGGCCGCGCAGGGCGCAGCCGGGGCTGGCGCCGGGCGGGTGTGGATTGCCGTTGAGGCCGAGGATTGCCCGCAGGCAGAGGCGACGGAGGAGTCCGGATCGCCGCGGCCGGAAGACGATGCCGAGGATGTGCAGGCGCTGGTGCAGGCAGCAGATGCGGGCGCCTCGGACGCGGATGCATCGTCGGCAGCGCTGGCGGACGAGACCGACGACGAAGCGGACGCCCCGCAGGGCGCATCCGGCAAGGCACGGCAGCCGGTGGACCCGCTTCACCCGGAAATCATGCGCTTCGTGTGGGACGCCGATGTTGACTTGCCGGGGGCTGCGCCCGTCCTGGTGGTGGGCTGCGGTCTGGGGCAGGATGAGACGGCGCAACAGTGGCTGGAGCATGCGCTGGCCAGCCAGGCGCCGCTGGTGATCGATGCCGACGCGCTGGGTCTGCTGGCTGAGCCGCCGGAGGCCCCCTGCAGCATCCTCACGCCGCATCCGCTGGAGGCCGCGCGGCTTCTGGGGGTGTCGGTGGCCGATGTCCAGGCAGACCGGCCGGCCTGCGCCCGTGCGCTGGCTGCGCGTTTCGAGGCCGTGGCGGTACTGAAAGGCGCCGGCACCGTGGTGGCGGCGCCGGATGGTCGCCTGGCGATCAACACCAGTGGTCATCCGGTCCTGGCCACGGCAGGCACGGGGGACGTGCTGGCAGGAACCATTGCCGCCCTGCTGGCCGGCCTGCTGCGCGCAGGCTGCCCGCCCGATGAGGCCGCCTGGCAGGCAGCCTGTGCCGGCGTCTGGCTGCATGGCCGTGCCGGCGAGTACCTTGCACGCCGTCAGGGCCCGCGCGGTGTGCCGGCCGGTGCGCTGCCGGGGCAGTACCCGGGCATCATGGGCAGCCTGTCGATTCCTTCGTACGGAAAGGTGCGGTCGTAAGCGACATTGGACGTGCACACCGCCCCGGGCATGAAGACGCTGGGGGCTGGGTTGACCGGCAGGTCAGGCGCTGAATGGCGTGCAGCGTGCCGTCAGCCCGCCTTCAGGCGACCCCGTTCGATCTCCAGCCGTCGGCCGCAGCGGGCGGCCAGGCGCGGGTCGTGCGTGACCAGGATCAGCGTGGCGCCGAAGTCGCGGTTCATCTCGAACAGCAGATCGATGACGCGCTCGCCGGTGGCGTGATCGAGGCTGCCGGTGGGTTCGTCGGCAAACAGCAGCCGGGGGGAGGACGCAAAGGCACGGGCCAGGGCCACACGCTGCTGCTCGCCGCCCGACAGGGTGCGCGGATAGTGTCCGGCCCGCTCGGCCAGCCCCACGCGGGCCAGCAGCTCACGGGCGATGCGATGGGCTTCCGGGTGGGCGGCCAGCTCCAGGGGCAGCATGACGTTTTCCAGCGCGGTCATGGCCGGCAGCAGCTGGAAGGACTGGAAGACGAAGCCCACCTGTTCGGCCCGCCAGTGGGCACGTTGCTCTTCGTCCCAGGCAAACAGCGACTGGCCGTCCACCTGCACGTCGCCGCCGGTGGGCAGGTCCAGCCCGGCCAGCAGGCCCAGCAGCGTGGACTTGCCCGAGCCCGAGGCGCCGATGATGGCAACCGTCTCGCCGGCCTGCACGTCGAAGCTCACGTCGTCGAGGATCGTCAGCATGCGTCCGCTATCTGGTACGCTCTTGCTCAGGTTCTGGACTTGGATGAGGGGCATGAGAACAGTGGCGCCACGACGTGGCCAGGCAGGACAGGATGGATGCGGTTGCCGGCAGGGCACGGCACCGGATGCAATGGTAACGGCTAACCCGCAGCGGCGGCAGGTGCTGTCATGGATGGCCGCGCCGGCGCTGCTGGCTGCCCTGCCCTGGCAGGCAGCTGATGCGGCAGACACGGCAGAAAGCCCTGTGCTGATGGTGCTCGGCGACAGCCTGTCGGCCGAATACGGCCTGTCGCGCGGCGAAGGATGGGTGGCGCTGCTGGAGAAGCGTCTGGCCGGTGATGCCGCCCTGTCACGCTGGAAGGTGGTCAACGCCAGCATCAGCGGCGAGACCACGGCAGGTGGCCTGGCCCGGCTGCCGCAGCTGCTTCAGCAGCATCGTCCGGCGCTGGTGGTCATCGAGCTGGGCGGCAATGACGCGCTGCGCGGCCTGCCGCTGAAGGCCTCCACCGACAACCTGCGGCAGATGGTGGACGCGGTGCAGAAGGCAGGCGGGCGCGCCGTGCTGGTGGGCATGCAGGTGCCGCCCAACTACGGGCCGGCTTATGCACGGCAGTTCGAGCGGATGTTCCGCAAGGTGGCCGACGAGACCCGTAGCCCCTTGGTGCCCTTCCTGCTGGAAGGCTTTGGCGATGACCCGGCCTGGTTCCAGCCCGACGGCATTCACCCGCAGGCGCGGGCGCATCCGCGCATGCTGGAGACCGTCTGGACGGTACTGAAAGACGCGATGTGACGTGGTGCCCGAGGCCGGGATCGAACCGGCATGACCGAAGTCGAGGGATTTTAAGTCCCTTGTGTCTACCAGTTTCACCACTCGGGCAGCACGCCCTGCATTACACCACACTCCGGGGCCGGCAGCGAAGCATCGGCATGCGCCGCCGGCCGCCGTGAAGTGACGGGAGTCGCCTCAGAATGCCCCGTCGATGTCGGTGACGCCGACCAGCTTGTGGTTGACGAACTCCTTCAGGCCCAGGCCGATCAGCTCGCGGCCATAGCCCGAACGGCGTATTCCGCCAAATGGCAGGTCAGCCTTCACCGCCGTGGGATGGTTGATGTAGACCATGCCGGTGGAGATCTGCGCGGCCACCCGCTTGCCGCGCTCAATGTCCTGCGTGAACACCGAGCCGCCCAGGCCGAACGGCGAGTCGTTGGCCAGCCGGATGGCCTCGTCCTCGTCCTTCACCTTGAAGATCATCGAGACCGGGCCGAAGAACTCGTGGTGGTAGACCGGGTTTCCGGGCTTCACCCCGGTGAGCAGCACCGGTCGCACGAAGGCGCCCTGCCTGGGCACCTCGGCCCCGATCACGGTGGCCGTGGCGCCGTGGGCCACGGCTTCATCGATCCAGCGGCGCACGTCGTCGGCCGCCTGTTGCGACGACAGCGGGGCCAGCGTGGTGGACGCCTCCATCGGATCGCCCGCCTTCAGCTGCGCCACCCCCTCGGTGTAGCGCCGGACGAACTCGTCATGAATCGATTCATGCACGATGATGCGCTTGGACGAGCAGCAGACCTGCCCCCCGTTCCAGTGGCGTCCGAACACGGCCCATTTCACCGCCTTGTCCAGGTCGGCGTCGTCCAGCACGATGAAGGCATCCGAGCCGCCCAGTTCCATCGTGGATTTCTTCAGTGCCCTGCCCGCCTGGGCTGCCACCAGGGCCCCTGCTCCTTCGGAGCCTGTCAGGGCCACGCCCTGCACGCGCGGGTCGTTGATGATTGTCTCGATCTGGCCCCGCGTGGCGTACAGGTTCTGGAAGCACCCTGCCGGCAGCCCCGTCTCCTGCATCAGCTTCTCGAAGGCGGCGGCCGATTGCGGCACGTTGGAGGCATGCTTCAGGAGGATGACGTTGCCCGCTGCCAGCTGCGGCGCCATGATGCGGGCAATCTGGTAGTACGGGAAGTTCCAGGGTTCGATGGCCAGGATGATGCCCAGCGGCTCGTGGACCAGCTGGGCCTCGGACACGACGGGATCCTCGCAGGGCAGCGGCTGCGGGGCCAGCTCTGCCTCGGCATGCTTCACGTAGTATTCCAGGATGGCCGCCGACAATTCCACCTCAGCCTCGGCCTCGGCCAGCAGCTTGCCCATCTCGGTGGTGAGAAGCTTCGCGTATTCGGTACGCTTGGCGCGCAGCAGGTCGGCTGCCTTCTGCAGGAACGTCACCCGTTCCCTGACGGGCTTCAGGCGCCATTGCTGAAAGGCGGCGTGGCCGCGTTCCAGGGCCTGGGCCACTTCGGCATCGGTGGCATCGGGAAAGGTCTTCAGGGTCTTGCCGGTATAGGGGTTGGTCGTCTGATAGGCCATGGTGGAGTCTCCTTCGTGCAGTCGTTCAGGATGCTCCGTGGGCTCTGTCGATGAGGGACGACGACAGGAAGCACGGACTTTTACAGTGTAGGAGTCCGTGCCGTGATGGGGCGGAGTGTCACACCCATGGTCAAGGTTTCTTCCAGGGGGAAAAAACAGGCCGGCCAACAAGGCAGACGACGGTAGCCGACAGCCTGAGCGCAGAAAACGAAAAGGCCGCCAACAGCATGCGCTGGGCGGCCTTTGAAAACTGGAGCGGGAAACGAGTCTCGAACTCGCGACCTCAACCTTGGCAAGGTTGC
>ERZ1674039.165-NODE-165-length-14200-cov-5.786426_pt1 | contig 14200 bp, 13 predicted proteins | sample MGYA00581135_ERZ1674039 | MGnify/ENA primary metagenome ERZ1674039 (study PRJEB41354, sample SAMEA4873313) | human saliva metagenome | biome: human-associated habitat [ENVO:00009003]; feature: mouth environment [ENVO:08000002]; material: saliva material... | reverse complement strand
TCGGAAGACACCAGCACCAGCGCCAGCATGAGCAGGATGAGGACGACGAAGGGAACGCTGCGCCGCAGGTTGAAATCCTTGAAGGAGTAGAACGGCGAGTTGGAGACCATCGTCAGGCCGGCATAGACGGTGATGATCCAGGCCAGTCCGCCCAGTTCGCCCCCGGTGGCCGTGATCAGCCGCGAGTCATGCCAGTCGGTGGCCAGCCAGACCAGCCCCGCCACCAGCGCGGCCGCTGCAGGACTGGGCAGCCCCTGGAAGTAGCGCTTGTCGACGACCTGGATGTTAGTGTTGAAACGCGCCAGTCGCAGGGCGGCGCCCGCCACATAGATGAAGGCGGCCAGCCACCCCCATTTGCCCATGCCGGTGAGCGCCCAGGAATAGATGACCAGCGCCGGCGCCGCGCCGAACGAGATCATGTCGGCCAGCGAGTCGTACTGTTCGCCGAAGGTGCTCTGGCTGTTGGTGAGCCGGGCCACGCGTCCATCAAGGCTGTCGAGGAACATGGCCAGGAAGATGGCGATGGCAGCCCACTGGAATTCACCGTTCATGGCCATGACGATGGCATAGAAGCCGGCAAACAGGTTGCCGGTGGTGAAGGCGTTGGGCAGCAGGTAGATGGCTCGCCGATGGCGTACGGCCGGGTGGGCGGCGTCATCCACCACGCCTGCGGGTTGGACGTCCTCTTCGGGCGAAGGCAGCATGTCCGGCGGCTGCACGGGCATCTCGACCGCCGTGAAGTGTCGACGCAACCGGACACGCCGGGCATTCAGGGGGCGGATCTTGCCCCGGGGGGAACGGGCACTCTTCACTGCTCGTAGGGCCGCTCGCGCAGCCATTTGGTCATGATCCACTTGTCGCCGCGGATCACAGGCATGCCGGCGTGCAGGCATCGATAGTCGAGCTGCCCGTCGGCGTTCTGGTATTCGAAGTACACGGCCGACCCCTTGATGGGCTTGGCCGAGAAACCGATGTCGGGGAAGGCTGTTTCACCCCCTTCCGGCACGTCATTCAGATACATCACCACGGTGCCGATGCGCTGGCCGCCGACGCGGGTGAGCACGGCCGAGCCCGGATCCTTCGGCTCGAAGAAGTCCTGGTGGGCCTTGTATTCACCCCCCGGGCCGTAGTGCAGGATCTGCAACGGCTCGCCCCGGTTGACGGGCAGATCAACCAGCGCGGACAGGCGGGCCTCGATGCGCCGGACCAGTTCGTTCTCGCCGCGCTCGAAATGGCTGCCTTCGCTCTTGCGGACGCTGCTCTCGTAGCTGCCGCCGCTTTCGCGGTCCACAACCTGCGAGGTCTTCATCTTGCCGCGCGACAGGCGGATCACCTCGTCGCACTCCTCGTCGGACAGAAGCCCCCGGATGACGGCGATGTTGGGATTGGACATCACGGCCGCCAGTTCCACCTCGCGGTCGGCCACCGTGAAGCGCGGCAGCTGCGAGATGAGGCGGATGGGCGAGGCCTGGTAGCGCTGTTTGCGCGTCCCCTGCAGGCCGGCCGCTGCGCGCTCGTCCTCGGGCAGGTCCTGCACGCGCTCACCGATGCCACCGATGATCTCGATGGCGTGGCGGGCGAAGACCGGATCGAAGCCGTTCTCGACCATGATCCGCTGCATGTCGGCCCGCTCGCAGCCGCGCAGCACGTTGGTGGTGATCCAGTCCTGCCAGCTGGCAGGCAGGTGCGTATGGCCGCCCGCAGTGGCGCTGGCGCCCGATGGGGAGATCGTGTTCTGGCTCATGGTCCTGATTAGAGCGCCGGATGTCCGACGATGCAAGCCGCAGCCGCTCGGTGGCCACGACGCCGAGGGCCTGCCACCACGCCGTGGCGGGAGCCGGGCGGCGGAATGAAATGCGACAGAGCCTCTTTCCGGGATGATCCTGGAAAGAGGCTCTGCCAGTGGCCCGAGACCCCGTTGGGGCCAGCCCTGCCCGCTGCGCGGAGCGCACACCGGGCAAGTGCTGCCAGCGGGGCCATCGGGAAGGAGTCGATGCTCAGTTCTTCGAGCGGTCGACCAGCTTGTTGGCCTTGATCCACGGCATCATCGCGCGCAGCTGCTCGCCCACCACCTCGATCGGGTGCTCGGCGTTCAGGCGACGGCGCGACTCCAGCACCGGACCGCCGGCGCGGGTTTCCAGGATGAAGGACTTGGCGTATTCGCCGGTCTGGATGTCCTTCAGCACCCGGGCCATCTCGGCCTTGGTCTCGTCGGTGATGACGCGCGGGCCGGTGACGTACTCGCCATACTCCGCGTTGTTGGAGATGGAGTAGTTCATGTTGGCAATGCCGCCTTCGTAGATCAGGTCCACGATCAGCTTCATCTCATGCAGGCACTCGAAGTAGGCCATTTCGGGGGCATAACCGGCCTTGGTCAGCGTCTCGAAGCCGGCCTTGATCAGCTCGACCACGCCACCGCACAGCACGGCCTGCTCGCCGAACAGGTCGGTCTCGGTCTCTTCGCGGAAGTTGGTCTCGATGATGCCGGCACGGCCACCGCCGATGGCGGCGGCATACGACAGCGCCAGGTCACGGGCAGCGCCGGACTTGTCCTGGTGGACGGCGATCAGCATGGGCACGCCGCCGCCGGCGGCGTAGGTGCCGCGCACCGTGTGGCCAGGGGCCTTGGGCGCCACCATCACCACGTCCAGGTCGGCACGCGGCTGCACCTGACCGTAGTGGACGTTGAAGCCGTGTGCGAACGCCAGCACTGCGCCTTGCTTCAGGTTCGGCTCGATGTCGGCCTTGTAGGCAGCGGCGATGTGCTCGTCCGGCATCAGGATCATCACGAAGTCGGCGCCCTTGACGGCATCAGCCACCGCAGCCACCTTCAGGCCGGCCGCACGGGCCTTGCCATCGGACGGACCGCCAACGCGCACGCCCACCGTCACGTCCACACCCGAATCCTTCAGGTTGAGCGCATGGGCATGACCCTGCGAGCCGTAGCCGATGATGGCGACCTTCTTGCTCTTGATCAGCTTGAGGTCGGTGTCCTTGTCGTAGAAAACTTTCATGGGAATGGAAATCCTTGGTCGGTGGATTCCGGCCGTCCCACGAGCCCGAGGGCCCGGCCACGGCCAGGAAAATCAAAAAAACGTCACCTGCGACAGAGTGTAAACCGTCCCCGGGAGCCCCCGGGTGGCCCACCCCGCCGCAGACAGGGGGAAGTGCGGGGCGCGCAGGACTGCCCGTGCGCCCCTGTTGCGGGGTCTACAGCTTCAGTACCCGCTCGCCGCGGGCGATGCCACAGCTGCCGGTGCGGACGGTCTCCAGGATCACCGCCTCGCCCAGCGCGGCCAGGAAGCCGTCAAGCTTGGACGAGTCGCCCGTCAGCTCGATGGTGTAGGCCTTGTCGGTCACGTCGATGATGTGGCCGCGGAAGATGTCTGCCATCCGCTTCATCTCGTCGCGGTCCTTGCTGGCCACCGCACGGACCTTGACCATCATCAGCTCGCGCTCGATGTGCGGCGCCTCGGTCAGCTCCAGCACCTTCACCACATCGATGAGGCGGTTCAGGTGCTTGGTGATCTGCTCCAGCGTGTCGTGCGAGGCGCTGGAGACGATGGTCATCCGGGACAGCGAGGCGTCCTCGGTGGGCGCCACGGTGAGCGACTCGATGTTGTAACCCCGGGCCGAGAACAGCCCGACCACGCGCGAGAGTGCCCCCGGCTCGTTTTCCAGCAGCACGGAAATGATGTGTTTCATGTCGGCTCCTGTCCTGTCAGAGGTCTTCTGCGCCCAGCAGCATTTCGGTCAGGCCCTTGCCGCCCTGAACCATCGGCCAGACGTTCTCGGTGGGATCGATCAGGAAGTCAATGAACACCGTGCGATCCTTGTACTTGCCGAAGGCATCGCGCAGTGCCCCTTCCACGTCCTCAGGGCGCTCGACACGGATGCCGACGTGGCCATAGGCCTCGGCCAGCTTCACGAAGTCGGGCAGCGCCTCCATGTACGACTGGGAATAGCGCCCCTCGTACTCGATCTGCTGCCACTGCCGCACCATGCCCAGCGAACCGTTGTTCAGGTTGATGATCTTGACCGGCAGGTTGTACTGCGTGCAGGTGGACAGCTCCTGGATGCACATCTGGATGGAGCCTTCACCGGTGATGCAGGCCACCGGCACGTCCGGATTGGCCAGCACCGCCCCCATGGCGAACGGCAGACCCACGCCCATCGTGCCCAGACCGCCGGAATTGACCCAGCGACGCGGCTTGTCGAAGCGGTAGTACTGCGCCGCAAACATCTGGTGCTGCCCCACATCGGAGGTGATGATGGCGTCGCCGTGCGTGACCTGGCAGAGCTTCTCGACCACGAACTGCGGCTTGATCTTCGGGCTTTCGCGGTCGTAGGCCAGGCAGTCGCGCTTGCGCCACTCGTTGATCTGCGCCCACCAGCTCTGCAGTGCCTTGCTGTTGGTGCCGGCGCCAGCGCTGAACGAAGCCTCCAGCAGGTCCAGCAGCGAAGACATGCACTCGCCCACGTCCCCCACGATGGGCACGTCGACCTTGACGCGCTTGGAGATGGACGACGGATCGATATCGATGTGGATGATCTTGCGCGAGATCTGCGCAAAATGCTTCGGATTGCCGATGACGCGGTCGTCGAAGCGGGCACCGATGGCCACCAGCACGTCGCAGTGGTGCATCGTCATGTTGGCTTCATAGGTGCCGTGCATGCCGGGCATGCCGATCCACTTGGAGTCGCTGGAACGGTAGGCCCCCAGACCCATGAGCGTGGTGGTGCACGGAAAGCCCAGCTGGTCGACCAGCTCGTTCAGCACCTTGGAGGCATTGCCCAGGATGACGCCGCCGCCCACGTAGATGAGCGGGCGCTCGGCCGCCAGGATGAGCTGCATGGCCTTCTTGAGCTGCCCCTGGTGCCCCTTGACCACGGGGTTGTAGGAGCGCATGGCCACGGTCTTCGGGTAGGAGAACCCGCAGCGGTCGCGCGAGACATCCTTCGGGATGTCGATGAGCACCGGACCGGGCCGACCGGTACGGGCAATGTGGAAGGCCTTCTTGAAGGTGGCGGCCAGGTCGCGCACGTCCTTGACCAGGAAGTTGTGCTTGACGCAGGGCCGGGTGATGCCCACCGCGTCGCATTCCTGGAAGGCGTCCTCACCGATGGCATTGGTGGGCACCTGGCCGCTGATGATCACCATCGGCACCGAATCCATGTAGGCGGTGGCGATGCCGGTGACGGCATTGGTGACGCCGGGGCCGGAGGTCACCAGACAGACACCGACTTCCTGCGTGGTGCGGGAGTAGGCGTCGGCCGCGTGGACGGCAGCCTGCTCGTGACGCACCAGGATGTGCTGGATATTGCGGTTGGAATACAGTGCGTCGTAGATGTAGAGAACGGCGCCCCCCGGATAACCGAAGATGTGCTTGACGCCCTCTTCTTCCAGACAACGGATGGCGATTTCCGCGCCGGTAAGTTCCATTTTTGTTTGCTCCTCGCTCAGATTGCCCCACCGTCCGCCGGCCCCGGTGCGGCACATGCCTCCGCCCCGAGACAGACCCTGACAACGGCAGGTTCCCTGTTCCAGGAAGACCCCGATGGATCCTCCCTGACCTGTCCGGCCGCCAGCGGGCACATGACGCCCGGCGATCCGACCAGTCCCTGCAGCACCCCGACGCCTTGTGGGCAGCCGGCATGGCAGCATGCACGCGGCCCGGCAGAGTCGCACGCATCCCGGCATGCTACCATCAACAGCCTATGGCGACCCGACCGGAAATATCGGAATTTCTCGCCTCGGTCGAGCGCCGGGCCTTCAAGCAGGTGGTCTACACCGTGCGCGACGACGACATTGCGCTGGACATTGTCCAGGACGCCATGCTCAAGCTCGTCGAAAAGTATTCCGGCCGCCCCGCGGCCGAACTGGCCCCCCTCTTCCAGCGCATCCTGCAGAACGCCACCCACGACCACTTCCGTCGCCAGAAGGTGCGGCGCACCTGGGTCAGCCTGTTCTCGTCCCTGCCCGGCGTCGGCAGTCAGGACGGCGACGAGGATGCCGATCCCTTGGAGAGCCTGCTGGCCGACGCCGACGACCGCCGCACCGAGGACGCCTCCGATGAGGCCAGCCGCGCCCAGACCCTGCGCCTGATCGAGGCCGAGATCGAGCGCCTGCCCCGCCGTCAACGTGAAGCATTCATCCTGCGTTACTGGGAGGAAATGGATGTGGCCGAGACGGCGCGGACCATGGGCTGCTCGGAAGGCAGCGTGAAGACGCACTGTTCCCGGGCCATCCACACCCTGTCGCAAGCTCTGCGCGCCAAAGGCATTACCTTATGACCCCCCACCAGGACCAGATGGCACGGCGCCTGTGCCAGTTGCTCGATTCCGCTGCAGACGACCTCTCGCCGCGCATCCAGTCACGCCTGGCGGCGGCGCGCGGTCAGGCACTCGCCCGCCTGGACGAGATCACCCGCGAGACCGGCCGCGGCGGACGCAGCCGGGGACGTTTCCTCGACTTCTGGCGCACGCCCTGGCAGGCACCGGCCTGGTCACGGCTGGCGCTCACCGCCATCCCGGCCATCCTGCTGGCCCTGGCCGCCCTGGCCGGCAGCCTCTTCACCCAGGAGCGCACCGTCATCCAGCAGGCCGACGCCTACACCGAGATGCTGACCGCCGACGTGCCGCTGTCGGCCTACACCGACAACGGCTTTGCCGCCCACCTGCAGGGCGGCATGATGCGCACCTCCGCATCGGCACGCGACCGCTGAGGCCCCCATGCGTCAGAGCGTGCCCGTTCGTCCCGCCCTGCTTTCCCTGGCCACCGGGGCCGCCTTCGTGCTGGCCACGCCAGCCGTCGCCTCCCAGGGACAGCACACGCAGATTCCCCCTGCGTCTGCCCAGCGGCAGCCGCCCCCCGACCTGCTGACCTTGCCACGCATCGACATCCCGCTTCCCGAGCACCGGCCCGGCGACGACACCGTGCAGCTGGCCGCCGGCGAGGTCCTGTCGCTGGAGCTGCCCATCGCCATCACCGCGCTGTTCGAGCCCGGCTGGGAAGATCTGGACGAGACCCAGCAGGAGATCCTCGCGCCGTTCGCCCCCGAATGGAACACCTGGCCCGTGGCCGAGAAGCGTTCATGGATGGCCTTTGCCGACCGGATGCAGCAACTGCCCGAGGCTCAGCGCCAGCGCGCCCGTCGCCGCATCCTTGAATGGGCCAACATGTCGCCCGAAGAGCGGCGCATCGCCCGGCTCAACCACCAGAACGCCCGCCGACGCCCCATGCCCGAGCGCGTGAAGGAATGGGAACGCTACCAGAGCTTCAGCTACGCCGAACGCGAGCGGCTGCGCCATTCCGAGCAGGCCCATGACATCGCCGCGGCCCAGCGCGCACGCGCCGGCGGCATGCCGCCCCCTCCGGGACACATGCCCCCGCCGCAGGGCGAGGACATGCTGGTCATCATCGTGAACCCCGAGTCCACACGCTCCGTGCTGATGCCGCCCCCGCCGCCGGACCCGTCGTCCCCCGAACGGCTGAGCGTGCCCGGCCCCGACATTCCCCCGGGTGCCCTGCCCGGCATCCCCGACGGCGCCCCCGAGGCGCTCTTCGTCGAGAAGCAGCCCCATGGTCCGGACATCAGCCGACCGGCCTCCACTGGCGGTTCGCTGTCAGCGCCCCAGCAGAGCGTTCCGCAGACAGGCGCTCCCGACCTCCCCTTTGGCGCGCTGGAAAGCCGCCCACCCCTGAGCCCCGACCCGCGTGACAGCCGCCCGGGCTGGCACGACCATGACATCGGTGGCGGTCACGCCGACGGTACCGACAGCAACGGGCCAGGCGACGGCGACAACGGGCCGGCTGGTGGCCATGGCGGCCCGGGCGGTGAGGGTCCGGGTGGCGGTGGCCCGGGCGGGCCGCACTGAAGTATGCTTGGCGGCCCGTCATGCGATCATTCCCTCATGCCTGACCATACCTCCGCCCCGACCTCTCCCGCCCCCACGCCAGCCCTGCCCGCCTCGCCGTGGCGGCGCTTCATGTCGTGCGTCTACGACGGCATCGTCCTGTTCGGCGTGCTCTTCTTCTTCGGCTACGCCTTCTCGGCGCTGGCCCAGTTCCACGGCGAATCGGGGCTGGCGCGCACGCTCTTCCAGCTCTACCTGTTCTGCCTGCTGGGCGCGTACTTCGGCTGGTTCTGGAGCAACGGCCGCTGGAGCCTGCCCATGAAGACCATCGGCGTGAAGCTGGTCCGCGACGATGGCACCCAGGGCCCGGTCAGCCTGCCCCGCGCCCTGTGGCGCTACACGGTAGCCTCGATCTTCTTCTGGGGTGGACTGGCCCTGGTCTGGACGGCGGGCTCGGCCATCACGGCCGTCCTGTGGGCGCTGCTCTGGCTGCTGCCCTTTGGCTGGTCCCTCGTCGATCGCCGCCGCCGCACCCTCTATGACGTGCTGGCCGGCACCGTGCTGGTACGGCACGATGCCATGGCCGGCCGGCGCGGACAGAAGCCCGTGCCCCGTTGAACCGCACCGAGGGCTTCAGCCCTCCTGCGGTTCGTGCGCCCGGTCCACACAGTCCACGTAGTACCCGATGCGCCCCTCGGCGTCCTTCTCGGCCACCAGACCATGCACGTCGGTGTGGAAGCCCGGGAACTGCTCGTTGAACTCGCGCACGAACTTCAGATACTCGACGATGGTGCGGTTGAAGCGCTCGCCGGGAATCAGCAGCGGGATGCCCGGCGGGTACGGCGTGACCAGCATCGTGGTGATGCGGCCTTCCAGCTCGTCCACCGGCACCCGGTCGACCTTGCGGTGCGTCAGGCACTCGTAGGCATCCGACGGCTTCATCACCGGCATCATGTCCGACAGGTACATGTCGGTGGTCACCCGTGCCACATCGTACCGGCGGTAGGCATCATGCACCCGGGTGGACAGGTCGCGCAGGCCCATGCGGTCGTACATCGGGTAGGCCTTCACGAAATCGGGCATCACCCGCCACAGCGGCTGGTTCTCGTCGTAGTCGGCCTTGAACTGCTGCAGCTCGGTCACCAGCGTGTTCCAGCGCCCCTTGGTGATACCGATGGTGAACATCACGAAGAACGAATAGAGCCCGGTCTTCTCCACCACCACGCCATGCTCGGCCAGATACTTGGTGACGACCGCTGCCGGGATGCCGGTATCGGCAAACTCGCCCTCCATGTCCAGCCCCGGGGTGATGATGGTGGCCTTGATCGGGTCCAGCATGTTGAACCCGGGCTCGACGGGGCCAAAGCCGTGCCACTTCTCGTCGGCGTGCAGCACCCATTCTTCCTGGCGCAGCGCCTTGCCACTACTGAGGTTGTCCGGCCCCCAGACGCGGAACCACCATGAACCGTCGTATTCCTGCTCGACCTTGCGCATGGCCCGGCGGAAGTCACGCGCCTCCTGCAGCGACTCCTGCACCAGCGCCGTGCCGCCCGGTGCCTCCATCATCGACGCCGCCACGTCGCACGAAGCGATGATGGCGTACTGCGGCGACGTGGACGTGTGCATCAGGTAGCTTTCGTTGAAGCGGTAGCGATCCAGCTTGCGGGTCTGCGACTCCTGCACCAGGATCTGTGACGCCTGCGACAGCCCGGCCAGCAGCTTGTGGGTGGACTGGGTGGCGAACACCATCGCATGCGTGGAGCGCGGCCGATCCCGACCGATGGCGTGCATCTCGTGGTAGATGGGATGGAAGGTGGCGTGCGGCAGCCAGGCCTCGTCGAAGTGCAGGTTCTCCACGTAGTCCTGCAGCTCGGCCTTAATCATCTCCACGTTGTAGAGAATGCCGTCATAGGTGGACTGGGTGATGGTCATCACCCGCGGCCGGGCCGACTTGTCCTTGATGAGCGGGTTGGCCTCGATCTTTCTGGCAATGCTCTCGCGGCTGAACTCCTGCAGCGGAATGGGACCGATGATGCCCAGGTGGTTGCGCGTGGGCTGCAGGAAGATCGGCACCGTGCCGCTCATCATGATGGCGTGCAGGATGCTCTTGTGGCAGTTGCGGTCCACCAGCACCACGTCGTCGCTGGCCACCTCGGAATGCCAGACGATCTTGTTGGACGTGGACGTGCCGTTGGTGACGAAGAACAGGTGATCGGCATTGAAGATGCGCGCCGCATTGGTCTCGGATGCCGCCACCGGGCCCGTATGGTCCAGCAGCTGCCCCAGCTCGTCGACCGAGTTGCAGACATCGGCGCGCAGCATGTTCTCGCCAAAGAACTGGTGGAACATCTGCCCCACCGGACTCTTCAGGAAGGCCACCCCGCCCGAGTGCCCCGGGCAGTGCCACGAATACGACCCATCATTGGCGTAGTGCACCAGTGCCTTGAAGAACGGGGGCGCCAGCGAGTTCAGGTAGTTCGTGGCCTCGCGGATGATGTAGCGCGCCACGAACTCGGGCGTGTCCTCGAACATGTGGATGAAGCCGTGCAGCTCCTTCAGGATCTCGTTCGGGATGTGCTGCGAGGTGCGCGTCTCTCCAAACAGGAAGATCGGGATGTCGGCATTGCGACGGCGCGTCTCGCGGATGAAGGCCCGCAGGTCCTGAATGGCCACGCTCTCGGGCCCTTCCTCGCTGATCTCCTCATCATCGATGGACACGATGAAGGCCGACGCCCGGGCTGCCTGATTGGCCACCATCGCCACGTCGTAGTAGGTGAAGCCCCCCACCACCTCGGTGCCCTGGTCCTCGATGGCCTTGGCCAGTGCCCGGATACCCAGGCCACTGGCGGAATCGGCGCGCCAGTCTTCATCGATGATGACGATGGGAAAACGGAATTTCATGGATAGCCTGCTGGTCTGGAAGGGTCTGAGAAAGAAGCCGGGCATGCAGCATCCGGGTTGTGCGGATGCGCCGCATGGCTGGGCGGCCATGACTGCTTCCGATGATACCCCCTGACCCCGGCGCATCCGGCCATTGCGCCCTCCGAGCGTCTGCACGTCAGCTACAGACAACAGGCGGTCAGGTTGACCTTGTCGCACCCGGAAGGCATCCTGCAGGTTCCATCCTCTGTCCCCCAAGGCCCGCTTATCCCATGCCGCCCCTGTCCTGCCTCCTGGAAAGCCTCTTTTCCGCCAGTGCCGAATCGGTTGCCGAAGCGGCCGTCCAGATCGCTGGCGAGGCCGCCGTGGAGGCGGTCACCCACAATAACGACGACGCAGCGGATGAATCCGCGCCCCCTACTGGCACCCAGGTGAGCACCGGCTCCTGAGCCGGCCACGCCTCTTCTTCCATCTGAACGACGCATTCCATGCCCCCGCCTCCCGTCAAGCTCATCGTCGCCATTGCCTCCCGCGCCCTCTTCGACTTCGAGGAAGAGAACCGCCTGTTCGAAGCTGGTGACGACCGCGCCTACATGGCGCGCCAGCTGGAGCTGCTGGACCTGCCCGCCAAGGGTGGCGTGGCCATGCCGCTGGTGAAGAAGCTGCTGGCCTTCAACGACGAGACCGAGCGGCGCGTGGACGTGGTCCTGCTCTCGCGCAACGACCCCACCAGCGGCATGCGTGCCTTCCGCTCGGCCCACCATCATGGCGTGCCGCTGGAACGCGGCGTCTTCACGCGAGGCCGGCCCCCCTATGCGTACCTGAGGCCGCTGGGCGCCCACCTCTTCCTGTCGGCCAACGCCGACGACGTGCGGGCCGCGCTGGAAGCCGGCTTCCCGGCCGCACGCGTCTACCCGCAGTCGCCCCAACGGGCAGAATCCCACCCCGACGAAGTGCGCATCGCCTTCGACGGCGACGCCGTACTGTTCTCCGACGAAGCCGAGCAGGTCTATGCCCGCCAGGGCCTGTCGGCCTTCCATGACCACGAGGCAAGTCGCGCCACCACCCCGCTGCCCCCCGGCCCCTTCAAGCCGCTGCTGGAGGCGCTCTACCGCCTGCGCCAGGCCGCGCCCCCGCACATGCGCATCCGTACCGCCCTGGTGACGGCCCGCAGCGCCCCGGCGCATGAACGCGCCATCCGCACGCTGATGGACTGGAAAGTGGAGGTGGACGAGGCCTTCTTCCTGGGCGGTCTGGACAAGGGCCCCTTCCTGCGCGAATTCGAGCCCGACTTCTTCTTCGACGACCAGACTGGACACTGCGAATCGGCCCACAGCGCACAAGCCCCCACGGGGCACGTCATCAGCGGGATTCGCAACCACAAGGACAGGGGCTGACGTATCCTATGGTGGGGAAAAGAGGCGGCCATGACAGAAAGCAACCACCACGACATCCCCGCCCGTCCCCTGGGGGTGGCACCACCGATCCAGCTTCAGCCGGAGGAACCGGCGGTGACAGCCTGGCAGGCCTCGCCCAGGACAGCATTCGTCGACCACCTCATGGCACGGGCGGGAACCCATGCGGGCCGACCGGCCATCATCGCCATCGACGGACGTAGCGGATCAGGCAAGACCACCCTCACCGCCGCCCTGGCCTCTGTGGTGCCAGGTGCACAGGTCCTCCACCTGGATGACCTGATCTGGAACGAGCCCCTCTATCAATGGGATCAACAGCTGGTTGCTGCACTTTCCGAGCTGCACACAACCGGCGCCCTGGACCTGATTCCCCATCCGTGGCGGGAACATGGGCGCGAAGGCTCGATCCGCATCACGGCAGGCGCACCGCTGGTCATCGTCGAGGGAACCGGTGCTGGCCTGCAGGCCATCCGCGGGCTCATCGACCTGCATGTCTGGGTCCAGACCGGCGACGACGTGACCGAACATCGGGACATCAGCCGCGATATTGCCGAAGGCACCAACGGCAATGCCGAAGAATCGGTACGCTTCTGGCACGCCTGGATGGCGGCAGAACGCCCCTTCTTTGCAGCCGACCGCCCTTGGGAGCGCGCCGACATGATCGTGTCTGGATAGGCTCAACCGGGGCTGTGCCACAACGAGATCGCCTGGAGCGAGGCCGCTGCGTGCCCAGTGACGCCCCGCGTATCACCGGGCCAAACCGATCCAAAAGCGGACAGCCCCAAGAGATCGGCTAACGAGTGGCACCTGCTCGCGTGACGTGTTCAGGGGCCCCTAGGGCTGAACCTGGGCCTCTGAGTCGGCCTCCGCTTTCCCACGAAGCCGGGGCCGGGTATGTCGTTCTCGATGACTGTGAACAGGCCTGGGTAGAACTTCAGGCCTTCCACTTGGTTTTCGGGAAGTGCCTGTCTCGCATCCGGATGTACCGTCGATGCCGTAGATGCCCTGCCAAATAGCCGGGTTTCCGGACAATCCATCCGACAGCGCTCCCCATGACAAGGCATCATCCTGTATAATGGAGTGTGTGTCGTTATGCCCGCCCCGGTTGGAGAGCATACGGATGGTCGCTTTCATCAAGAAGATCCTCAACGAGCGCAAACAGGAACGTCAGGCGGAACAGGACCGGCGACAGGAGCTCATTGAGCTGGTCAACAACAGCTACAAGAGCCTGCGTGTGGTAGGCCGCGGCACCGTGCGCATTGATCCCCGCGAGGTTGCAGAATCACCCGAGTTCCAGCGTGCCCGCCGGCTGGCGGCAGAAATCGTCAACGCCCGGTAACTCCTCCACGCCAAGGGGCCGAGCGTGTTTGCCCTGCTCATCATTCCCGTTCTGGTGGCCGGCTTCCTGGCGTGCCACATCCATCCAGTCCATTCCTACAAGCTGCACCGCTACGAAGGGCAATATCTTTACCTGAAAAGTGCCGAACTAGGCTTGGCATGTCTTGCACTGGCCGGCATGCTGGCCATGCTCGGGCACTGGCTACTACCCAGTGAGCTGGCAGTCGGCCACTGGCATATCGGTCTGGAATGGCCATCTGCCTTGGCTGAAATGCTGCAGAACAGCGCAGGCATGGAGCGAAGCAGCGGGCTGCAGGCAAGCTGGCTGATCCTGCTGTCAGGCATGACCTGTCTTTCAGCCTGGCTGTTGAAGGTGCTGGGCCATCTGCATCTCTGCCTGCGTTTCCGTACTTGGGACACGCACATATTCATCATCCAGGATATTCTGGAAGACAGCCCCTTGGACGACCTGTTGTTCCGCCTGTCCTTGCAGCAAGACAAATACGCCATGCTGATGATGGACGACCGCAAGGTCTATGTTGGCAAGATCATCAGCCTTGGCGAGCCCTCCGAAACCGCCGGCATGGATCAAGACATCTCGATCATGCCGCTGATGAGCGGCTACCGTGACAAGGACACCCTGCGTGTCAACTTCACGACCGATTATGCTCAGGTTGGCGCCAACATCTATGTGTCCCTGCGTCAGGAAC